>Ga0207701_10003233_pt1 | contig 16768 bp, 14 predicted proteins | sample KBSSwiSSwithPhiX_FD_184294 | JGI IMG/M metagenome (GOLD analysis project Ga0207701, IMG submission 184294) | Switchgrass rhizosphere bulk soil microbial communities from Kellogg Biological Station, Michigan, USA, with PhiX - S5 (SPAdes) (version 2) | ecosystem: Environmental > Terrestrial >... | reverse complement strand
TGCCATAAGTTTCGTAGTGTCCGCCTTCAGGCGGACCTGTTGGGAGGGTTCATGAAAGGCGCACTTCTCGTCCTCGCCGTCGTTGTGTTCTACGCAGTCGCCAACGCCCAGCAGGCCCCGGCCGCGGGCGGCCGTCAAGGCGGCGGCGCACGTCAGGGTGGCGCGGCTGCCGCAGGCGGTGGCCGGGCAACGCGGCCGCCGGTCTTCCTCAAGGAAGAGTGGAAGCAGAACGCGGCCAACGACGAACATCCTGTCAGCCAGGAGTCGATTGGCAATCCGAATCTCGAGTTGAAGCTGTACGGCAAGGAAATACTGCTCACCGGGCGCGGCGGAGACGAGAACAATCCGACGCACGTCTGGACCGGCACCTGCGCGGGGCCGTGTGCCGTCGCCCTGCGCGACAAGACAAACTTCGCTGATCTGAGCGGCCTCGCGCGTATCCGCTGGAACACCAAAACCTCGGGCTTCCATCAGGTGCGTCCGGCCCTCAAGCTCGCGGACGGCACGTGGGTGGTGGGCGATCGTGCCGACGGCTCGACCCGCGACTGGCTCTTCACCGAGTTCAACCTCGCGGACGTCCGCTGGCTGCGTCTCGACATCGAGCGCGTCGTGACGACCGGCAACATCCTGCCGAACGTGGATCTGAGCAAGGTCGATGAGATCGGGTTTGCCGACCTGATGCCTGGCAGCGGGCACGGCGCCGGCGGCTGGGTCGACGTTGCGCAGATCGAGGTCTACGGAAAGCCTGTTGCTCGGTGAGAGGCCGCGGAGCTTTGCGGAGCTAACGGTTTCACAGGAGCAACGGAGGCACGGAGACGAACGGAGAGCGTAGCCGTTCGAGTGGTCGGCGTGCGAAGCACGCCGACAGCCGCGACAGGCCGCCTTCGGCGGCCACTCGAACGGCCTCCGCTCTTCGTGATCTTCGTGGCTTAACTATCGAAACTCCGTTCGTCTCCGTGCCTTCGTTCCTCCTGTGAAACCGTTGCCTCCGTAACCTCCGTTCCCTCTCAAGCTGCAATACTGAGTACGTGCAGCAGTCGTTAGCTGATCCGCACAAGCTTCTGCGCCGGGATGTTCGTCTGCTCGGCGAGTTGCTCGGCGATACGCTGCGCGAGCGCGGCGGCCGTCAACTGTTCGAGGCTGTCGAGCAGGTCCGGAACCTGGCGAAGGCGACGCACACCGACGATCGTCCTCTCACCGATCTTTCTGACGTCCTGGCTTCGCTACCTGTAGACGCGGCCATCCCGCTGGCCCGCGCCTTTACCCACTTCCTCAACCTGGCGAATGTCGCCGAGCAGCACCATCGCATCCGGCGCCGCCGCGCCTATCAGCGTGATCCCGACTCGACGCCGCAGCGTGGCTCCTGCGAGGAGACGTTTGCCCGCCTGCTTGCCGGCGGCGTCACACCCGATCGACTGCACGATGCCGTCTGCCACCTGCGCATTGAGCTGGTGCTGACGTCGCATCCCACCGAGGTCTCGCGGCGAACGCTCATCCACAAGTACAACCGGATCGCGGGCCTGCTCGCGACAAACGATCGAACCGACCTGACCTTCCCGGAGCACGACGAGGTCACCGCCGCGCTGCGCCGCGAGATCGAAGCGGCATGGGACACCGACGAAGTCCGGCACCAGCGTCCGTCGCCGCTCGACGAGGTGCGCAGCGGGCTGATCGTCTTCGAGCAGAGTGTCTGGCAGGCGATCCCGCGGTTTCTCCGCGAAGTCGATCGGGCGTTGCTGGGCGCCACCGGCCGTGCCCTGCCGCTGGAGTCCACGCCGGTATCGTTCGGCTCGTGGATCGGCGGCGACCGTGATGGCAATCCCAACGTGACACCGCAGGTCACTCGATACGCCTGCCTGCTGTCGCGATGGATGGCCGCGGATCTCTACCTCCGGGAGATCGAAGCTCTTCGCGACGAGCTCTCGATGACGACCGCGAGCGCTGAGATCCGGGCCCTGACGGGAAACGCCCGCGAGCCGTATCGTGAGTTGCTGCGCGGAGTGCGATCGCGGCTGCTCTCGACGCGCGCGTGGATCGAAGCCGCCCTTCGACAGGACGAGCCGCTCGCCCCGCCGGCAGACGTCTATCTGGACACATCCGGGTTCGCACAGCCGTTGCGACTCTGCTACGCGTCTCTCCTGGAACAAGGCAATAGGCGAATCGCGGAAGGGCGCCTGACCGATCTCCTCCGGAGAGTTGCCGTCTTTGGCCTTGTCCTCGCGCGCCTCGACATCCGTCAGGAATCCGACCGCCATACGGAGGCACTGGATGCGATGACGCGGACGCTCGGTGTTGGCGCGTACGCAGAGTGGGATGAAGACCAGCGGCTCGCGTTTCTGACGCACGAAATCAGTAATCCTCGTGCGCTGCCAGGGCCGACTGAGATCACCGCGGATGTGCGCGATGTGCTGGCCACGGTTGACGAAATCGCCGCGATTCACCCTGAGTCGCTGGGCGCGTACGTCATCACCATGACCCGCCAGGCCTCGGACGTCCTCGCTGTCCAGTGGCTGCAGCAGATCGCGCGAGTCGCCAGCCCGCTTCGCATCGTGCCGCTGTTTGAGACAGCGGCCGACCTCGAGCGGGCGCCGGCCGTCGTCGATCGTCTGCTCTCGGTTGAGGCGTATCGCGAGCGGCTGAACGGACGTCAGGAAGTGATGGTCGGCTACTCAGACTCGACCAAGGACGTCGGACGGCTGGCCGCCGCCTGGGAACTCTATCAGGCGCAGGAAGGCATCGTCTCCGCGTGCCGGCGTCACGACATTGCCGTCACGCTTTTCCACGGCCGTGGCGGTTCCGTTGGCCGCGGAGGCGGCCCGACGTACGTCGCCATCAAGTCGCAGCCGGCCGGGTCGGTCGACGGCACTCTGCGCGTCACCGAACAGGGCGAGATGATTCAGGCGCTCTTCGGCCTGCCGGACATCGCCGTGCGGACCATGGAGGTCTATGCCAGCGCGACGCTCGACTCGTGGCTCGCCTGCGAGACGGAGCCGCAACCCGAGTGGCGGTCGTGCATGCAGCGGCTGGGCACCGACGCAGCGGGGACCTATCGCGGTTATGTGCAAGAGCGGCCGGAATTCATCGACTACTTCCGCACAGCCACGCCTCTCACCGAGCTCGACGAAGTCAACATCGGCAGTCGGCCGGCGCGTCGCAAGACAACGGGAGGCATCGAGACGCTGCGCGCGATTCCGTGGCAGTTCGCCTGGACGCAGACGCGCTTGATACTCGGCGCGTGGCTCGGCATCGAGGACGCGCTGGAGCGGGCGTTCGCGCGCGGAGAGGAATCCCTCTTACGCGACATGTACAGCCGGTGGACGCACTTCCGTTCCGTCATGGATCTCTTCGAGATGGTGCTCGCCAAGACGGACGGCCGGATCGCCGCCGAATACGATCGGCGCCTGGTGCCTGAGGAGCTGCAGCCGCTGGGCAATGAGTTGCGGCAGCGCCTGACGCGCGCGATCGGCGCGGTGCTCCGCGTCACCGGACACCGCGAGCTGCTCGAAGGGAATCCGGTCCTGCGCCGTTCAATCGACGTTCGGAATCCCTATGTCGATCCGATCAACCTCGTTCAGATCGAGCTGATTGCCCGCCTCCGCGCGGGACAGGACGATCCGCGGTTGCACCACGCCTTCAAGGTGACGGTGAACGGCATCTCCGCGGGCATGCGGAATACCGGCTAGAGCCGCATCAGATAACTGGCCTTGAAGAAGAACGCCCGCGCCGTCACTTCGTAGGGCCGCGCGTTCGTGCTCTCCGTCAGCGTACCGTAGCCGGCATGGACGACGGTTCCCGGCGAGAGCTCGTACGATGCCAGAAAATCGCCGAGCACGCGTTGCCGTGAGCTGTCGTACTGGACGATGGCGCGCAGCAGAAACCGCGGGCTGAACTGGTAGGTGTTGCGCAGGTTGACGATGTGGACGTGGTACACCTCTTCGCCGGACTCGCGATCGAAGCTGGAGAAGTTGTAGCCGAGACTGTTGGTCAACCGCGCACTCGGCTGAAAGTTCACATTCGATCCGACGTTGGTGTAGCGGCCACCGAACGGTGTCGCCGGGTCGTAGTAGATGCCGTTGCCTTTCTGCACGTAGCCGCCGACGTTCAGCCAGCGCGTGAACTGCGCGCCGCCGTTGACGAACGTCCGCGTGACTTCGAATTGATGGCCGGCGAACGTCTCGTGCCCTTCCCCGTGATCGATGCGGACATTCGCCTGGCGGGTGAAGTTGAACCGGATACCGGGCAGCACAAAGAGCTCGTCGCCGCCTTGCACGCGGTCCTCCGCATATTGCCCCCAGACGAAGGGCGCGACTCGCTTCAGCCACGGGTGCTTCTTCTGATCCGGATAAAACTGCACCTCTCCGTACTGCCACGTGCGCGTCAGGCCGACTCGGTTCATGAACGCGGTGTCCATTTGAAACTCGCGCCCGAAGTGCTCGACGAAGCTCGAGAGATTGACCCGGCGTGTGTTGTAGTCCGCTTGCGCGTGCGCGCCTCCTCCGTGCGTGGGCGTGCCGTCGAGCGAGCGCGATTCGGAATACATGACCGCGCTACTGATGCGGAAGTTGTTTCCCTGGCGCAGTGACAGATCCGCCGCCGCGACGCGGTTGTGTGAGCCCAGATACTCGACGTCGGTCACGAGGGCACCAACGTACTGTCCGGGTCCGGTATTGCGCATCACGCGGCCGATCGTGAACACCTTGTCGCGCTCGGTCACCGGCGATTCATCAGCCGCGGTGAGGAAGGCAAACGTCTGGCGTCCGGCCGTGCCGGTCAGTTTGCTGCCGACGAGCGGGTCGACGATCCGCCGCGTGTGCACGGCGGTCAGCATCGTTCCGTCGCCGCCGGTCGCGGCCAGGTTGAACAGCCCGAGACCTTCCATGAAGAACGGGCGCTTCTCGCTGAAGAAGGTCGGGAACCGCTGGTTGACTTCCACCTGAAACGCGTCGCTCTCAACCTGGCTGAAGTCGGGGTTCGCCGTGGCGTCGAGCGTGACGGTCGACGTGACGCCGTACTTCACGCTCGCACCAAGGTCTCCTCGCGACCGCACTTTGGGCCACGTCGATCCGATCTCGCGCTGCTGATTACTGGACATCGTCGCGCTCGGAATCAGCTCGAACAGACGCGGCTGCTTCAACTGCGAGAAGACCGCCGGTACGTTCGACTCGAACACCCACTGACCGGGGCGCATCTCGGGCCATGACCACGAGATGCCGAGGCGGCTGTTGCGGCGGAAGAACATGACGCCCATGCGGACGTCCTCGCCGCCGCGGAAACGAATGGACTGCAGCGGCACGCGCACTTCGACGACGTAGCCTTCCGAGTCGACGCGGCCGGCACTCTGCCACGTCCAGTCGACAGCGGAGTCTTCCCCGCTGGCGGTGTTCAGCGCGTCCATCTGAATGCCGCGCGGGTTGATGAACATGTGGTACGCCACCTGGCCGGCGTGGCTCGAGTCGAGACTGATCGCCACCCAGTCGTCGTTCCAGGCGTTGTCGCGGCGAGTGATCGTGGCCCGGATCCGATCGGGTTCAGCGTCGTAGGCACGAAAGGCGAAGTAGAGCGCCTCGTCGTCGTATGCCATCCACACGCGCGTGCGCTGCTGCTCCGACTCACCGCGCAGCGGGTTGTACGAGACCCAGTTCTCGGCCGGGAGTGACGGTCCGGACCACACCTGGTCGTCGAGTTGGCCGTCCAGCTTTGGCGGGACCATGGCCCGAACCGGACGGACCTCCGGTTTGGATGATTGTGCGAATGCGGTGGCCGAGACCGTGAGGAGGAAGAGGCTCAGGGCTGACGCGACTCGTCTGTTCACCAGATCACCATCAGTGTGCTGTGGGTCTATACGTATCCGACGGTTAACGGGATGCAGAGATTCGACGTGCTGCGGGTGTTGATGGTTGGCGACGGAGGTGACGGAGGAAACGGTTTTACAGGAGCCACGGAGACACGGAGACGAACGGAGGGTTCGATTGGTCGACGTGCGAAGCACGCCGACAGCCGCGATGAGAACGCCCGCAAATACAAGCCGCCGAAGTAACGCCGGTGCGGTTTGTATTTGTGGGCGTTGTCATCGCGGCAGGCCGCCTTCGGCGGCCCAATCGAACGGCCTGCCCTCTTCATGATCTTCGTGGTTTGACGCCTGAGACTCGGTGCGTCTCCGTTCCTCCGTGGCTCCTGTGAGACCGTGACCTCCGCCCCCTCCGTTACCTCTTCTCCGAGGGCGTGAAGTTCAGCGCCACGCCGTTAATGCAGTAGCGCAGGCCGGTCGGCGGAGGACCATCTGGAAACACATGGCCGAGATGGCCACCGCATTGGCTGCAGTGAACCTCGGTGCGCGTCATTCCGAAGCTGGAATCGACGGTCTCGCCGATTGCCCCGGACAACGGTGAGAAGAAACTCGGCCACCCGGTGCCGCTTTCGAACTTGCGATCGGCGACAAACAACGGGCTGCTACAGCCCGCACAGAAAAAGGTGCCGGGCCGATGCTCACGCAAGAGCGCGCACGACCCTGGCCGCTCAGTCGCGTGTTCGCGCAGCACTGCGTACTGATCGGGCGTGAGAATCTTCCGCCACTCTTCGTCCGTTTTGGTGATGGGATACTGTTCGGTCTTCATCCGATCAGTCATCATACGACATGGTCCACCGGGGTGATTGGTGCGTTCACAAACCCACATTGTGGGAGTAGACTCGGCCCATGCGTCTGCGGACACGGCTGATTCTGGCGCTGTGCTTCTTGGCTTTGATCGTCGCGAATTCGGTTGGTTGGGGCCGCCCGTGGATGGGAATCCTCGCCTACGGATTAGGCGGGGTCGGCATACTGGTCCAAATGTCTGAGCGGCGTGTTCGGGGGACCGGCGCACACGCCACCATGAACCTTCCACGCTAGCGCTTTGTCGCCTTCTTGGCCTTGGGCCGTCCGACATTCTTCGGCGGTGGAGTTCAAGAGCGCACGTACAGCGACGTCAGTCGGGAACATCTGGCGCGGTACTGCGACGAGTTCGCCTTCCGGTATCAGAACCGCAAAGCCTCAGTGCGGCGAGCGCGCGAAGATCTCGTCCTCAAGGCCGAAGGCATGCGGAACAACTCTGGAATGAACACCACCCCAGACAGCGGCAACTCTGGTGAGAGGCTGAAGCGCGCCGCGCTTTGGGTGTTGGCCGCCGCTGTTACTGTGTTCATGAATACGCTGACGGGGATGCTGATCACTTTGGTAGTTATGGTCCCCGTCTTCCTGATCATCGCTCTTAAGACACCGAGGAAGCTTCCGTAAATGACGCACCAATGACCCACCGGGGCCCGGCAATCCTCATCATCGCGCTGACGGTCGCGGTGGGCGCGTGTCGCCGTGACGCGCCGAAGCCCATCGAACACGAGGCGCAGGTCGTGCCCGTGGGGGCCGTCGCCGCAGAGCGGGCCGCGATCCGTGCGGTGCTCCATGTGAGCGGGGTCGTCGTGCCGGCAGAAGGGGGCGAATTCCTCGTGTTGGCGCCAGAGCCGACGCGCCTCATCGACGTGACAAAGATGCCGGGCGACGCCGTGAAGAGCGGCGACGTGCTCGCCCTCTTCGACCTTCCATCGGCGGCGCTATCGGTGTCGCGCCTTGCGGCGGAGGTCGCCGCGGCACAGGCACAAGTGGAGAACGCGCGGATCAACCACGAACGGATTCGGGGCTTTGTCGAACGCGGTCTCGTTCCCCGCCGCGATCTCGAAATCGCAGACCGCGATCTCGCGTCGGCGCAGGACACGCTCGACCGCGCCCGCACGGCGCACGCGGCTGCCCAGGCCGGCGTGACGCGTGCCACGATTCGTGCCCCGTTCGACGGCATCGTCGCCACGCGGTCTCGCAACCCGGGCGACATGATCCTCTCGACCACTGATCCGGTGATGCGGATCGTCGACCCGCGCCGGCTCGAAGTCGTCGCGTCGATTCCGCGCGAAGACCAGTCGCGCGTCGTGACCGGCGCCACTGCGCGCATCGCGGCAGCGGGCACCGACCTGGTCCGCCTCACCGTCGCGGGTCGCGCCGCGAGCGTGTCCGGCGAAGCGGTTCCATTCCGGCTCGTCTTCGCAGGCCCTCACATGCTGGCTGTCGATATGACGGTGCAGCTCGATATCGATGCCGAAGCGCGCACAGACACTGTGCTGGTACCGGCCGAGGCGGTGATTCGCGACAACGGCGAGTCCGTGCTCTTTGTTGCCGCGGGTTCGCACGCCGAACGGCGCGTCGTCAAGACCGGTATTGAAGAAGCGGCGCGTATCGAAATCAACGATGGCGTGCGCGCGGGCGAGCTGGTGATTACCCGTGGCCACGTCGGACTCACTGACGGCGCCACGATCACGGTGGCCACGGCGGCGAGTCGCTAATTGGTAGTTGGTAGTTAGTAGTTGGTAGTGGGCGGTTTACAGAACTGCCGACGAATAACTACGAACTCACCACCAACCCACTCCGAACTAGCCAACTATCCAACTACCATCTAGACTGAATTCATGCACCTTCTGAAACGCCGCGCCGCCATAGTCATCGCGCTCGTCCTGACGATCGCCTCGAGCGCCGGCCCATTCGCGCAAACGCCCAGCCGCGGCGCAAAGAGTTTTCTCTGGAAGGTGCAGTCGGGACCGCGCGTGCTCTATCTTGCCGGCTCGGTCCATGCACTCAGCGCCGACGTCTATCCCCTGAATCCGGCGTTCGAACGCGCGTTCGTCGCCTCCGACACGCTCGTCGAGGAGATCAACCTCGAGCAATCCAGCATCCTCTCGCTCGCGCCGATGCTGCTCTCGAGGGCCATGTACCAGGACGGCCGTACCTTCGACAAGGTCGTCTCGAAAGAGACCGCTGATCAGGTTGCCGCGTTCCTCAAGGGCATGCCCATGGGCATCGAGCTGATTCGGCCAATGAAGCCCTGGATGGTGATGATGATGCTGCAGGCGATGCAGGCGCAGCAGGCCGGACTGAACGCGAGCCTTGGACTGGACCAGTACTTCTTCGACAAGGCAACCATGGCAGGCAAGACGGTCATCGGCCTCGAGACGGCGGAAGCGCAGATTGACGCGTTCGACAGGATGTCCGAGGCGGTGCAGGAGCAATTGCTGCGCAGCACGCTCGAAGAGCTCAACGTCAAGGGCAGCGAGCTGTCGACGGTCGTGGCCGCCTGGCAGCGCGGGGATGCGACCTCGATCGAGCGCGGCGTCACAGACGACCTGAAGAAGTATCCGGCGGCCTACAAATCGCTGATCGTCGATCGAAACAACTCCTGGATGCCGCAGATCGAGAAGTGCCTGGCGCGGACGACCCCGTGCATGGTGGTGGTCGGCGCGGCGCATCTCGTCGGTCCAGATGGACTGTTGACGCTGCTTCAGCGCAAGGGTTACCGGATCGAACAACAGTAAGGCTGATTGGCACACTCTCTTTTCACCACCGGCGGCTTCGACCTCAACGCCTACCTGGAACGTGTGGCCCTCGATCGCCGGCCTGCGCAACCCGGCGCGTCCGCCCTGCGGGATCTGGCGCTCGCGCACACACGGACAATCCCTTTCGAAAACCTGAACGCGCTGCTGCGGCGGCCGGTGGCGCTGGACATCGCGTCGATCCAGGACAAACTCGTTGGCGGCGGCCGCGGCGGGTGGTGCTTCGAGCACAACCTGCTGTTCGGGACGGCGCTGACGGCGATGGGCTATACCGTCACCGGACTCTCGGCGCGTGTCGTCTGGAACGTGCCGGCCGGAGTCGTGCGCGGCCGCAGCCACATGGTGCTGCTCGTCACGCTGCCTGACGAGCGCTATATCGTTGACGTCGGGTTCGGTGGATCCACGCCAACCGCACCGCTGCGCCTGCAGGCCGGCATCGAGCAGTCGACGCCGCACGAGCCGTTTCGCCTCACGGACGTCGGTGGCAGCTTCCTGCTGGAAGTGAGGCTCGACAACACGTGGAAGGGCCTATACACCTTCGATCTGCAGCCGCAGGTGCTGGCGGACTACGAGATGCCCAACTGGTATCTCTGCAATCACCCCGAATCGCACTTTCTGCTCGGGGTCGTCGCCGCGCGGGTCGAGCACGACCGGCGTTACGCGCTGCGCAACACCGAACTGGCTGTGTATTTCCCACGGGACACCGCCCAGCGCCGCACGCTCAGCAGCGGCGACGAAATCCGTCAGGTGCTCGAGGAGGTGTTTCACATCCGGGTGCCGCGCGAGCCCGAGGTTGATGAGCTCTTCGCGCGTCTGGCGGCGGCGTCTCCTGCAATCACTTAACGGCCGCGCAAGGAACGCCGTTGAGGCGTTCCGGTAGACAGGGCGCTCTTGATCTACCCCTCGTCCTCATGCTCGAATTGCCTTCCACTCTTGAGGCATTTGATGAGTAACCGTCCCGGCCTGCCCCGCCATAGCTTTGCGAAGGCGGGCGCCGCCGCAGTTGTGCTCCTGGCGGCCTTCTTCGTCGCGGATCTCCCGCAACTGACAGACCACGTTGCGGCACAGACCGCTGCCGCGAAGCAGATCCCGCGCATGCCCGATGGCAAGCCGAATCTGCAGGGCATCTGGCAGGTCCGCAACCGCGCGGCCTACAACATCGAGGATCACCACGCGCGGCTCAACATGCCGGCCGGGCGCGGGGTCGTCGAAGGCGGCGCGATTCCCTATCAGGAGTGGGCGCTGAAGAAGCGCGACGAGAACTTCGCGAATCGGTACAAGGAAGATCCGTTCAGCAAGTGCTACATGCCCGGCGTGCCGCGGATCATGTACATCGAGTTCCCGTTCCAGGTGTTTCAGAGCTCGACGCACGTGGCGATGGCGTTCGAGTGGACCAACGTGCACCGGCTGATCTACACGAACGGCACCAAGCCAGTTCAGGGCATCGAGTTCTGGATGGGTGATTCGCGCGGCCGCTGGGACGGCGACACGCTGGTCGTTGACGTCACGAACCACAACGACAAGACGTGGTTCGACATGTCCGGCAATTTCCACAGCGAAGCGCTGAAGGTGACCGAGCGGTACTCGCTGATTGACGCCGACACCATGCGCTACGAGGCGACCGTGACCGATCCAAAGGTGTTCACGCGGCCATGGAAGATGAGCATGCCGATCTATCGCGTCAAGGACGTGGATCGCATTTTCGAGTATCAGTGCGTGGCTGAAAGCGAAGAAGCCGACGGCACGTTTCACCGTGAGCCAAAGACGTGGTATCCGAAATGAGCAGGATGGAATTCAGAATGCAGCATTCAGAATTCAGAACCGTGGTGAGACTGGCACTCGGTGTCGCGCTCGTTGCCGTGCTCGCGATCGGCGATGCCTTCGCGCAGGACGCGCCTCCCCCGCCGCCTCGAGGCCGCGGCGCGGGGGCAGCCGGCCAGGCAGGACCTGGCGGTGGACGTGGACGAGGCGGGCCAGAAGCCGGCCCGATTCGCCGACTGCCGGATGGCAAGCCCGACCTCTCGGGTTTCTACAACGGCAACGGCCGCGGCGCGAACTACGGCCTGGAGAACCATCCGACGCAGGGACTGACGCCCGGCGGTCAGGGCATCATCGTTGATCCACCCGACGGGAAGCTGCCGATGCAGGAGTGGGCGAAGGCCGAGTTGGCAAGCCGTCAGACGCCAGCGCGTGGCTACGACGACCCCACGGCGCACTGCATCATGGCCGCCGGCGTGCCGCGCGCCTTCTACGTCCCGTCGCCGTTCTTCATCATGCAGACGCCCACCGACGTCGCGGTGCTGTTCGAGCGGATGGCCTGGCGGCGGATCCCCATCGACGCGAACCGCAAGCACCTGCCCGACAACGTCCGGCTGTGGCAGGGCGACTCGATTGGCCACTGGGAAGGCGACACACTGGTCGTGGACAGCACGAATTTCAACGGCAAGCCGTGGCTGAACGAGGCGGGCGAGATCACGAGTCACGCGCTCCACGTGGTGGAGCGGTTCACGCCCGTGAATGCGACTACCATTATGTACAGGGCGACGTTGACCGACCCGATCGTCTACACCCGCCCGTTCACCATCGAAGTGCAGTTGATCCGCGATCCTGAGGGCGAGATGCTCGAGGTGGCGTGCCACGAGGACAACCAGGACCTGCAGCATATGAAGGACGTCAAGGACGCAGGAACCGGCTTGAAGTAGGACACCCTTTCACGGGTGTCTGGGAATACAGAGGAGACTGAACTCATGCGCGGAAAGATCCTGAGCGTTGTTGCGGCTGTGGCATTCGTGCTCGCCGCGGCGCCAGCCATCGCTCATCATTCGTTCGCGGCGGAATTCGACGAGAACAAGCCGATCAAGCTGACCGGCAAAGTCGTGGAGATGCGCTGGTCGAATCCCCACGCGTGGATCTACCTCGACGTCAACAACAACGGGAAGACCGAACGCTGGGCGTTCGAGACCGGCGCAGCGAACGGCCTGTTCCGGCGCGGATGGCGGAAGGAAGATCTGCCGGCGGGCACCGTCCTCGTCATTCAGGGCTGGCAGGCGCGCAACGGATCGAACACCGCCAACGCCGGCAGCATCACGTTCCAGGACGGCAAGCGGCTGTTCGCCGGCTCGTCGAACCCGAACGCCGAGCGCCTGCTCGAAGGCAAATAGTTCAACTCCCAACGTCCAATTCCCAACGCCCAGGAGACTCCACGTTCTTGGGAGTTGGAAGCTGGGCGTCGGGAGTTCATCCGCGGAGTCAGTCATGATGCGAAGTCTCCGTCTTCCACTCGCCCTGCTCCCCTTCGTCCTCACCGTCGTCCTTTACCCTCCACTCGCAGCGCAAACGAAGGCGACGGCGACCAACGTTCCGACGATCCCGCACCAGCCGGTGGTGGACTTCTTCAAGAACCCGCCGGGCATCTACACCGGCGAGAACATGGGGATCGCCACCAACTCGAAGGGCAACATCTACATCTACCATCGCGCCAACGAGACGCGGCTCTTCGAGTACAGCCCGCAGGGCACCTTCATCCGCGAGATCGGGCGCAACAACTACGGATTCGCCTTCGCGCATTCAGTGCGCGTGGACGCGCAGGACAACATCTGGGCGGTCGATGAAGGCACCGACATGATCGTCAAGTTCAGCCCGGAGGGTCGCGTGCTGATGACGCTCGGGCGTCGGCCGGATCCGGTGCGGATGCTGAACAACATGTCTGGCGCCGGCGCCTATCACGGCCGCAATGAACCGTATCGCTTCGGCCGGGAGACCGACGTGGCCTTCGACCAGCAGGGCAACATCTTCGTGTCCGACGGCTACTTCGACGCGCGCGTCGTGAAGTACGACAAGAACGGGCGCTTCATCAAGGCCGTCGGGACCCGTGGCGCTGCCAACCTGCAGTTCAATACGCCGCATTCCATCGCGATAGACTTCCAGGGCAACGTGTACGTGGCCGACCGCGGCAACGCGCGCGTGCAGGTACTCGATAACAACCTGAACTGGAAAGCGAACTACACCACGGTCGGCAACCCGTGGGCGGTGTGTGTGTCGGGCGGACCGGGGCCGAAGAATCCGGGCAAGCAGTATCTGTACGCCTCGAACTCATGGCAGGACAGCGCGCCGGCCGCAGGCACGGAGATCACCGGCGAGATCTACAAGATGGAGCTCGACGGCACGATCATCGGCAAGTTCGGCAAAGCCGGAAAAGCGCCGGGCGAGTTCGCGACGGTGCACCAGATCGACTGCCGCGACCCGGACACGCTGTTCGTAGCGGAGATCAACGACTGGCGCTCACAGAAGATCCTGCTGAAGCCCGCGGGGACGAAGAGCACGAATTGACGTTGTAGTGTCCGGCTTTAGCCGGACCAACGGACTCACCACGAAGGGCGCGAAGGACGCGAAGAGAGATCGATATTCAAGACATCCTTCGCGCTCTTCGCGAGCTTCGCGGTCAAGGCATTTATGAAGAAGCCGATTGCTGTCGTTTCGATTTTTGTGTTCATCGTCCTCGGCCCGGCTGACTGGCTGGCCGACCGTATCTGCTGGTGGTCGATGCCGGGCGCGACGCTCATCGCGCAGAGCGCGGCGCCGCCGATCGCGTTCGAGGCCACCGCCGACTTCCTGCGCACGCCGAATGACGTCTTCATCGGCGAAGTGGGCGGCGTCGGCCGCAACTCGCGCGGTCAGATTTTCGTTTACACGCGAACGGGTCATCCGTACGCGACCCTCGGTGACAATCGCACCTTCTACCGCAACGGCTCTCGGCTTTTCCTCTTCGACGCCAGCGGTAAGTTCGTCCGCGAGTGGGGCCAGGACGTCTACGGTTTCAATGACGCGTTCGGTCTTCGCGTCGATCCGCAGGACAACGTCTGGACGATTGACGCCGGCGCCAGCCAGGTCGTGAAGTTCGACCCGCAGGGGCGCATTCTGCTCGTGCTCGGCCGCAAGCCGGAGGCCATCAACGTCCGCCCGGGGGCTGCGGGCGGGGAAGACGGTGGTGGCCGCGCTGCCGGTCCGGCAGGTGGTGCTCGCCAGGGCGGTGTCGGTGCGGGCGCACCGGCCGGAGGACGCGCCGGCGGCGCGGCACCGGGCTCGGGCGTACCGGGGTCGACATTCAGCGAGCCCGGCGATGTGGCCTGGGATGCGATGGGCAACATCTACATTGCCGACGGCGTCGGCAACACGAACCGCATCGCCAAGTTCGACAAGGACGGCCGCTTCATCAGGCACTGGGGATCGACCGGGACCGAACCGGGCCAGTTCAATGGCGTGAAGGCATTGGCGATCGATCGTCAGGGCAACGTCTACGCCGCCGACATGCGCAACAAGCGCATTCAGGTGTTCGACGCCAACGGCATGTTCAAGTCGCAGTTCGGCAACATCGGCACCCCGATCGCCCTGTGCATGACGACTGGTCCGACGCAGTATCTCTACGTCTCACATGCAGGTGACGAGGTGGGCATGGACGACGCGGCGATCTACAAGGTGACGCTGGACGGCCGGATCGTCGGCTCCTTCGGGAAGGCGGGCAAGCTGCCGAAGGAGTTCGGCATTGCGAACTCCATCGACTGCCGCAACGAGAACGAGCTGCTGATCGGCGAGATGACGAACTGGCGGGTGCAAAGGGTGACGCTGAAGCCGTAAGGAGCCGTTCACACTTCCGAGTTCTCGCTTCTCTGTTCGTGTTCAGGTTCGAAAGCCTCGTAGGACTTTGCGAGCTCGTGGTTATTTCCTAACGTGGCGCTCGAGCATCTGGCGCCGGACGACACCGCCGTAGACGTTCCCCTGCGCATCGACGCCCACGCCTTCCGCGCCCGAGTGATCGGCACGCGTCGATTCCATGTCCTCGACAAACGCGGTGACGCGGCCGTCGCGGGCGCTGCCGATGCGAATCCCCTTCTTGATGCCCATCAGCTCGTGCGCGCCCGTGTCCGGGCCGGACTCGGAGTCGGCGACGTAGATCGTGTCGTCGGCCGTAATGAAGATGCCGCTGGGACGGCCGAACTGCCGCCACTCGTCCAGATACTTCCCGTCCTGGTCGAAGATCTGAATCCGGTTGTTCTCGCGATCGCCGACGAACAGTCGGCCGCGCGAATCCATCGCAATCGCATGCGGCTCGCTCAGCTCGCCGGGTCCTGAGCCCTTCGTCCCCCACGCCTTCACGAACGTGCCCTCCTTCGTGAACTTCACGACGCGGTTGTTCAGAGGGGGTGGGCCGTCGGTTGTCCGGTGGCTGTCGGTGACGAAGATGTCACCGTTCGGCGCGACGACGACGTCTGTCGGCTGATCGAAGAGTCCGGGCTCCGAACCGGCGACACCGGCCTTGCCGAGCGTCATCAGCACCTGGCCCGTGGGACTGAATTTGAAGACCTGGTGGCCCTTGCCGTCGCGGCCGCGCGCGTCGGTGACCCACAGGTTTCCCTGGCGATCGACGGCCGCCCCGTGCGGAAACACGAACAGGTTCTGCCCGAACGCGGCGAGGAGCTTTCCGTCCTTGTTGTATTTCAGGATCGGCGGCTCGCTGCGGCCGGCGCAGGAGTTTTCGAAGCACCGCTCGATCACATAGATCGAACCGTCCGGCGCGGGCTCGATCGCGGTCACGGCAGGCCACTTCGGCATCCCCGCCGGCAGTTCACCCCAATCGCGCGTCGTCCGGTACGGCTGCGGCAGGTCGTTGCGAGGCTCGTTGTTCGCGCGTGGAGCGGCCGCTGGCGTCTGCGCGGCCGACGGTGTGATTTTCACGATCGTGACGACAAAGTGCTTGCCGGGCGCCAGAACGAACTGGTGGACCGTGTTTTTAGGGATGTAGAGGATGTCACCGGCGCTGACCTTGTAGGACGTTGCGCCCTTGATTCCTGCGCCGCGAAGCTCGCCGTCCGTCGTCGCGCGTCCGTCGATGATCGTCCCGCCGATCAGCACCTCGCCTTCGCCCGATCGGATGGTGATGAAATCGTCCTGCTTGGTGTGGACCTCGGCCTCCGAGTTCCCGTCGCGATAGATCAGCGTCGCGCCGCCTTCGACCAATCGCTCCAGGCCCAGGTGACGCGCCGGATCGACGTTCCCCGCGATCTTCTTCTCGAGATCGGCCAGCTGCTTCGCGCTCCACAGCACCGGCTGCTGGGCATGACCGATGGACGAGGCGAGCAGCAGCACGGTGGCGATGACGACAGTCCTCATGACATGCTCCCGGTGATACGCGCGGTTGAACGGGATTGTAGCCGCTGAGAGGCTACGGAGTTCGTCGAAGAAAACGGTTTCACAGGAGCAACGAAGGAACGAAGGCGAACGGAGTGCGATGACCGTTCGATTGGTCGGCGTGCGAAGCACGCCGACGGCCGTGATGTGAGCGACCGCAGATACAAGCCGCTGGTGA
>Ga0207701_10003230_pt1 | contig 16777 bp, 14 predicted proteins | sample KBSSwiSSwithPhiX_FD_184294 | JGI IMG/M metagenome (GOLD analysis project Ga0207701, IMG submission 184294) | Switchgrass rhizosphere bulk soil microbial communities from Kellogg Biological Station, Michigan, USA, with PhiX - S5 (SPAdes) (version 2) | ecosystem: Environmental > Terrestrial >... | reverse complement strand
AAGGTTGACGAGTCGATTCAATCTAGACATTTGTTCCTCCAGTGAACTGCGTTTATTCAAGTGTGGGTTGTTCGTGTTGCACGACAAAACCGAACGTGCGCTCGAAACGCGCGGCGTAGGCGGGCCACACCTCGGGATTGACGAGGCGCGGCGGCCGGCCTCCCTTCATCGCGGCGACGATCTGCTCCGCCGAGATGGACGCGACGTTGCGGCGCGCTTCGTGGCTCACGCCCGCGGTATGAAACGTCGCAATGACGTTGTCCATGCCGAGCAACGGATGATCCAACGGCGGGGGCTCCTGCTCCCACACGTCGAGCCCTGCGCCCCCGAGGTGGCCGGACGCCAGTGCAACGCTCAGGGCCGCCTCGTCGTGAATGCCGCCTCTCGCCGTGGAAATGAACACGGCGCCGCGCTTCATCGAGGCAAATGCGCGGGCGTTCATCAGCTTCAGCGTGCTCATGTCGCGCGGGCAATGCAGCGAAAGGATGTCGGAGAGCCGCAGGATCTCGTCGAAGCTCGCCGGTTGGGCGTCGCGTCGCTGGATCTCTTCGGGGGTCAGGTACGGATCGGTCGCGAGTACGTTCATGCCGAAGGCACGCGCCAGCCGGGCGACACGCCGTCCGATGTGCCCGATGCCGACGAGACCGACGGTCTTGCCGCGCAGCTCGTGCCCCATGACGTCCTCGCGGGAGAAGCCGCGCTCGCGACGCAGGCGACGGTCGGATTCGGCTACTCGGCGCGACACGTCGATCATCAGACCGAGCGTGAACTCGGCGACCGAGTCGGCATTGCCGCCGGCCTGGTTCATCACGGCGACGCCGGCCTTCGTGCATGCGGCGACATCCGTCGTGTCGTAGCCCGCACCCCCTGAGGATACGCACAGGAGGTTGGGGCATCGTTCCAACAGCTCGCTGTCGACGAAGAGCCAGTGCGGCAGCTCGTCCTTGGCCGGCGACACGTGAAATACGTGTGCGTCCACCAGCAGGGACACGCCCTTTTCGACGGGGCCCGCCGCGGCGCCCACGTGCAGGTCGAAACCGGGCTCGGCGCGCAGGCGCTCGTCGAACACGGGATCGATCCAAAGATCGAAACGGACGACTTTGATGCGGGAGGCGGACATCGGCTGGCTCGCGTGCGGTTATGGAAGACGCATCGTAGCCACCGTCGACACAAAAGAAAATCAATATATAATTGACCCGAGAACAAATAAAATTGATGAATGATCCGCGAGCTCAAGACCCTCGTCGCCGTCGCCCGGGAAGGCACATTCGCCGCGGCAGGGGACAAGATCGGTCTCACGCAGGCGGCGGTGAGCGCGCAGATGAAGCGGCTCGAGTCCGAGCTCGGCTTCCGGCTCTTCGAGCGCACGGGCCGGTCCGCGCGACTGAATGCGAAGGGCCGACAGACGCTCACGCAGGCCGAGGAGCTCCTGCGTCTCTATCGGAACCTGGGCTCGCCCGTTCGGTCGGACTCCACGGCGGCTATCGTCAGCTTCGGTGCGATCGACTCGGTGCAGCGATCGACGTTGCCGGACGTGCTGGCGAGGCTGCAGAACGAACTGCCGGGTTGCCGCGCGCGCGTCGTTCCCGGTTTGTCGCCTGAACTGTTCAATCTTGTCGACGCAGGCGAGATCGAGCTTGCGGCGGTAATCCGTCCTCCGTTCACGATGCAAAGCGATCTTCGCTGGACGACGCTCGCGCGCGAGCCGTTTCGCTTGATCGTCCCGCGCAACGTGAAACAAGCGGACTGGGGCGAGCTCCTCTCCAGTCACCCCTTCGTTCGCTACGATCGCGTGACGTTCGGCGGCCGGCAGGTCGACCGCTTCCTGCGCAGCGCCCACGTCACGGTGAAGGAGCTATGCGAGCTCGGGGAGCTCAACGCAATCGAGCGGCTGGTCGCGCGTGGCCTGGGGATCGCGCTCGTGCCGCAGACGATCGATCACGTGCGCTGGGCGGCAGGCGTGCGGGCGATCAATCTCGGCGATCACACCTTTTACCGTGAAATCGGGCTGATCCACCGGGCGACAAGCTTGCTGAGCGAACCGGCCCGCGCACTGGCGCAGATGTTCGGCGACGCCTACGAAGTCCTGAGAGAAGGGAAGCGGCGACCTCGCAAGGCCGTGCGAAGCCGCTGACCGCTCGCTCGCGGCTAGTCCGCCGTGATCTTCGCTTCCTTGATGAACTTGCTCCATTTGGCGAGCTCGGACTGTACGAGCTTGCCGAAATCGTCAGGCGAGCCGGTCACGATGTCCGCCCCTTGTTCCGCGAATTTCTTCGCGACGTCGGGATCCTTCATGATCGCGACGATCTCCTTGTTGAGCTTGTCGACGATGTCCTTGGGCGTCTTCGCCGGCGCGAAGAAGCCGTACCACTGCGTGATCTCGAATCCGGCGACACCGCCTTCGGCGATCGTCGGCAGCTGCGGAAACAGCGGCGAGCGCTTGCTGCCGGTGACCGCGAGCGCGCGCAGCTTGCCGGACTTGATGTGACCGGCGGCGGCCACGAGGCTTGGGAACATGATCTGCGTCGTGCCGGCAAGCGTGTCGGTCATCGCGGGACCCGACCCCTTGTAAGGCACGTGGATCAGGTCCACGCCGGCCTGTTTCTTGAAGAGCTCGCCCGCGATGTGCGGCGCCGTACCGTTGCCGGCGGACGCGTAGCTCATGGCGCCTGGCTTGGCCTTCGCGAGCGCGATGAGCTCCTTGACCGTCTTTGCCTCAACCTTGGGATTGACCACGAGCACGCCTTGCGCTTCCGCGATCTCGGCGACCGGCTCGAAATCCTTGATGGGGTCGTACGGCACCTTCGACAGACCGGGATTGATGCCGTGCGTGGCGATGTAGCCGAACAGGATGGTGTAGCCGTCAGGGGCGGCGCGCGCCACGAACTCCGACGCGATGGCACCGTTGGCGCCCGCCTTGTTCTCCACGATGACGGGGCTCTTCCACCGGTCCTGCAGCTTGCTGGCGACGATGCGGGCCATCGCATCGTTCCCACCCCCGGGCGCGGTGGGCACGATGATCTTGATGAGCTTGGACGGATAGCCCTGCTGGGCATGCGCGGCCATAGGCGGCGTCAATGCGAGCGCGAGGACCGCTGCGATGAAAGCTCGGCGCAAAGACATGGTGAAGCCTCCTGTGAGAAGCAATCGCACAATTGTCACACAGGGTGATTGACCGCTGCTCTTCCGGCGTCCTTTCGTCTGGAAGCGGCAGGCTAGTACTCCTCGTGATGCTCGCCGCGTGCGCGGGCGCGCGGCATTGCCGGCCGCTTGCGATGTCCCTTCACGCGGCGGAGCAGCACTTGCACGGGATGCGGGAGATCGACGCGGTCGACGATAGCGGTTTGCGTTCGGCAGGAGTAACCCGTCGCGACGATGCGTCCGGCGAGCTGCGGGTCCGCGAGGTGCTGCGCCCAGCTCAGCCGGTAGATCGTTTCCGAACGCCCGCGGTTCGCCTTTTCGTGGCCATACAGGCCCGCCATGCCGCAGCACCCGCTCGCGAGGACGCGGAAGTCGACGCCAAGCCGTCGCGCGACGCGCTGCCAGTCGGAGACGGCTGCGGGCGCGTTCGTGCGCTCGGTGCAGTGCGGCAGCAATGCCCATCGGTGCCTCTCGTCCACGTCGAGCTCCGGCAGTTCGCCAAGATGCCGTGCGAGCCACTCTTGCGGCAGCGACACGGCGGGAGAGAGTTCCTTGCCGATCGACTTCACGTACTCCGCACGGTAGGTGAGCGTCATGGACGGATCGAGCCCCACCAGCTCCACGCCGGTTGCCGCGAGCGCGTTGAGCACTTCCGCATTGTCGCGGGCCGTGCGGTCGAATGCGCCGAGGAATCCGAGCACGTGCTGCGGCTTGCCGTTGGGCCTGAAAGGCGCAAGCCAGAGCGTGAACCCGAGCTGCGTGACGAGCTCGCAGAAGTCGAGGACGATACCGGTGTCGTAATAGGACGTGAACGCGTCCTGCACGAGCACGACGTGCTTGTTCCGAGTCTCTGCGGCAATGCGCGCGAGCGCCAGCGGCGTCGCTTTGGCGATGCCGCGTGCGCGCAGGACGCGCTCGACATCCACGCGATCGAGCGACGGTAGCTCGACCAGCCCGAGCTTCGCGATCGCAGCGCGGCCGAGGCCGCTGCCCATCACGGCGTTCGTCAGCGCGCGCGTTCCCGCCATCAGGGGGAGCATGCGCTCGAGCGATGCGATGAGGCGGTCACGCGGCGGGCGCGCATATCGTCCGTAATAGAGCTCGAGAAATCGCGAGCGGAACGCCGGCACGTCGACCTTGATGGGGCATTGCCCGACGCACGATTTGCAGGCGAGGCAACCATCCATCGCTTCCTTCACGACATGCGAGAAGTCGTCGGTGTCGGTCCGTTTCCAAGAGTTCATCGCGCGGCGGGGCACGCTCAGCCAACCGGCGCGACGCGCGGACTGCGCCTCGCGCGCAACGTCGACTTCCGCCTCGCCCAGCCGCCGCAGCCACTCGCGCATCAGCGACGCGCGGCCCTTCGGCGAATGCCTGCGCTCACGCGTGGCCTTCCACGACGGACACATCGCATCGTCGGGGTCGTAGTTGAAGCATGCGGCGTTGCCATTGCAATGGAGCGAATCCTGATTCTCTTCGCGCAGCGCGATCGGGATGCGGCGGTCCCGCTGTCCGCGCGTCGCAACGCCGTCGATTCGAAGGAGGGAGTGCCCCGGCGGCGTCGCGATCTTGCCCGGATTGAGCTGGTTGTTCGGATCGAACGCCGCCTTGATCTCCTGCAGCCTCGGATAAAGCGGACCGAAGAACTCGGGCGCGTACTCCGACCGCACGCCCTTGCCGTGCTCGCCCCAGAGCACGCCTTTGTACTTGCGCGTCAGCGCGAACACTTCGTCCGAGATTTCGCGAATGAATTTTTCCTGCGCCGGGTCCTTCATGTCGAGCGCCGGCCGCACGTGCAGGCAGCCTGCATCGACGTGCCCGAACATCCCGTACACGAGACCGCGACGATCGAGCGCGGCGCGGAACTCCACGATGTAGTCGGCGAGGTTCTCCGGCGGTACGACGGTGTCCTCGACGAAGGGAACGGGACGCTTCTCGCCGGGCATGTTGCCGAGCAGCCCGACGGATTTCTTTCGCATCGACCAGAGCGCGAGAACCGCGGCTTCGTCGCGCGCGATCGTGTAGCCGAGGCGTCCCGACGAACCGCTACCCGATCCGAGCAGCGCTTCCACGCGAGCGAGCTTGACGCGCAGCGCTTCCTCGTCCTCCGCGAGGAACTCGACGAGGTTCACGCCTTGCGCGGCACCTGCCGCGTCTTCGGGAAAGTATTCGGCAACCTGCAGCCAGATCGGGTCGCCGCGTGCCAGCGCGAGTACGGTCGCGTCGATCGTCTCGCTCGAGGCCGCTTCCAGTTGCATGAGCGCACGCGCATCGCGCAGCGCCGCGTCGAAGCTCGAATAGCGTATGTTGACGAGCGCGGTGTGCTGGGGAATGGCGACGAGATTGACCTTGGCCTCGGTGACGATAGCCAAGGTGCCTTCCGCGCCGCACAGCACGGCGTTCAAGTTGAATCGGCCCTCGCTGCCGCGAAGATGCGGAAGGTCATACCCCGTCACGCAGCGGTTGAGGGGCGGGAAGCGCTCCGCGATGAGGTCCGCGTTGTCCGAAACGATTCGATCCAGCACGCGATGGACGTGGCCGACGCGATCCTGGCGAGCTTTCGCCGTCTCGAGCGCTTCGGGCGTCATCGGCACGGAGTTCCATGCCGTACCGTCGAGCAACACGCACTTGAGCTCCAGGACGTGGTCGTGCGTCTTGCCGTAGAGCACCGAGCCCTGTCCGCAGGCGTCGGTCGCGATCATGCCCCCGATGGTCGCGCGGTTGGAGGGCGACAGCTCGGGCGCGAAGAACAGCCCGTGATGCTGGATCGCGGCGTTGAGCTGGTCCTTTACCACGCCGGCCTCCACCCATGCCCACTTCTCCTCGGCGTTGACGGAGACGATTCGGTTCATGTGACGCGACAGGTCGACGATGATCCCGTCGGTGAGCGACTGTCCGTTCGTCCCGGTGCCGCCGCCTCTCGGCGTCAGCACGATCGTCGCGAATCGTGGCTCCATGACGAGCTTCGCGACGCGCACGACGTCAGTCGCGTTGCGCGGGAAGACGATCGCCTGCGGCGTGATCTGGTAGATCGAATTGTCCGTCGCGAAGACGGTGCGATCGCCCGCGGTCGACGAGACGTCGCCCTCGAACCCGCGCAGCCGCAGCTCCGCCAGGAAATCGACGTACAGCGGCGCCGCGGCGTCGGTGTCGCGAAGCAGCGGGATCATTCTGTGCAAGTCACCGCAAAGGGTGCATTATTCGCAGGCACGATCGATGATGTCCAATAATGGAAAGTATGTAATCCATAACTATGCCGATACAGCTCGACCTGCGCGATCTTCGCTACTTTGAAGCGATCGCGGAGCTCGGACATCTCGGCCGCGCCGCCGAGCAGTTGCATCTTACGCAACCGGCGCTCACGCGCTGCATTAGAAGGCTCGAGGAGATGTTCGGCACGGAGCTGTTCCAGCGCGCGGGTCGGGGCATCGAGCTCACGTCCGCGGGGGAAGCACTCCTCCTCCGGGCCCGCCGTCTGCACGTGGCGGCGGACGAGACGGCGCGCGAGATGGTCGACTTCGCGCGCGGCGACTCGGGCCACATCAGGGTCGGCATCGTGCCGACGGCCGCGCAGTTCCTCCTGCCTCCCGTGTGCCGGGCGCTGCTGGCGGAGACGCAGGACGTCTCGCTCAAGACGGTGATCGCGCAGGACGACGTGCTGACGCCGTCGCTCAAGGGCGGCGAGCTCGACCTCGTGATCTCGTTCGGCGGTGCCGCGGACGGCGACCTCGAGTCCTACGTCATCGCGGAGGACGTGATGGTCGTGGCCGCAAGCAAGTCGCATCCGATTCTTCGCGTGAAGCCGCGACCCCGCTTGAGCGACTTGCTGCGCTATCGCTGGGTGCTGGCGGCGGCGTCGGTCGAAAGCAGGCGCTGGCTGGACAGCGCGTTCGACGCACACGCGCTCGGAAGACCCGCACCTCAAATCGAGACCAATCTCGTGCTGCTGATGCCGCGCTTGATCGAGCAGACGAATCTGCTCACGTTCATCTCGCGCCGGCACCTCGCCGTGTCCGGCGTCGGCGCTGCGTTGCGCGAGGTGCCCGTGAAGGAGACGACGATGCGGCGCGTCCTCAAGGTCATGCATCGCAAGGATGCTTACCTGCCTCCCGCGGTGCGCAGGCTCGTCTCGCTGGTCCGCAAGAGCGGGAGGGCGCTGCTGCAGGATGCATAACTGCGGGGCATGGATTTCAAACAATATGTAAATGGACCTCATCGATCCGGTAGTCGACAATCATAAGTTCGACGAGCCGGCGGACAGGCATGGACTTTCCGCGCGCGGCCGCGATTTGAAACGCGCAAGGAGGAAAATCCGTGAAGTCACTTCGCATTCTGGCGGCGATCGTCGCTGCCGCGTTCGTTCAGCTCGCCGCCGCACAAGACTATCCAGGAACAAAACCGATTCGATTGATCGTCCCGTTCCCGGCCGGCGGCGGAACGGACATTTTCGCCCGCGTGATCGCCAACAAGCTCACCGAGAACGTGAAGTGGGTGGTCGTCGTCGACAACAAGCCGGGCGCCGGCGGCAACATCGGGATCGACGCGGTGGCGAAATCTCCGCCCGACGGCTACACGATAGGCCTCGGGCAGACGAGCAACCTCGCGATCAATCCGACGCTGTACCCCAAGCTGCCATACGATTCGCTGAAGGACTTCGTGCCCATCGTGCTCGTCGCCGATGCGCCGCTCGTGCTTGTCGTGCCTGCGGGCTCGCCTTACAAAACCCTGGCCGAGCTTGTCGCGGCGGCGAAGAAGAAGCCCGGCGATATTTCGCTGGGCTCGCCGGGCAACGGAACCGTCGCACACCTGACGGGTGAACTCCTGCAAACGGCGGCAGGCATCAAGCTGCAGCACATCCCGTACAAGGGGTCCGCACAGGCGATGACCGACCTCATCGGTGGACAGGTCCAGGTCTACATGTCGTCGGTGCCCACTGCGCTGTCGCACATCAAGGGCGGCAAGCTGCGGCCGATCGCCGTGACGTCGACTAAGCGCGTGCCCGCATTGCCGGATGTCCCGACGATCTCAGAGGCGGGCTACAAGGGCTTCGACGCCAATACCTGGTTCGGACTCGTCGCCCCCAAGGGAACGCCGCCCGCGATCGTCGACAAGATCAACGCGGAAGTGAACAAGGTGTTGAAGTCGCCTGACGTGCGCGAGAAGTTCGCCGCGGAAGGCGGCGGACCGATGGGAGGCACGTCGGCGGAATTCGCGGCATTGCTCAAGACGGACCACGCGAAGTGGGGCAAGGTGGTGAAGGACTCGGGCGTGAAGCTCGACTGAGCAAGGCTGCCGCATCGAGGAATCGCTCGCCTGCCCGAGCGACCGACGCTATTCCTGGAGGAAATCAACCGTGAATCAACTTCTACCCGATGTCATTCGCGAGATCCAGCGCGTGCCGGCCGATGTCGTCGCCAAAGCGAAAGAGTTTCAGGCCGCTATCCTTGCCGATGTCGCGGGAAGGCGCGGGACGTTGCATGGTCGCATCCGCGCACTCGATCCTTCGATGAAGATCGCAGGCCCGGCCTTCACCGTCGAAGTCCGGCCAGGCGACAACCTGATGATCCACGCGGCCATCGCGCTGGCCAAGCCCGGTGACGTTCTCGTGGTCGACGGCAAGGGCGACCAGACCTGCGCGCTCATGGGCACGATCATGATGAACCAATGCCGCGCGGCCGGCATCGCGGGCGTCGTTCTCGACGCCGCGGTGCGCGACAGCCTGGAAATCCGCGAGATGCAATACCCGGTGTTCTCGGTCGGCACCAATCCCAACGGTCCCACCAAGTTCGTGCCGGGGCGCATCAATCATCCGATTTGCGCCGGCGGTATTTCCATCTCGCCCGGCGACCTTGTCGTGGCCGATGCCGACGGCGTCGTCGTCCTGGAACGCGAAAAGGCCGCTGCGATGCTGCCGCTTGCCGCCAAGAAGGAAGCGGATGAAAAGGCGCGAATCGAATCCATTCGCACGAAGGGTGGTGGCTCGGCGGGTTGGTTGGACGTGGCGCTTCGCGCTGCGGGTGTGCTGAAGGACGGAGAGAAGCTGTGAGTCCGATACGCGTTTTTCAGACCGTCATCGCACTCGCGGCCCTTGCGGTCGTGGGACCGGTGCTTGCCGCCTATCCCGACAAGCCGGTACGCATCGTCGTGCCTTACGCCCCGGGCGGCGCCGTCGACGTCGTCGCGCGCAAGGTTGCGCAGAAGCTGTCCGAGCAGACCGGACAGTCGTTCTTCGTCGAGAACAAGCCCGGCGCGTCGGGAACGATCGGCGCGCAATCGGTGATTCGTGCAGCGCCCGACGGCTATACGCTGCTTGCCCTCGACAACACGTTCGCGTTGCTGCCGTTCGTGTTCAAGAAGCTTCCGTGGGAGGGCGACCTGCCGGTTGTTCCCATCGCGGTGAGCGCGTACACGCCTGTGCTGGTGCTCGTGAACTCCGATTCCAAGTACAACGATCTGGCCTCGCTGATCGCTTTCGCGAAAGCAAATCCGGACAAGTTGACGTATGGAACGGGCGGCAACGGAAGCGCGCCTCACTTTTCCGCCGAAGCCTTTCAGCAGGCTGCCGGCGTCAAGCTGTCGCACATTCCCTACAAGGGCGCAGGCGAGGCGGTCACCGGTCTCGTTGGCGGTCAGATCGACCTCGTGCTGTTGTCGACGGGCTCGGTGGCTTCGCAGATCAAGGCAGGCAAGCTTCGTCCGCTGGCGGCGAGCGGCAGCAAGCGCCTTGCAAGCTTTCCGAACGTGCCGACGTTCGCCGAAGCGGGTCTGCCGGGGTTCGGCATCGTGAACTGGTCCGGGCTGGTCGCGCCCGTTGGAACGCCGAAGGACGTGATCGCACGTCTCAATGCGGAAGTGAAGAAGGCTCTCGACACGCCGGACATGAAGGCGTTCCTCGCCAACCTCAGCGCCGATCCCGGCGGAGGCGACCCCGACGCATTCTCGAAGCTCATGAAGGACGAGAACGCGCGATGGTCGGTCGTCGCCAAGAAGGTGGACATCGAGAAGCAGTAGCGGCCCGCGAACATGTTTCTTCTTCACCCGCCCCATGTGCGTGACACCGCGATTCATTGCGCGATGCCGCAACACCTGCGCAGGACGAACGTGCGCTCGGTGTGGGCGGACGCCAATCGCGGCGGGCGTGCCGTCGACTCGTTTCTCGAGGGTCCGGTCGTCGACCCGGGCGGCAACCTGTATGTGACCGACATCCCGTTCGGGCGCATCTTTCGTATCACGCCATCGCTTGCGTGGGAAGTCGTTGCTGAGTACGGCGGCGAGCCGAACGGCATGAAGGTCCTCGACGACGAACACCTCGTCGTCACCGACTATCGCAACGGCCTCATGCGCGTGCACATCGGGCGCGGCGAGGTGAGCGGCTTCCTCGAGCGGCGAAATACGGAGCGATTCAAGGGCGTCAACGACCTCGTGTTCGACTCGCGCGGCAATCTCTATTTCACCGACCAGGGCCAGACTGGCATGCACGATCCGTCGGGCCGTGTCTATCGCCTGTCGGCGAGCGGACAGCTCGACATCCTGATTGCCAACGCACCGAGCCCGAACGGCATCGTGCTTTCGCCGGACGAGCAATTCCTCTACGTGGCGATGACGCGCGGCAACTGTGTGTGGCGCATGCCACTTTTTCCGGACGGCTCGGTCGGCAAGGCCGGGCAGTTCTTCACGTCGTACGGCCCGAGCGGACCGGACGGGCTCGCGATGGACGAGTCAGGGCGCCTCATCGTTTGCAATCCGGGGCTGGGCTATGCGTGGGTGCTGAACGAGCGCGCGGAGCCGGTCGAGGTCTTGCGCAGCGTGGCGGGCAGCTCGCTCACGAACGTGGCGTTCGGCGGCGTGGACCGCAAGACCGCTTATTTCACGGAATCAGTGACCGGCACGATCCTGCGCGCGGAGATGACAACGCCGGGATGTGTCATCCACCGCGGGGAGAAGAGATGATGAATGCGCGTACGTTGAGATTTGGCGCGTTGCTCGCGTTGTCGCTGTGCGCGCCGGCGATGGCTGCGTACCCCGAGAAGCCGGTGCGCATCGTCGTCGGCTTTGCTGCCGGCGGCCCGACCGACGTCGTGGCAAGGTTGTTTGCCGAAAAGCTCACCCAGCTCAATGGCCAGCCGTTCATCGTCGACAACAAGCCCGGTGCGGCGGCGATGATCGCGGCCACGGAGGTCGCGCGAGCGCCTGCCGACGGTTATACGCTGCTCATGACGGCCACCAATCACGCGACGAGTCCGGCGGTGCTTCCCAAGGTGCCCTACGACACGCAGAAGGACTTCGCGGCCATCATGCTAGTGGCGGAGGGCCCGCACGTGCTCGTCGTCGGCGCGCAAAGTCCCTTCAGTTCCGTAAAGGATGTCGTTGCCGCGGCGAAGGCGAAGCCGAGCGACCTCACGTATTCGTCATCGGGCAAGGGCGGAACGGTTCACTTCGCGGGCGCCATGTTCGAGGAGGCGGCTGGTGTCGATCTGATACACGTTCCTTACAAAGGTGCCGCGCCGGCGGTACAGGATCTGATGGCCGGCCAGGTTCAGTTGTCCTTCGCCTCGCTTGCGTCTGTAAGCGCGCAAGTCCGCGCGGGCAAGTTGAAGCTCCTGGCCATTGCCGCGCCAACGCGCGTCGCGGACTTCCCGTCGGTGCCGACGTTCGCCGAAGCCGGCTACCCCACCGTGTCGATATCCGCCTGGACGGGACTGCTTGCACCCGCCAAGACGCCGCGCGCCGTGCTCGAGAAGCTCGCGACCCAGCTGCAGCAGATCGTCGCAATGCCCGATGTGCGGCAGCGATTGCAAGCGCTTGGCATGACGCCCGGCGCCGTCCCGCTTGCGGATTTCGACGCGCGAATCGCGAGTGAGATGGGCACCTTCGCGCGCATCGCGAAGCAGCGCGGAATCCGCGCTGACGATTGATGCTTCACATCGGAACGAAGTTTCGAAGGAGATCGCCGTGACCGCCAAGCGGAAGTTGGTAGTTCGATTCAACCAGTGGTACGACCCAGCGATGGAGGCGCGCTTCGCGCGCGAGCCCGACGTCGAGCTGCGCACGGTCGAGCGCGAAGGAGATCAGGATCTGGTCTGGCCCCACTTGTCGCAGGCCCATGCGTTTCAGGTCTCGTCGGCGAAGGACGAGCTACCCAAGCATTGGTTCGTGACCGAGAGCCTGCTCGCGCGCTGCCCGAACCTCCTGTGCGTGTCTTCGAACGGTGCGGGATACGACACGGTCGACGTGGCGGCATGCACGCGCGCGGGTGTCCTGGTCGTGAACCAGGCCGGCGGCAACGCGCAGTCCGTTGCCGAGCATGCTATCGGATTGATGCTCGACGTCACCCGCAAGATCTCGCTGAACGACCGCCTCTTGCGTACCGAGCGCGGCTACACCCGCGAAGACATCATGGGCAGGGAGATGAGCGGCAAGGTCGTGGGACTCGTCGGCATCGGCCACATCGGCTCACGTGTCGCGAAGCTCGCGCGTGCGTTCGACATGGAGGTGCTGGCCGTCGATCCTTACCTGACGGAGGAGGAGATCGCGCGACGTGGTGCCAAGGCAACGTCGCTCGAAGAGCTGCTTGCCAGATCGGATTTCGTTTCGATTCATTGCCCGCGCGACCAGGACACGCTGAAGATGATGAACGCGGCGGCGTTCGCGCGCATGAAGAAGGGCGCCGTCTTCATCACGACGGCGCGCGGCGGCATCCACGACGAGGCCGCGCTTCTCGAAGCGCTCAAGTCCGAACATCTGTATGGCGCGGGCCTCGACGTCTGGGAAAAGGAGCCGCCGCCACTCGATCATCCGCTGCTCAAGCTGCCGAACGTGGTGGCCACCTATCACACGGCGGGCGTCACCGGCGAGGCGCGCCGCAACATGGCGAGCTATGCCGCCGAGCAGATCGTCGGAATCCTGAAGGGCGGGCGTCCGCCGCGGCTCATCAATGCCGAAGTGTGGCCCGCGTACGCCAAGCGGTACGAGACGGTGATGGGAGCGCGCGCACAGCCGGAAGTCTCCGATCCGGATTGAGTGGAGCCGCATGAAAACGAAACTTGCGTCCCCGTCGCGTCGCGCGGCGCTGTCCCGCATTGGCGCAGCCGCGAGTGCCGCGCTGGTTCCTTCGACGCGCGTCAGGGCACAGGCCGCATACCCCAGCAAGCCCGTGCGGGTGATCGTGCCGTATTCCGCGGGAGGAGGCGCCGATACGCTGGCGCGCACCATCTTCGGCAAGGTGTCCGAGAAGCTCGGCCAGCAGTTCATCATCGACAACCGACCGGGCGGAGGTGCGACGATCGGCGCGGCGGTGGTCGCGAAGGCGCCGCCCGACGGCTACACGATCCTCTACGACGCGACGGCGTTCTCGGTCAATCCCACGCTCTTCGCAAAGCTGCCCTACGATCCCAGGACGGATTTTCAGCCGGTCTTCCTCGCGGGACTTCTTCCGTTGCTGCTCGTCGTCAATCCGTCGGTGAAGGCCAACAGCGTCGCCGACGTCGTTGCACTCGGCAAGGCGAGCAAGGATGGACTGGAATGGGCGTCCGCGGGCAACGGCAGCGTGCAGCACCTGGCGCTGGAGCTCTTCGAAAGGCAAGCCGGCATCAAGCTCAATCACGTGCCGTACAAGGGCGGTGCGCCGGCGCTCACCGACCTCGTCGCGGGTCACGTCAAGTTCTACTTCAGCAACACGGCCGCGTCGAATTCGTACGTCAAGGCCGGAACGGTTCGCGCGCTCGCGCACACGGGCAAGGGCCGGCTTTCGATGCTGCCGGACCTGCCCGCCGTCGCCGACACGCTGCCGGGGTTCGAAGCGTACGAATGGAACGGAGTGTTCGTGCCCGCGGGGACTCCCGCGCCGATCGTGACCCAGCTCAACACGGTGCTCAACGACGTGTTGCGGGATGCCGCCGTGCGCGACCGGTTCGCGCAATTGACCGTGCAGTCGCAGCCGAACAAGCCCGCGGAGTTCGCCGCCTTCGTCAATGCCGAAACGGAGAAGTGGGGCAAGATCGTTCGCGAAGGCAACATCAAGCCCGACTGAGCGCATGACGGTAGCCCCTTACTCGGCCGGCACGCAACGGCCGTCGATCGAAGTGCCCGCGCGCGCGTGCGATTGCCACATGCACATTTTCGATCGCAGGTTCGCGCCGTCACCGCATTGGCGCCGCACGCCCCGGGACGCGCCCGTGGCCGCGTACCGCGCCTTGCAGGAGCGGCTGGGCACCGAGCTCGCTGTCGTCGTGAATCCATCGACCTACGGCACGGACAACGCGTGCACGCTCGACGCACTGACGGCGTTTGGCGATACCGCGCGCGGTGTCGCGGTGGTCGATGTGGACGTATCCGACGCGGAATTGCAGAAGATGGCAGTTCTGGGCGTCGTGGGCGTACGCGTCAACTTCGTGTCGCCGCAATCGTGGGGAACCACTACGCCCGACATGCTGGAAACATTGGCGCGACGCGTCGCGCCGCTCGGCTGGCATGTCCAGGTGTTCATGACCGGCGCGCAGGTCGACGGCGCGCGCGACGTGCTCGCGCGGCTGCCCGCCACGCTCGTCATCGATCACCTCGGTCGCGTGCCGCAGCCGGCGGGTGTGGACGATCCGGCCTTCGATGCCATCCGCCGGTTACTCGACTCCGGCCGGGTTTGGGTGAAGCTCTCCGGCGCCTACATGGATTCGATCGAAGGCGCACCGGTGTACTCGGACATCACCGCAGTCGCCCGAGGGTTCGTCGACGCGGCGCCCGAGCGTGTCGTCTGGGGCAGCGACTGGCCGCACACGACGGCAACGGCGCCTGTGGACGACGCAGGACTCATCGATCTTCTCGCGCGGTGGGTACCCGACGCGAAGACCCGCCGGCGCGTTCTCGTCGAGAACCCTTCGAAGCTCTATGGATTCGCCTGAGATGGACGAGCACCCGACCGAGCCGGTTGCCGACGACAAACGGCAGGGCCGTCGCCGCGCAAGCAGAGCCACAGGCAACATTACGTTGGCCGACGTCGCCAAGATCGCGGGCGTATCGTCGATCACCGTTTCGCGCGCCGTGAACCGGCCGGAGTTGGTGACGCCCGCAACCCTCACGCACGTTCAGGAAGCGATCGCGCGGACGGGCTATGTTCCCAACCTGCTTGCAGGTGGTCTCGCGTCCAAACGCACGCGCCTCGTGGCCGCCATCGTGCCTTCGATCACCAACACGATCTTCGCGGACACAATCCAGGCGCTGACCGACCGCCTGTGGGACGCGGGGTACCAGGTGCTGCTGGGCCTGTCGGGTTATCCCGCTGCGCGCGAAGAGGATCTGCTTGCGGCGGTCCTCAGCCGGCGGCCCGACGCCATTTGCCTGACCGGCATCGATCATTCGCTGTCCGTCCGCCAGCGGCTCTTCGCCGCGAAGGTTCCCGTCGTCGAGACATGGGACTTCACGCCCACGCCGATCGACATGCTCGTGGGCTTCTCGCACGAGGAGGTCGGAAGGGCGGTCGCGCGTCGTCTCGTCGGCAAGGGGCATCGCGCCTTCGGGATGATCTGGGCCGACGATGCTCGCGCGCTCGAGCGTCGACGCGGGTTTCAGTCGGAGCTCGACGCTGCGCGGATTGCCGACGTGAAAGTGGTCACGGTGCCGGCGCCCTCGTCGTTTGCACTGGGACGCCAGGGTCTCGCATACCTTCTGGAAGAGGGCTCGCGTCCGACCGCCGTTTTCTGCAGCTCCGACGTCCTGGCCCATGGCGCGCTCGAAGAAGCACGCTGCCGTGGCCTGCGCGTTCCTCGCGACCTTGCGCTCGTCGGCTTCGGCGATCTCGAATTCGGCCTGCACACTTCGCCCGCGCTCTCCACAGTGCGTGTCGACCGAGCGGCAATCGGACGTCGGGCGGCCGAGCTCATCCTGGGCCGATTGAACGGCAACTCGATCGGGCCGCCCATCGTCGACGTCGGCTTCGAAGTCGTCGAACGCGCGACGAGCTAGCATCGAGCCACACCTTCGCGCACAATAGTTCGCGAACGCTAGGAGCGCGACGATGAACCTTCTGAACGGCGTGATCGACCTGTCGCATCACAACACCGTGACGAGCTTCGCCGATATCAAAGGTGCGGGTGTCCTCGGCGTCATTCACAAGGCCACGCAAGGAACTTCGTTCGTCGACGCGAACTACGACGCGAATCGCGCGGGTGCCAGGGCGGCGGGGTTGTTGTGGGGCGCGTATCACTTCGCGCGCAAGGGAGACGTGGCCGCGCAAGTCACGCACTTCCTGAGTGTGGCCGGTGCGCAGTCCGACGAGCTCCTCGTGCTGGATTTCGAGCCGAACACGACCGAGGGAACCATGACGCTGGCCGAAGCGGAGGAGTTCGTCGGCCTCGTGCGCGAGCGAACGGGCAGATTTCCAGGGATCTACGGCGGACAGAGCTTTCTCAAGGAAACGCTCGGCAACGGGACCACGACGCCGCTCAAGCACTGCTGGTTATGGATCGCGCGGTACTCGTCGCAGTTTCCCGTCGTTCGCACCGCATGGCCGGCGTTTACGCTATGGCAGTACACCGACGGCAATGCGGGACCGCAGCCGCACCAGGTGTCGGGAGTAGGGCGCTGCGATCGAGACAAGTTCAACGGCGACGAGGCGGCGTTGCGAGCGTTCTGGTCGAACGGCGGC
>Ga0207701_10003229_pt1 | contig 16777 bp, 13 predicted proteins | sample KBSSwiSSwithPhiX_FD_184294 | JGI IMG/M metagenome (GOLD analysis project Ga0207701, IMG submission 184294) | Switchgrass rhizosphere bulk soil microbial communities from Kellogg Biological Station, Michigan, USA, with PhiX - S5 (SPAdes) (version 2) | ecosystem: Environmental > Terrestrial >... | reverse complement strand
TGATCTCCATGCGGTCGAGCAAGGGCTGCGGCATGTCGAGCGAGTTGGCGGTCGTGACGAACATCACGTCGCTAAGATCGTAGTCGAGCTCCAGGTAATGGTCCTGGAAACGGCTATTCTGCTCCGGATCGAGCACTTCCAGAAGCGCCGAGGCCGGGTCACCGCGGAAATCCGTGCCGAGCTTGTCGATCTCGTCGAGCAGGAAGAGCGGATTGCTGGTTCCGGCCTTCTTGAGGTTGGCCATGATCTTGCCCGGTAGCGAGCCGATGTAGGTGCGGCGGTGGCCGCGAATTTCGGCTTCGTCGCGGACGCCGCCCAGCGACTGGCGCGCGAACTCGCGGCCAGTCGCCCGCGCGATCGAGCGGCCAAGCGAGGTCTTGCCGACGCCCGGAGGCCCGACAAGGCAGAGGATTGGGCCCTTCAGCTTGTTGGTGCGGGCCTGGACCGCGAGATATTCGACGATCCGGTCCTTGACCTTCTCGAGCCCGTAATGGTCCTCGTCGAGCACAGCCTGCGCCTCGGCGATGTCGCGCTTCAGGCGTGATTTCTTGCCCCACGGCAGGCCCAGCAGCACGTCGAGGTAATTGCGGGCGACCGTCGCTTCCGCACTCATCGGCGCCATGCCCTTGAGCTTCTTCAGCTCTGCATTGGCGCGGACGCGGGCGTCCTTGGACAGGCGCGTCTTGCGAATCTTGGTGGCCAGCTCGACGAGCTCGTCGCCGCCCTCGCCTTCTTCATTACCGAGCTCGCGCTGGATCGCCTTCAGCTGCTCGTTCAAATAATATTCGCGCTGGGTCTTCTCCATCTGCCGCTTCACGCGGCTGCGGATTTTCTTCTCGACCTGCAGGACTCCAAGCTCGCCCTCCATGAATGCGAAAACCATCTCGAGCCGGCGCGCGGGATTGAGCTCGCCAAGCAGCGCCTGTTTGTCGGCGACCTTGATGGACAGGCTGGAAGCGACCGCGTCGGCCAGGATCGACGGGTCGTCGATTTCCGTCAGCTGGATGCTGGTCTCTGCCGGCAAGCGCTTGTTGAGCTTCGCGTAATTCTCGAACTGATCGATGACGGAGCGCATCAGCGCCTGTGCCTCAGGGCCCTCAGAACCCTCTTCGTCGACTTCCTCGACCTCGGCCGCGAGATAGTCGCCGCGCTGGACGAGGTTAGTCAGTTTCGCGCGCTTGGCGCCCTCGACGAGCACGCGAACGGTGCCGTCGGGCAGCTTCAACAGCTGCATGGCGCTGGCTATCACGCCAAGCTCATACAGTGCGTCGCGGTCGGGATCGTCCTCCGACGGGTCGAGCTGGGCGACCAGGAACAATTCCTTGTCGGCGGCCATGGCGGCTTCCAACGCCGCGACCGATTTATCGCGCCCGACGAACAGGGGGACGATGCGATTCGGAAAAACGACGATGTCGCGAAGCGGAAGGATCGGAAGAGTACGGCTCATCATGCCCATATGGGCGGCACCTCCTACAAGCGCAACCGAGGCTCATCCGTATTGCTTGGCTAATACACTTGCTGTATTCGGGTAGGCATGACCCTGGCCTTCCCCGTTGCGCCGATTGAATTGGCGATGTTCCAGCTCCTGAGCGTCGTCTTCGGCGCCCTCGTCATCGTCACGGCGATACGGCGTGGCCGCGAAAGGGGCCGGCAGCGCCTGGATCCGCGCGCACGTGCCGGGGTGGTCGTACAGGTCATCGGCATTTTCATGGCCTGTATCGGCCCGATTCACCCGGACCTGGGATCGACAACTCCCGCCGCGATGATCGGCACGGCCGTCGTCGGGTTCTTCGGCATTGGAGCGGTCTGGCTGTTCTATGCCAGCGCCCGGGCCTTGAATAAGAACTGGAGCATCGATGCGCGGATGCGGCCGGACCATGAACTGGTCCGCGCGGGGCCTTACGCCTACCTTCGCCACCCGATTTATCTGGGCTTGCTGTTCTACATGCTGGCGCTCGCGATCGCGGCCGGTCACTATCTCCAGCTGATCGTGGCTATTCCGGTCTACCTGTGGGGAACGATCATCCGCACACGCGTGGAGGACCGTTTGCTGTCCGAGACGTTTGGCGCATCGTTCGACGCCTATCGGCTTTCGACGCCCGCACTCTTCCCTAGGTTTGATTGAACAGGATCCAAAGGGCTGGACCCAGATTCTGCAGCGCGTGGACGCAGAAGACGATAGCGATTGCAGCCCAGACCGAACGTTGTCGCCACGTGACATAGAGCGTCGAGAAAATCAGGAACGGCCACCAGATGACCAGGCCCCAGGCCGGAGCCTCAAGGCTGTGGGCGACGCCCCAGCCGAGTGAGCTCAAGGCGATGGCAATCGGCGGCCGCACCAAGCGCAGCAGCACCTCAAGTACGACCGCCATGATCAACGTCTCAACGAAGGGCGAGAAGACGACCAGCAGGAACAGCAGGAATGAGCCGCCGGCATCGAAACTGGGCTGCCCCGCCGACGGAAGAAGCCAGTTAACCAGCGCCGACAGCATGAGGCTTATCGGACAGGCAAGCAACCAGCCGAAAGCAATGGCCCTTAAGGGATTGCGCGGCTCCGCGAGGGCCGCGGGAAGCCGAAGCACTTAGGCCGCGTCGCCCGAAGTGGCTGACGCTTTGTCCTTCTTGGCATAGACGCGGACCGGGTCCTTGCGGCCTTCGACCACATCCTTGTCGATATGGACCTCGTCGACGCCGTCCATCGAGGGCAAATCGAACATGGTATCGAGCAATATGCCCTCGAGGATCGAGCGGAGGCCGCGAGCGCCGGTCTTGCGGTCGATCGCCTTGCGGGCAACCGCGCCAAGCGCTTCCTCGGAGAAGCCGAGCTCGACCTCCTCCATGTCGAACAGTTTCTGGTACTGCTTCACCAGCGCATTCTTCGGCTCGACCAGGATCTTGACCAAAGCTTCCTCGTCCAGGTCCTCAAGCGTCGCGATGACCGGCAAACGGCCGATGAACTCGGGAATCAGGCCGAACTTCAGCAAATCTTCCGGTTCTGTATGCCTCAGCGTCTCGCCGGTACGCCGCTCTTCCGGCGCGGCGACATAGGCGCCGAACCCGATCGACTTGCCCTGCAGGCGGTCGCCAATGATCTTTTCGAGGCCCGAGAAAGCGCCGCCACAGATGAACAGGATGTTGGTCGTGTCGACCTGCAGGAATTCCTGCTGCGGGTGCTTGCGCCCGCCCTGCGGCGGGACGGAGGCCGTGGTGCCTTCCATCAGCTTGAGCAGCGCCTGCTGGACGCCTTCACCCGACACGTCGCGAGTGATCGACGGATTGTCGGATTTCCGCGAAATCTTGTCGATTTCGTCGATGTAGACGATGCCGCGCTGCGCCTTTTCGACATTATAGTCGCTGGCCTGCAGCAGCTTCAGGATGATGTTCTCGACGTCCTCACCGACATAGCCGGCCTCGGTCAGCGTCGTCGCATCCGCCATGGTGAAAGGCACGTCGAGGATTCGCGCCAACGTTTGCGCCAGCAAGGTCTTGCCGCAGCCGGTCGGGCCGATCAGCAGGATGTTGGATTTGGCAAGCTCGACCTCCGGGCCATTTTTGGCGCCATGGCTGAGCCGCTTGTAATGGTTATGAACCGCAACCGAGAGCACGCGTTTCGCCCGTGACTGGCCGATGACGTAATCGTCGAGAACCTTGCAGATCTCCGCCGGCGTCGGGACGCCGTCGCGAGTCTTGACGAGAGCGGACTTGCTCTCCTCGCGGATGATGTCGTTGCACAGCTCGACGCATTCATCGCAGATGAACACCGTCGGACCTGCGATCAGCTTCCTGACCTCGTGCTGCGACTTACCGCAGAAGGAGCAGTAAAGTGTGCTCTTGCTGTCGCCGCCGGAAAGCTTCGTCATATTCTTCCTTGCCCAAGCCGGCCTAATGCTAGCCAGCCTTATTGCACAATCAAGCTGTTGAACGGGTTAACATCCATCCGGCCAGATCGTTATGTCCCAAATATGGAACGCATGGCGCATTGGGGCAAGGCCGGGAATGCCAACGGTTTGACGAGGCGTCGATTTTAGCCAAATTGAGGTCATGGGGCGCCCGCCAGAAATCCGCAGCTTCTTCGACGAAGCGACCAATACGGTGACGCACCTCGTCGCCGATCCAGCGACGGGCCACGCGGCAGTCATCGATCCGGTCCTCGATTACGACCCCGCGGGCGGGCGGACTTCCACTAAATCAGTCGATAAAGTGCTGGCCGTGGCGGAGGCGGAGGGCTGGACGATCGGCTGGAGTCTCGAAACGCACGCCCACGCCGACCATTTGTCCGGAGCGCCAGTTGTCAAAGAGCGCACTGGCGCCCGAATCGGCGTCGGCGAACACATCCGCGACGTCCGCGAGTCATTCGGGCCGATGCTGGGCGTCGAAGGATCCGACAGCGATTTCGACGAATTGTTCACCGACGGCGAGCGGTTCAGCGTCGGCGAGCTTGAGGTCGAGGTGATTTCGACTCCCGGACACACTCCCGCCTGCGTCTGCTACCGCATTGGCGACGCCGTCTTCGTCGGCGACACGCTGTTCATGCCCGACTATGGCACCGCCCGCTGCGACTTCCCGGGTGGCGATGCCCGCACGCTCTACCGGTCGATCAAGCGCCTGCTTTCGCTGCCGGCAGAAACCCGCCTGTTCATGTGCCACGACTACAAGGCGCCGGGCCGCGATCATTTCGCCTGGGAGACCACCGTTGGTGAGGAGCGGGCAAAAAACCCGCACGTCCATGACGGCATCGGCGAGGACGAGTTCGTGGCCATGCGGGAGGGCCGCGACGCAACCCTGCCCGTTCCAAAACTGCTGTACCCGGCGATCCAGGTCAATATCCGCGCCGGCAAGCTGCCGCCCGCCGAAGCGAACGGCCGCCGCTACATCAGGATACCGCTGAGCGCCTAGGAGGGCGTAACGTCGCTCTTGCCAGCGGCACCTTCTTCGCCGGCATCGGGCCGCTTGTCGAAGACCTCGTCGATCAGCCCGAACGTCTTGGCCTCGTCGGCTTCCAGGAACTTGTCGCGGTCCATCGCCTTTTCGATCTCTTCGATCTTCTGGCCAGTGTATTTCGCATAGAGCGTGTTCAGGCGTGTGCGCATGCGCAGGATCTCTCGCGCCTGGATTTCGATGTCCGAGGCCATGCCCTGGGCGCCGCCCGATGGCTGATGGACCATGATCCGGCTGTTGGTGAGTGCGATTCGCATGCCCGGCTCACCGGCGGCGAGCAGGAAGCTGCCCATGGAAGCCGCCTGTCCGATGCAAACCGTGCCGATCTTGGGCCGGATGTACTGCATGGTATCGTGGATCGCGAGACCCGCTGTGACCACGCCGCCAGGCGAATTGATGTACATGAAGATGTCCTTCTTCGGGTTCTCGGACTCGAGGAAGAGCAGCTGGGCGGTGATCAGCGAGGCCATGTGGTCCTCAATGGCGCCGGTGATGAAGATGATGCGCTCGCGCAGGAGGCGCGAATAGATGTCGAAGCTGCGCTCGCCGCGGTTCGATTGCTCGATGACGATGGGAACGAGCTGGCTGGCAATATCTTCATGGTCCATGGGAAGTCAGGCGTCCTTGCGTTGTGTGCGCAGCCTACATCGGCGCTCAAACCGAAAGGTTCAATCCCCCGCCGGGCCGGGCAAAGCGAGATAGGCGAGCCGCCGCATTTCCCGCCGCCCGCGCGTCACTGTGTCGAGGATCAGGCCGGCGAAGAAACACAGGACGGCGACGATCACCATGCCGGTGACGAGGATCGCCGTCGGGAAGCGCGGCACCAGCCCGGTGTCGAGATATGTCAGCACTAGCGGGATAGCGAGGATGATGGCCGCGATGACCAGCAATCCGCCAATCGTCCCGTAGAAAAGCACAGGCCGCTCCACACGATAGAGCGTGCCGATCGTCTTCAGGATCCGCCAGCCGTCACGGTAGGTCGAAAGCTTCGATTCCGAGCCTTCAGGCCGGGCGCCATAAGCGGTTGCGACCTCGCCGACCGGCATGCGCAATTCGAGCGCGTGAACTGACATTTCCGTCTCGATCTCGAAGCCTTCGGAAAGCACCGGGAAACTCTTCACGAAGCGTCGTGAGAACGCCCGATAACCACTGAATATATCAGAGAAACTGCGTCCAAACAGCTTGGCCAGCAAGCCGGTGAAAACCCGGTTCCCAAGCACATGCCCGCCGCGATACGCCTCCTTGGCTTCGTGCTGGCGGGTGCCAACGACCATGTCGAGTTGCTCTTCCAGCAGCTGCTTGACCATCGCTGGCGCGGCCTTGGGATCGTAGGTCAGGTCGCCGTCGGCCATGACGTACACATCCGCGTCAATGTCGGCGAACATGCGGCGGACGACATGGCCCTTGCCCTGCATGCGTTCGGTGCGGACGATCGCACCGGCCTTCTTCGCCTTCTCGACGGTCTTATCGCGACTGTTGTTGTCGTAGACGTAGATGGACGCGCCAGGCAGGGCCTTCTTGAACCCGGCGATGGTCTGCCCGATCGCCGCTTCCTCATTGTAACAGGGCAGCAGGACGGCAATGCGCGGTTGCGGGCTTGGCAAGTGATCCCCCTCGAAAGACTGGCCAGCCTATAGAGGCGAATGCTTAACAGCCGCTAGGCGGATTTCGCAGGTGGAGCAGGAATCCGCTCCGGCATTTGCGCGGTGGTCACATGCAGCAGCCTGAAGGCCGGGGAGGCATCGGCGATCGCCCAGGCCGCACCGGGCGGGACGACGAATGCATCGGCCGGACCGAGCGCGGCGCCGTCGCCGAAGTCCAGCCTGCCCGCGCCCTCCAGCACAAAGCCAAAGACAAGCTCGCCGTCGTGCGGTCCGAAACGGCGTGCGGAGCTGACGATGCGGGCGTTCGCTAGGCCGCCGGTCGCATCCATCAAACCCGAGTCTCCATCATAGACGGTCGAATGCAGGAAATGCTGGCCGGAAAACGTGCGATTCTGGGCAATTCCGTTCGGCAATTCCATCTCATGGTCGCCGAACGTCTTGTGGAGTGCCGGACAGCCGATCTCGATGACTTCCAGGCCCGGCGAACTCTCCAGGACGCGGTGGCGAATGTAGGGTGGCTGCAGCACCAGCTCGCCCGCCTTCATGACGAACGGCCCGCCCTGGTCCTCATAAACGACCTTTACCCAACCGCTGCGGACGAAGATCATCTGGAAGGCGACGCCGTGATAATGGACCCAGTCGTCAACCGGACCGCCACCGGGAATTGTGATGTGGGAGGCGATGTAACGGCCGCCCAACCGGCTCGGGATGAGGTCGCGATAGCGCATCCCCGCCCTACCCTCGCCGCCGTCCGCGGCCGAACGCGTCAGGACGAACTCCGCTCGAAATGCCGGCAACCTGTCGCTCGGCTCACCGGCATCCGGCATGCTGGACAGGCGAACGCTTTCGCCGTCCCCGCTCAGGATCGCCGAATGCGGTTCGTCGGCCGGGTAGATTTCGTCGACCCGCCAACCATCGCCTCGCATACGCGCAAAATCGCCGGCAAAATCGCCGGAAACGATCAGCCGGTCGGAAAAGCACCCTTCCTGGTCGGGAAAGGCGCTTCCGCTCATTTCTTCTTCGCCGGAGCCTTTTTGGCGGGTGCCTTTTCGGCCTTCGCAGCGGCCTTGGCCGGGGCCTTGGCAGGCGCCGCGTCCTTCACAGGCTTGGCCGGCTTCGGCTTCGCCTCGGCCTTGGCCGCCTTGGCTTCAGCCTTGGCGGGCTTCGCCTCGGCCTTGGCAGGCTTGGCCTCAGCTTTCGCAGGCTTCGCTTCGGTCTTGCCCTTGGCGGCCTTCTTGGTGGGTGCCTTGGCGGCAGGCACGTCGTGGCCGCAACCGGGCCCGTGGACATGTCCTTCCTCGGCCTCGAGATCGGCTTCCAGCTCGGCTCGGGTCGAGGCACGCTCGCTGATTTCCGCCTTCGAGAAGAGGAAATCAACGACCTTGTCCTCGTAAAGCGGAGCGCGCAGCTGGGCGGCCGCCATGGGGTCGTTCTGGACGTACTGGATGAACTTCTCGCGGTCGGCCGGCTGATACTGCGCAGCAGCCTGGCCGATCAGGCGGTTCATTTCCTGCTGGCTGATCTCGACGCCGTTGGCAGCGCCGATTTCGCTCAACAGCAGGCCAAGGCGCACGCGGCGCTCGGCGATCTTGCGGTAATCGTCGGCATCGCCCTCAATCTCGGCCAGCGCGGCCTCGGGGTCGGCCTCGTGGCTCGCCTCATGACGCAGTTGGGCCATGATGTTGGCGAATTCGGCATCCACCATCGACGGCGGCACGGCGAAGTCGTGACGTTCCGCCAGTTGGTCGAGCAGGCGGCGCTTCATGTGGGTGCGGGTAAGGCCGTTCAGTTCCTGCTGAAGCTGGTCCTTGATCAGGCCCTTCAGCTGGTCGAGGCCGGTGAGGCCCAGAGACTTTGCGAAATCCTCGTCGACCTTGGTCTCGCCGGCGACCTTCACTCCGGTCACCTTGACCGCGAACTGGGCTGGCTTGCCCTTCAGATTCTCGGCAGGATAGTCATCGGGGAAGGTCACCTTGACCTTGCGCTCGTCGCCGTCCTTGGCGCCGACAAGTCCATCCTCGAAGCCCGGAATCAGCGAGCCCGAACCGATCTCGACCGACATGCCCTCGCCGGTGCCGCCCGCGAATTCCTCGTCATCGACGGTGCCGACATAATCCATGACAACCAGGTCGCCAGTCGCGGCCTTGTGGCCCTTCTTGGCGTCGGTCCAGTTCTTCTGCGAGCTGGCGAGTGTCTTGATCTGGGCATCGACGGCGGAATCGTCGGCCTCGACGGTCAGACGCTCGAGCGCCAGCTTGTCGATCTTCGGCGCCGGAACGTCCGGAAGCGTCTCCAGGCGGACCTTCACCTCGGCGTCCTTGCCGTGTTCATAGCCTTCGCCGAGCTCGACTTCCGGCTGCATCGCCGGGCGGATCTTCTGCTCAGTGAGCAGGGTCTGCACGCCCTGCTGGACGGCGGACGACAGCGCTTCCTGCTGCAGGGACTCGCCATGCATCTTGCGGATGAGGTTCGGCGGCACCTTGCCGGGGCGGAAGCCGGGCATGCGCACTTGCGGGGCAATGCGCTTGACCTCCCGATCGACGTGCGCCTCAATATCCTTGGCGGGAATGGTCAGCATGAAGGCGCGCTTCAGGCCCTCGTTTTCCGTCTCGACCGTCTTCATCGTCACTTATCCAAACCTCAAATCTCAAATCGTCACAGGGCGCCTGTGCGATGCCCATGCTCAGCAACCCCCTAGGTGCCTCTGCATGCGCGTGGTGCGCGCGGAGGGAATCGAACCCCCACGTCTTTCGACACTGGAACCTAAATCCAGCGCGTCTACCAGTTCCGCCACGCGCGCGCGGACGCCCTGAAGGAGCGCGGCCTATAGCAAGGATCGGCCGCGGGGCAAGCCGCTGCGCCACGAGAAACTCCCGCAGCCCGAGGGCGTTGGGTGGAAAAGGAGCTTCTCGATGCAACAGGAACCTACGCCCGGCACACCCCCGGCAACGCCAGAAACGCCGTCACCAATGCCGGAACTGCCGCCTTCGCCGCAACAGCCGCCCGCGACACCTGCCCCGGCACAACCTGCGCAGCCTGGCCAGCCGTCGCCCGCGCCGCCGGGAGCGCCGCAGCCGGCGCCGGATATCGACGTGCCTTCGCCCACCACACCGGGTACACAGCCGCCGACAACCCCGATTTCCCCGGTGAGCTGATATGGCCAGCACTCCGCCCGACCCGAAACCGCCGCCCTTGCCGGACGAGCCGCAGGAACCGCCCCTTCCCGATCCGGTCTACGAGCGGAATCGCGCCGAGTTCACAACCGCTTCGAAATCGGGCAGAGCCGCGTCGAAATAATGCATGCGCGTACCGTCGAGCAGGATGACGTAAAGCTTGCCGCCGATTACCGCGCCGACGACGCGTCCGCGGCGCCTCACCTCGTCAGCATCAAGATGCTCGAAATCCCATTGGAATCCGGGATAACCCATCAGTTGTCGTGGCTGCAGCGAGGTGGTCGTTAAGTCCACAGCCCCGGCCCGCACCCGATAGAAGCTCTCGAGCATCGCCGTGATTTCCGGCGCGGTCATGTCCGACCGAAACTTCGGCACCTGCTGTGCGTCGCGCTTATTCTGGCGGATGATGTAGCGGCCGCCCTTCAACCCGGTGACGAAACTCATGCTATCGAGATACGGTCCGTTCAGCGTCCAGTCCTCGACTGCGCGTATGTCGTCGATCGCCCAGACGGTGCTCACGCGGTTCCACTCTCGCGGCGGCGTCACCGTCATCGACCCGTCGCCGACGTTGGTGGAGCGCGCCCTGACAAGCGCATATCCGCCGCTGCTGAAACCGCCCCCGCCGTCCCCGGTCGTGCAGGCGGTCAGTGCTCCCGCTACTGCCAAGATGATCATTCGCTTCATTGAACTCTGCTCCCTTTACTGCTGGAGCTGCTGGCGGATGAACGGGGCGTCGGGCGCATTGGGCGCCATGGAAAGATAGCGCTGGTAGGCGCTCTTGGCGTCGGCCGTGCGTCCCGTCTTCTGCAGCATGATCCCGTGCCACCGCCAGGCGTCCGCGGGCGCGTCGGCATATTGTACCGCCGCCGCATAGCCCTGTGCCGCTCGCACATCGTCGCCTTCGCGATTGCGTAAGCGCCAGATTTCGCCCTCGTAGAAGCGCAACAGGCCGTTCCAGCCGTCCATCGCCAGCGTTTCAACCACGTACTGGCTTGCACCCGGGTCGTTGAGCTTCACCTGGTCGTCGAGAAGCATCGGCCGGATCTTGGAAATGGCTTGAACGTAACGCTGGTGTCCGTCGTCATAGACCTTGTCCGGCATCGTCACTTCGGCGGCGGAAATCTTGAGGTCGGCCCGGCGCGTTTCGGGCAGCGGGTGATTGGCGAACAGCGTAATCCCACGGTCATGGTGTCTCTTGCGGCGATAAAGGGCGGAAGCATCGAGCTCGGCAATCAGCTGGTCCCATGTTTCCGACATTGCCGTCGGCCTCAGGCCTGCATCGGAAATCAGCTTCAGGCCCATGGCATCGGCCTCTGCTTCCAGCTCACGGCTATACTTCAGCAGGCTGAGAATTGTACCGAACTGGGCTAGCTGGGCGAGGTTGCCGGTGTAGAAACCTGCAACACCACCAGCCACGCCGCCAGCCATGGAGGCGATGGCCAGAAGATCCGTCTTGCGGCGCATGTCGCGCCACTGCCGAATCTGGTGCTTGCGCAGGAAGTGCCCGGCCTCATGGGCGATGACGCCCGCCAACTGCGCCTCGTTCCGCATACGCAGCAGCAAGCCGGAGAAAACCACCGCGAACCCGGTCGGAAACATCACCGCGTTGAACTCTGGAATGCGCGCCAGGTAGATGCGCATGTCCTTTGCGGCAGGGCCGCCGACCCGGGCGAACAGCCCACGAAGATAAGCGATGGTCTGCGGATCTTGGACCAGAAGGTTCGAGCCCGCGACCTCTTCCTCGACGCGCTCCATCTGCTGCCAGATGCCGATCTCGTCTTTTTCAGTCGGCCGATAGCCAGGCCCGATCAGGGACACCATGTTGGCCGGCAGGATGCGCGCCGCGGCGGCCGTGCCGGTGAAAGCGGTGGCCGCGATCGCTCCACTCCCTGCCAGCATCGCCCGACGGCTGAGGTGAAGGCAGTTAATGCACATCGGACGCCGCCTTCTCGCGCGCCCGGACGGCCTTGCCGGGTTTCATGCGGCCAAGCAGGCGGTCGACCATCTGCGCCGCGCCCTCGGGCTTGCGGATATCGCCCATGTTCACACCGGCGACTTGCGTGCCAGCCTGTAGCACATTGAACCAGACGACATTGCCGGTGTGGAGATCGACCAGCGAGGCGTAGGCGAACTGGCCACCGCCGCCAATGTTCGGCGCGCAGAAGCCGACGACACAGCCGGCAACCCCCAGGACTTGTAATGCGATGCGCCCGGTTGACGCGAAGCTGTCCTCGGCATGGAGAAACAGCGCATAATCCATGCCCGTCGCTTGGCCGAGGCGAACCGCATCCTCGCCCAGCGTCCAGTCGAGACCCTTGCCGCGCTTGGTCGGCAAATAATTACCGCTGTAGCGGTGCAGCGCAATCGACTGCGACACGGCGTAATTCAGCCGCTCCAACTCCGCGACGCTATCCGGCGGAATGCCCGGAAGGCTGTCTCGCCGTTCCAGGATCAGCGCATTGCCGCCGCGGCCCGCCTGCTGCGCCTTCAACGCGGCCAGGACGTTGGCCCGCGCCGTTTCGGTCCAATCGGAGCGCTGCTCGACCATGCCGCCTGTCGTGACGGACCCGACACTGACGTCCGGGCGCATGACCAGCAATTTGTAGTCACCCTGGGGCGGCGCAAATTCGACATCTGCATATTGCTTGGTCTGGACGCAGGCGGACAGGCCCAACGCCGACACGGCAGCGATTAATGACAAGCGACGCACACAGCCTCCCTCCGGACCCCGCCGGCCGAACGAGCTTGGCGATTTATGCTTTATTTTCCGTTATTTGCAAGAACTCTATCGCGGGCACTGAACGCCTGCCACGGACAAGCACTTGCCGTCGATAGAGCCCTTCGCGACCGGCAGCCCGATCATTGCCGCCAGCGTCGGCATGATATCGACTGTCTCGATCGGCTGTTCAGGCGCCGCCGGTACGGCGCCCTTCCGCCAGAAAAGGATCGGCACCCGCCGGTCATAGTCCCACGGGCTGCCGTGGGTTGCCGTATAGCCGACCGACGGCTTCGCCACCGCGCTGATGTTGGGCTTGAGCGCGACATAAAGATCGCCGGATCGCCTGGCGTCATAGGAGGCACGGATCCGCTGCGGCACTGTCCACGAAACCGGCGAACCCGACGGCATTGGCAGCGCCAGGATTTCCGACTTCGTATAGGCGCCATAAACCTGGGGATGCGCTTGGTAGCGTTCCTTCGCCGCCTTGACGACCGCTGCCTTCTTGGCTTCCGGGACCGATGCATCGACCCAGATGTCACCGGCAATACCAAGGCCCTTGAGGACGGTGCCGGTGAGGCCGAGGCGCGGTGCTAGCTGCTTGCCAACTTCGGCGGCGTCGAGTCCCGAATCGGCGCGAGCGGCATCGGCGACGCCATGGTCGCGGAGCCGTTCGGGAATATCGAGTCCGCCATGGTCGGCTGTCAGCACAACCGCATAGTCGATGCCGCTACGATCCATCATCGCCAGGAAGTCGCCGAGCTCGCGGTCCAGCGCTACCATTTGCAGGCACATTTCCATGCCGCCGCGGCCGAAAGCATGACCGACATAATCGGTCGCCGACAGGCCCACGGACATGACATCGGTCGCCGGACCCTTGCCGAGCTGCATTTCCTGGATGAGCGCCGCCGACAGCGCCAGCACGGCCCCGTCGAACTCCGGCGTGCGGAAGAAGCTGCTGGCATCGCCCGCGGCACGGTCCATGCGCCAGGTGCCGACCGACAGGGTTGGCGATACCTGATAAGCCTTGTCCCTGGCCTGGCAAAAGGCCGGCGGCTCCAGGGGCGGCCGAGCCTGCGCGATCGCATTGGCAAGCGCCTGGTTCGTCGAGGTCACGCTCCGAGGAACGGTTGCGCCCTTGAGGTCGGTGGCGAAGGCATTGCCTTGGCGATACCAGCGCTGGTCGAGATTGTGCCCGCCCATCATGATGGCGGCGCGGTCCTTGCCGGCCACGGCGACGTTGCGGCTGGCCGGCGAGACGGCTTTCAGCCGGTCACCGAACGTCGTCGCATTCAGATGCTTCACCGACACAGTGTAGTTGGTCGATGTGGAACCCGGAGCGCTCTCATCCTCGGCGCAGTAGACGGCCTTGTCGGCACGCGGCGCGGCCCAGTCGACCCAGGCGTTGGCGACGATCCCGTTCGATCCCGGGCGTCTCGACGTCATGATGGTCGAATGACCCGGACAGGTCTCCGTCGCGGCGTGGCTCTGATAGCCATTGTGAAACACGGTGCCGCCGTCGATCAGCCGCCTGAACCCACCCGTGAACTGACCGCGATATTCATCGAACAGGTCTGCGGAAAATTGATCGACCGAGATCGCCAGGATCAGCTTCGGCGCATCGGGCTTCAGCGACTGGGCAGGCGCTACAGAGGGTGAACAAGCGGCCAGCGAGGCCGCAACGGCAAGACCAACCTTACGCACCCGCACTCTCCTCAATCCAGTTTGGCCCTGAGCCGCTCGTTGACGACGCCCGGGTTGGCCTTGCCAGCCATGGCCTTCATCACCTGCCCGACGAAGAAGCCGAACAATTGCACCTTGCCGCTCTTGTATTCCGATACCTTGTCGGCGTTGGCGGCCAGGATTTTATCGATCTCCGCATCGATCGCACCGGTGTCGCTGGTCTGCTTGAGTCCGCGTTCCTCGACGATCTTGGACGGCGCATCGCCGGTTTCGAGCATGATCTCGAACACCTGTTTACCCAGCGTGCCGCTCAGCGTGCCGTCGGCCACCAGCTTCAGCAGTTCCGCGGCCTCCTGCGGCGAAATACCGGTGGTTGCCAGGGTCTCATTTCGCCGGTTCAGCGCCCCGAACAGCTCCGCCACGACCCAATTGGCGCCCTGCTTTGGCTCGGTCCCTGCTTCCAGAAGCGCGTCGAACCAGAGCGCGGTCTCAACCTCGGCGGTCAGCACGCTCGCATTGTACGGCGTGACGCCGACGCCTTCGTAGCGCTTGCGCTTGTCGTCGGGCAGCTCGGGCAGGCTCGCCTTGCAGTCGGCGATGAATTCCTCGGTCAGCTCCAGCGGGAGAAGGTCGGGGTCCGGGAAATAACGATAATCGTGCGCGTCTTCCTTGGACCGCAGCGACCGCGTCACATTCTTGTCCGGGTCGTACAGCCGCGTTTCCTGGGCGACCCTGCCACCCTCCTCGATCAGCTCGATCTGCCGGCGCGCCTCATGCTCGATCACCGCCATGACGAAGCGGACGGAATTGACGTTCTTGGTCTCGGTCCGGGTACCGAATTCCTCGCCCGGCTTGCGCACGCTGACGTTGACGTCGGCGCGCATCGAGCCTTCCTCCATATTGCCATCGCAAGAGCCGACATAGCGAAGGATTGACCTTAACTTGCGAAGATATGCCCCTGCTTCTGCAGGAGAACGCATGTCCGGACGTGAGACGATCTCCATTAGCGCCACGCCCGACCGGTTGAGGTCGACATAGGACATGGTCGGGTGCTGGTCATGCATCAGCTTGCCCGCGTCCTGCTCGACGTGGATGCGCTCGATACCGATTTGCTTGACGCTGTTCTCGTCTTTTTCGTCGAGCAGGATCTCGACTTCGCCCGGCCCGACCAGCGGGTGGTAAAGCTGCGAGATCTGATAACCCTGCGGCAAATCCGCGTAGAAGTAATTCTTGCGGTCGAACCGGCTCCAGCGGTTGATCACCGCGTCGAGCGCCAGCCCCGTGCGTACCGCCTGGCGGATGCACTCCCCGTTCGGCACCGGCAGCATCCCCGGCATCGCCGCATCGACAAGGCTCACCTGCGTGTTCGGCTCCGCGCCGAAAGCCGTTGCGGCCCCCGAGAAAAGCTTGGCCTTGCTGACAACCTGGGCGTGGACCTCAAGGCCGATCACGACCTCCCACTCGCCGGTTTCGCCTTTGATCCGATACTCGCTCACCACCATTTCTCCGGTCGCGCGGTGAATCCTGCCCGTTCCTCGATCGCCAGCGCCGCGTTGAGCACGCCCTGCTCGTCCAATTCCCTGCCAATCAGGTGCAGCCCGAGCGGCAGCCCCTGTCCGTCCAGCCCGCCCGGCACGGACATGGCCGGCAGGCCCGCCAGGCTCGCGGGAACCGCGAAAACGTCGTTCAGGTACATGGCCAGTGGGTCCGACATCTTCTCCTGAAGGCCGAAGGCCGCCGACGGGGCCGTCGGGGTGAGGATGAAGTCGCACTCTGCGAAGGCTTCCCGGAAGTCGCGCTTGATCAGCGTCCGCACCTTCTGCGCCTTGGTGAAATAGGCGTCGTAGAAGCCGGCGCTCAGCACGTAGGTGCCGATCATGATGCGGCGGCGAACCTCGGCGCCGAAACCGGCGGCGCGGGTCGCGGCGTACATGGCGTCAAGGTTGCCGCCTTCCGGCGCCTCGCGAAGGCCGTAACGGACGCCATCATATCGGGCGAGGTTCGACGAGGCCTCGGCAGGTGCAATTATGTAATAGGTCGGCAGCGCATATTTGGTGTGCGGCAGGCTGATCTTGACCGGCTCGGCACCCGCATCGCGCAGCCATTCCACGCCTTTGTCCCACAGCGCGTCGATTTCCGACGGGACGCCGTCGATGCGATATTCGACCGGAATACCGACCTTCTTGCCCTTCAGATCGCTCGACAACCCGGCTTCCCAATTCGGCACCGGCAGATCAAGGGAGGTCGCGTCCTTGGGGTCAAACCCTGTCATCGCCTCAAGCAGAATGGCGCAATCGCGGACCGTCTTGGCCATCGGGCCCGCCTGATCGAGCGAGGAGGCGAAAGCGACGATGCCCCAGCGCGAGCATCGGCCATAAGTCGGCTTGATCCCGCAAATGCCGGTGAAGGCCGCTGGCTGGCGGATCGACCCGCCCGTGTCAGTGCCGGTGACGCCAGCAGCCAGCCCCGCAGACAGCGCTGCCGCCGATCCGCCCGACGATCCGCCAGGGGTCAGGGCGGCATTGCCGCCGTCATTCCGCTTCCAGGGAGAAATCACCGGTCCATAGGCGCTGGTCTCGTTCGACGAGCCCATGGCGAATTCGTCCATGTTGAGCTTGCCCAGCATGCCCGCGCCCGCCGCCTTGAGCTTGCCCGAAACCGTG
>Ga0207701_10003228_pt1 | contig 16780 bp, 15 predicted proteins | sample KBSSwiSSwithPhiX_FD_184294 | JGI IMG/M metagenome (GOLD analysis project Ga0207701, IMG submission 184294) | Switchgrass rhizosphere bulk soil microbial communities from Kellogg Biological Station, Michigan, USA, with PhiX - S5 (SPAdes) (version 2) | ecosystem: Environmental > Terrestrial >... | reverse complement strand
AGGCCGACGTAAAACGCGGTGACGGCGTCGCGGTAGGTTTCCGCGGACGGTTCCGGCTCCCCCTTCGGCGAGCACGCCGCGACAAGCGCGACGACCATCAGTAGCGCGGCAATCCTCAGATGTAGTTGCGTCATTGTCCTGTCATTCGGATCGACTGCTGGCCTCGTCCATCGAGATACGCCAGATCAACCGAATCCTGTCCAATACGGAGTAAGCGATACCGACCCTCGAGCACGTCCCCTTCTTTCCCGGTAAAGGTGTTTCCACGCGCATCGCTGAACGCGGCTATCAGTTGCTTGGTCTTCCCGTCAGCGGCAGTCACCGTATACACGCCGAAGAACTTCAGCGGGATCGGTGGCGGCGGTGGCGGCCCTGTCGGCACCGGCGGCGCAAAGACCTGGGGCGGCGCCTGAACGCGCGGCGCAGGGGGAGGGGCCTTCGGACGGAACCTGAACGGATCCCGCTCAGACTCGCGCAATTGCGCACTCGCAGTGCGCAGTCGATCCAGATTGAGATCGACCACCGGCACGACCGGCGGCGGCGCCACTATGCCATTGGACGACTGTTGCACCGGAACGGTCGTCGGATTGATCACCGGGCGTGCAATGACGAGCAGCGCCACGAATGCGGCGGCGGCCGCTACGTAAGCGATCGAGCGCCGGTCGGTCAGCCTCATTCAGCCGCCGCCTGGTAATAGGTGGAGAGCTGCAACGTCAGCAGGAGCAGTCCTCCATCCGTGTCCTCCGTGGAAAGCGACACGTCGTCGATGACCACGAATTCCGGCGATGCCTCGAGCTGGTGAATGAATGCCCGCACGTCGCGGTAGCGTCCCGCCAGTTCGACTTTGGCGGTATAGCGCGTCAGCGAGCTTTCCCGCGCTCGCGTTGCGGACGGCACTGTCGAACTGTAGAAGTCCACGTTGAATTGCTTCGCAATCTTCGGGACGCGCGTATGGGTCAGCCGCCGGGCAGCAGCGAAGTCACGAGGGAGCACATCCTTGTAGAAACGGGCGAGCTCCTGGGAGGCTTTGTCCTTTCCAGTCAGCGTTCCAGTGGCCGCAGCGTGTTCCTTCCTGGCTGCGTTCAGCGACTGAGCCGCAGACGCATCGCGCTGAGCGATATTCGCTACGCGATCAGACAACGGCCGCACGATGACGGCATACACGACGACGTTCACGACCAGCGCGATCGCCAGCGGCAGGACCAGACGCCGGTGCTCGCGGAGAACGCGTTGGCCAAGAGTGCTCTGGCTCACCGCGTCGTCTCCTTGCGCAACGATGGAGTGTAGGTGGCCTCGAGCGTCGCGGCGATGATGTCGTTCTCCATGACCGTTTCGTTGCCCGGCCTGACGTCATGAAAGGCGCCCGTCTTCTCCAGCGCCTCGATGAACTTGTCCAGGTCCTCGATCGTCCGCGACTCGGCGCCGATGAGTACCACCTGACGACCGGCCTGCTGCTGCACCGAGGTAATGCGGACATCCGCTGGCAGCGTCCCCTCGAAATGCGAGAAGACATCCGTCCACGAGAAGGTCCGCTGGTCGATAATCGCGTTCGCTTCGCGCGCGGCCTTATCCACGGTGGCGAGCTCTTTCTGATCGACACGGGCAAGGGTCTGCACGGCTTCCGCACGGAGTCGCGCGGCCTCCCGTTCCGACGCCGCCGCCTTTGCGCCGAGGGTTCGCTGACTGGTGGTGAGGCGAACCAGCTGGACGACGTTGTACGCCGTAATCGCCACGACAACGGCCGCCAACACGCCCAAAATCGCGTGCACTGCTCGAGCGTTGTAGAACGGCCGCGTCGAAAGGTTCGTTCGAATCACGCGGCCACCGTCTCTTTTCTGCTCCGGAGCAACATACCCACCAGCGGCGCCAGTGCCGCACCCTGCCGGGGCGTCACGGAAATCCGGTCTACAAGCGGCGCTATCGTCGTTGGATCAAGCGGCTCAACGAGTGTGGCCAGCCTCGCCTCGATCTCTGCGATTGCGACCTCAACTTCGCCGGAGAGCCGGCCGCGTCCTCCAGCAAAGACACGCGACAGTCCACGACCTGACAAACGATCCTGGTAATACATCGCAGTCTGGTGCACGACGTCCGCCAGCGGCTCCGGATCCCCTTCTGCGCGATTTCTGAAGAAGATCAAATCGCTGCCGCGCATGATGGCGATCGACGTGTATTCGGGACGAATGTGCACGATGAGCCAATCACCTGTCGGCGCGCCACTGGCCAGATACAGGTTCGCAACGCTCAACGTGGCCAGATCAACAAGGCCTGCGTGGATGCCGACCTCGTCACAGACGTCTTCATACTCGGCAACCACGTCACGCCGCGCAGCAACGACGATGAACTCACCACCCGTTCCCGCGCGCACACCGGGCGAGTGCGTGATCGACGCCTCTTCGACACTGAACGGCAGCGACTTCTTTATCTGCCACTGAATCAACTGGTCGAGATCATCTCGACGGGACGGAACCTGATCAAACCGCACGAGAGCCACGCGCGCGGCAACGTCCGGGATCACGAGACCAGCGCGCCCGGGACGATGCCCCGCGCGCTCGCACGCGCTCCGCAGCGCCTGCACGACCGCTCCCCGGTCGACGATGTTGTGTCCGACGAGGGCCGGAGTCACCGCCCCGGCCGGCAACTCGGCGGATCCGTACGCATGAATAACGGCCTCGGAGCCTCGCGACCCGAGTGCGGCGATGGACACCGCGTCGGGCGCGATCTCGATCGCCGCCTCGGGCGCCGAGCTGGCCAGCCAGGAGTGAAAGCTCATTCGACGAACGTCACCTTGTTGATCTCCCGGAGCGTGGTCAGCCCAGTGAGAACCTTTTCAACCGCAGACTCCCGGAGGAATCGCATCCCCTCTTCGTGTGCGGTCTTCTTGATTTCGGACGTTGGGCGCCTGTCGAGGATCATCTCGCGGACGGGATCGGACAGATTCAGCAGCTCGCAGATCGCGGTGCGACCTTTGAACCCCGTGCCGCCGCATTCCATGCATCCCGCGCCTTCATAGAAGCGCTGCGTGTGCGCGAGTTCCGCTGAAAGCCCCGACTCTTCAAGCAGGCGCGGGTCGACCCGCGCCGGCCGCTTGCAGTGGCCGCAGATGAGACGCACGAGCCGCTGCGCCATCACGCAGTTCAGCGCGGACACGAACTGGTACGGCTCCACGCCCATGTTGAGGAACCGTCCGAGCACGTCCACAACGTTGTTCGCGTGGACGGTGGTGAACACGAGGTGACCGGTCAAAGCCGACTGAATTGCAATCTGCGCTGTCTCCGGGTCGCGGATCTCACCGACCATGATCTTGTCCGGGTCGTGCCGCAGGATCGACCGTAGTCCGCGCGCAAACGTCAGCCCCTTCTTCTCGTTGATCGGAATCTGCGTAATGCCGCGCAGCTGGTACTCGACCGGATCTTCGATGGTGATGATCTTGTCCTCGATGGACTTGATCTCCGACAGCGCGGCGTAGAGGGTGGTCGTCTTGCCGGATCCGGTCGGACCGGTCACCAGCACCATACCGTACGGCTCGTGGATGTACTTGCGGAAGCGCTGCAGCTCCTGAGCCGGGAAGCCAAGGATGTCCAGCGTGAGTTCCGTGAACTGCTCGCTGATCGACTCCTTGTCGAGAATGCGGATCACTGCATCTTCGCCGTGAACGCTGGGCATGATTGAGACGCGGAAGTCGATCGTCTTGCCGGGCATCCGCACCTTGAACCGGCCGTCCTGCGGAATCCGCTTTTCCGCGATATCCAGTTCCGCCATCACCTTGATGCGCGATATCACGGAACTGTGAAACTGACGCGCAATGGGGCGCATCGCCGGCTGCAGCACGCCATCGATGCGGTACTTGACGTGCACCGCATCATCGCCCGTCTCGATGTGGATGTCGCTGGCGCGTCGCTGGATGGCCGTGTAGATCGTCGAATCGACGAGGCGGATGATCGGATTCATGTCGCCCGTCGTCAGCTTCTCGACGGTGAGACTGTCCTCCCCTATTTCCTCGTCTTTGAGGACCTGCAACTGGAAGCCATCGACAGCATCCTCGAGGACGCGCTGTGAGCTTTCACTCTTCTTCAGGATCGACTGGATCGCCGAGGCGGCGCCGACGGTCACCCGAATCGGCGTCCGCAAGACGGCGGACAGCTCATCGATCAGCGGCAGATCCGCCGGATCGGACACGACGATCACGAGCGCTGTGCCTTCGCGGCGAAGCGGCACGAATCCGTACCGCAGCATCAGATCGGCGGGAATCGACCGGAACAGCTCCTGATCGATCCGGAATTCGTCCATGTCGACGAATTCGCGCCGGTACCGCGCAGCCAGCGCCCGTGCACGAGCGACCTCCGCTGCGTGGTCGTCCGCGGGGGGCGCGACGCTCAGGGCGTTCTCTTTTGTATCAGGCGTCGCCATATCGTTATTGCGTCGCTCCCACGACGGAGCTCAGTTCGAACAAGGGCATGTAAAGAGCCAGCACCACCACTGCGATGATCACGCCCATGATGACCAGAAGCACCGGCTCGACAAGGGTGATGAAGCGCGAGACCTCAGTCTCGATCTCTTCGTCATAGAAGTCAGCCAGGCTGTTCAGCATCTCCTGAAGAGCGCCTGTGGACTCGCCCACTTCGACCATCTTCACCGCCACGTCTGGAAACGACGCGCGTTCCCGCAGAGCCGCCGCAAAGCTTTGCCCTTCCTGGACGCGACCGCGTACATCGTCCAACTCACGCGCCAGGTAACGGTTCGACATCGACCGTCCGCTGATCTCGATGGCATTGACCAGCGGAATGCCGCCGCCCAGCAACGTGGCAAGCGTTCGCGCGACCTGCGCTGTCGCGAACTTTCGTATCGCCTCGCCGACCCAGGGCAGCGTCAGGAGCATGCGATGAAATACCGGACGCTGCGCCGGATGCCGGACCCACAGAGTGATGCCGACGACGACTCCGACGACCGACACCAGTATCAGCCACACATTCGCGACCACCGCATTGGAAATCGCGACGATGATCCGGGTCGACAGCGGCAACGGCCGACCGAAGTTCCCATAGAAATCCGAAAATGCGGGAACCACCCTCAACACGATGATGCCGATGAGGACCAGCATCATCGTCACGAGGATGGCCGGATAGATCAGCGCGGAGATCGTTCGCTTGCGGACCGCGCCGATCACTTTCTCGTACGCCACGTACCGTCGGATGACCGAATCCAGATTGCCGCTTCGTTCCCCAGCCATCAGCGAGGCGGCATACACCGGCGGAAACAGGCTCCCGTGTTCGGCGAACGCGTCCGAGAGCGAGGTGCCGGCCTTGACCTTTTCGTAGATGGCGTCGAGGACTGCCTTGAAGGTCAGATTCGAGACGCGCTGACGCAGGATATCGAGCGACTGCACGAGCGGCATGCCCGCTTTGAGCAGCGTCGCCAGTTCCTGGTTGAAGACCAGGAATTCCTGGCGACTGATTCGTCCCCGACCGCCCGCCGTACGAGTAATAGCCTGCAGCCCGCTCCGGCGCTGCAGTGACAGGATGTAAAGACCCTTCTCTTCCAGCTCGCGGCGCAGCCGATCTTCGCTGTCGGCGACATAGATCCCTTCGAGGATCTCGCCGCCAGGCGTGCCGAGTCTGCACCGGAACTCCATGGTTATGTTTAGGTTAGACGGAGAAGACGCTGCATCGGCTTGAAAGACACCCCTACTCCGCCCCTACTCCTATCTATTTCGGCTGAATGCAGGCCTGGAACACCCCGCGAGCCCGGAGCGTGCGCATCGAAATGATACTATCGCCGCACATTGGCATCTGAAGCGCTCGGGATGGTCGAGACCCGCGGCCTCATCGGTTCTGTTGAGGCTGCCGACGCAATGGTGAAGGCGGCAAACGTCGTGCTCGTCGCCAAGGAATACATTGGAGCCGGTTACGTCACCGTCCTGGTGCGCGGCGATGTGGGCGCCGTGAAGGCCGCGACCGACGCCGGCGCCGCCGCTGCGCGCCGTGTCGGCGAACTCATCTCCGTGCACGTCATTCCGCGGCCTCACGCTGAAGTCGAACGAATCCTGCCTAAAGGGTAGCAACCACGTCGATGGCTGGTTCAGGTTCCGCGCCTCAGACGGACAAAGACCTGGCGTCGATCGCTGAAGCGCGCGCGCTGGCGCGCCACGCCAGACAGGCACAGGCGCCCCTCGCCGAGCTCTCGCAGGAACAGATCGACGCGATTGTAAGCGCGATGGCGGACGCGGTCACTCCTCACGCGGAGGCGCTCGCGCGACTTGCCGTGGAAGAGACCGGCTACGGAGTCATCGAGGACAAGATCCAGAAGAACCTCTTTGGCTCGCGGCAGGTGTACGAGTTCATCCGGCCAATGCGAACGGTTGGAGTCGTCAACCGTCTCGAAGACCGCAAGATCATCGAAATCGCCGAGCCCTTTGGCGTCATTGCGGCGATCGTTCCCTCCACGAACCCGACATCCACAGCAATCTATAAGGTCCTCATCGCGCTGAAGGCGCGCTGTCCGATCGTCATCAGTCCACATCCGTCAGCGACCAGGTGCATCACCAGAGCTGTGGAGCTGATGGCCGAAGCAGCCGCCCGGGCGGGCGCGCCAGCCGGCAGCGTCGGGTGGATGAAGACGGTCACGCTGGAGGGTACTCAGGAATTGATGAAGGCCCGCGAGGTGGCCGTGATCCTGGCCACTGGCGGTATGGGTCTCGTGCGGGCGGCGTATAGCGCTGGCAAGCCGGCGTACGGCGTCGGTCCCGGCAACGCGCCGTGTTACATCGAACGCTCGGCCGACCTGCTGAAGGCCTCCCGCGACATCATGATCGGCAAGACGTTTGACAACGGCCTGCTCTGCTCGTCACCGAACTCCGTCGTGGTGGACGAAGCAGTCGCAGAAGAGGCGAGGCGGCAGTTCCACGCTCTCGGCGCATATTTCATGACCGAGTCGGAGAGCGACGCGCTCGCAAGAATTCTCGTCACGGCACAACGGCTTCCAAATCCTGCGCTCGTCGGCAAGTCGGCGGCTCTCATCGCAGACAAAGCTGGCCTGACCGTACCGGACGGAACCAAGGTTCTCATCGCACCGCTGGCCGGCGTCGGACGGGATTATCCGCTCTCCATCGAGAAGCTGTGTCCGGTGCTGTCGTGGTACGTCGTCAGCGACTGGCGTCAGGGCTGCGAGCGCTGCATCGAAATCCTGCGATACGGCGGCATGGGCCACACGATGGCCATCCATTCAGAGAATCAGGATGTGATCCTGCAATTCGGCCTGAAGAAGCCCGCCTTTCGGATTTGCGTCAACACGCCGACGACGCATGGATCGATAGGCCTCACTACGGGACTCGACCCTGCCATGACGCTTGGATGTGGCGGCTGGGGCGGCAACATCACGTCTGACAACATCTCGCCTCGCCATCTCCTCAACATCAAGCGCCTGACGTACGAGATGCGCCCCGCGGCTCTCTCGGCAACCATGGCTGCGAACGGTGCGCCGACGCGCCCCGCGATGGGCAATCGGGCAGTAACACTGACTCCCCTTCCGAAAGCGCCGGTAGCCGTTGAATCGCGAGGGGTGTCCGCGCAGGCACTGACTGAACGAATCGACGCGTTCCTGGCTTCACGGGGCTTCAGAGCCGCCTCCGACGGTTCCGAACGTTCCGCCGGAACGCCCTTACCAGCGCGCGATGCGGCCGTGACCGACCAGGTGCCGGCAGAGTTCGTCTGCGAGGAGGACGTGCGGGCGGCGCTCGGCGAAGGCCGGAAGTTAGTGATTGGGGAGAAAACGATCATCACCCCATCTGCCCGAGACCTCGGCGATTCAAACAAGGTGTTTGTGCAGGCTTCCTGGGGTCGGTGACGAGCGCTGGCGAAGCCCCGCCCAACGGTCGATACAATTCACGGACGGGCTCACGTCTGCCCGCAATTGCTGAGCCCGTTGGACTTATTGTTGACCCGCAAATTTCACGAATGGTAGAGTACGCCCCAATGCGGAAGGCACAGAAGACGCCGCAAGGTCCAGGCACGGAGCGTCTCCGATTCGGCATTGCTGCCGCATTGGGTCTCTTCCTCCTTTGTTCAGCGCCCGCGGTGGCGCTCGCACAGTCTGCCGGTTCGGGTACTTCTTCTGTCTCTTCCGCGCCGATTCCAGGCGATGCCGTCTCCGAGCTGATCGCGCTTTCGACGTCTCACTTCGAGGCCGGCCAGCGTGAACTGCGGGAGGGCCATCTCGAGATGGCGAAGGCAGAGTTCAACAAGTCTCTCGAGGTGCTGCTGGAGTCGCGCTTCGGCGCGCGGACGGTTCCCCGAATTCGGGAGCACTTCGATCGGCTGGTTGAGCGCATCAGCGCCTACGAGCTCACAGCCCTCGCTCAGGGCGACGGCTTCACCGAAAAGAGATACGAGCCGGCAACGATCGATGACCTCCTGACGATTTCCACCTTCGAGCAGCCGCCCGCCACGCCGGAAACGAAGCAGGCTGTCTCGGACGACCTTCAGGAAACTCCGCACGATATCGACATCCCGTTGAATGGGAGGGTGCTTCAGTACGTCCAGTTGTTCAGCGGACGTCTGAAGAGCTACCTCGAAGACGGCCTGAGCCGCGGCGTGCAGTATCTGCCGATGATCCAGGAGGTCTTCCGTGCCGAGGGACTGCCTCTCGACCTGGCGTACGTGCCTCTGATCGAGAGCGCGTTCAAGCCGAGCGCGTTGTCAAAGGCCAAAGCCAAGGGAATCTGGCAGTTCATGCGCGGCACCGCGCTCGAAAACGGGCTGCAGCACGACTGGTACATCGACGAACGCGCGGATCCCGAGAAAGCCACACGCGCGGCCGCAAAGTATCTGACAACGCTCCACAACATGTTCGGCGACTGGCACCTTGCGCTGGCGTCGTATAACGGCGGTCCGGGACGCGTCCAGCGCGCCGTGAAGCGCTCGAAGCGCACCGATTTCTGGCAGTTGTCGGCGTCGTCCCGATACTTGCCCCGCGAGACGCGCGACTACGTGCCGCTGATCCTCGCCGCCATTGTTATCGCTCGGAACCCGGCTCAGTACGGGTTAGCCATCGTCGAGCCCGAGCTCCCTCAGACCGAACGAGTCACGGTCTACGGCCCAATCGATCTGAGGAAAGTTGCCGAGTGGGCGGGAGTACCCGCCGAAGCCATTCAGGACCTCAATCCGGAGCTGCGGCGGTGGACGACGCCAGTGCGGGCAACGGACTATACGTTGACGGTTCCGCAGGGAACGGGCGCTCGGATCCTTGCAGCAATGGGGACGGCCGAGCCCGAAGATCTGGTCTCGTTCAACCGGTACACGGTGAAGAAAGGCGAGACGATCCAGACAATTGCCAAGAAGCTCAAAGTCAGCCGTACCGATCTTGCCGAAGCGAACTACCTGAGCACGAAGGCACGGTTGGACGCCGGGCAGCAGCTGATCATCCCGCGCGCCCCGACGACGATGCTCGCCGCGCGAACTGACACGCCTGCCCCGGTCGCAGAATCTCGGTCTGTCGACGCCGTCGTAGCCAGCAACGTTCGCCCGCCTGTCGTGCAGAATGCGTCGGCGGCGAGCGGCGTCACGCGACTCACGCACAGGGTGAAGCGCGGTGAAACGCTCTTCTCGATTGCGAATCTGTATCAGACGACGGTTGCGGCGCTGAAGCAATGGAACCGCATCAGCGGTAGCGCCATCAAGATTGGCCAGCGCCTCACGATCGTTCGATCCACCGGCTCCGCCACCAATTAAATCTGCGTACTTCGGGATGTGTGCTGATCGCAGGAACTGCGATCCCTCGCCACGTCGCCTTCTGAAAACCTTCGCCAAACGCGCGGTTCCGCGGTAGCACGCACACGCATCGGCTCTTGCAGTGATGAGGGCCAGTTGCTGGCCATGCTGCGAAGCGCTGCGGTATTTGGAGTCGACGCCTATCCCGTCGACGTCGAAGTGGACGTCTCGTTCGGGCTTCCCCACTTCACAATGGTGGGACTCCCGGACGCGACCGTCCGCGAAAGCCGTGACCGGGTGCGGTCGGCGATCCGCAATTCCGGCTTCGACTTCCCTCATCACCGCATCACCGTCAACCTCGCACCTGCGGACGTCCGCAAGGCCGGATCGTCGTTCGACCTGCCGATCGCGCTCGGCCTGCTCGCGGTCTCGGGCTCCGTGACGCGTCGATCGGTGACCGACACCGTCGTCGTCGGCGAGCTCTCGCTCGATGGCGGGATCAACGGGATCCGCGGCGTGCTTCCGATCGCCATCGCGGCGCGCCGCCTTGGCCTGAAGCGGCTCCTGCTCCCACCGCAGAACGCAGCGGAAGCATGCGTCGTCGAGGGGCTGGAAGTCTGTCTGGTCCGGTCGCTGCCGGACGCCGTCGAGGCTCTGAACCGGCCCGATGAAGCGCCGCTCGCCCAGCCAGTGGAAACCGCCGCACCAACACCCTCAATCGAGGACGGGGATCTCGCCGATGTCCGGGGGCAACTCTTCGCGCGCCGCGCACTGGAAGTGGCGGCGGCAGGCGGCCACAACCTGCTGCTGACGGGCCCGCCCGGCGCGGGCAAAACGATGATGGCGCGGCGCCTGGGCACAATCCTGCCTCCGCTCACGTTCGATGAGGCCTTGGAATGCACCGCGATTCACTCGGTTGCTGGCACGCTTCCTCAGGGCACCGGCCTGCTCGCGCATCGACCCTTTCGCGCGCCGCATCACACGATCTCAAATGTTGCGCTCGTCGGCGGAGGCGCGATCCCCAGACCAGGTGAAATCTCGCTCGCACACAACGGGGTGCTCTTCCTCGATGAGATGCCCGAGTTTGACCGACGGGTACTCGAGGTCCTGCGACAACCGCTCGAGGAAGGCCGCGTCACGATCGCCCGCGCAGCTCGTACCGCGGTGTTTCCTGCCAGGTTCGTCCTCGTTGCAGCAATGAACCCGTGTCCCTGTGGCTTCAGCGGCGATGACCGTCGGTCGTGCCGCTGCACGCCCGCACAGATTGCGCGTTATCGCGGACGGCTCTCTGGTCCGCTTCGCGATCGAATCGACCTCATCGTCGAGGTCCCGGCCGTGCCCGTTGCGGCCATCGCAGAGGCCGCGCCGGGCGAGGACTCCGCCATCGTCCGTCAGCGCGTTTGCGCCGCACGCGTACGGCAACAGACGAGACGGCCGGCGACCGGTGCTCGAACGAATGCTGAATTGCGCGGACGCGCCGGGGGCCACGCGTGCCGTCCGGACATCGCGGGTCGGGACCTGCTGAAGCGAGCGGTAGAGCGATTCGGACTGAGCGCACGCGGCTACGACCGCGTGCTGAAAGTCGCTCGAACCATCGCCGACCTTGGCGAGACGGAGCGCATAGGCGCTGATCACGTGGCGGAAGCGCTGCAGTACAGGCTGGTGGAGTGAGCCGGGCGGAAGACAGGGTGACGTATGGAGACAGGCATCGGGCGCCGGATGTTCGTTGGGAGCATCGTGGCGGCCCTTCCAGTAGTGGCGTCGCGGGGACGCCTTGCGGCGCAAGCGGGCGCCACCGCAGCACACGCCCACCTCGACGGCGTGACCGTCGATCCAGTTCTCGAACACATCGCACGGCAGCTTGCAACGAGTCACAACGCCATGCGCCGCGACCCGCGCGGCGAGCATCTGCGCGCATTTGCCGCGCACCTGCGAACGCTGACCGTCTACGGACGCCAGACGGGTCTCGATGAACGGGTCAAGTCGCAAGTCGCTGCCCTCGTCGCGCGCGACGGTCGCTACAACGTGATGTATCTGGAGCCAGACTACGACCATCTGCGGTCCGAGTTGCGCGCCTATGGTGCACAGCCCGACGAGCAACTCCTGAAGGCTGCCGTCACGATCGACTATGCCGCGCGCGGCGCTGCACTTGATTCGTTGTTGCAGTCAGGCATATCAGGACGATGGGAACGACTCGCCGCTACCCTGGATCGCCTCGCGCCCGAGGTCGATCGAAGAGGCGGTGGCGTTGTCCGCGTGAGCCGTCAGAGTGAAGCGGACTACTGGGAGGGCTACTGCAAGCAACTCTGGAGCGAGTACTCGGAGGTGCAGTGGCTGACCGGCCCGATATGCGCGTCAGCCCTGATTCCAGTGATCGGGGTCGCGTTCGCGCCGCTGTGCATCGCTCACCAGCTCGCCGCAACGATGCTGGCGCTGGTGTACGGCGTCTACTGCTACAACGTTCGCTATTAGTTCAATGGACACTGCACCTCGCCTTCGCTTTGGTGTGACATTCACGCTGTCGCTGATCATGTCCTGGACATTTGCGACCGGCGTACTTGCACTTGCCGGATGGACCGACTCGCACACGCCCCAACATTTCACGTCGTGGGTCTCGCTGTGGGTCTTCACCGTTGCCATCCCGACGGTGCAGGCACTGCGCATTCACCGGCGACTTGGCGAGGTGCTTCAGGACTGTGCGATGACCTCACCACAGATTCGTCGCGACCTCGCACACGCACGCTTCGTCATCATGATGTGTGGATCGATGACCGTGCTGCTTGTCGTGGGACTCCATTTCGGACGGTAGACCCGGAACGTCGATCGATCGCCTCCAATCGGGAACAACGATGACACACACCTTACTCGTCGCCTCGCTGCTCTTCTTCGTGTCGCCGGCCTACGCCGATCTCCGCTACACCACGCACGTCGAGGTGCGCCGCGTTGAAGAATCGAGTCCCGGAAAGGGCCCGGATATCGCTGCGTTGATGCAGATGCTGATACCGCCCGGTGATGCCGTGACCTTCGTGGGCACCGATGCCATCCGGATCGAACAATCGCGCGAAGGCAAGACGGTCATCATCCTGCTGCGCTCCGACGGGCAGATGATCCTTGATCCAGACGCACGGACTTACACGCGAGTACCGGAACTGGGCAACGTGCTCAAAGAGGCGGCTGCACAGTCACCTCCGACTTTCAGGAGGACCGGGGACTCTGCATTGATCCACGGCGTCCGCGCCGAGCGAGTCGAAGTCACGATGCCTGTGAGGCTCCCCGTGATTCCGCCGCCTGGCTTTCCCACCGTCCTGACAATGGCGGGAGACGTCTGGCTTTCCGATGCGTTCAAGACCTACGGGCCCGGACTGCAAAAAGCTCTGGGGCTGACCGGCCGTCTCCCCACCACGGGACTGGAGGGGATGGTCCTCCGGCAGATTCTGCGCAGTGCAGAGTTCGGCTATGAAGTGGAAAGCACGGTGACCGAGTTGAGCGACGAGCCGATCGCTCCCTCGATGTTCAGCATCCCGGCGGGGTACCGCGAAATCTCAGGTATCGGCTTGCGGTAGATCGATTCATGCTGACGGCGCGCCGGCCATGCCGGGTTCGGGACGACGCGCGTCCATCAACAGCTTGATGATCGTGGCGCCGACGATGACGGCGCCACCGATCATCGTCCAGCGGCCGGGCTCTTCGCCCCGGATGATCCACGTCCAGACCGGGTTCAGCACAGGCTCGAGGAGGAGGAGAAGCGAAATCTCCAACGCCGGCAAATGACGAATGGCACCCGCGAGACAAATGTAGGCGAGACCGATCTGGAACACTCCCAGATAGATAAGGGTGAGCCACTCTCCTGCGGTCGCACGCGGAAACGGCAGCGCAAACGGCAGGGCGATCAGAACCGCCAGTACATTTCCCGCCACGACGGGAGCAACCGCATCGGTCGTGTTCGCGTCGCCGCGCCCGATGATTCTGAGGGCAACAAGCGTCAGTGCCCACGCCAGTCCCGATGCGGCGCCGAGCCAGGTCCCGAGCGCGGGATTCGACGCCGTCGCCGTCGCGCCCGGAGTACCGGCGAAGCAGAAGACCAGCCCCGCAGCGATTGCGGCAAGGTACAGAACGTCCCTGAGGTAAACCCGCTCACGCAGAACAAGCGGCGCGAGAAGCAGGAGATACAGCGGCGCAGTGGATTGGAGAAAGATTGCGTTCGCTGCGGTCGTGAGCTTCGTGGCACCCACGAAGAGCGAGAGGGTCGCGGCATAGACCAGACCGGCAGCCAGCGTCCCTGGCGTCCATCGAACGCGGCCCCCCAACCAGAGGAACAGGGCGACGGCTGCGATCCCCGACCTGACGCAGGAAACCTGCGCGGCGCTGAAGGCCTCGACCTTTATCCCTGCCCCGCCCGTGGAAAACAGCACGGCAGCAGCGACCGCCTGCAGTCGAGCTGCATTTCGCTCCGTGTTCGCCATATAACGTTTAATGTAGAGGCCTTCCCAATCGCTGTGTTACGCTGCTCCAACGTTTCTGTCCAGAAACGCATAGCTTCCAGGAGTCTGTGGGCCCGCCTCGCCGCGGAGCCGAGTTCAAGATGCCATCACGGCGTTACACGATTCTGATCGCTGATCGCACCTCGGGCGTTGTCCGCCGGGTGACGATCTCCGCGCGACCCGCCGTCGCCGTGGCCTGCGCGCTCGTGACGCTGCCGGTGCTCATCGGTATAGGCGCCGCCTGGAAGGCAAAGAGCGAAGTCGCCTCGTTGTACTCGAGCAACCGATCCCTCGAGGCCGAAAACTCCAATTACCGTGGCGCGACGGAAGCCCTCTCAGACCAGATCGAGTCGCTGCAGACAGTCGTCGCCGACCTCGGCGCGCGATCGGCGATTGATCCGGCGGCTGCTCGAGCGGTCGAAAAACTGCCCGCATTCGTCAAGAACCGCGCGATCGGCGGCGCTCAGACCGCACCGTTCGCCCAGCAGGCAGCGAAGACCTTCTCCGCTCTCGCCGCGCCGGAAGATACCTTCGGCCTTTTGCGAAACGTCCTCGAGGGACTTCAGAACCGGCTGCACGACGTCCGCTACATGGTCGAGCGCCGCAATGCGCTGGCCGACGCGACGCCCTCGATTTGGCCAGCACACGGATGGCTCACGTCACGCATGGGCAACCGTCAGGATCCGATGACCGGCGGCGACGACTTCCACGCCGGACTGGACATCGCTGGCGAGAAGGGCCAGCCGATTTACGCCACTGCCTCCGGGCGCGTGACACAGGCCGAGTATCAAGGCGGCTACGGCAATCTCGTCGTCGTGGACCACGGGTTCGGCCTCGAAACGAAGTACGGCCACCTGTCGTCCTTCTCGGTCAAGCCTGGACAAACGGTCAAACGCGGTGACGTTCTCGGGCGCCTCGGCGCAACCGGACGCGCCACAGGCTATCACCTCCACTACGAAGTCCGCGCCAACGGCCGTCTCCTCAATCCGCTGCAACTGCTTACTCAGCAGAAACCGCGCGATCAGTAGCCTCCCCTAACCCGTCCGCCGAGATTCGGACACTCACAATCTCGTTTCCTTGCTGATCGTGTAGCCGTGGGCTACGATCGGTAGATTATTCACTCGCATCAGCCTCGACCTACAGCTGAATGATCGGTCAACTACTCGCCAAGGTCATCGGCACCCAGAACGATCGGGAAATCAAGCGGCTGCGTCCGCTCGTCGCGGAAATCAACGCGCTCGAGCCGACGATTCAGCAACTCACCGACGAACAGCTCCGCGCGAAGACCGCCGAGTTCAAGCAGCGCGTCGCCGAAGGCGCGACGATCGACGATCTGCTGCCGGAAGCGTTTGCCGTGGGTCGCGAAGCTGGCAAGCGCGTGCTGAACATGCGCCATTTCGATGTCCAGCTCATCGGCGGCATGGTGCTGAACAGCGGGCGCATCGCCGAGATGAAGACCGGCGAAGGGAAAACGCTGGTCGCAACACTTCCTGCGTACCTGAATGCGCTCCAGGGCAAGGGCGTTCACGTGGTGACCGTGAACGACTACCTGGCACGGCGCGACTCGGAATGGATGGGACGTCTCTACCGATTCCTCGGCATGAGCGTCGGCGTGATCCAGCACGAGCTCACCGACCAGCAGCGCCAGGTCGCCTACGGAGCCGACATCACCTACGGTACCAACAACGAGTTCGGCTTCGACTATCTGCGCGACAACATGAAGTTCGACTTCGCGTCGATGGTTCAGCGAGAGCACCATTACGCCATCGTGGACGAAGTGGACAGCATCCTGATCGACGAAGCACGAACGCCGCTGATCATTTCGGGCCCGGCTGAAGAGTCCACGGACCTCTACTACGAGGTCGACCGCATCATCCCGAAACTGAAACCTGGAGCGGTGACGCGCGGGGACGTCAAAGCGGAAGAGCGTGAGCAGCTCGAAGCCACTGGCGATTACATCGTCGACGAGAAGCACAAGACGGTGACGCTGACAGAGTCGGGCATGGCCAAGGCGGAGCAGATGCTCCAGCACCGCGTCGTGCCGGACTCGAACGGCCTCTACGACCCCGTCAACATGCCACTGCTCCACCACATTCATCAGGGGCTGCGGGCACATACGCTCTTCAGGCTCGACGTCGACTACATGATCAAGGACGGTCAGGTGGTCATCGTCGACGAGTTCACCGGCCGGCTGATGCCGGGGCGCCGCTGGAGCGACGGGCTGCACCAGGCGGTCGAGGCGAAGGAGAAGGTCAAAATCGAGCGCGAGAACCAGACGCTCGCGACCATCACCTTCCAGAACTACTTCCGCAAATACAAGAAGCTGTCGGGCATGACCGGCACGGCTGAAACGGAGGCTGCGGAGTTCGGGAAGATCTACAACCTCGACGTCAACGTCATGCCGACGAACCGCCCGATGGTCCGGATCGAGAATCCTGATCTGGTCTACCGGACCGGCGGGGAGAAGTTCGACGCGATCGTCAGCGACATCCTGGAGCAGCAGAAGACCGGCCGGCCGACGCTTGTCGGCACCGTCTCCATCGAGAAGTCAGAGCGGCTGTCGACGCTTCTGCGAAAGCGCGGCATCAAGCACGTCGT
>Ga0207701_10003226_pt1 | contig 16787 bp, 11 predicted proteins | sample KBSSwiSSwithPhiX_FD_184294 | JGI IMG/M metagenome (GOLD analysis project Ga0207701, IMG submission 184294) | Switchgrass rhizosphere bulk soil microbial communities from Kellogg Biological Station, Michigan, USA, with PhiX - S5 (SPAdes) (version 2) | ecosystem: Environmental > Terrestrial >... | reverse complement strand
AGAAGTGAGAACGCAGAACTCAGAAGTGCAAGATTTGGGCGATTTCGGCTTGCCTTCTGAGTTCTTAATTCTGAGTTCTAACTTCAGGCTGCGTTTTCAGCAGCCTGCTAAGACCCGACGCCACGTAAGAGACCCGACGCGACACCCTAAGACCCGATTCAGGGCAATCATCATCACCGCAGGACGACACGGTAGGCAGTGACGACGTTCAGATCGAACATGGCGGCGCACGCCCAGATCAGCAGCCGGAACTTGCGATAGGTCCACTCGCCTACGTGCTGGACGATGAAGTCGCGGTTCGACTCGAGGCGCTCGGCCCACTTTTGCGTAGTCAGCTTGTAGTTGGTCCGATCGTTGTTGATCAGCTCAATCTCGAAGTGCTGCCGCGCCGCCTCGGCGAGGAACCTGGAGATGCACAGGTACGAGGTGGTGCCGGGGAATATGTGCTCGGCGATGAAGGTGCTGACGTCGTACATCTGATCCGACGCTGCGGAGTCGAAGTAGATCCGTCCGCCCGGTTTCAGCAGGTGCCGGTACTGGGATGTCAGCGTCCGGTAGTCGGTGAGATGCTCGGTGACCCCGAGGTTCACGATGGCGTCGAATCGACGGTCGTCTGGCACGCGGAACTTGTAGACGTCCTGCATGAGTGCTTCGCACGGCAGCGACTCCGCGGCAATGGCCTTCGTCATCCACTCGTACTGGCGCGGAGAAATGGTGAGCGACGTCACGTGGATGCCACGGTGCCCTGCGAAGCGGAGAAACGATCCCCATCCGCCGCCAATGTCGAGCACGCGCATGCCGGGCTGCAGGCGCGTTGCCGCAATCGCGTATTCGAGCTTGCGTGTCATCGCCGTCTCGAGCGGTTCGTCGCTGCTCTCGAAAAATCCGTGGCTGTAGCAGAGATGCTCGGAGTCGAGGAAGGATGCGAACAATTCGACCGGCTCGTCGTAATGATGGCCGATCCACTTCTGCCGAAGGCCGCTCGTGTTGAGCACGTGCCTGTAAAGAAATGAGATAAATCGCTTGAGCGGGCGAACATCTCGCATTACGCCCCTCAGGTGAAAAAGGTCGTACATCGAGCCGTCGATGTCGATGTCGCCCTCCATGTAGGCCTCGCAGAAACGCAGTTCATCGAGAGTGACCGCCGCCCGCACACCCTTCGCGTTGCGGAACCGCACCTGGAACGTCGGCCGGCTCCCGAACTGCTGCACGTCGCCGTCGGGCCAGACGAGCGAGAAGGAGATGGGAGATCCCGAGGAACGCAGCCAGTCGTCGAGCGACCGCTGCAGCCTGCCCCGCACACCCGATGCTGGACGGGACATGGTGGCCTGTTCGAAGGCCGCCGTTCCGTTGTCCTGCGAATCCATACGATCTCCGTTCCGAAGTGAGAAGTGATAATTGAGAATTGAGAATTGAGAATTTTGCTTCTGGCTCTCCGAACTTCTAAGTTCTAAATTCTAAGTTCCAAATTCGGAACGATCCCGCCCTGCCCGCTTCAGCGTCTCGTCCCATTTCTCATAGGTCCTTGCCTGCTGCAATTGCGCGTCGCCGATCGCCAGGGTGTCGACGCTTTGACCGAAGACCTCGTTGACCCGGCTCCAGTCGGGCGCGTCCGCGGCGGCAAGCGCCGTACCGAGCGCCCGGTACGCAATACCGCGCGCGTAGACTCCGTCGGAGTGGCCGGCTATGGCGAGCGCACGCTCCGCCTGCGCCACTGCCGCAACCTGCTCGCCCGCGTCGGCGAGAATTTCCGCTTCGAGCGCCTCGAACCAGTCGGTGATCAACCCGTGGCTGCCGAGTTGCGCCCGGACTTCCTTCGACAGTGCGATCTCTTCCCTCGCGAGCTGGAGATCGCCGAGGAGATAGTGTGCCCAGCTGAGCATCCCGTGCGCCAGGTAGACGTACATGCGATCGCCCGCCTGGTTCGCGATGGATTGAACGACGCCCGCGTGCTGAAGCATCGCCTGCGCGTCGCGCCCCTGCAGGTGGACACCCCAGAGCAGGATCTGGCTGGCAGCGATGCCGGTGCCGAACTTCAGACGCTTCGAGAGGTCGAGCGCTTCCGTCGCGTGCGCGAGCCCCTCCGCGTACGCGCCTCGCGCCGCACGAGCGAGCCCGAGGAAGCCGCGAGCCCAGATGTACTCGCCCCAGTTCTGCTGATCCTCGAGCAGCGGCAGCGCCTGGCGCAGACGCTCTTCGGCGGCTGGAAAGAAGCCCTGCAGGCATTGCGCGCGGCCGATCATCGCCGTGCTCATCGACGTCAGTTCGGGCGCCACCTGCTCCTCGGCGGTCTTCGCCACGCGCTCGTACCGCTCGATCGCCTCGCGCAGGTCGTTTCGGTAGTGCCGTGCACGGCCGATCCAGAAGTCGAGCCGGGCCAGGCGCAGCAGATCGTCACGATCGCCCGAGTTCGCCAGCGGTCGGCCGAGGGTCTCCGCCGCCCCGAGCCGCATCAGGTGCTCTTGTGGCGACACGGCCGCAAACGACACGGTCGTGTACTTGACGACGGTGTCCAGTGTCTGGCGCACGACGGCATCGGTCGGGGCGACCCCGTCCAGGATGTCGAGCGCGTTCGCGAAGATCGCGCGCGCCTCTGCATGCGCGTATTTCTGCACCGCGAGGTCACCGGCCTGGATCAGGTACGAGACCGCGACTTCATCCAGCCGCGCCTCCCTGGCGTGACGCGCGAGCGCAATCGCTACGCTCGAGAGATCCGACGCATGGACGGTTTCCAGGGCGTGCAGCATGTCGCCGTGAAGGATGCGCCTCTCGCCTGCCGTGAGGCGTTGATAGAGGTACTGCTGGAACAGGGCATGACGGAACCGGTACCGGTTCAGGAACGTTCTCCCGGTGCGGACTTCGCCGGCTTCCTCGACCAACCCATGACGCTCCATCAGTTCCGCCGCGATCCGGCGCACCACGCTCCGCTCGTCCAGGTCGAGCAGCCTGGCGACGGCCTGGGCCGTGAAGCGCTCGCCTTCCACCGATGCCAGCCGCAGGATCTCGGCCGAATCGGCATCGAGCCGCGAGAAGCGTTCTTCGATCACGCCCTCGATCCGGGCCGGGAAGTCGGTGATCTCCAGCGGCGACACGCAGGTCCACCGCCCTTCGTCGTCCTGCTCAAGGACACCGCGATCGATCAGCGATCGGAACAGCTCGACGGTGAACAGCGCGTGTCCCCGCGACGCATCGAGAAACGCCCGGCGGAAATTCTCATCGAGCGTATTCGGCTGCGCGTCGAGGTACGAATCGAGGAATTCGCGGGCGCCGCTGTCGTCGCGCGGCCCGACCTCGAGCCAGATGTCCCCCAGTTGCCGCTTGTACTCCTGCAGCGACTTCGGAAGCAGCGACTTCCTGTCCGAAACCGACACCTCGTCGGGCCGATACGCGCCGACGAGGAATATCCGCTGACCCTGCAGGTGGCGCACCAGGCGGCCGAACAATGCGACCGACGCGTTGTCGGCCCACTGCATGTCGTCGATGACGAGCAGCAGCGGGCGCTGGCGTGAGAGCTGCACCAGCACGTCGGTGTACTGCTGGAACAGCTTCGCCTGGTCCAGTGTCCCGGCTGGCGCCTGGTTTCGACGCCGGCGCAGATCGGCCTCGAGCGCGTTCAGCCACTCCGAGCGCGCCGGGAGTTCGCGTGCGGCGGCCGCCGCGAGCAGGCCGCCCGGCACCAGTACGTCGATGAGATCCGGACCCTGCTCGGTGAGGATCCGCCCCGCGGTCGGGAAGAAGGACCGCAACCGTGCCACGTTTACAGGATCGACCAGAGCGGCGTTCGGGTCTTCCAGGTTTCCCAGCAGCATCGACAGCAACTGGCTGAACGGCAGGTACGGATCGTCGAACCCCGTGAGCGCGTTGCACACGCTTGATGCCGAAAGCAGGTCGGCGTGAGCGGCTTGCGCCTGGCGTGTCAGTTCGCGCAGCAGCGTCGACTTGCCGCTGCCCGCCTCCCCTACGACGAAGGCGAGCTGTCCGTGTCCCTGCAGCGATCGGTCCAGCCGCGGCGTCAGCCACGCAAGTTCGCGGCCGCGGCCGACGAACAGGGAGGCGCCGTACGAGTGGACCACTGTCGCGTCGAGGCTGTCGGCAGGGCTGAAGGGGTCGATCGTGACGGCGTCGCTGCGAATCTCGCCGATCGGCGCAGGCCCGAACGCCGCCGGCAGCGGGACGAACAGGTCCTCGGCGGCGGATCCACCAAGGCGCTCGCGGACGCGCCGCACTTCCAGGCCGACTTCGGTCATCGCCTGGAATCGTTCGCGGGGATCCTTCGCAAGCAACTTCTCGAACATCGCGTGACACGCGGCGTCCAGCCGACGAGCCGGGGCCACCGGGGCTTCCCTGACGATCGCACTCATCGTGTCGACCTTGTTCGATTGCCGGAACGGATGGCGGCCCGCGAGCAGTTCGAACAGCACCACGCCGAACGAGAAGATATCGGACCGTGCGTCGGCGTCGCCGCCGAGAATCTGCTCGGGCGCCATGTAGGCGGGCGTGCCCACGATGGTTCCGACATGGGTCAGGTCCTGGCGTGTCTCGACATCACCAGACAGGTCCTGCTCGCCGAACTGGCGCTTCGCCAGCCCGAAGTCCATCACCTTCACGTGTCCGTGTCCGCCAAACATGACATTGGAGGGCTTCAGGTCGCGATGGACGATGCCAAGCGCATGCGCGGCCTGGAGCGCATCGGCGATCTGGATGGCGATCACCAGCGCTTCGGCGAGGGGGATCGGGCCCTGAAGCAGGCGGGACTCGAGCGTCGGCCCCTTGACGAGTTCGAGCACGAGCGCCCGCACGCCTTCAGCCTCCTCGAGGCCGTAAATGTGCCCGATGTTGGGGTGGTTGAGCGACGCAAGGACCCTGGCTTCGCGCTCGAAGCGCGCGAGCCGGCCCGCGTGTTCCATGAAAGGCTGCGGCAGCACCTTCAGCGCGACGTCGCGATCGAGACGGACGTCGCGAGCGAGATACACCTCGCCCATGCCGCCTTCCCCGATGCGGGACTGCACCACATACGGGCCGAGACGAGAGCCGGGCTGAAGTGTCACGGAGCCGCGATTATCGATCGCGGCGGACGAAATGTGCCAGTCGGTCAGGTTGCTGAAAAAGCCAGCAACCTGAAACTTAGAAGTGAGAACTGAGAACTCAGAAATGCAAAAGTCGGCTGAACTAACGACGTGGCGGCGCGTCTTCCGCCTTCGCTGAAGCTACGGCGGACCGCCGAAGCCCTGGCGGAGGCTGGTCAAGACCCGCCCTTGGATCAGACCTGCCCTGAGGCGTCGGGTCTAAAGACCCGACGCTACGTACTTTTGGTTAGCGCGTGCCCGCACTCGCGAGGAGGATCGTTCCGTTGCGCTTTGGAACGTATCCCACGGGAATGTGCGCGGTCACCTTCAGGCTCTTGATGTCGACGGCCACCGTCTGATCGTCGCCCGCAATGGCAACGTAAGCGGTGCGGCCGTCCGGCGTGAGCGTCAGCCACTCCGGGTGGCTGCCGACGACGACCGTTCCAAGATGCTTGAAGTCGGGTATCGAGTAGGCGTACATCGCGCCGTACCACTTGCTGGTCGCGAGGAGCGTCTTCTGATCCGGCGTGACTGCCAGCCCGTGGGCAGGCGAGCCCTGCAGACCCTCGAGTTCCTTCTCCTCGCCAGGCACGGCCGGCAGCTCGAAGCGTTTCGCTTCTTTGCGGCTGGCGAAGTCCACGACGACCACGCCGTGATAGTTCGACAGCTGCACGTAGATGTTGCGCGTCGAACCGTCCGCGTTCGTATCGAACATCATCGGACGGATTCCGGCGTCGAGCTTGAGGTTCCAGGCCAGCGTGTCCGTCTTTGTGTCGATGACGCTGATTACTCCGGTTGCGACCGAGCCTGATACCGCGAACTTCCCGTCAGGCGTGACGTACACGTTGTGGACCGAACCCTCGACCGGCACGCTCTTGATTCGCGTCATCGTGACCGCGTCGATGACATCCACGGCACCTGGCGCCTGCGCGATGCCGACGTACACCTTCTTGCTGTCCCGGCTCACCATCAGGTTGTTCGGGCGGCCGCTCAGCGGGATGCGTTTCTCCACCTTCCACGTCTGCGGGTCGATCGCATCGACGGTGCGGAGCGACTCGTTGGTGATGAACAGCTTTCGGCCATCGGGCGCAGCCGACACGCCGTGCGGCACTTCGATGCCGTCGATGACACCGACCACCTTGTTCGTGACCGGGTCGATGACGTGCGCGTTGTCGCCGGCGGCATTCGTCTGGATGATGCGCGCGACGCGCGACTGGGCACCCGGCGCCGCGACGAGCAGCGTGCCGACTCCGGCCACGAGCATCACACGGATGACAAAAGAAGATTGCGTCATGGGCTAGTTCCTCGATGAAGCTGCGGCTTTCTCGCCGCGAATCCAGGCTGCAAGAACTTGGAACTCGGGGTCGTTCTGCGATTGCCAGTGCTTGCCGCCGGCATGGAACGGATCGCCGCCGGCGCTCTTGGCCAGCGGGTGCATGGCGAGACGGCTGGCCGACAGGTCGCCTGCCACGACGACCCGCTGCCAGGCCGCGAAGTTCTGGCGCGACTGCTCGTCGGTCCAGGCCGAGGTGCCCTCGGGCAGGGCAATCAGCCGCGGCTGGCCATTCTCGTGACAGGTGATGCAACGAGCGTGTCCCGGACGCTTGGCCAGGAAAATCGGCTGAATGCGCGTCTTGAAAAATTCGTAATCGAGCGACGGTGCCGTGCTCGCACTCGCCGTTGCCGAGACCCCCGGGGTCGCACTCTTGATCCACGTGGACACCGTCTGCCACTCGGGGTTGTCCTGACTCGCCCAGAACTTGCCGCCGGTGTGCTGGGCATCACCGCCCGCGGCCTGCGCAAGCGGATGAATGGCAAGGGGGCTCTTGAGCACGTCACCGGGCACGACCACCCGCGACACCGCCTCGAAATTCTGCCGCGACTGCTCCATCGTCCAGCCCGAACCACCCTGTGGAAGCGGCTGCAGCCGCATCCGCGTGGCAATCCGCGCGTGACAGTTGATACACATGCCGGCGCCTTCGTTCGGTGCGCGCTCCTTCAGGAAGATGGGCTCGATGCGCGATCGGTAGTACTCGAAGTCGAGCCCGCTGGCGGCCGTGGACTGCGCCGCCCGGCTCCCGGTCTGGACCCACGCCACCAGCGTCTGGAACTCGGGATCGTCTCTCGACTGGAAGTGCTTGCCCCCGGCGTGGAAAGGATCGCCGCCGGCGCTCTTCGCCAGGGGATGCATGAGCAGCCTGCTGGCGTTCGGATCGCCCGGAACGACCACGCGCTGCCACGCGGCGAAGTTCTGGCGCGACTGCTCCTCGTTCCAGGTCGTTGCGCCGTCGGAGAGCACTGCCAGGCGCGGTTGACCGCTCTCATGACAAGTGATGCAGCGCGCGTGGCCCGGTCTCTTTGCGAGGAAGATCGGCTGCACGCGCGCCTTGAAGAATTCGTAGTCCAGCGTTGATGCCGCCGGCACGGGAGGCCCGGGGCGAGGAGGAGCCGGTTGCTGGGCGAGCAGCAGCGTTGCGAGCGCGAGGAGCAATATCGGCATGAAACTCTCCAGCGAGCCTTAGAACTTCACCTGGTTCGAGATCCGCAGGAGGCGTCCCTGCAGTATCTGCTGCGGTTGCCCGAGGCTCGACCCGTAGTTCTGATTCTGCTGCAGGACCACATTGCTGTTGAGCAGATTGAATATGTCCAGGGCTGTATCGACGTCGTAGCGTCCGATGCGGATCCGCTTGTGGATGCTCAGATCCACCTCCGTCCAGCGATCGAGGTACTCGCTGCCGGGAGGAATCAGGTTCACGGTGACCGCCTGGGTGCGACCAGGCGGGTTCGGGAACACGTTGGTCGGCACGGCCCAGTTCGCGGCCAACCCCGTTCCCGCGTAGCTCTGCAGCGTGGCACCGACGCTCATGGCCCAGGGCAGCGGGTAACTGCCGTTGAACTTGAAGTCATGACGAAACGGAATGTCGAGTTCGGATTGATCGCAATAGCGGAAGGTGTTCGGATCGTTGCCGCCGCACGCCACCGTTATCGTGTGGTCGGTTGACCATCCGCCGAACAGGTTGCCCCCCTTCGGCAGCCGCGCAGCGAAGCTGACCTCGAACCCGGTGTAGTTCGCGCGTGACAGGTCGTACTCCCCGGTCATGTCGAGCAGATCCACCTGTCCCTGCTTCGATCGATTGAGGTTGTAGATCGTCACCGGTTCGCCGCTGATCGGGTTCGGCACCTGGAACGACGAGTAATCGTCGACGGTCACGAGCGTGTTGATCTGCTGCTCCATGTCGTGGGTGTCGCGGCGATACCAGGCGCCGGTCAGCGACACACCGTTGAAGATCTGGCGATCCACGGCGATGGTGTATTCGAGGTCGTAGACCCGCTTGAGGTCCGGGTCGGCATGCCGCGCAGGCGCCAGCCCGAAGTTGTTGTTGTTGCTCGGGCCAATCTCGTTGTCCTGCGCGATGCCGTCGCGGTTGGTTGGAAGACTCTGCGCCGAGCAGGTCGACGTGCCGCGGATGAAATCGCAGTCCGACCAGTTGCGCGTATCGGTCTGCAGCACGGTGGGGCTGTACCTGTTGGCGAAGTCGGTCGTGAAGTTGCGGTTGTACTTGTTGAGGCCGAACTTGACGGCCGTCTTCGCATCGCCGGTGAGGTTGTAGACAACGCTGAACCGCGGCGCGATGTCGTTCCAGTCCGGAACGTCCTTGATCTCGCCGAACGTGCGCAGCGGAACGAACCGGCCACCCTCGACCGACATCGGCTGGACCGACGAGTTGAAGTGCTCCCAGCGCAGGCCGGGGTTGATCGTCAGGCGCCTCAGCGTCCAGGAGTCCTGGACGTAGAGACCGAAGTCGGCGCCCATCAGGTTGTAGGTCCGGGTCGGCGTGTTATAGACGAGGACCGAGTCAGGGACGCCGTCGCGATAGCGCTGCAAAAGATCCGCGTTGGCGTCGGCCGTGTTCCAGGTCTGGCCGATGTGCCACTGCGCGCCCGTCTTGAGTGCGTGCGAACCGGTCACGTAAGCCGCCGATGCCAACATCATGTAACGGAAGTTGTAGGTGCCGGTCTGCGGCGTGCTCGCCGTCGTGAGCGTGCCGCGCGTGAGGTCCATGCGCCCGGCATTGGCGTACCACTCGGGCGTGAACGGAACCCTCTCGATGCCGGGCTGGTACTTCTCCGTGTACGAGTTCACGCTCGTGCCGTAACCCGCATCGACGAGCAGCCGGCTTCCGAAATTCGACGTCCACTTGGCGGCGGCCGTGTACTTGATCACCGGCGGCCGTCGCCGCGAGGCGGTCGCCACGTCGGTGCCTGACGAGTACAGGTGGCCGACGTACTTGGTCTGGTAGTCGTCGTAGATCGTGAACTTATTGTTGTCATTCACCTGCCACGTCAACCGGGCTGTGTAGTTGTGCACACGCTGGTCGTAGATGCCGGGGCTGCCATCGGGATAGAAGCTGTTGGCGACGATGTTGTCGTTGCCGACGTTGCGGTAGGAGCCGAAAAGCCAGAGCTTGTCCTTCTTGAGAGGACCACCGGCTGACGCGTTCACGTCGTACACGAGATCAACCGCGTCGGGCGTCTGCAGCCCCTGCGCCAGCAGGTCGGCGGTCAGGTTGTCGAACTGCATGGCGCCGTTCGAGTAGCCAATGTACGTGGCGCCGCTCAGCGTGTTGCCGCCCGAGCGCGGAATCAGGTTGATGTGCGGTCCGCCGGCCGACACCTCGGCGCCGAGAGCGCTGGTCTGGACCGTCATCTCCTGCGTCATCCCGTCGTTGTGATCCGGATGGCTGTCGCCGCCCCCGACCAGGGTGTTCATCTTCATCGAATCGACGTCGATGGTCGTGTCCTTCGAGAGGCTGCCGTGCGCTGTCACGCGGGGATTGACCGCCGCCCTGGTGCCGCCGACGTTCTGGCTGCTCACCTTCGTGCCCACTGCCATGGCGGCCTGAGCCACGAACATGCGCGGCATCGGCACAGCGTCGAGCAGTTCGCGGTTAATCACCGTCGTCCGCTGGGCGTTCTGCACGTCGACCGTCGGTGCGAGTCCCGACACCGTCACCGACTCCTCGACGGCCCCGAGTTCGAGTTCGGCATTTATGGTTGCGCTGAAGTTCGCAGGCAGGTCGATGTTCTCCTGGATCACGGTCCGGAAGCCCGCCAGCGAGAAGGTGACCTTGTAGACGCCGGGGCGGAGGTCAACGATGGTGTAGCGCCCCTGCGAGTCAGAGCTGACGGTGCGAATGCGCTCGATCAAGGCCGGACTAGCCGCCTCGACGGTGGCGCCAGGCATGACGAGACCGGTTGCGTCTCTCACGACGCCCGTAATCGCACTCTGCGCGGAAGCCGCCGACGAGAACAGCACGAGCCCAACCAGCGCGAACAAGACTGCACTTAACGTGGAGCGAGCAGGCATGCCAACCTCCTGTAGTCGTGGCGACGGCTGATCGTGCACACGCTTCAGGCGGTCCGCCATCCCTGAAAACAGGGACAAGGAAGGTTCGCTTGCCGCTTACCGCAATTGCCAAAACCAGAGGGGAATCGCGAATTGCTTAATCGCTAAATTGCTAATTGCTAATTGCTAAGCTCATCGCGAATCGCGAAACGGACTGAGGTTCTGACTACTGACTTCTGAGTTCGAGGTTCGAAGTGTTTAGTCCTGCCGATGTTCTCTCAGGAACTGGAGCAGTGAGGGGCCGAGCGACGCGGGGGGCTCGACTCGCGTTGCCTCCCTGACGATCCGCGGCGTCGCCAGGTACGACGCGATGAACGCGACACACTTCTGGCACCCGGCGACGTGGTCGTCCAGCGCCACGCGGACCGCGGGCGGCACCGCGTCTTCGAGGTAGTCCATCAATTGATCGACGCCATTGCTGCAGACGAGATTGTTCATGACGCTCCCTCCGTCATCGCGCTCAGGAGCCCGCGCAGGATGAGGCGCGCGCGATGTACGCGCTGTCGCACCGCGGCCACGTCGACGCCAAGGATCTGCGCCACTTCGGCCGTGGACAGTTCTTCGAGATCGCGCAGGACGAACGCGCTGCGACTGGTCTCCGGCAGTTGATCGAGCAACGCACGCACCTTCTCGGCGACGAGCCTGCGATCCAGCAGTTCATCGGCTCGCGCCGCGACCTGCAGTGCGGCTGGCGTGCCGCGATGGCTGCCGTCGGCCTCGAACGTGGGAAGAAACGCGTCCAGCGAGTCGGTGCGGCGACGCGCGCGCGATCGCCGGTGCATGAGCGCGGCATTCATCGCAATGCGGTACAACCAGGTGCTGAATTTCGACTCGCGGCGAAACGTACCGAGGTGCCGGAAGGCCGACAGAAACGCCTCCTGCACGACGTCCAGGGCATCGTCAACACCGACAAGCCTGGAGGCCAGGCGATAGATGCGCGCCTGGTACCGGAGTGCCAGCGTATCGAAGGCATCGTGGCTCCCGAGGGCGGCGCGCTCGGCGAGTACCTCGTCGCTTGCGTCCCCGGGAGCCATCGTCTCCGACATGCGTGTCGAGTCTAACGTGTTCAGACGACGTCCTTGATCGCTGCGTTCACACTGGCAGCCACCTCCGGCGTCACGTCAGTGATGCCGTGCGCTTCAGCGGCGTGCGCCACGACCTTCTTCACCAGCTCGTCCTTCGTCGGTGCGGTGAGCACCGTCTTGCAGCCCGGAACCACATCTCCACACGCGATACGCTTTTCCATGTCATTCCTCCATTCGTCACCGGTGTTTTCAGAAGACGTACGTGGTGTCGCGTCTAGACCCTATCGCCCTCGCGTTCCTCAGTTTTGAAACGCACCCATGGGATGCCGGCGAAGGCGTGAGTGTGACAAGCGCGCCCGACCAGTGCGGTGTCACACCGCGGGCGCGGGCGGCATCTCAGTAGGAGATGTCGATACACATCAAGCAGCTCTGGCGCTACCCGGTGAAATCGCTGGCCGGCGAGCAAATTGGCGAGGCGATGCTGGGGCCGAACGGCATTCCAGGAGATCGGATCGTCCACGTCGTCGGCCCGGAAGGCGTGCGAACCGCTCGCCGTCACCATCGCCTGCTCGGGCTGCGAGGGACGCTGGGTCCGCAGGGGCCGCTCATCAACGGCCATCCGTGGAACAGCGAGAGCGCGCTCGAGATGATCAGACAGGCGGCCGGCAGCGATGCGTGGCTCGAAGCGTGGGACGGACCGGAGCGTTTCGACATCCTGCCGCTCCTGGTCGCGACCGACGGCGCCGTCGCTGCGTTCGGCCGTGACGTGCGCCGGCTTCGCCCGAACATCGTGCTGTCCGGCGTCGAAGGGCTGGACGAACGTGCCTGGGAGGGAGCCCAACTTCAGATCGGGGCCGCGGTGCTCCGGCTCGAGTCGCTGCGCGGGCGGTGCGTCATGACCACGGTCGATCCCGACACGCTCGAGCGCGACCCCGAGGTGCTGAAGGACATCGTGCGCCGATTTGGAGGGCGGCTGGCCCTCGATACCGACATCGAGCGTGGCGGTCTCGTCGGGGTTGGCGATGATGTCGTGCTGTCGTTCAAGCGCGATCGACACGACCCGCGTAGCACCCCGGCCGGGCGTAATGCAGGTGCGCGTAGCTGACGCCGGCGAGGTTGAGAAGGCGGCCCTGTTCAGCTACGCGTTTCGGATTGGCACGCGCTTCTGACTGACGAGCGCTTCAATCGACGTTACGTGGTGGCGGGTCTTGTCTTCAGGTCCGCTGTGGTCGCGCCTGGTTCCGACGTGGCAGTTTGGCGGAGGGCCGAGTCGATATAAAGTGTCGCCCTGCGGCGCGGCGCAACCGGCCAGAGACGCAACGACCACCAGAAGGAGCAGATATGTGCGATCAGGATCATTTTGAAGACGACCGGCTGGACTTCGAGGCGCGCGGCATGGTCACGCGGCGGCAGTTCGGGACTCTGCTGGGCGCGGGCATGCTCATGGCGCTGCCGAAGGTCCTCAACGCGGTGGCAGTGACCGAATCCGACGTGACCATCAAGACGCCGGACGGCACCGCCGACTGCTACTTCGTGCACCCGGCCAGCGGCACCGCGGCGGCCGTGCTCGTGTGGCCGGACATCTTCGGCCTGCGGCCGGCATTCCGGCAGATGGGCAAGCGGCTGGCCGAGTCGGGCTACTCGGTGCTCGTGGTGAATCCGTTCTACCGGACGAAGAAGGCACCGACGGCGGACGCCGGCGCTGCCACACCGATTCCGCAGCTGATGCCGCTCGCGCAGAGCCTGAACGCCACGACGCACATGACGGATGCGAAGGCGTTCATCGCATGGCTCGACCAGCAGGCTTCGGTGGCGAAGAATCGCAAGGTCGGCACGCAGGGCTACTGCATGGGTGGCCCGATTGCGTTCCGTACGTCTGCGGCCGTGCCCGATCGGGTCGGCGCCGTCGCGTCGTTCCACGGTGGCGGGCTGGTCACGCCGAATCCTGACAGCCCGCACACGCTGGCGGCGAAGACCAAGGCGCAGTTCCTCATCTGCATCGCGACCAACGACGACCAGCGGTCGCCGAACGAGAAGAACGTGCTGAAGGAGACCTTCGCTTCTGCGAAGCTGCCGGCGGAGATCGAAGTGTACGAGAACGCGGCGCACGGATGGTGCCCGCCGGATTCGGGTGTTTACAACGAGCCGCAGGCCGAGAAGGCGTGGACCCGTCTGCTCGCGCTGTATTCGAAGGCGTTAGCCTGAAGTTGGAACTCAGAACTTAGAACTCAGAACGCAAGCCGAATTCGGCCAGGTCTTGAACTTCTGAGTTCTGAGTTTGCACTTTTAAGGTCAGGTTGCCGGCTTTTTCAGCAGCCTGTCAGTCTCCTCGAAGGCTCCGCGCCGGATCGATCAGCGTCGCGCGGCTGGCCGGAATCCACGCTGCTGCCGCCGCTACGCCAAGCAGCAGCACGATCATGACGGCGAACGTCGTCCCATCGGTGGGCGCCACGTCGAAAAGCACGGGTTCCAGGAACCGGGTGAGCCACGCCGCTGCCGCGGTGCCGAGTACGATCCCCAGAAGGGCCGGCCTGACGCCCGTCGCCATGAAGGGCGCAAGTATCTGCCGCGCGCTGGCGCCCAGCGCGAGACGCACGCCGATTTCCTGCTCGCGCTCGCGGACCGAGTAGCTGACCACGCCGTAGATGCCGAACACGCACAGCATGACGGCGAGCACCGCGAAGGCACTTGCGAGTTGCATTGCAAACCGCCGGCGCGCTGACTTTTCGCGATAGAGCGTGTCTACCCTGTCGAACGACAGCAGCGGCAGGTTGGGATCGATCGTCCACACCGCGTTCTGAACGGCTCCGGCCACCGACGCCTGTTCGACTTCGGGACGGACTCGCACAACCAGCACGCCCCAGGACAGCCATGTCCACGCCGGTTCGCGCTGCTCGTACGGCACGAACAGCGCAGGCCTCGTCGGCTCGTCCAGGCCGTCGTCTTTCGTATCACCCACCACGCCGACGATCTCGTACCAACGCTGCGCCGCGCCATCAAAGGTCAGGTGCTGGCCGACGGCATGCCCGGTGCCCCAGAAGCGCCGTGCCAGTGCCTGGTTGATGACGAGAACCGGCGAGGCGTCGCGGCGATCCTGCTCGCCGATCGTGCGCCCCTCGACGAGGGCGGCGTGAAGCGTCTCGATGTATCCGGGCGACACGGCCAGCAGATCGACAGGGTCCTCGCGTCCGCTGGGACTGCTGGCCGGGCGGCCTTCAATCGAGAAGCCGAAGGTCATCGAGTTGCCGTAGAGCGGAGGATCGCTGGCCATCGCGACCGACTCGACGTTCGGGAGCGCGCGCACTCGACGGAGGAGGTCATCGTAGAACCGTTCCTGAGACGGTTGGTCGCGGTACCGGGCCGCCGGGAGATCCAGGGATGCCTCGACCAGGCGTTTCGGATCGAAGCCGTAGTCGACCGTTGCGAGCCGGCTGAAGCTGCGGACCAGGAGCGCGGCGGCAACAATGAGGCCGATCGAGAGCGCGAATTGCACGACGAGCAGCGTCGCGCGCAAGTGGCCGGCCTGAACGTCGCCAGGTGTCCGCCCGGATTGGAGGGCCTGTCGCAGATCGCGCCGCGCGATTCGAAGAGCCGGCACCAGGCCGACAAACAGCGAGGTGAGCAGCGCAAGTGCGGCGGCAAAACCGATTACGCTGGCATCAACTGATACGTGTGCGATCAGCGGGATGTCAGCCGGCATCGCGGCCAGGAGCACCGGCAGGGTCAGCGTCATCAGCGCCAACCCCAGGGCTGCGCCCAGCGCACCGAAGACAAGTACCTCCGTGACGAGCTGACGAACCAGGCGGCCACTGCCCGCACCCACTGCGGCGCGCACTGCGAGCTCGGCTTCGCGGCGCCTGGCCCTCGCCAGGAGCAGGCTGGCCAGGTTGGCGCAGGCCGCGAGCAGTACGATCAGCGCCAGCAGACCGAGCGTGATGAGCAATGGCTGGACGTCGCCGACCATGTCGCGATGGAGCGGTGCGACGGTTACGCTCCACCCCTTCATGTACTGCGGGTACAGCGTCGCGTTCCTTGCCGCAATCGTCTCGAGCTCCGCTTCTGCCGCCGACTCCGACACTCCGATCTTGAGCCGGCCGACGACGCGCCAGTTGTGCGAGCGCCGCTCGGCCCGATCGCGCGCCGAGAACGTAACACTCAGCCAGGCCTGGGTCTTCGGCGTCGGGAAGTCGAACGCCTCCGGCATGACGCCAGCTACAGCGTACGCGCGATCGTTCAGGTGAATGACACGACCGACGACCGACCGATCGGCGCCGAACTGCTGCTGCCAGAAGGCGTAGCTGATGATCGCGTCACCGACACCTGGGGTGGTGCCAGGTTCGGGATCGGTGTACGGCCTGCCCACCAGCGGGCTTACGCCCAGTGCCGCAAACGCCGACGCGGTCATCCGCGTCGTTTCCACGCGCGTCGGCTGGCCGGCACCGGTCATCGCCATCCCAAACGATCCCACTGTGTGCGCACCGATGACGTCGAATGACGCGGCCTGCTCTTTCCAGTCGAAATAGTTCCCGGGCGAGACCACGTTGCGCGCGTTGCCTTGCGGCGATCGCTCCCAGAGCCGGACGAGCCTCGCCGGTTCCGGGTAGGGCAGACTGCGCACGAGCACGGCGTTGACGACGCTGAAGATCGCGGCGTTGGTGCCGACTCCCAGCGCGATTGTGAGGATCACCACGACAGGAAGGCCGGGCGAGCGACGCATCTGGCGCAGCGCATACCCGACATCGGAACGGATCTCGTCGGCCAGCCTCGCACCGCGGGCGTCCCGGCTGGCCTCACGCAGGCGCAGGGGATCGCCGAACTCCATCCTGGCCCGGCGCTCGGCGTCGGGACGCGACAGCCCGTCCGCGACGAGGGCGTCGACGCGGGCCTCGAGATGAAAGCGCCACTCGCGCTCCATGTCGCGCGCGATCCGATTTTCGGAGAGGACGGCTGAGAGCCAGGACCGCGCGCGCGACCGCAGGCTCACAGGTCACCTGGCTTCGCGGCGAGGGCCAGGCGGATCGCCGCCGAGAGGCGGTCCCAGTAGGCCACCTCCTCGCGAAGGCGGCGCTGCCCGGCGGCGGTGAGACGGTAGAACCGGGCGCGGCGCCGGTTTTCCGACTCGCCCCATTTTGAAGCGATGAGCCCCTGGTGCTCGAGGCGGTACAGCGCCGGATAGAGCGAGCCCTGCTGGATTTGCAGCGCATCGCCGGAGATCTGCTGGATCCGCAGCAGCACGCCGTAGCCGTGCAGAGGGCCGAGCGAGACCGCTTTGAGAATGAGCAGGTCGAG
>Ga0207701_10003223_pt1 | contig 16791 bp, 16 predicted proteins | sample KBSSwiSSwithPhiX_FD_184294 | JGI IMG/M metagenome (GOLD analysis project Ga0207701, IMG submission 184294) | Switchgrass rhizosphere bulk soil microbial communities from Kellogg Biological Station, Michigan, USA, with PhiX - S5 (SPAdes) (version 2) | ecosystem: Environmental > Terrestrial >... | reverse complement strand
GGCGGTGGTTCAGGACGATCTCCATCGCGAACGTCGCGAAGTCGATGTCCCACGATTCAATCAGCGGATCCAGGAAGGTGACGCAGTTCTCGGGTGAAATGTTGAAGACATCCGTCTCCAGGAAATCGATCGCCGTGACGCGCATCTCTTCATAGCTTGTGTCGGTGAGTCGAGCGACGAGACGAAGCCAGTTTTCATCGTTCAATTCCTGTTTCGTCACTCGCTTCGCGAGGTCCAGCAGCTTCTGGGTGACGAGGCGCTCGAGTGCGCCAAAGGGCTCCTTCTCGAACATCGCGCGCATGGGTTGCGCTTTTCCTGGTGCGACCTTGCGGAGAATCAGCTCCCGCACTTCCAGGAACAAGGGCGCAGGCGGATCCGCGAGTTTTCTCTTCAACGCGTTCGTACGGACCAGATCGGCCAGGGTTGCCAACTTCCCGGCGGGAAGCCGCAGGAAGGTCTCCATCCTGTCGTAGATGTCGGTCCGCTCGGGCGCCGGAGGCGCCTTCTTCCCAGTCAGCAGTTGTGAAATGTAGGACTCGGTCACCTGGGCCGCCGCCGCGAGATCCCTTTGCTCCGTCCCCAATTCTTTGAGCCGCTGGCGGATGAGGAGCGAGAAATCCAAGGAATTCCTCCCGAGTCATTGATTAACTCTATTATTTAAATTCAGCGAGCAAAAGTTATTATCGCACAATAAATGTTGACAATACTGGTTAATTAACTAATACTGATTAACAGGATTGCTTCCTACCCACCCAATCCTTCAGGTGCTCTGAACTAATTCAGGTTATCTGGTCGACTCTCCACAAGGTTCCCGCTCGCGGCCTAGCGTAACCGCACAGCTGACGATCGACTTCCCGGTTCATTGCGGTGGGCGGGGCAGTCCGCCGCCGACAGGCGTTATCAACAGAGGAGACTCATCATGACTATCGTTCGTTGGAATCCGCTACACGACATGGCCACAAACCAGGAGCGTCTGAGCCGGATCCTCGATGGCTTCTACGCCAGGCCTCAAGAAGACTTCGCGCGAAGCGCATGGGTGCCGGCGGTCGACATTTACAGCAACGGCGACCACGAGCTGGTGTTGAAGGCCGAGCTCCCAGACATGAAAGAGGAAGAGATCGACCTCACGGTTGAAGACAACACGCTGACGCTGCGTGGCGAAAGGAAGTTCGACGCGGAAGTCACCGAGGACCAGTTCCATCGCATCGAGCGCAGTTATGGCTCGTTTGCGCGGACGTTCGCGCTGCCGCCCACGGTCGATGCTGGCAAGGTGAGCGCGCAATATAAAGCCGGCGTTCTCACGGTTCGTCTACCCCTGCGTGAGGAAGCCAAGCCCAAGCAGATCAAGGTCGAGGTCGCGGCATAAAAGTCGCCCAGTGAGGCGGGGTTGAGGCCCCGCCTTTTTTTAGCCCCGGTCGCATATTCAATTGGCCAGGCGCCTGAAGCCGACACGCTAGGTTCGACACATGCCGTTTTGCCACTCCCGAAGGAGAATCCACATGATTAGCGTGAGCGCTCGCATTCTGGCAATGTCGTTGTCTGGGATCGTGCTGTCGACGACCGTGGTATCCGCCCAAGATCTGTCGAAATACCGGGAGTTTCAATTGGGCATGAGCCTGGCCGCCGTCGCGCAAAAGACGGGCGTCACCGCCGTGGCGCCGGTGCTCCATCGACCTCCGGAGATGATTCAAGAACTGACGTGGCAGCCCCCCGATGGTGTCGCTGCATCACCGCCCCGGGACTCGGTGCGGAAGGTCCTCCTCAGTTTTTTCAACGGCGAGCTGTTTCGAATCGCGGTCAGTTACGAGTGGGAGAGAACCGAAGGGCTAACGGTTGAAGATATGATCGCTGCTCTTTCGTCGACGTACGGTCCGCCAATCACCCCTAATAGCGAACTCATCCCGTTGTTGTCCCGTAGCTCTGCCGGCAGCGACAAGATCGTGGCTCATTGGGAAGACCCGGAGTACTCGGTCAACCTCGTTCATCCGTCGTACGCGTCCACCTTTGGACTGGTGATGCTTTCAAAGCGGCTGGATGCGCTGGCCCGCGCTGCCATGGTCGAAGCGATCTGGCTGGACGACCAACAGTCTCTCGCACGAGCCATCGGACGCAGGAGCAGCGAAGATCAGGACTGATGCGCATGCGGACAGAGGATAATCCCCATCATGCGCTACATGATGCGGCAGCGAATTCTGTCCTGGGGCGACGACTTCAGCATCAAGGATGCTGACGGTCAAGAGGTGTATTACATCGACGGCAAGGTCTTCAGCTTTGGCGACAAGCTCTCGATCAAGGATCGCAGCGGCGCCGAGCTTGTTCGGATCAACCAGAAACTCCTCAGCCTCGGTCCTCAATACGAAATCGTTTCCGGGGGAGAGACCGTCGCCGTGGTGAAGAAACATCTCTTCACGCCATTCCGCGCCAGATTTACCGTGGATGTTCCAGGCCCTGACTACCGAGCGGTCAGGAACACGCGCATCCGCTCGAGTTCCGCGTCGAGCGCGGCGGCGAATCCCCGATCGCGCGGGCGGCGCGACTGCACGTAGCGGCATTCGGCAGGCGAGGTCAACTGGCAGATCGATCTGGCCTGTGCGTCACAGCCGAGACACGCGAAGTGGCGCCCTCGCGTTCGGCGACCCACACGGCGTACCCTGCGACCGACGCCAGTCGCTCGGCGTTCCAACTCTGTCCGCACCTGACGCACCGCCAGGCGCCGCCGGTATCGCGAGCGCTTTGAGTGAGGGACGTGGTGTGACACATCGGACACTCCCCAGGTTGCAACACATCCGGCTGGTCGTCGACGAGCGCTGCTGTGGGGGGCAATAGGGAAAGGGAAAGGCTGTTCATGCCGCACTCCTGACGTTGCCGAACCTCAAGCCTGACACGTCCGCGAGTTCTATCCCTGTGCCGAATTGCACACGAGCAGGCTGGGATCCGCAGGATCAGGATCAAACGCGAGCCACCCGACTTCCGCCGGGTGGTTCGTATTGGGCGTTAGTCTTCGCGCACCGAGACCAGTCTTGGCGCCTTCCTTGGACTCGTCCGCGCCTGTCCCATGAGCTCGCGCGCGATTTGCGTGAGCAGGTTGTCGGCAGCCTCTTCCTCGGCCAGCGATTTGGCCAGCAGCGCCGCCACGTCGGGCCGTCCGATCTGGCCCGCCAGCGCGCGCGACGTGCCGTAGCCGGAGATCTCGTAGTGCTCCACCTTCTGGGCGGCCGCAATCACGGCGAGATCCGCAGACACGTCATCTTTCTCTTCGCCTTCCTCGATGACCTCGGTGCCCTCTTCGAGCAGGCCTGCCATACCTTTGCAGATCTTCGGCTTGGCGGCAGTGCCGAGCAGGTCGAACGCCTCCTTCAACCGCTCCACGTGCCCGCGCGTCTCCTCGAGGTGTTTCTCGAAGGCGAGCCGAAGCAGATCCGAACTGGCCGCTCTTGCGATCTTGGGGAGCGCCTTGACCAGCTGCCCTTCGGCGTGCAGCAGATCCTGCAGCGACTCGACCAGGACATCCTGAATCAGTGTCGGTTCGGCGGCCGTGCTCGTGCTCCTATCGTCAATCGGTTTGGCACCGGCAACGCGGCCACGGACGTCTTGCAACGCCGGCGCCTCGATCAATGCCCACTGGTCTCCCTGGTTCCATGGACCTCTGGCGTCGATCTCGCCGTCGTCGCCGGCCCCCGTCGAGTCGTTGAAGAACTGATCGACGAGGATCGGCGTCGGCGGAATCTTTCCGATTGAGAACTGCGGCTTGCCGAGGCTCTCCAGCGCCGCGGTGAACGCTTTCATGTGGGTGATTTCGCGGGTCATCAGGAACTGCAGTGCATCTTTCGTCCCCGCGTCGTCGGTGAAATTGATCAGCCGCTCGTACACGATCTTGGCTCGTGCCTCTGCGGCGATATTGCTTCGGAGGTCGACGTCGAGCTCGCCCGTGATCTTGAGATAGTCGGCCGTCCAGGCGTTACCCATCGAGTTGTACAAGCTCACGCCTCCGCCGCCGGCGATCGCGATAAGAGGGTCGGCCTCTGCCGCGTCGCGATCGAACTTCATCGGCTTCAAGTGCAAGCGCGCGAGCGCCCCGACGATCTCGAGGTGACTCAATTCTTCGGTGCCGATATCCATCAGCAGGTCTTTCCGCTCGAGGTCGTCGCAATTCAATCCTTGTATCGAATACTGCATCGCCGCGGCGAGCTCGCCGTTGGCGCCGCCGAATTGTTCGAGCAGCATGTTGCCGAATGCCGGATCGGGCGCGTCGACGCGCACGGTGTACATCAACTTCTTCACGTGGTGATACATGAACCCTCTTCTCTTTTGGAGTGGCGCGCACGCAAGACGGGCGCGATGGTGGTCGAGGGCCTTGCTGCAACCGAGGTGCCCGCGGCGAACGAGTACACCTCGAGCGGTAATCGCGGACCTGAAGTTGCAGCTGACTTCGGCAATCCCCGAAAACTACGGGACCAATGGTCATGCGTTGCTCATAGTGGCAATCCATCGACTCGAAGAGGAGATCGTATGCATCAGTATCGTCATCGCCGCGTCGTCGCCACAGCCGCGCTCGTCGGCGCGCTGCTGGCCCCGGCGTTTTCAGCTGGAGCGCAGACGGCGCCCGACAACACGAAAACCAACCAGCAGGATCGCGCGAAAGGCGCAGCCACCGCAGATCAACAGAAGGAGAACGCCAGCGATCGGGAAATCACGCAAAAGATCCGGCAGTCCGTGATGGACGACAAAAGCCTGTCCACCTACGCGCACAACGTGAAGGTGATCGCACAGGATGGACAGGTCACGCTGAAAGGACCCGTTCGGTCGGAGAACGAAAAGAAGACCGTCGAGGCGAAGGCGGTTGAAGTCGCAGGCGCGGGCCACGTGAGTAACCAGATCACCATCGCGTCATCGAAGAACTCGAAAAAGTAACCAGGGAGATCCCATGACCAATAGTAAAAAGACCGCCGTGTTTGGACTGTACCCGAATGTTGTGAGTGCCGAGCAGTCAGTGGACGCGCTCCTCGCCGCAGGCTTCTCGAACTCTGACGTCTCGGTGCTGATGGCCGACAACCAGAGCTCCAAGGATTTCGCGCACGAAAAGCAGACGAAGGCGCCGGAGGGCACGACGACGGGCGTCGCTGCCGGCGGAACGATCGGCGGCACGCTGGGCTTACTGGCCGGTATCGGCGCGCTGGCAATTCCGGGCGTCGGCCCGTTCATCGCGGCGGGCCCGATCATGGGCGCGCTCGCTGGCCTTGGCGTCGGCGGAGCCGTCGGCGGTCTGGTTGGGGCCCTCGTCGGCATGGGCATCCCCGAATACGAAGCGAAGCGCTACGAGGGTCGGGTCAAGGACGGCGGCGTGCTGCTGTCCGTTCACTGCGATACCTCGGACCAAATCACGCGCGCGAAAGACGTCCTCAAGCGCACGGGCGCGGACGACATTGCCTCGGCTGGCGAAGAGGCTGTCGGAGCGACTCCATCGCGCGACGCCAACCGATTCTAAATTCGGCAATTATGTGTGAAAGGGGCCGGCCATCAAGGGCCGCCCCTTTTTTTGAGGCAGCCCTAAAGGGCTGCGCTACGGTTGTGAAGCCAGTTCTGGCCATGACCGAGCGCGCGACCCACATCGAGCCCACGACCTCGGCCCCTTTCGTTTATGGCGTGGCAGTCGCAGGAGCGAGCGTATCGAAGCTCCGGACTGCCTCGGCCTCCGAGTCAAACGTCTCGAACAGCGTCACCAGACGGGTAATCGAGAGGAGGTCATGATTCCGCGAGTTCACGTTCAACAGCTTGACCGTGCCGCCAGCCCTCTTGACCGAACCGTACGACGCGACGATCTGACCGAGGCCACCGCTGTCGATATACGGCACACGGGCAAGGTTCAAAACGAGCTGCAGACGGTTCTGCGAGATGAGGCTGTTGATCTTGTCCTTGAGGTGCTCCGCCGCCTCGTCGATCGTCAGCCTGCCGACGATATCGAGAATCGTCACGTGTCCGACAAGTCTCTCCTCGATCGTGATGTCCATGAGCGTCGCTCCTCAGGTCGTGAAAACCAGTCCGAATTCTTTCGTGGTTTGGAATTCATTTGAGCGTACCAAAAGCCCCGCTGACGCGATGTGCCAAAAGGGACATGCGCGATCATGCTCGTTCTTGCAACGCTGGCGCCTCGATCCACAGGCCGAGGCGCGCAAGCACAACCGTGACGGTGGATCGTAGAAATGTACGGTAGACTACATTTGCCCGCCAGACTGGTGCCACGCCACCGTGACGTCGCCTCAGCCTCCGAGCTTTCGGTAGCCAACCGCGCTGCCGTGCAGGAGCGTGACGATGTCAAACGTCGTTCTTTTTCAGTGTTTCCTCGTTCATGCGACGGACGCTTCCGTGGGGCACGGAGTGCGATGACCGTCCATCTGGTGAATCCGAGTCATCTGTCGTTTGGCGTTGGCGTGATCACGCCGCGATGGCTGTTCGTCCTCGGCGCGGCGACCCCGGCGGCGTATGGACGACCTCGCATCGTTGATGAAACGCTCGAGCCACTCGATATCGGCACCGTTCAGGCGGGTGACATCGTCGGAATTGGGATCCACACCGGCAATGCCCTGCGCGGCTATGAGATCGGTGTCGCGGTGAGAGAACGGGGCGCGACTGTCGTCTTCGGCGGAATTCACGCAACCTTATATCCCGACGAAGCGCACGACCTCGGCGGCGCACATGCCGTCGTCCGCGGTGACGGCGACGTGGTGTGGCCCGTGGTCATCGACGACGCCGTACGCGGCACGCTGCAGCGGCGTTACGAGGGCGGGCGTGTCGACGCGGACCGTTTCGTGCCGGCGCGATGGGATCTGCTGCCGCCCGGTCGGTATATGTGGGGGTCGGTGCAAACCGTGCGCGGATGCCCGAAGCACTGTTCGTTCTGCTCGGTCTGGCGTACCGACGGACAGAAGCCGCGGCAGCGCGCTGTGGACAGCGTGATTGCCGAGATCATCGAGCTCCGCCGTCAAGGCTTCCGGTTCGTGGCGCTCGCCGACGACAACTTCTATCCCGTCGCCCTGGCGGATCTGGCAATGGCGGAGCGCCAGGGTAACGTGGCGCGGCTCGAGCAGCTACGTTCCCTCCGGGCCGAACGATTCGAACTGATGGCCAGGCTCGCGGAACTGCCACAGGACACGGTGTTCTTCACGCAGATCACGATGGAAGCCGCCGAGGACGAGGCCTTCCTCGACGCGATGCGGCGCGCGAACATCAAGGGCGCGCTCGTCGGCGTGGAGGCAGTCACGCCCGAGGGATTGAAAGACGTCTACAAGGGTTTCAATTACGCTGGCGAGGCGCTGGTGCAGCGGCTGCGCACATTCCGGCAGCATGGCGTGCATGTCCTCGGTTCGTTCATCTTCGGGTTACCCAGCGATCGCGCCTCGACGTTCGACGCAACGGCAGATGTGGCCGAGCGCGCGGAGCTCGCCTTTGCGCAGTTCGTGATGCTGACGCCGTATCCGGGCACGGTCGATTTCGAAGCCTGGGAGAAGACAGTCGGCGCGGGTGCCGATCGCGTGGCGGGAATCCCGGTCACGCGCCACTGGCTCATTCCGCAGGAGCACCGACCGAAGGTCTACGCCCCGCATCCGGTGATGACTCCTGACGAGATTCGCGCGCGGACGCAAGCGGTGTGGGATCGGTTTTACAGCCTGCCGCGCATCTGGGCGCGTTCGCGCTGCACGCCGACGCTGCGTGCGCGACTGGCGTTCGTCCTGCTTTCGAAGCTGTATCGGCAGATGTACGCGAATACCGGCATCGCCACCGATAGCGCACGAGTCAGCCGGGCCAATCGGTGGGCGCGAGTCATCGCCCGGCCGTGCCGGCGGCTGTTCATGGCGCGGCCGCTGCCGATGACCGGCAACGCGGCGTGATTGATCCGCTCGTCGAAGGTTCCCACCCTGGGGCAAGACGCGGAAGGATCCTCTTCACTTGTTTCGGCCCTCGCCCGATCACGAAGATGTCGAGGATCGATGCCAGCCATTGGCGTCAATCAGTGTCGTGACCCGGTCGCGAATCTCGTCGCGTATCCGACGGACTTGAGCTATCGGTTTGCCCTTGGGGTCCTCGAGTGGCCAATCGTCGCGTTTGAGCCCCGGAATGTAAGGGCACTCGTCGCCGCACCCCATCGTCACCAGGAGGAACGCCCCGGTTGCGAGTTGCTCGGTCAGCTTCTGCGGCCGCCGTGTCGCCACGTCGATGCCGACCTCGCGCATGACGTCGATGACCTCTGGATGCACGCGGTCCCCAGGCTGGGTGCCGGCCGACACCGCTTCCACTTTTGCTGGATCCGCAAGTGAAGAAAGGAATGCCGCTGCCATCTGCGAGCGACCGGCATTGTGCACGCAGGCGAAGATGACTCGCTGCATCAGAGCCTCGATTGTTCGTGTGGAAGAACGACCTGTTCAGTCGTTCTCGGCAGGGCAGGCACGAGCCATCGGAACAACAGCGTCGCCGTAGCGGCACCGATCACCTGAGCTCCGATGAACGCGGGGGCGTCCACCGGACGGATACCCGAAAACGTGTTCGTCAAGGTGCGCGCGATGGTCACGGCCGGATTCGCGAACGATGTGGACGCGGTACACCAGTACGCGCCTGTGATGTACGCGCCCACTGCAAAGGCTACGGCCTTTGGGTGCCGTCGCGAACAGCCCCAGATGACGGACAGCAGACCAAAGGTTGCAACGAATTCGCTGAACGCCTGCGAGAACCCAGCTCGCTCGTGCAACGAGAACTCATCGAAAGGTTTCGCGAACATGACGTGCGCACTCGCAACGCCGACCGCCGCGCCAGCCGCCGCAGGCATATTCGCTTAAGCGAATTAGACGCTAGCGCGAACGCCAGGTCAACGAAGGCATGCAAATACCCCCTTGACAGCCGTCACGGGCCGGCCATATTGTTGTCAGTAACAACGAATGCCTTCCGTCACGAAACAGCTCGACGCTCCGGTAGCCACGCTCGATCGAGACGCCGCCGACTTGCAGGCCGCCGTCGCTAATCTGGTCCGCGTCTACCAGTTCCGCGACCGCGACCGGATCTGCTGTCATGACATCTCGGTCACGCAGTGCTACGCGCTGGAGACACTGGTCGAGCATGGCTCGATGCGACTCAGCACGTTGGCAGAGCGGCTGTTCCTGGACAAGAGCACAACGAGCCGCGTCGTGACCACGCTTGTAAAGAAGGGGTACGTCGAACAAGGACCTGACGCGCAGGACGGTCGTGCGATCGCGCTGAGTGCTACTCGAAAGGGCCGCAACCTGTGCGCCCGCATCACCAACGACCTCGTCGGTCAGCAGAAGCAGTTGCTTCAAGACCTCGATCCGGAGGTTCGTGCGGGCGTGGTGCAAGTCCTCCGTCGCCTGGCCCAGGCGGCAGACGCTCGGTTTCGGTTAGGAGCCGTGAGCGGAGAGGCAAAGAGCTGCTGCGCGCCTTCGGATGACGCGTGTGGATGCAGCTGAAGATTTTTTGGACATTTAGTTGTCAGTAACAATCACTGGAGCAGAGCCATGTCTACGAGCCACGTTCACGATGCGGTGCGAGAGAAATACGGCGAGATTGCCCGGTCGGTTGGCAAGGGCGGGTGTTGCGGCCCGAGTTCGTGCGGGTGCGGAGACCCCATCACGTCGAACCTGTACTCCGACAGTGAGACGAACGATCTACCGGCTGACGCCGTCGCCGTCTCCTTGGGCTGCGGCAATCCAACCGCGTTGATCGAGCTGCTGCCAGGACAGACGGTCCTCGACCTCGGCTCCGGCGGTGGGATTGACGTACTGCTGTCGGCCAAGCGTGTCGGCCCAAGCGGCAAGGTGTACGGCCTGGACATGACCGATGAAATGCTCGCCCTTGCCCGCGAAAACCAGCGCAAGGCCGGCGCCAACAACGTCGAATTCCTGAAAGGCACGATCGAAGCGATCCCGCTTCCCGATCAGTCTGTCGACGTCATCATCTCGAACTGCGTGATCAACCTGTCGGAAGACAAGGACGCCGTGCTTCGCGAGGCGTTCCGAGTGCTCAAGCCCGGTGGACGCTTCGCCGTTTCCGACGTGGTCATTCGTGGTGCCGTGCCGTCTGAGATTCGCCGCAGCATGGAGCTGTGGGTCGGCTGTGTTGCGGGGGCACTCGAAGAGGAGGAGTACGCAGCGAAGCTGAAGGGCGCCGGGTTTGAGTCCGTCGAGGTGGAGCCGTGGCGCGTCTACCAGATCGACGACGCCCGCGCGTTCCTCGCTGAGTCGGGAATCGACGTCGATCAACTGGCTCCACAGGTCGATGGCAAGATCGCCAGCGCCTTCATTCGCGCTCGCCGCCCAGAGGCCAAGTCGTGCTGCGGGCCGACGTGCTGCTCGTGAGGGACTGGCGTACCAGAAGGAGGTGTCTCGAATGAACGCGGATATCGTGAGAGCCGTTGCCGAAGACGGGCCGTCAATCCTGCAGCTGCTGCGTAGTGTCGAGCTGCCGGTTGACAGCCTGCTCGACCACCTTGACACAGCCTTCGTCGCACGTTTCGACGGTCGCATCGTCGGCTGCGCGGCACTCGAGACCTACGACGATGGTGCGTTGCTCCGCTCAGTTGCCGTCGCTCCGACAGTGCAGGGCCAGGCGATCGGCCGTCGCCTGACCGAGGCGGCCATTGGGCTGGCTGAGTCGCGCGGCGCTCCTGCCGTGTATCTGCTCACGACAACGGCGGCACGCTATTTCCGAAAGCTCGGATTCGTGCCGATCACGCGAGCGCAGGTGCCGGCGAGCGTGCAGGAGTCCGTCGAGTTTCGTTCGGCCTGCCCCGCCAGTGCCGAGGTGCTGCGACGAGTGCTTGGTGCCAACTGACGATCGTGCTCGTCGCGCCGATTCCGAGCGCAAGAAGTGAGGACACAGAGAACGGTGAAGGAGAAATTCTTCACCAGAATGCGGACGGCGTAACGGAGATCCTGTCCGAGGCGCTCGAGCGAGATCCACGTCAGCTCCGAGCGCGCGTCCTCGACCGCGAGCGTCAGGTCGCCCAATGCGCCGGGACCGGCCATCCCGCGGAGCGATTCGACCTCCTCCTGCATGTCGCGTTCGCTCGCGCGGCGGACCGACGGGATCAAGTGCGTGAGCTTCTTCCAGAAGGTCATGCACCCTCCGGCTCCGGCCCCATGATCCGCCGCACGGCGGCCGCGAAGCTCGCCCACTCGGCGTGCTCCTGCTTGAGGCGCTTCCGTCCCGCTGCGGTGAGACGGTAGAACTTCGCACGCCGATTATGGTCAGAGGTTTCCCACTTCGATTCGATCCAGCCCTTCATCTCGAGACGCTTCAGCGCCGGATACAGCGATCCGAATTCGATGGTCAGTGTCTCGCTGGATCGATCGCTGAGTGCCTGCGCAATGCCGTAGCCGTGCAGGGCTCCGCGTTCGAGCGTCCGGAGCACCAGCATCTCGAGCAGCCCGTGCAGCGGTTCCATATGATGACAGTCTATATTAAGAGTGTCTTTATATCAACCGAGAAGCATCCTATAATCACCGCGAGTTGTCGCTCGCTCCCGGCACACGCCTCGGTCCGTACGAAGTCACCGCCCAAATTGGTGAAGGCGGTCCGCCTCCGCTCGCCCGTCCTTCTCGCGAGCTGCGGCGAGATCTCGCCGTAGCCCAGAAGAGGCCACGATGATCGGCACGTCCATCGGGTCCTATCAAATCGTGGCCAAGCTGGGCGAAGGCGGAATGGGCGAAGTGTATCGAGCGACGGATATGAAGCTGAAACGGCAGGTTGCCATCAAGATCCTGCCGGCATCGGTTGCCACTGATCACGTTCGCCTGGTCCGATTTCAGCGCGAAGCAGAAGTCCTCGCGTCCCTCAATCATCCAAACATTGCCGCAATCTATGGGCTGGAAGACGGGCAGGAAGGGCGGGAGGGAAAGACCCTTGCCATCGTCATGGAACTTGTCGAAGGCGAGGATCTCGCGCAGCGGATCGGCCGCGGCCGTGTGCCGGTCGACGAGGCGCTCGCGATGGCGAAACAAATTGTGGACGCCCTCGAAGCGGCACACGAGCAAGGGATCATCCACCGCGATCTCAAACCCGCGAACATCAAGGCGACAGAGAACGGCACGGTCAAAGTCCTCGACTTCGGTCTCGCCAAAGCGGTCGACGCGAAGCCGTCGAGCGTGGCGGCGGATGCCACGAACTTGCCCACGATCACCAGTCCGGCGACTCACGTCGGCGTGATTCTCGGCACCGCCGCCTACATGGCGCCAGAGCAAGCGCGCGGCCGCGGCGTCGACAAGCGCGCGGACATCTGGGCGTTCGGCGTGGTGCTGTACGAAATGCTCACTGGAAGGCGCGCATTCGACGGTGAGGACGTGACGGAAGTCCTCGGCGCCGTCGTTCGTCTCGAGCCGGACTTTGACGCCTTGCCTCCTGACGTTCCCGCGCGCGTGCGTCGCGTGCTGCAGTTGTGCCTCAAAAAGGATGTGCGGCAACGCGCGCAGGCGATTGGCGACGTGCGCCTCGCGCTCGAGGGCGCGTTTGAGACTGACACGCCGGTGAGGACCGTCGCCGAAGCTCCCGCGCGATCGTCCCGTCTCGGGTGGATCGTGGCAGCGGCATTGGGACTCGTTGCCGCCGCCTTCGCGATGACGACGGCGCGCCATCTCGCCGAGCGCCCGCCCGACGTCCGCGTCTTGAATACGACACTCACGCCACCTGAGGGTGGCGAGTTCGGGTTCGCGAGTCCGTACGCGATTCCCGCCGTCTCCCCCGACGGCACGCGAGTCGTGTTCGGCGCGAAGGTGAACGGGCGAACGCAGTTATGGCTGCGCCGTCTCGACTCCGCGGTGGCGCAACCGCTGGCGGGGACCGAAGATGCGGGGACGCCGTTCTGGTCACCTGATAGCCGCTGGATTGCGTTCGGCCAGGGTCTCAAGCTGAAAAAGATCGATATCCAGGGCGGGCCGCCCGTCTCGATTACCGATATCGCTGGACCGCTCCGCGGTGGCAGTTGGAACGCGGATGGAGTGATTCTCTTCGGCACCAATATCGGCGTCGCAACGATCGCGCGCGTCTCCGCGGCGGGAGGGGTCGCGACGCCGGCAATTCCGGCGGAGAAAGACCTGAACAGTCAACAAAGTCCTTGGTTCTTGCCGGATGGGCGCCACTTTCTCTACATCCTTTCAAGGTGGGGAGACATGCCCCTGGCCGTCGCGTCGATCGACGAGCCCGATACACCGGGAAAGGTTGTGGCGCAGGTCCACTCGTCGGCCGCTTACGCGGACGGACACCTGCTCTATCTCCGCGAGAGCACCTTGATGGCGCAGCCGTTCGACGTGAATCAGCTGCGGACCACTGGGCAAGCCGTCGCAGTGGCGGAAGCGGTGACAACGTTTACGAGCCCGTCGCGCCTGCCCGGGTTCTCCGTCTCCCCGGCGGGCTTGATCGTGATCGTGGCAGGCTCGCCGGCTCTTGGAAGCGGTCAATTGCTCTGGAAGGATCGTCAGGGAAAAGTCACGGGCACGTTGAATCAGGGGACGGAGGTGGGGACGCTGGAACACTCGCCCGACGGCAAGCGAGAGGCGGCGACAGTCACCGAACGCGGTCGTGCGCAGGATATCTGGATCTTCGACGTGGCGCGCGGCATTCGCAGCCGCTTTACGTTTGATCCCAACGCCGATCGCGCACCGCTCTGGTCACCTGACAGCCACTGGGTGTATTTCGCATCCAATCGCGGGAAATCGTACGGCATCTTTCGGAAAGCGTCCGATGGCGGCGGGACCGAAGAACTCGTGTTCAGTGACGGCAGCGGCGTCACGCCCGGGAGCATCACGCCCGATGGGAAGTTGATGCTGTATCAGCGCGCATCGGCCGGCAACGTCGATATCTTCGTGTTGCCCTTGACGGCGCCTCCTGGCGGGAAGATCGAACCGTACGCGTTTCTTCAGACGCCCTCGATCCTCGAAGGCAACGCGCGCATCTCGCCTGATGGCCACTGGGTGGTCTACGTGTCGAACGAATCGGGTCGTGACGAGGTCTACGCCGCCGCGTTTCCGGGGCCGGGTGGCAAGCGCCAGGTTTCAGCGTCCGGCGGAGTGATCCCGCGCTGGCGAGCCGACGGCAAAGAGATCTTCTTCTCTTCTCCTGAAGGGCAATTGAGAGCCGTCGAGATCACCGTCAAGAGCGGGACGCTCGAGATCGGCGCGCAGCAGAAATTGTTCGACGGCATCATCACCGCACGGGGCACGACGTACGACACCCTCGACGGTCAAACGTTTCTCGTCGTCGACGACGGGGTCCCGACCACACGGCCGTTGACGCTGATTCAGAATTGGACTGCGGCCCTCCACAAGTAGGCGGCTGTTTAGGCCTACATATAAGGACAAGCTGAGCGGAAGCTTACAGCGTCGGAAACCCGACACGCTCGGCGCCGCTCCGAACTTCATCGCCCTCGCGCGCTTTGTCACGCCAAGGTCACGCGTGATGCAGCGCCACGTTCCACTCCGGCGCGCCTTCATCCAGGACATTGACAGTCAGCGTCGACGCCTCCGCGTCGCAAGCGGCTTGGATAGCGCCAGTGTTAACTCTCGCGACGCAAGGCGACGATCGGGTTCACTCTGGCCGCGCGCCACGCCGGGATGTAGCTCGCCAAAAGTGCAACGACCATGAGGATCGCCGGCACCGCTATAAACACGTCCGGATCAAGCGGTCTCACTCCGTAGAGCACACTTGAAATCAGCGGAGCCATGAGTCCCGACAAGATCAGGCCGATCCCCACTCCGATGCTGGCTAGACCCGCACCGCGACTCACAATCATTTTCCCAATGGTCGAGGGCATGGCTCCCAGCGCCATCCGCACTCCAATCTCGTGTGACCGTTGACCCACCATGTAAGCCAACAGTCCGTAAAGTCCCACCGACGCCAACAGAAGCGCCACCACGGCAAACACTCCGACCAACTCCGCGGAGAAGCGCCGCGAAGCCAGAGAACCGTCGATGACCTCATTCATCGTGCGGACGTTGAATATCGGAAGATCTGGATCGACGGCCTGTATCTCACGTCGTATCTGCGGCTCCAGGTTAGTGGCGGACAAAGACGTCCGGACCGTCACGTTTAAAGACAAAGTCCTGGTTCCTCGAAACTGATAGATCGGTCGGTAGATGTGGGGAGTTCCGGATTGGTCGAGGCCACCACTCTTGATGTCCTTGATCACTCCAACGACGGTGCACCACGGCGGGTTGGCTTCCCTAGTGCTCCTCACGCTCAAACGGCGCCCAATCGGATCGTGGTCCGGCCAGTAGGTACGAGCTGTGGTTTCATCGACGATTGCCACCGGGTGTTTGCCGCCATCATCGTCTTCCGTGAAGTAACGTCCGCGTACCAACGACGCCTCTAACACCTTGAAGTAGTCAGGAGTCACACTGGTGACTTCAGAAATCAGACCTTTGCCCGATTCGTCCGGACGGTCCTCAATATTGACGGGGCGTCTCCACGCCAAGTGGGTGACTGGCAAATCAGTGGTCATGGAAGCGAGATCAACTCCCGGGATAGCACTCACGCGGCGCACAGCCTCCCGCACGAAAGGGTTGAAAAATTCGGGCTGGGCGTAGCGATCCATATCAGGATTGTTGGGTACTGGAAGGTAGAGATTGGCAGCGACAATTCTTGAGGGATTGAACCCGGGATTTTCTTGCAGCAGTCCCCAAAATGTCCGCAACAGCAGCCCCGCTCCCACCATCAGCACGACCGCCAGGGCAGATTCTGAGGCGATCAGCAGACCGCGCAACCGGTTGGTTTTAGCGCTCGTGCCCGAGCCTCGGCCTCCTTCCCGCATCGCCACGGCAATTTCGGCCTTCGAAGATTGCAGGGCCGGAACCAACCCGAACCCCAGGCCGGCAACCAGGGAAACCAGCAAGGCGAAAGACAGCACCGTCCAGTCCATCTGCACCTCGGCCAGCCGGGGAATTCGGGCGGGCAAGAGCTGCACAAAATGCAGCGCCGCCACGGCCGTCAGCACCCCGACCACACTGGAAAGCAGAGACAGGATCATTGATTCGGCGAATAACTGCCGAATCATTCGCGCACGGCTTGCCCCCAGCGCCAGCCGTACGGCCATCTCTCGTTGCCTTCCGGAAGCGCGAGCCAGGAGCAGATTCGCAACGTTGACCGAAGCCAGGAGAATCATCAGCACCACCGCGCCCATCAGCACCAACAACATGGGCCGGACGTTGCCGACGAGCGATTCCTGCAAGGGCTCTACCTCAATCGACCAGTCCGACCCCGCCGGATAGTCGGTGGCGTATTCCGCCCGTAGCTCGGACGCGAACGCGTCCAACCTGGATTGCGCCTGCTCCAGGCTGATTCCTGGCGTCAAGAGTCCGATCGCTTCGGGCAAGAATCGCAGGGTGCGAACGGGTTGCGGGAAAGGAACGCCTCTGAATCCTGCTGTAATCCATACTTCGACATCCGTGGCAACCTTGTTGCCCGGATGGCGGAATCCGGGAGGGAGAACCCCGACAATGGTGTAGGGATCGTTGTCGAGTTGCATCTTTCGCCCCAGAACTCCCGGGTCTCTGCCAAACCCGCGGGCCCACAAGCTGTCGCTGATCACGGCCGCTTCAGCGAAACCCTGCGCCTCGTCACCCGGCCCGAAGACCCGTCCGATCTCCGCTGAAATGCCGAGCATGGAAAAATAGTTCGGACTCACCTCCAGCAGTTCGAGATGTTGCGGGCGGTCCCCGCCGGTGACGTTTGTGGGGCCGCCTTGGGTAACCGTCACCTGCTCGAAGACGCCCGCCCTTGACTTGAGATCGTCGAATTCCG
>Ga0207701_10003222_pt1 | contig 16793 bp, 13 predicted proteins | sample KBSSwiSSwithPhiX_FD_184294 | JGI IMG/M metagenome (GOLD analysis project Ga0207701, IMG submission 184294) | Switchgrass rhizosphere bulk soil microbial communities from Kellogg Biological Station, Michigan, USA, with PhiX - S5 (SPAdes) (version 2) | ecosystem: Environmental > Terrestrial >... | reverse complement strand
TCTCGCGAGCCGCTTCGCCGGCTCGCTCCGTTCGCGTGGCTCGCTTCGCTGCGCTTGCTCGCGTCTTCCTTCGAACTGCCTTGCCCAAGTCCGGCGCAGAATCATGCGAGTCGGACGGGCTGCGGTAATTTGACGCAGTGGGGCGGACCGAGGATCCCGCGCTTCAGCTTCGAGCGTGGAACGATCTGTGCTACATTTTTTCGTCCCTCCCCGGAATGACCAGAGACGACCCGGCTGCCTTCGCGCCACCACCTGCATTCGGACCGTTCAGGGTCCTGCATCAGATTGGTATTGGCGCGTTAGGGCCCGTATTCCGCACCTACGAACCCACACGTGACCGGCTGGTAGCGGTCAAAGTGTTCCGCCTCGACGTCACGCCCGAGCAGGCGCAGTCGCTGGCCGATGAACTGGCCAAGGCGGCCGATGCGGGCCTATTTCATCCATCAATCGTCGAACCGATTGCGGCAGGAGTTGAAGGGACGGCGGCCTATCGCGCCGAGGAGTATGTCGCGGCGGAATCGCTCGATGTGGCGATGCGTCACTATGCACCCGCCTCCCTCGACCAGGCCTTGCCCTTTCTGACACAACTGGCCGGCGCCATCGATTTCGCGCGAGCGGCTGGCGTTGGTCACGGCGGCCTGCACCTGCGCGACGTTTTTGTAACGCCCGATGAAGCCCGCGCCAGCGGCTTCGGCATCGTCGAAGCCCTGGAGCGTGTAGGTGTGCGCGCCCCCGTACGGCGGCCATACAGTGCGCCAGAACGGATTGCGGGCGACGAATGGAGTACTCCGGCCGATGTGTTCTCCCTCGCGGCCATTGCGTACGAGCTGCTGACGGGCAGGCGCCCCTCCGGAACGGGCGACCAGATCAGCGACCTGGCTGGAGAAAACGTCGCCAGCCATGCGGCCGCGATTCGGTCGGTGCTGGCGCGTGCGATGAGTGAAGACCCTGCGCGGCGTTACCCGACTGCCCTCGGTTTTGCGTCTGCCCTGGAGGCCGCTGCGCGAGCCGGAACTATTGATGCCGCGGGCGTCGCCGTGGCGGCCACACCGGCGCGAGAACCGCAACCGTCGGTCGCTGCTGCGCCAAAGACACCGGTCCCGGCACTGGTCCCTCCGGTTGAACTCACGACCGAAGCGGAAGAGGAACCGACCCACGATGATGTGGAGGTCGAACGCGACGAGGACGCGGCCCATCATCTTCTTACGCGCGACGCGGAGGAAGCCGCGCCGACGCTATTCGACGACGCGGAGGAAGAATCCGCAGCCGATCTCGCGCTCGACGACACGATCATCGCGGATCATTCAACGACATGGAAGCGCGATCAGTTCACCGACGATCGCGAAGCCGCCGCCGCAGCGCCGCTGAATCACCTTCGCGCCGAGCCACACGAAGATCGGGCATTTGCTTCAGCCCTCGAGACCGACGTACTTCCGACCGCGGTCGAACGACCACGGCCGGCCGCATTGCCGGTCGCGCTTGGAGTGATCCTCGGACTCTTGATTGGAGCGGCGATTGGCTACTCAGTCGGTTTCCGCGAGACCGGCACGCCGTCATCAGTAACCGACACGCCGGCGGCGAATCCCGCACCCTCAGCCAGTCAGCCACAGCAGCCAAGCCGTACCTACAGTGAACAAGCCGTTGCACCGTCGCCGGCGCCGACGACCGCGCCGCGTGGAGAAGCACCACCGGTCCCCGGCGACGTGCCGGCGGCCGAAACACCGACACGCTCTGCAGCGGCACCAGTTGTCACGACCGCGCGTTTGACTGTCCTTTCGGCGCCATCGCGTGCGGGCGTCACCATAAATGGAAAGTGGCGCGGACGAACGCCACTGACACTCGACGCGCTGCCGCTGGGCAGATACACGGTGCGCGTCGTGCAGCCTGGCTTTACGGCGTCGAATGAAGACGTCACGCTTACCACTCGTCAGCCAATGCGGACCGTGTCGGTCCGTCTGCAGCCCGTCAACGCGCGCGGTGCAGCCTCGGGAAGTGCTCGACCTGCGACGACAGCGACGCCGCCACGTGAGCCGGCGTCGACAACCTACGCCGGTACAATCTTCGTGGACTCGAGACCGAGAGGCGCGACAGTCCTGATCGACGGAAAAGCGGTAGGGACGACGCCAGCGAGCATTCCCGACATTCCGATTGGTTCACACGTGGTCAGGTTGGAACTCACCGATCACCGCGCCTGGACGACGAGTACGCGCGTCACAGCGGGAGAGCAGGCGCGCGTCACAGGATCGCTCGAACGCATACGATGAAAGCTACACTCGCACTTGAAAATGGTCTCTGGTACGAAGGAGAGTCGGCGGGTGCTGCCGGAGAAACCGGCGGCGAAGTGGTCTTCAATACCAGCCTGACCGGATACCAGGAAATCCTCACCGATCCGTCCTATGCCGGTCAGATCGTGACGATGACGTGCCCGGAAATCGGCAACTACGGCGTTGCGCCCGACGACGGCGAGTCGCGCGCGCCGCAGGTGGCGGGATTCATCATTCGCGACGAGTCGCCGGTTGCCAGCAACTGGCGCGCCGACAGCACGCTCCGCGATTACCTCGTACGAAACAACGTCGTCGCCATCTCCGACATCGACACGCGTGCGTTGACCCGCGTGCTCCGCTCGGCCGGTGTGATGCGCGGAATAATCGCCACGGGCGAGGCGGATCATCGAGTCCTGATCGAGAAAGCGCGGGGGCTCGCGCCCATGGAGGGTTCCGACCTCGTTCGCGGGGTCACCTGCGACGCGCCCTTCGACTGGAAGCCATCCACGCCTGACGAATTCACTCCCTACCCGCAGCGTCGTGCGAAGAGACCGCTGAGAATTGCCGCGTACGACTATGGAATGAAGTGGAACATCTTGCGGCGGTTCACGGCGTACGGGTGCGACGTGCGCGTGTATCCCGCGACCGCTCCAGCATCGGAGCTTCTTGAATCAAGCCCGGACGGCGTGTTTCTCAGCAACGGTCCGGGAGATCCGGCGGTTCTCGATTATGCGGTGGAAAACGCGCGCGATCTGGTGAAGGCCGATGTGCCGGTGTTTGGCATTTGCCTCGGACATCAGATTCTGTCGCTTGCGATGGGCGGCTCGACCTACAAGCTCAAGTTCGGTCACCGAGGCGCCAATCATCCGGTGAAGGAACTCGACAGCGGGAAGGTTGAAATCACCTCCCAGAATCACGGCTTCGCGGTCGATCCAGGATCGTTGCCGAAAGACGTGCGGGTGACGCATGTCAATCTCTACGATGGGACGGTCGAAGGGCTTCGTCATCAGACCAAGCCTGTGTTCTGCGTGCAGTACCACCCGGAGGCGGCTCCGGGCCCACATGATGCCGATTATCTGTTCCGGCAGTTTCTTGACGAGATGGAAAAGCGAGCGTAATGCCCAAGCGTACTGACATCAAGCGCGTGCTGGTGATCGGCTCAGGCCCGATCGTCATCGGCCAGGCCTGCGAGTTCGACTATTCGGGCACGCAGGCGTGCAAGGCGCTTCGCGCCGAAGGCCTCGAAGTCATTCTCGTCAACAGCAACCCGGCGACGATCATGACCGATCCGGAGATCTCGGATCGGACCTACGTCGAGCCACTGACGCCGGAGATCCTCGAGAAGATCATCGAACGCGAGCGTCCCGATGCGGTACTTCCAACCGTCGGCGGTCAGACGGCGCTGAACCTGGCCATCGCGCTGGCAAAGCAGGGCACACTGCAAAAGTACAACGTCGAGCTGATTGGCGCGTCGGTCAACGCGATCAATCTCGCGGAAGATCGATTGAAGTTCCGCGACGCGATGCGCGAGATCGGCGCCGATGTGCCTGAGAGCCGTTACGTCGGCAACATGGAAGATGCCCTTGCGGCGGTCGAGGAGCTGGGGTTTCCGATCATCATCCGTCCGTCCTTCACGCTCGGCGGCGTTGGCGGCGGGATCGCGTACAACATCGAAGAGTTCCGCGAGCTGGCCAGCCGCGGCATCGATCTGAGTCCCGTTCACGAAGTCCTGCTCGAAGAATCGGTCATCGGCTGGAAGGAATTCGAGCTCGAGGTGATGCGCGACTGTGCCGACAACTTCGTCGTCATCTGCTCGATCGAGAACGTCGATCCGATGGGTGTGCACACCGGCGACAGCATCACCGTCGCGCCGGCGCTTACCCTGACCGACAAGGAATACCAGCGGATGCGCGATCTCGCGCGTCGGATCATCCGTCGCGTTGGCGTCGAGACCGGCGGATCGAATATTCAGTTCGCCATCAATCCCGACAACGGCCGGATCATCGTCATCGAGATGAATCCGCGCGTGTCGCGGTCGTCGGCACTGGCGTCCAAGGCGACCGGATTTCCGATTGCCAAGATCGCGGCCAAGCTCGCGCTTGGCTATCACCTCGATGAGATCCCCAACGACATTACGCGCCTGACTCCCGCCTCCTTCGAGCCGACCATCGACTACGTCGTCGTGAAGGTTCCGCGGTGGACGTTCGAGAAATTCCCGCGCGCCGACCGGACGCTGACGACGCAGATGAAGTCGGTGGGCGAGGTGATGGCGATCGGGAGGACGTTCAAGGAAGCGTTCATGAAGGCGTTCGCTTCGCTCGAACTGGGTGCGAGCGGTCTTCTGTTTGGCGACAACACCAAACGTGCGCATACGGGGTTGACCGCCGAGGAAGAAGAGGGTGCGCTTCAACGAGAGTTGAGCGTGCCGAACGACCGACGGATGTGGGCGATCTTCCGCGCGTTCGACCGGGGCTGGACGGTTGACGAGGTGCACGAACTCACGCGCATCGACCGATGGTTCCTCGTGCAGTTCTCGCAGATTGTCGAGTTGCAACGGTCGGCAAGCCTCGTTGGCCTGCGCGGCATCTCCCGCGACATGCTGCGCACGCTGAAACGATCAGGGTTCAGCGATCGCGAACTCGGGCCTATCCTGGGCGCAGACGAAGACGCCGTTCGAAACGCGCGCGCCGAACATGGTTTACGACCGGCCTACAAACGTATCGACACCTGCGCTGCGGAATTCGAATCGTTCACGCCTTACCTGTACGGCACCTACGAGGAGGAGTGCGAAGCGGATCCGACGCCGAGACAGAAAGTCGTGATCCTCGGCAGCGGGCCCAACCGCATCGGGCAGGGGATCGAGTTCGACTACTGCTGCTGTCATGCGGCGTTCGCGCTTCGCGAGGAGGGGTTCGAGACCGTGATGGTCAACTGCAACCCCGAGACGGTGTCGACCGACTACGACACCGTCGATCGGTTGTACTTCGAGCCGCTGACGTTGGAAGACGTGTCAGCCATCATCGCGCGCGAGCAGGAGGCGGGCGGTGAAGTCTCGTGCGTCGTGCAATACGGCGGTCAGACACCATTGAAACTTGCGCTGCCGCTGCAGGCGGCCGGGATCAAGATCATCGGCACTTCACCGGACTCGATCGATCTGGCCGAGGATCGCGAGCGGTTCGCGCAGCTGCTCTGGGACCTCGGGATTCCACAGGCGCCGAGCGGCACTGCCCTGACGCCCGAAGAGGCGCGCGACGTCGCCGAAAAGATTGGCTTCCCACTCGTCGTTCGTCCCTCGTACGTGCTTGGCGGACGCGCGATGGCGATCGTCTACGACATGGCGGCGCTCGACCGTTACATGATCACCGCCGTGTCGGTGTCGCCGGGACATCCGATCTTGATCGACAAGTTCCTGGAGGATGCCGTCGAGCTCGATGTCGATGCGATCGCCGACGCCACCGGTGCCGTCATCATCGGCGGAATCATGGAGCACATCGAGGAAGCCGGTATTCACTCCGGCGACAGCTCGTGCGTCATTCCGCCATACAAGGTGATTGATCGCCACGTCGCGACAATCCGCGATTACACGAGACGGATCGCACGGGCGCTCAAGGTCGTCGGTCTGATGAACACACAGTTTGCGATCAAAGACGACGTGATTTACGTGCTCGAGGTCAACCCGCGTGCTTCTCGAACCGTGCCCTACTTGTCGAAGGCGACCGGCGTGCCGCTCGCGAAGGTCGCCGCTCGAGTAATGATCGGTCGGACGCTCGAGCAACTCGGGTTTACCGAAGATCTCGAAGTGTCCGGATTCTTCGTCAAGACGCCAGTGTTCCCCTTCGTTCGATTCCCCGGTGTCGATACGATCCTCGGGCCGGAGATGAAATCGACCGGCGAGGTGATGGGCGGCGCGGCCAGCTTCGGCACGGCGTTCGCCAAAGCGCAGATTGGCGCCGGTATGCAATTGCCAACGGAAGGCACGGCGTTCATCAGCGTCAACAATCACGACAAGCCGGCGGTCGTGCAGATCGCACGCGACCTCCGGGATCTCGGATTCCATCTCGTCGCGACGCGCGGCACGGCCAGCTATCTGCGCGCACATGGCCTGAGCACCGAGATTGTCTTCAAGGTCAATGAGGGACGTCCCCACGTGGGCGACGAGATTCTCAACGACAAGATTCAAATGGTGATCAACACGCCGCTCGGACGCGAGTCGTTCTTCGACGACCGGACCGTCCGGCGGATCGCGATGATGCACGGTGTGCTTTCGATTACCACTCTTACGGGCGCCGCCGCGACTGTGAATGCCATCAAAGCGATGCGGTCTGAGGGACTCACCGTGCGTGCGCTGCAGGAATACCACGCAGAAACAACGACGCGAAAGGCGTAGCGGCGCGGCAGAATCTGCGCGCCGCACAGTTCGGGCGCGTGCCCGGGGCAGCCACCCACCCGCGATTTCCGGCGATTTTCCTCACTCAGTCGGATTCGACGCAATCGAATGAGTCCAGCGCACGCGTTGCATCCAGCGCCGCGTGCGTCTACCTGCCGCACTCGTCGCCGTTCCGTTATTCCTTGGTTGCGCCGCGGGAATCGTTCTCGGCGATAACGCGACCTTCGATGCGTCGCTCCGTATCGGCGCTGCATCGTTACTCACGCTGATTGCGGCAATCGGATTCTTCGCCGACGGGTCGGGCATCCGCTGCGCCGTCGCAATCATCGCTGGCTGTGCGCTGAGCGGGACCTCACTCGGCCTGTCGGCCGCACTGGCGGCCTACGACCCCGATCTTGTTTCCTGGTTCAACTCATGCGATGAGGCATGCCACGACCGCCCGGTGCTGCTGGAGGGCGTTCTCCGCGAGGACGGGGCGTTGTCGCCGGCAGGAGTTTCCCTACTGTTAGACGCGCGCGTCAGGATTGATCAGACTGACGGTGCCCGTCGCCGAACCGCCGGCGGTGTTCGACTCAGTGTTGCCGGGGTTGTCGCGATCGATCTGCTGAGCGGCTGGCGCGACGGGCGCACGATTCGTGCTCCGGTGCTTCTTCGTCGGCCAACCCCCTATGGTGATCCGGGAGTGCCAGACGATGTGCGTGGGCTGGCGAGGCGTGGGGTTGTACTGCTCGGCACGGTGAAAAGCGGAGCGCTTGTCGAGATCGTCACGCGAGGCAGCTTCATGTCAGAAGCTGCGGCATCGGCACGCGCATGGGTGCGTACACGACTGCTTCGCGCGGTGGGTCGGTGGAGTGTTCGGTCAGCGGCGATCGCCATTGCGATTCTGATCGGCGATCGATCGGGCCTCTCGGATGTCGACGAGCGCCGGCTGCAGGACGCCGGCACGTATCACGTCATTGCGATCTCCGGTGGCAACATTGCGATACTCGCAGCCATTCTTCTCGGTTTGTTTCGGCTGATCAATGTACCGGCCGCTGCTTCCGCCGCGATGACGATGGTGGCGCTGCTTTTCTATGGTCATCTGGCGAGTGGCGGCGCTTCGGTGTCGCGGGCGGTGACAGCCGCCTGTGTGTATCTGGGCGGTCGCATGCTGGATCAACGTGGACCTCCGCTGAACGCGCTCGCAGTCGCGGCGGCAGCGGGTCTGGCGGCATCACCAGTGGCGGCATTCGACGGCGGCTTCCTTTTGTCGTTTGGCGCCACGCTCGGGATCCTGATCGGTACGCCGCGATTGAGTCGCGTCTTCAGTACTGCGTCCGACGTGACTGCTCCTGGCCGTTCCCGTCGCGTCGCTGCACCGATGCGCCTCGCGCATTCAGCGCTGAGGTCGGTCAGTTCATTGTTCTTCGCAACCGTCTGTGCCGAGCTTGCGTTGACACCTGTGAGTGCGTCGTTCTTCTCGCGCGTCACCATCGCGGGACTCGGGCTGAATTTTCTTGCGATCCCGTTGATGGCGATCGTGCAGGCGGCCGCGATGCTCACCCTTGCAGCGGCCCCCGCATCAGAGAGCGTCGGGTTCGCGACGGGGTACATCACCCACTTAGCGGCAGCCGGTCTTGTTGGTTCAGCGTCGCTGGTCGACTATGCGCGCTGGACCTCGCAAGCGGTTGTGGCTCCGCGATGGTGGGTGATCGGCGTGTACTACAGCTCCTGCTGTCTGCTTCTACGCCGTCGATGGTGGCGCCTTGGTGTCGCCGGCCTTGCCTGCATGTTGGCGCTGATGGTCGTGCCACCTCGATTCGCAAGACCGGTTTCGCCACCCGACGCCGGCGCATTACGCGTCGTGTTTCTCGATGTCGGCCAGGGAGACTCCACGTTGATCGAGTTGCCGGATAAGCGATTCATGCTGGTCGACACCGGCGGCCTCGCGGGAACCGGATTCGACATTGGCGAACGGGTGGTGACACCTGCCTTGCTGGCACTCGGTGCCCAGTCCATCGACACACTCGTCCTGACGCATGGCGACCCGGATCACATCGGTGGCGCGCCCGCCGTGCTGCGGCATTTCTCGCCACATCACATCTGGGAGGGTATTCCGGTGCCGCCGCACCCTGGGCTTCGTGATCTAGCCTCTATGGCGCGTGGATCAGGAATGCTGTGGCGCACCGTGCAAGGCGCCGATCGCGAGATCGCCGGCGGCGTGGAGATACGCGTACTGCATCCGCCCATGCCCGATTGGGAGCGGCAGCGGGTCCGCAACGAAGACTCGATCGTCCTCGAGATCCGATTCGGCGAGGTTTCGATTGTCCTGCCCGGCGACATCGGCCGCGAGGCGGAGCAAAGGCTCGTTCCGCTTCTCGCGACTGCGCCGCTGACAATTCTGAAGGCACCGCATCATGGCAGCGCCACGTCCAGCACGCAGCCTTTCATCGATGCGCTTCATCCATCAGCCGTCATCTTCAGCGCCGGACGCGGCAACCGTTTTGGCCACCCAGCGCCTCCAGTCGTCGCACGCTACCGTGCGGCGAACGCTGTGATCTTCCGAACAGACGAAGACGGGGCGATTGTGCTGGATACCGATGGACGGTCCGTCGCGATGTGGACCTGGGTTGGACGGCGAGTGGCGTTACATGAGCCAGAGCCTATTCAACGTTCGCCACAGTCACGCTGAAACGAGCCGACGGCTAAACGCGAAGAAGCGAAGAAGCGAAGAAACGAAGGAGGAGTGATGTTAACGAAATATGCTGATTTACCACCGGAGCAAGAAGAGATCGTGTCGCTGGTTATCGGATGTGCGATTGCAGTGCACCGAGAGCTTGGTCCTGGTTTCAAAGAGTCCATCTATCATCGGGCCTTCAGACTTGAACTCGACTCCTGCGGCATTTCCTTTGAGAGCGAAAAAGCCATTCTGGTGAAGTACCGGCAGTGGTCGATTCCGGGGCAGAAGATCGATCTGATTGTTCGAGGACTAGTGTTGGTGGAACTGAAAGCAGTGCCCAAGCTGCGGCCGTTCCACAAATATCAGGTGCAGTCATACCTTCGGACCACAAGGTTACCGATTGCTCTACTGATGAATTTCAACGCTCCGCTTCTGAAACACGGGTTAGAGCGTGTGATGCCACCGCAATAGCCGGTCGGCCGCGCGAAGCGCGGCTGAAGGGACGTGCGAGGCACAAAGACAAGCCACAATCAGTCCAGCGGTGGTTTGTCTTTGTGACTCGCACGTCACTTCCGTCGCCGGCCTGCGGCCGGCGGTCGACCGGCCGTTCGGCGGCTCGTCACCTGTCCAACTTGCGGTCGTGTCTTCTTCGTCTCTTCGTTTCTTCGTTTCTTCGCGTTTACCGTGGGTTCGTTCACAAAAGACGGGTGCTTGATCTTCGCCCATTCAGCTTCCATCTCCGCCGGCGTCGCCTCGTGAATCGACCGGCCCAGTTTCTCGAACGCCTGCTCCAGCGCACCGAAGCGCGCGCTGAACTTCGCGCTGGCCGCTCGAAGCGCAGATTCGGGTTCGATCCCAAGCTTTCTCGATAAATTGGCAATCGAGAAGAGCAGGTCGCCCATTTCTTCTTCCGTCCGCTCCGCACCTTCGGTCGCGATTGCTCGGCGGAGTTCAGCCACCTCTTCCTCGATTTTGTCGACGACATCGATCGCCCGCGCCCAATCGAAACCGACGGCCGCAACGCGCGTGCCGATCTCGTGCGCTCGAAGTAACGAGGGCAATGACGATGGGACACCGCGCAGAATCGATCGTCGCTCTCCGGCATCCTTCTGTTCTCGAGCCTTGATCTGTTCCCACTGCTCGACCACCTGGCCGGCGGTGCGAACGCGCGAACCGGCAGGGCCGAAAATGTGCGGATGCCGGCGGATCAGTTTGTCCGAGATCGCGCGAAGTGAATCGGACACCGTATAACGGCCTTCATCAGTCTCGATCTGGGCGAGGAATACGCCTTCGAAGAGCAAGTCGCCGATTTCGCCCAGGAGGTCGTCGTGGTCGCCGCGATCGATCGCGTCGAGGACTTCGTAGGTTTCTTCGAGCACGAATCCCCGGAGCGACTGAATCGTCTGCTCACGATCCCATGGGCATCCGTTCGGTCCACGCAATCGCACCATGATGTCGACCAGCTTTTGAAACTCACGTCCTGCGGTTTTCTGCGATAACGCAGGCTTGGTACCGCGAGATTGCATTCCTCGCGCACGTGGTGCACGCGACCGTGTGGCCATTGGCGACTATGCTAGCATTCGAGCGTGGAGACGCCCGATTCCGTCATCACGTTCAGTGGCTTCATCCTGTCGCTGGCAACCACGGCTGCTGTGCACTTCGGCGACATCGCCGACCCGAACACCGGCGACAAGTTGACGCCCAACCTCCAGGCGGCAGCGCAGATGATTGAGCTCATCGCCATGCTGCAGGAAAAGACCAAAGGCAACCTGATCGAATCCGAAGCGCGTCTCGTCGACGACCTGCTCTACGAACTGCGTGTCCGCTACGTCCAGGCGCAGCAGGAAGAGAAGCGCATCGTCGAACCGTAGCTCATTCCCTTGCGCATCACCTTTCTCGGGACTGGAACGTCGCATGGCGTGCCGATGATCGGCTGCGACTGCGAAACGTGTCGTTCGACAGACCCGCACGACAAACGATGGCGTGCCTCTGTCTATGTCGAAACCGATGACGGGCAGTCGCTCCTGGTGGATGCCGGGCCAGACATCCGAGCCCAGTCACTGGCGTTCGGCCTGAGACGTGTGGATGCGATCATTTTCACGCACGGCCATGCTGACCACATCATGGGACTTGACGATATCCGCAGATTCAACGTGCTGCAGCAGCGCCCGATGCCATGTTTTGGCGACGCGGCCACGCTCAATGATCTGCGGCGAACGTTCTTTTATGTTTTTGATCCGAATACGCCGCGCGGTGGCGGGCTTCCGCAGCTAGAACTGTTTCGTATCGCCGGTCCGTTCTGCATCGGCCGTCAGGAGATCACACCGGTTCCGATTCTTCACGGCAAGCGCCCTATCCTGGGACTGCGGATGGGGAGGTTCGCGTATCTCACCGACTGCAGCCGCATCCCGGACGAGTCGTATCCGCTGCTCGAGGGACTCGATTTGCTTGTGCTCGACGCGCTCCGCGAGAAGCCGCATCCGACGCATTTCTCGTTGTCCGAAGCGATCGAAGTCAGCGCCCGCATTGGTGCGCGAAGGACCTGCTTCACGCACATGTGCCACAATCTTCGACATGCCGACACGAACGCCAAGCTTCCGCAAGGCGTCGAGCTCGCGTACGACGGGCTCATCGTTGAGTTGTGAAACTGCTGATTGTTGATTGCTGACTGATGATTGGTCACTTTCCTGATGACCCACCGCTCCGCTGGCACAACCCTGTGCTGGCGCTCGGGAACTTCGATGGCCTGCATCGCGGGCACATGAAGATCATCGACCGGGTTCGCCGTCGAGCAGGGGAGCGCGGCGGCACACCGGCGGCGATGACCTTCGAACCTCATCCCCCTCGAGTGCTTCGGCCGGACAAAGCGCCCCCGCTGCTGATGACCAAGGAGCAGAAAATCGAGGCGTTGACGCGTTCAGGAATGCAGGGAGTCGCCATCGTTCGGTTCACGCGTGAACTGTCGCAATGGGATCCGGAAACGTTCGTGCGCCAGGTCCTCGTCGAGTGGCTGCACGTCATCGAAGTGTGGGTGGGCGCAAATTTTATGTTCGGTCACGAGCGAAGTGGCACCTTCAGCGTCCTGCGATCGCTCGGGGCTCGATACGGGTTCCGCGCCGAGAAGATCGATCCAATCCGATACAAAGACTTCGTCGTCAGCAGCACGCGAGTGCGGCGGCTGCTCAGTGAGGGTCGAGTGGATGAGGCTGGGGCGCTTTTGGGCCATCACTACTTTATCGATGGAACGGTTACGCGAGGAGCCGGCCGCGGACGCGAGCTGGGATTTCCGACGGCAAACCTCACTACCTGCAATGAACTGGTGCCCCCGACCGGCGTCTACGCCACAACCGTGACGATCGACGAGGTCGTCCATCCGTCGATTACAAATATCGGTCTGCGTCCGACATTTGGCGACGCCGATCGCCCGATTATCGAAACCCACCTGTTCGATGTCAGCCGCGATCTCTATGGCACATCGCTCAGGGTGTCGTTCGTCCAGCGGCTGCGGGACGAACGGGCATTTCCCGATGTCGACGCGCTCCGCGCACAGATCGACGCCGATTGCCGGAGCGCGCGGCGATTGTTCGGGCGCATTTCGCTGTAGAATCTTCAACATGTCTCAAGTGCCGGACCGTGCACCCGATGGCATGCTGCTGCGTTTGTCGGTGCCAGCCGGAGGCGACCTGCGGGTCGTCGCAGTCGACATCGCCAAGCGCATTTCCGAATACCTGCGCGAAGGCGTGCCCGACACCCAGGGATTGAGGGTTGCCATCGAGGGCGTGGTCTCCAAGGTGGCCCCGGCCGCGGTCGATGCCGAGATTACGTTCGACTTCCGCGAGGTCAACGGCGAACTTCAGATCGAGGCGCACTGCGGCAGCCGGTCCTCCGAGGTGCGCTGCCCGCTGCCTGCCTGACGGTGCGCGATCCCCGCGCGATCCAGTGCCAGTGATTTCCATGCGTTTGTACAACACGCTCACCCGTCGCGAGGAAGAGTTTGCGCCTGCCCGCGACAACACCGTGCGCATGTACACCTGCGGGTTGACGGTCTACGCGCGCGGACATATCGGTAACTTCCGCACGTTCGTTGCGCTCGACGTGCTCCGACGGGCGCTGCTGCACGAAGCGGGATTCACGGTTCAGCAGGTGATGAACTTCACCGACGTTGACGACCGGACCATCCTCGAGTCGAACAAGGCGGGCGTGCCGCTTCGCGAGTACACTGATCGTTTCATTCACATCTTCAAGCAGGATGCAGCCGCGCTCGGACTCGATCCGGTCGAGGAGACGCCTCGCGCGACCGATGCCGAAAACCTGGCGGCAATGGCCGACACAATCAAAGCGCTCGAGCGAAACGGCCATACCTACCGGAGCGACGGGTCGATCTACTTCAAGATCTCAACCTTTGCCGATTACGGGAAGCTGGCGCACCTCGATCACTCGGGGATAAAAAGCGGCGCACGGATCGATTCGGATAAGTACGACAAGGAGGACGCGCGAGACTTCGTCCTGTGGAAGGCAACCAAAGAAGGGGAGCCGACGTGGGATCCAGGAATCGGCCCCGGCCGTCCTGGCTGGCACATCGAATGTTCTGCGATGGCGCTGCGGTTGCTCGGGCCGTCGCCGATCGACATCCACGCCGGCGGTGTCGATCTGATCTTTCCGCACCACGAGAACGAAATCGCGCAGAGCGAAGGCGCGACGCGACAACCGTTCTCGCGTTTCTGGGTCCACGTCGAGCACTTGATGATCGAGAGTGAGCAAGACGAGGAGGCGAAGGGCCCCGAGAAGATGTCCAAGTCGCTCGGCAATGTCTACAACCTCCAGGACATCGTCGATCGCGGGTTCAGGCCATCCGCGCTCCGGTATCTATTTCTCGGCGTGCACTATCGCAAGCAGTTGAAGTTCTCGTGGACCGCGATGGCGCAGGCGGAAGAGGCCTTGAAGCGGCTCACAGACTTTCTCGCACGCCTGGATTCGCTTCCAGCGCGCGAGGCAAATCCTGAAATCGCGCGGCGCCTTCAGGACGCGACAGAAGGCTTTTCAGCGCACATCTGCCATGACGTCAACAGCGCCGCGGCGATCGGCGTGATGTTCGATTTGGTGCGTGCCCTGAACTCGGCGATCGACGCTGGAGAACTGGGCGCGACGGATGCACTCGCGGTCCGCCAGACCTTCGATCGATTCGATCGCGTTCTCGGAGTACTCGCACTGCGTCGCGCTGAAGACGAGAAACCACCGGTGCCGGTGGACGAGATCGAGCAATTGATCGCGGCCCGCCGCGCCGCCAGGCTGGCGCGCAACTTTGCCGAAGCCGATCGCATTCGTCAGGAGCTGGACGCGCGCGGCATCATCCTTGAAGACACAGGGTCGACGACCAGGTGGAAGAGGAAGTGAATTGGACGCGCCCGACATAAAGACGTCGCTTCCCGGTCCAAAAGCCAAAGCGATCATCGAACGCGACAAGCAGTTCGTGTCGCCGTCGTACACGCGCGATTATCCGTTCGTCATTGCGCGCGGTGAGGGGGCGATCGTCGAAGACGTCGACGGCAATCGGTTTCTCGATTGCGCCGCTGGTATCGCGGTCAACTCGACCGGCGTTTCCCATCCCGACGTCGTCAAGGCGATTTGTGATCAGGCCGGGAAGTTCATTCACATGTCTGGCACTGACTTCTACTACGAGCCGCAGGTCCGGCTGGCAGAGGAGTTAGCGTCTATCGCCCCGATCGACGGAGCGGTGCGCACGTTTTTCGGCAACTCCGGCACCGAAGCGACGGAAGCGTCGATCAAGCTCGCGCGATATCACACGAAGCGGCAGGGAATCATTGCGTTTCTCGGATCGTTTCACGGCCGATCGATGGGATCACTCTCGCTCACCGCGAGCAAGGTGATCCAGCGCCGCGGCTTCGGGCCGTTGCTTCCCGGCGTCTACCACGCGCGCTATCCCGACCCTTATCGCTTCAAGGGCAGCGCGGACGAGTGTGCCGGCGAATGCCTCTCATACATTCGCGACCAGCTGTTCGTTCAATTGGTAGCGCCAGATGAAGTCGCCGCGATCGTCGTCGAACCGATCCAGGGCGAAGGCGGATACGTCGTTCCGCCCCTGGCATTTCTGCAAGGATTGCGGGAGCTGGCGACCGAGCATGGAATCGTGCTCGTTGTCGATGAAGTGCAATCGGGAATGGGCCGCACGGGGAAGATGTTCGCGTCGGAGCATTTCGGCCTTCGTGCAGACGTCGTGAATATCGCGAAAGGGATCGCATCAGGGCTGCCGCTTGGCGTGACCTGCGCACGCGCTGACGTCATGTCGTGGCCGCCCGGTGCACACGCGAGCACGTTTGGCGGCAACCCCGTATCCTGCGCCGCAGCCAGCGCGACCATCAAACTGCTGAAAGGGAGCCTCGTGTCGAACGCCGCGGCGGTCGGTGCGCATCTGTCGGACGGTCTGCGCGCGTTGCAGCGCAAACATCCGCTGATCGGCGATGTGCGAGGCCTGGGTCTGATGATTGGCGTCGAGCTCGTCCGGAATCGTGAGACGAAGGAACGCGCAATCGATGAGCGCAACGCGCTCGTTCAGTCGATGTTCCGGCGCGGCGTGCTCGTGCTTGGCGCGGGCAAGAACGCGATCCGAATTGCTCCACCTCTGGTCTTCACCACGTCTCAGGCCGACAGCCTCCTGCGGGTCATGGACGAAGCCCTCGAGGAATTGGCGCGCTAACCGGCACGGTCTAACCGTGACCTGCAACATCTGGCGCTGGGTCCTTAGAGACGCCCGCAGGGCGCTCACGCAAACAACGCCTCATCCGCAGCGGTTACGCGTCGCAAAGCTACCGCCACTCGGACATCGGCGAATCGAGCGAAAACCGAGCGAAATTAAGGGTTCACCACCACGGTTCTCATGAGCCTGGCGATTGCATTCCAGTGGAGGTATAGGGATGAGTCTTCAGCGCCAGCTTGTGGGAATCCAAGGAGAAAATCGAGCCGTCGCGGAGCTTGAACGACGCGGGTACGCAGTTGTTGCGCGCCGCTACAGAACCCGACATGGCGAAATCGACGTCGTGGCTCGCGATGGCGAGACGATCGTGTTCGTCGAGGTCAAGGCAAAGGAGAGCACCGAGTTTGGTAGTGGTGCGGACGCGGTGACCGCACGCAAGCAACGACGGGTGATTTCGATGGCCGTCGATTATCTCGCCCGTAACCGGTTGACCTCGTCGCCGTGCCGATTCGATGTCGTGGCGATCGACGGAGTGGGCGATGACGCGACGCTCACGTATTACCGCGGGGCGTTCACGACATAAGTGTCAGCGGTTTGTTGCTGTGCCGCTCGGGGGTATGGTACGATTGGAACTTCTGGACAGCGGTCGGGCGGGGCCGAGGCACGCCCGCGCGGTCGGAGACGCGGGAATAACTCAGTGGTAGAGTGCGACCTTGCCAAGGTCGAAGTCGCGGGTTCGAATCCCGTTTCCCGCTCCAATACTGACACGTC
>Ga0207701_10003221_pt1 | contig 16793 bp, 10 predicted proteins | sample KBSSwiSSwithPhiX_FD_184294 | JGI IMG/M metagenome (GOLD analysis project Ga0207701, IMG submission 184294) | Switchgrass rhizosphere bulk soil microbial communities from Kellogg Biological Station, Michigan, USA, with PhiX - S5 (SPAdes) (version 2) | ecosystem: Environmental > Terrestrial >... | reverse complement strand
CGCCGGCGCGCTCGGCGGCGGCGCCCGGGCGACCGCCGCGCGCGAAGCGGTAGATCTGGACCTCGGGCGCCCGCGCCGCGGCGACGCTGGCCGGACCGCCGCGCACGGCGACCTGGCCCGGCGGCGGCGCGCTCTCGGCGTCTCCCCGGGGTCCGCCGCGGCGGGTCAGCCCGCCGCCGGTGAAAGCCACGATGAGCAGCGCGGCGACGGCCGCGCCGGACAGGCCCAGCCAGCCAAAGCCGAACCGGCCCGGCGATCGCGCCGGTCGCAATCCCAGGCCCCACGCCAGGCGTGCCTCGCGCGGCAGGCCGGCCGGGTCGAGCGTGGACAGCAGCAGGTTCTGCTCGTAGTAGCCGTGGCATTGGTCACACACGGGCAGGTGGGCGCGCATCTCGCGCTCGGCGGCCGGCGTCCCCGCGCCGGCGAAGTGGGCCGCGATGGCGTCGCGGACGTGGCGCTGAGTCTGATCGGTCATCGTTTTCCTCGTCCTAGCAGAAAGCGCCGCAGCAGCCGGCGCACCTGCATCTCCTGGTAAGCCAGCGTGGTACGGCTGATGCCAACCCGCGCCGCGGCCGAACGCTGGTCCAGTCCGGCCACGAAGCGCGCCTCGAACACCGCGGCCCACTTGGGCGGCAGCGCCTCGCGGCGAAAGCGGTCGATCACCAGACGGGCTTCGACGCTACGTTCGAAGCGCTCGATGGGCTGCGCCGGGTCGGCGGGCGCGGCGTCGGCGGTGGTCGGGTCCAGCTGGCGCTCGCGGCGATAGCGGCGCCAGAAGTCGATGGCCTGGTGATGGGCCACCGTCGCCAGCCAGGCCGAGAAGCTGCCGCCCGCGAAGCCCCTCCGCAGCTCGGCGCGCGACAGCAGCTGCAGGAACACCTCGTGGATCACGGTCTCCTGGTCGGCGCCGCGCAGGACCTGCCCGACGGCGTTCTCCACCACCCGGAAGTGCTCGCGGTAGCAGCCTTCGATGACGTCGCGCTCGCCTGCGTGAAAGCGGGCTAGCCAGAGCGCGTCATGCGGCGGCGCCGAGCGGTCGGCCATGGTCGTTGGCCATACTCGAATCGACCGCCGGGGCGCGCAAGCGACCATGATGGGGGGCACGCTCTGAGAGCGCACCAGCCCGGGGTTATGGACGAATATTTTGGCGGCCCCCGGTCCGGCGGACACCGTCGCGCCGGGCGTGAGGGCAATGCCGTTCGGATAGTGCTCACCCCAGCCCCTGGCCGCCGGGTGTTGCTTTCTCCGGACCAGAAAAACTTGAACGCCAAGACGCCCAAGACGCCAAGAGTTCCTTGGGTCCGGACAGAAGGCCGAAGCTTCACCTGGATCGGCGAAGAGCCGGACTATTGGAGTCCGGACTTGGCGTCTTGGGCGTCTTGGCGTTCACTTATCCGAACGGCATTGGGCGTGAGGGCCCGTCGCGCGCCGTCGCGCGGCGGAGACGATCGCGCCCATGACGATGAAGGCGCTGGCCCACGCCGCGCCCGGCCATCCCGGCGAGGCACCGATCGCGCAGTCGCAGCCGGGCCCACCCTCGATCCCGGAGCCGCCGAGCTGGTTGCCGCTGGCCCCGGCGTCCCCCGTGCCGTTACCACCGGGGCCCCCCACCGGGCCGGGACCGCGCGCCGGATCGGGCGCAACCGGCGCGGGAGGGTTGTCCGACAGGCGCGGCAGGCTGCCGGCGGTCCCGCCGGCGTCATGGCAGGCCAGATCGCCGTCCAGGCGATCCGCCAGGCTGGACGACCCGGCCCAGATCGTCACCAGGCTCGCGGGGGTCAACCCCAGGGCGTTGAGATCGCTCCACGGCACCGCCACATCCAGAAAGGCGTCGTTGCCGCCACCGAACAGCGATGGGCCAGCGTCGACCACCCGCCCATTTTGCGCGAACGGATAGGTCGCGATCGACTGCTCGGCCGGATCGGCGGGGCTGTTGGCGACGGTGGTGCCGGTGTTGCGAAGGAGATTGATCATGCCGCCGCTGCCATCGACCGAGATCAGGATCTCGTAGTTGGCCGGATTCCCGTCGGTGCTGATCTCGAAGCCCCAACCAAAGGGGCGCAGCGCCTGCCCCTGGAGGGGAGAGGCGTCGAGCCGCATGCGAAGGTACAGGAACTGTGCGTCGACCGCGTGGAACCCCGCCGGCGCCGCCACCGTCCCCACCAGGTCGCGCTCATCCAGCGCCCCCGGCTGATCGCGGTACGCGTCGACCATGAACCCGCGCTGGCAGTGCAGCGGTGTGAAGGTCACCGGGAAGACCTGGGCCTGTCCGGAGGACGCGCGGCCGAGGAGCGCGATCAGCGCCAGCGTTGCCGTGACCAGATGACGCATGTCCAGGCTCCCTTGTTTCCCGATGTTCTCGCTACTGGCTGAGGATCACGAACTCGACGCGCCGGTTCTTGGCGCGGCCCGCGGGCGTCTCGTTGGGTGCGATCGGGTCCTGCTCGCCGTACCCCTTGGCGGTCAGCCGCGACGGCGCCACGCCGCGTTTGTGCAGCGCGCGCTTGACGCTCTCCGCCCGCTCTTGACCGAGCTTGAGGTTGAAGAAATCGTCGCCGGTGCTGTCGGTGTGCCCCTGGATCTCGACCCGCTTGATCTCGGGGTGCTCGCGCAGCGCGCGCCCCATCTCGTCGATCACTTGCTCGCTCTTGGGCAAGATGTTGTCCGAGCCGAGCGCGAACTGGACCTTGCCGAAGATCACCAGCTTGCCCTTGCGCACGATCACCCGCGCCTTGTCCGGGCATCCGTCGCCGTCGCCGCCTCGCTCCTCGGCGTCGTCGGGGCATTCGTCGACGTCGTCGGGGATGCCGTCGTGGTCGTTGTCGGCCTCCGGGCAGCCGTCCTGGTCCTCGAAGCCGTCACGGTCCTCGGCATCGTTGGGGCAGCGGTCCCGGTTGTCGGGGACTCCGTCCCCGTCGCGGTCTCGCCCACCCCCCTTGGCCGGGAGGTTCACCGCGAATCGAACGCCCGCGATGACCCGGAAGTCGGGCACGGCGACGCCGTTGGTGATCCCGGCGGCCGCCATCGCGTAGACGCTCCAGCGCGGCGCCGGGTGCGCGATCACCCCGCCCGCCGCCTCGAGCGGCACGGCCAGCAGCGCCCGGCCGTTCACCGCCGGGAACCAGCCGCCCGACAGCTCTGCCTGCAGGTCGATGCCGTCTTGCACCGCCGGTAGGGTCAGCGTGGCGGCCAGCCCGTAGGTCAGCTCATCCCCCGGCGACAGGCTGGTGTTGCGCATGAAGCGAAAGCCGCCGTTGGCCACGATGCCCAGCCGGCCTGCGTAGAAGCCCAGCAACAGCCGCGGCTCGACCGTCACCCAGTCCGAGCCGCGCCACGCGAGATCATTGCCGGTGGGAAAGCTGATCGGAACCGCCGCGCCGATCGTCCACCCCGACGCGGTGCCACCGCCCCGCGCGATGCGCACCTTGGGGACCAACCGGAGATCCCCGATCCCGCGCGCGGCGATCAGGGGCGCCGCGCTGGCGTCACCATGATAGTAGAGCCGGACTGGCAGATGCAGCGCCAGCTCGAAGAAATCGAACAGCCCGATCGACGCCAGCAGGTCGCTGCTGACCGCGCCGTCGAGGGGTTTGCCGGTCACGTCTCCGGCCGCGTTGCGCACCACGACCGCGTCATCGGCGAAATGCAGGAACAGGCCCAGCCCGTAGCCGAGGTGAAAGGGGACCACGGGCCGCTCGACGAACAACCCGCCCGCCGCCCCGGCCGCGGGTGCCAGCCGCTCGCCGTCGAAGCCCGCCGTCTGGGCCGACGCCTGCGGGGCGATCGAGACCGTCCATCCGATCACGATGGTGGACACCAGCAGGGTCAGCGAAAGCGATCGCATGGGCGCCTCAATGTACTTCAAATCGCCCGTCGTTCGAAGCGGACCAGGACCGCCATTCGATACGCTCTCGTCAGCTTGATCTGGACTGCCCCGCGCGCGAGACTGAGGTCATGGTTCGCATCAGCGGTGGTGGGCAACTGTTCGTGTTCGCTTTCCTCCTGGGATTGCTCGGGTCATGCGGCTTCCTTGGCGGCGATGGCTGTGGCGATGGGACCGTGCGACGGCACGTTTGCATGAGCTGCGGTGTAGTTGGCGGGTGTAGCTCTTTCGCGGACCAGTGTGTGCCGACGTGCGCTCAATCGAGCGATTGCGCCAGCAGCAATCCGGAGGTCGGCTGTTTCGACGGGGTCTGCCAGGTCGGCGGCTGCCTCTGAGGTGACCGTTCCCGTCCGATCCGGCGCCCCGCACAGACCTGGCCAGCGATGAGCCCCGCCGGTCAGGGGCGCGCCGCCACCGGCGCCCGACCAGGCACCTCGTCCAGGAAGGCGGCGACCCAGGCCAGGGGCGCGTTCCAGTTGATGGCCACCTCGTTGGTGGAGTAGGACTCGATGTTGTCCACGTAGCAGGTCTGCGGCGGGCAACCGCTCTTGCCCAGCTTGCGGATGTAGGGGTCCTGCATCATCGAGTTCGGTCCACCCGATACCGCGCCGGGCGGCGCCTCGGGCAGCGTGGGGTCTTTCTGGTGCGCCCAGACCCGGTGGTGGGGATTGCGCATGGGGCGGGTGCCGTAGCCGGCCACATAGCTCTGGGCCAGCGGGTTGCGCCCCAGCAGATAGTCCAGGCAGTCGACCACGCCGCGCAGGTAGGCGGGGTTCTGGTGCAGGTCGTAGGCGCTGGCCAGCACCAGGGCGCCGTTGAGCACGCCGACGTTGGATCCCCAGACGTAGACCCGGTCGCCGGCCAGCGGCATGCGGTAGCCGCGGCGCTGGATGTGGCCCAGCAGCTGGTCGGCGCTGGCCCCGATCTGGCGGCGCACCACCGCGGCCTCGGTCGCCGGCAGCTGGCTGGGCGCCACCGCCAGGCTCAGCAACCCCAGACCGGCGACGTGGTCCCAGCCCAGCTGGCCCAGCGCCCCCACCCCGGCGTCACCCGCGCCCGCGCGCAGCGCGTACCGCGAGCGATCCATCTCGCCCTTGTAGGCGGGCTTGCCGGTGGTGATGTACAGCTCGGTCGCGGCCCAGAAGACCTCGTCGGCCCGGTCGCCGTCGCCATAGGCGCCGCCGCCCGGCGTCTCCCGCTCGGGCATCAGCCGCGGGTTCTTCTGCGCGGCCGCGAAGGCGATCTCGGCGGCGGCCAGGCAGCGCGCCGCGAAGGCCGGGTCCAGCGTGCGCCACAGGCGCGCGGCCTGGGCGGCGGTCGCGGCCAGGTCCAGCGTGGCCGCGGTGGTGGGCGGGCGCAGGTAGCGCGGCAGGTCGTCACGGTCGGGCAGCGTGGGGATCGGGCTCCAGCGGTTGTCGTGCACCTTGTGGTGGGCCATCCCGGCCAGCGGCTGCCCCGCCGGCACCTGCATGCGCAGCATGAACTCCAGATTGAAGCGGGCCTCGTCGAGCAGATCGGGACGGCCGTTGCGCCGCTCCGGGATGTTCAGGGTACCGTCGCCGAAGTCGCGCGCGCCGGCGCCGGCGCGCGCCAGCCGCTCGTACTGGTTGTGCAGGGTCCAGACGCTGATCGCGCTGTTGACCACGTACTTGCCGTGATCGCCGGCGTCGTACCAGCCGCCGCTGACGTCCAGGCGATAGGAGCAGGGCGCTTCGGGCGCGCAGCCGACGCTGCGGTCGCCGGGGTGCCCGGGCGGGCGCACGTAGGCGGGCGTGCCGGCGTAGGGCATCTCGATGGGGACGCCGCTGCGCTGCAGGTAGAAGAACGCCAGCGCGTCGTACTTCAGCCGGTGGTAGATGCCGGCCCCGATCTGGAACGGCGGGCTCTGGTCGTCGCCGGCGCGCAGGACGAAGCCACTGCCGGTCGCGGTCACCGACGAGAAATCGATCTGGTGCAGGTGCTCGCCCGCGGCGGCGTCGTCACCGAACACCCGGCTCTTGCCGCTGGCGATCACCCGGCCGGCGTGGTCGGTCAGCTGCCAGTCCACCGGCGCCGTCGAGGGCGAGGCCAGCGTCGCCAGCTTGGGCAGCCCCGGCAGATAGCCCACCTGATTGACCCGCAGGCGCGACGGCGGCGCGGCCGCGCGCTCGGGCGGCGGCTCGAAGCGCGGATCGTCGAGCTCGACCTGGTCGAGGCAGACCGTGACCGGCGTGCCCGACAACAGATCGCCGCCCAGCTCGAAGACCAGCTCGGCGTTCTCCTCGTCGGCGGCGGCGGCGAAGGTGGCGGTGTAGGTCACCGCGCTGGCGTCCACGGACGCGATCGCCGACCAGATCTCGGCGCTGGGCGGGCCAACCTTGCTGATGCGCGCGCGCAGCCGCGCGGGCGCGCTGGCGTGCGCGCGCAGCCGCAGCTGATAGCGGTGCCCGGCGGCGATCGCCAGCTGGCTCTGGCGCAGGACCACGTCAGTCCGCTGCGGCGCGGGCGCCTCGACGCTCAGGCACAGCTCGCCGTTCTTGAGCACGGCGTGTCCACCGTGCGACCGGCCGAAGTTCACGCTCCAGGGCCGCAGCGCCCCGTCCTCGAAGCCCGGATTCGCCAGCAGATTGGCGCCGGCGGGCGCCGACGGCGCACTGCTCATCGCCACGTCGGCGGCAACGACCAACCAGGTTGCAATAGATAGCATGCGAGCCTCCCTGCAGACGGGGAGTCGCCAGCTCGGCGCCGCGGCGCAACTTCGCGTCGGGCGAAGACGGGCTTGCCCGTCGAAGCCCATCGCGGGGGGGTCGGGACCCTCCCAGGGTCCCGAATCTTCAGGGCGTCGCGGTCAGGACCACGGTGTTGCGGTCCTGGTTGTGGGCGGGCGAGTCGTCCTCGGCGCGGATCAGCAGATACTGGGTCACCCCGCGGGCGAAGCCGCTGATGCGGGCTTCGTTGGGGTAGCGGCCCGGACCGGTGCCCGCACGGGCGTACTCGTCGGAGATCACCGGGGCCAGCACCATGCGCGAGGCGCGGGTGAGGTCGGGGTCGGCCGCGAAATCGAAGGGCTGGCGCTGCCAGTAGAGCAGATAGCGCACCCGGTTCTTGTCCAGCGCCGAGTCCCAGGCCACGGTGATCGCGCCGGCCGGCACCGCGGTCGCGCGCTGGATGCCGACCCGGGCCCGGGGCGCCCCCAGCGGCGACTCGCCGCGATCGTCGAAGGTGCTGGTCCACTGCGGCGGCTGGTCGTCGTCCCAGCTGGCGTGAACGGCGACGAAGTCGTTGACCAGGGTCAGGTCGGGCGTGCTGAGGTAGTGGCGGAAACCCGCCAGGTCCTGGGTGACCCGGATGTCCTCCAGCAACGATTCGTAGCCGACCGCCGACTTGCCGACCAGAGTGTCGGGCGACATCTCGTCGGGCGGGCCGGCGGCGTAGCCCAGGGAGAGCACCCGAAACCCGTCCGGGCGGTTGGCCTCGGCCATCAGCCGCGGCGTGACGTGAAACTGGTTGTCGGCGTAGAAGCGCGCGTCCAGCGGGTGGGTCGCGTTCGACGACAGCCGGTAGCTCTCGAACAGCACGAAGTCCACCAGCCCGCGCGGGCCGTGACGATAGGCGGGGTAATCGGGATCGAAGTAGAACAAACCGCGGTTCAGCGCCATCAGGCGCCCGGGATAGGCAGTGGCGATGCGGCTGACGAAGGTCGACAGCCCGGGCGCGGTCCACTCGAACTTGAACGGGTTCGGACCGCTGGCGTCGGTGAACGAGTTGGGCGACCCGGTGTCGACGGTGTCCAGGAACACCCCGTCGCAACCAAAGCCCCTCCCGTAGTCGCGGCTCAAGAGCTCGCGCAACCCCGGCAGACCGTCGGCGCCGTCCACGGTCATCCGGTCGACCAGATCGAACCAGCTCGGATCGCCGGCGTTGACGAACAGCGCGCCGTAGACCGAGTTCCGATCGGGGATGCCGTCGCCGACGCCCTGGGCGCTGGCGTGAACGCTGTTGTCGTCCAGGTAATACGAGGCGAATCCGGTGCCGCCGCTGGACGGCAGGCCCAGGGGATCGATCCCGTCCAGTGAACCGCCGTCGTGCCCGGGACCGCGCGGGTCGATGCGGGGACCGGTGCCGTCGCCGCGGAAACGCGGATCGGCGCGCAGCTGGTCGATGCTGAGGCGCGCCGTGCGCAGATCCTCGCCGGCCGACAGGTAGCACAGCACGATGACATCGTCGGCGGGATCGGCGGGGTCGACGCCGCGCCCGATGTCGGCGATGTCGTTGCGGCTCATGCCGCCGTCGCCGGCGGCGCCGATGACCAGCTGCGCCCGCCGGGCGATGGCGCGATCGGCCTCGGACCAGCTGCCATAGTTGACGACGTACCGATCGACCAGGCGCGACGCCGCCCGCAGGTTGTCGAGCTGCGACACCTGGAAGCGGGTCGGCGCGCCGGTGACGCCGCCCTGGCGCACCGTGAAGCGCAGCTGCACGCCGTCGCCCGAGCGAAAACCGATGTCGGCCAGCGAGCGCCAGAGCACGCTGACCGGCGCGCCACCCGCCGCCCCGATCCAGCCCGGGGGGCCGTCGACCGGGCCGGTGCCGCTGCCCGCGCCGTCCAGGGTCGCGGGGCCGAAGGGGGCGCGCCCGTCGGCCGAGACCTCGACCTGGATCTGCAGCGAATCCGCGGTGGCGCCGCCCAGCACCAGCAGGATCGGCAGCGTGCCCGACGCCTGCCAGGCCACGTGCGCCTCGAGGACGCGCGGGCCAGGATTGCCACCGGTCGGGGACGGCCCCAGATCGAGGGCCGGCAGCGGCCGTCCGACGTCGATCGCGTTGCCGCCGCCCGCGGGCGTGCGCACGGTCGCCTGCACGGGCGCGCCCGGCCCGATGGCGCCGGTGCAGCCGAGCAGGCCCACCCCCGCGGTGATCGCGGCCGCCACGGCCCGCGCCAGCGCGGGATCGGCGATGAATCCAGCAGGCCCCGCCGATGGTCTGATGAGCGCGATCATGAAGCCCAAGCAACGTAAGACGTGAAAAGCCAGAGGGAATTGGTCCCGTCATCGGGACCGGCTGATCGGCTTCCGACCTGATTTTGCCGGGGTGCGTTCAAACCATGCGCAGGCGGCGCGGGCCGTGATAGGTTGCGCGCACGTGACGAAAGGATCGCCCGCCATGCGAACCATGACGCGAACCCGGAACTCCTGGAACCTCCGTCCTGCCGTCGCCGTCGGAGGGCTGGCGCTCTCCGCCGCCCTGCTGGCCACGCTGTTCAGTGACCGGGTGGCGCCGCTGATCCGCGCCGCGGTGGCCGACGCAACTCCGGCGCCCGCGCTGCTGGCGGTGGGCGCTCCCGCGCCCGAATTCACCACGGTCGCCCACGACGGCCAAAAGATCGATCTGGCCAAGCTCAAGGGTAAGTGGGTGGTCCTGTACTTCTATCCCAAGGACGACACCTCCGGCTGCACCAAGGAGGCCTGCGACTTCCGGGACAACTGGACGACCCTTCAGAAGAAGGGCGTGGCGGTGTTCGGCGTCTCGACGCAGGACAACACCTCCCACAAGGCCTTTGCCACCAAGTACAGCCTGCCGTTCCCGCTGCTGCCCGACGAAAAGGGCGAGATCGCCGCCAAGTACAAGGTGCCGCTGATGGTTGGTCTGGCGCGCCGGATCACCTACCTGATCGGAAAAGACGGCAAGATCGCGCATGTCTGGCCGACGGTGAACCCGGTGGGCCACGCCGGCGAGATCCTGGCCCAGATCGAGCCCACCGCCGTCAAAGCCCCCTGATTCATCGGCCGCTCGGCCGCGGCGCGACCAGCTCAGCCGCCGCCCGCTGATACGTCCGGCTCCGGGGTCGGGTCCGTATCAGGAGAAATGCAGTACCGCCACGCCCCCCGCCCAGCACGACCGTTCCCCGTTGCCTCCGCGTTCGCAGCCCTCGCCCTGTCGAGCGTGGCCTTGCTGGCCTGCAACGGCCAGATCGCCACTCCGGCGCAGAACGATGATCGCCCGCCCCCTCCCGCTTCGTCGGACGCCGGGTCGAACGGCCAGACCGCCTTTCCCAGCTCGAACGATCGCCGCGATGCGGGCGCGTCCGGGGCCGGTGGAGCGACCGGCGCCCGCGACGGCGGCGCCCTGAGCACCGGAGCCGGCGGCGCGCCCGCGGGGACCGGCGGCGCGCCTGCGGGAGCTGGCCCCGGACCCGCAGGAACCGGCGGTGCCCGCGCGGGAACTGGCGGCGCGCAGGCGGGAACCGGCGGTCCGCGCGCAGGCACCGGCGGCGCACCGGCTGGAACCGGCGGCGCGACCGCCGTCGTCCCACCCGACGCCGGAGCGCCCCCGGCGCGCGCGGGGATCCAGTACGTGTTCGTGATCGCCATGGAGAACGAGCCGGCCGCCGCGATCTACGGCAGCGCCAGCGCGCCCTACATCAATGGCCAGCTGTTGCCGCGTTACGCGCGCGCCACCGCCTTCGCCGATCCGCTGCCCGACGGCATCCCCAGCGAGCCCCACTACATCTGGATGGAGGCCGGCACCAACAAGTTCAGCGACGTCACCTTCACCGGGGACGGCGATCCCTCGGCCAGCAACAGCACCGCCAGCACCGCGCACCTGTCGACCCAGATGGACCACGCGACGCCGCCGGTGACCTGGCTCAGCTACCAGGAGGGCCTCAACTCCTCGACCGGGGCCTGCCCGGTGCGATCGTCTGGGTTCTACGCGGGCAAGCACGACCCGTTCATCTTCTTCCGCGACGTCGCTGGCTCGCCACCTTCCGCCAGCAACGCGGCCTGCGCCGCGCACCACCGGCCCTACACCGCGCTGGCCCAGGATCTGAAAGCCAAGACCGTGGCGCGCTACAACTTCATCTCGCCCGACATATGCCACGACATGCACGGCGACAGCAGCTGCCCCGGCAGCGACGACATCCGCACCGGCGACGACTGGCTGCGCGCCGAGCTGCCGGCCTTGCTCGACTTCGTGAATGCCAATGACGGGGTGATCTTCCTGGTCTGGGACGAACCGGAGGGCGGCAGCAGCTTGGTTCCCTTCGTGGTCATGGGGCCGCGGGTCAAGACCGGCTACACCGGCAGCGTGGCCTACGACCACGGATCGCTGCTCAAGACCGTGGAGGAGATCTTCGGGTTGCCCATCCTGCCGACGGTGGCGGCGACCAACGACCTGGCCGATCTCTTCGTGGCCGGCTCGCTGCGCTGAGCGGGGCCGCGGCGCCCCGCCGACCGGCCGCGGCGGGCGCGCTGGTCCCGCGCCCCGAGATCGCGCAGACTTCCTGCTGCATGCGATCCGGCCGAGACGCGGGCGTCGCGCAGCGCCAGGTGATCAGGGTCAGCGCGCCGGCGACCAGCCGTCCGGCGGCCCCGGTCACCGATGAGGTGGCCATCGAGGAGCCGCTGGAGATCCGGGTCGCCGGCGACCCGCTGGCGGTCACGATGCGCACGCCCGGCGCCGACCGCGAGCTGGCGCTGGGCTTCCTTTACGCAGAGGGCGTGATCGGTTCGCTCGACGACGTCGGCTCGGTCGCGCACTGCGGGCGCCCCGGCGACCAGGGCTTTGGCAACACCATCGACGTGCTGCCCGGTCCCGGGCGCGTGCTGGCCCCCGAGCGGGTCGAGGGCACCCGGCGCGGGACCCTGACCGCGGCGGCCTGCGGGGTGTGCGGCCGCCTGTCCATCGACGACCTGATCGCTCGCTGCGCGCCGGTGCGCGACGATACCCGGATCGACGCCGCCGCGCTGGCGCGCCTGACCGGCCTGATGCGCGACCGGCAGACCCTGTTCGCGCGCACCGGCGGCGTGCACGCCGCCGCGCTGTTCGCGCCGCCGCCGGCGGGCGCGGGCGCCGCGGCCGAGCTCGCGGCTCCCATCGCCGTCGGCGAGGACGTGGGCCGCCACAACGCCGTCGACAAGGTGGTGGGGGCCCTCATTTTCGCGCGCGCGCTGCCCGCGTCCGGCCGGGTGCTGCTGGTCAGCGGCCGCGCCAGCTTCGAGATCGTGCAGAAGGCGGCGGTCGCGGGCATCCCCATCGTGGCCAGCGTGTCGGCGCCGAGCTCGCTGGCCATCGACCTGGCCGCTCGCTTCAACCTGACGCTGGTGGCGTTCCTGCGCGGTGAGACGATGAGCGTCTACACCGCGCCCGAACGAATCGTGGTGGCCGCCGCCTGAGGTATCGCGGCCGGCGCCGGCGTGGCGATGGCCGCCGGCTGCCCGGTCACCGGGGCGCCCGCGGCGCCCGCCCCCGCCGCCTCGATGCTGACCGCGGTGGCGTAGTCGGGCTCCCCGGACGCCGGATCGTAGCGGCGCGACAGCAGCGGGTTGCACTCGGGCCAGAAGGCCTGCACGTGGTTGGGCCGGCACGGTCCCTCGCGCGCCACCGCCTGCATCGCGCCGGCGTCGCTGCGCACCACCACCCGCCCGCCGTCGGTGATGCCCAGGCGCTGCATGTCGCCGGCGCTCATCAGCACGGCCTCGCGCCGCGCGCCCGCGGTCAGCGGATCGGCGGCGCCGTAGGTCATCGAGTTGAACTGCTTGCCGCGCCGGGTGGTCAGCACCAGCTTGCCCGCCGGCACGTCGATGCGCGGGATGGCGACCACCGAGAAGCGGGCGCGCCCCTCGGGCATGGCGGGAAAGCCCTGGCTGCCCAGCAGCCGGCCGCCCCACTGCACGTTGTCGCCTTCCTTCTCCAGCTTGTCGATGCCGGCGTACAGCGGCATGACCGCGGCCATCTCGGCGCGCACCGCGCGCGTGTCGGCGTGGGAGAACAGCTGGGGATGGTCCGGGCGCAGGCGCCGGCCAATCAGCGCCGGGATCTCCCACTCCGGTCTGGCCTCGGCGATGCGCGGCCCGCGGATCTCGGGCGTGAAACGGATGCGCCGCTCGGTCGAGGTCGAGGTGCCGCCCGAGCGCTGCTCGTAGCGGGTCTCGGCCGGCAGCACGATCACCTCGTCGCGGGCGTCGATCAGCGTGGACGCGTTGAGCACGATGTCCTGGTGGACCCGCATCCCCACGTTGCCCAGCGCGCGCCGGGCGTGGTCCGGGTCGGGCATGGTGTGCAGGTGATTGCCGCCCACCAGGTACAGCAGATCTAGCCCGTCGCCATGGGCGCGCTCGAGCAGATGGGCCGCGCGCAGGCCGCGCCGGTGCGGGATGGGGTGGCCCCAGGCCGCCTCGAAGCGCGCGCAGCTCTCGTCGCTGATGTCGACCGCGCCCGGCAGCTTGTCGGCGTCGGCCCCGCACTCGGCGGTGCCCTGTACGCCGGAGTGGCCGCGGATCGGCACCACGCCGGTGTTGGGCCGTCCGATCATGCCTCGCGCCAGCGCCAGGTTGACCACCATCTTCACGTTCTCGACGCCGAAGGTGTACTGGGTCAGCCCCATCGAATAGACGATGACCGCGCGCTGCGCGCGCTGGTAGGTGGCGGCCAGGGCGCGGATGCTCTTCTCGTCGACGCCCGACTCGCTGGTGATCTCCGCCCAGTCCAGGCGCGTCAGGTGCGCGCGCAGCTCGGCGGCGCCGGCGGTGCGCTCGGCGACAAAGGCCTGGTCCCAGCCGCCCGATTCGTCGAGCGCCTTGAGCACGCCCGACAGGAAGGCGATGTCGCCGCCCGGGCTGACCGGGTAAAAATCGTCCATCAGCTTGGTCCCGAAGATCGCCGAGCCCAGCAGGCTGGGAACCCAGTAGCGCTCCAGCGCCGGTTCGCGAAAGGGATTGACCACCACCACCCGCGCGCCCGCCTTCTTGGCGTAGTACAGGTACTTGGTCGACACCGGCTGGTTGTTGGCCAGGTTGCTGCCGATGACGATGATCAGATCGGCGCCGATCCAGTCTTTCAGCGAGCAGGTGGGCGCGCCGAAGCCCAGGGTCTGCCGCAGGCCCACCGTCGAGGCCGCGTGGCACAGGCGCGCGCACGAGTCGATGTGCGGCGTGCCGGCGACCCGCGCCAGCTTCTGCAGCATGTAGTAAGTCTCGTTGGTCAGGCCGCGGCTGGTGACGAACACGCCCATGCGGTCCGGATCGGCGGCGGCCATGCGGGCCGCGATGCGGGTGACGGCGTCGTCCCAGGACAGGCGCGAGAAGCCGCGCTCGCCGGGGCGGCGGATCAGGGGATAGGGAACCCGCCCCAGGCGGTGCAGCTGTTCGTTGGTCAGCGCGCGCAGCGCGCCGACGTCGGCCAGCGCGGCGTCGGGGATCGGCCCCATGGTGTTGAGGCGCAGCAGCTTGAGCCGGGTCAGGCACAGGTGGACCCCGGGGATGACGTCGTCGCGCAAGCCGCGCGGTCCCAGGGAGCAGCCGTCGCAGACCCCATGCCGCAGGATGCGTAGCGCGTAGCGCCAGCGGCCGCGGTTCTCCCACAGCACCTTGAGCATCTCGCGGAAGTGCCGCGGCTTGTTGCGGACCAGCAGCCCGAAGGGCACCCAGCGCGCCAGGGCCTTCACGATGCGTCGCAATCCGCGGGCAGCCGGCACCAGCTCGGCGCCCCCGACCATTTGGCGTCTTTCCACGTTTTCCCCCCGGGGGTGGTCTGACTCGAGAGGCCGCCGCCAGGCGGGCGGCGGATGAGCTGACCCTACCGCGACCGACCGGCGGTCGCAATGCGGGGGCGGCGGCCGAGACCTGCTACCGCGTCAGACACGACGCGCCTGAACCGGCGGGAACCTTCGAGGGGGATCTCAACTTCCGTCGGGAAAGCGCCGATGACACGCACATGAGCACCTCGGCTGACCGCCAACCCGCCCCTGCCGCCACCGAGCCCGATCTGCGCCCTCGTGCCTCCCGCGCTCCGCTGGTGCACGCAGTGATGTGCCGCTACGCCGGCGCCGCCGACTTCGTCGAGGTGACCACCCTCAACATCAGCCAGTCAGGCATGTTGGTGCGCGCCGACCAGCTGCCGCCCGTCGGCACCGAGCTGGAGTTCAAGTTCGTGCTCGAGAGCGGCTTCGAGCTGCTCACCGGCCGCGGCAAGGTCATGCGCCACGCCGGCGAGCCCAACGCCAATCCGGCCGCCGGCATCGCCTTCTTCGATCTCGAGCCCGCCAAGCTGCGCATCCTGGCGCGCGTGGTGGAGCTGCACTCGGAAGCCAGCGAAGGCTAGCGCGCGATCGGGCACCACCTCGGAACGTTGACGTCGACGTCGACGTTGACGTGATGGTTGACGGCGACGGCGACGTGGACCTTGACGCGGCCTTTGACGTGGGCGTCGGCGATGCGTCCACGCCCATGTCAAAGGCGTGGTCAAAGTCCACGTCGCCGTCGCCGTCAAGGACCCCGTCAACGTCAACGTCAACGTCAAGGGTTGGGGTCTCGGGAGGAACGACCCTCGGGCTAGGGCAGCGTCTGTAAGAGCGAGATCCGGCTGGTGATGATCGCGCGGTCCTCGGCGTTCGGGGCGTGCTTCAGATACGCGCGCAGGTAGCGCACGGCCTCGGTGCGTTTCCCGAGCTGCGCGTTGGCCAGGCCCAGCCCGCGGTAGCCGGCGGGATCCTTTGGATTGAGGCGGACCATCTCGCCGTAGGCGGTGATGGCGGCCGCGGCGTCGCCGGAGAACAGGCGCTCATTGCCCTGCCGGTAGGCATCGCGGGCGCGCGCCATGCTATCGGTTTCCGACTCGTCGCTGGTCTCGCGCACGGGCGCGCCGGCGCGCGCGCTCACCCGCCGGTGGGTGCGGGCGCGCGCGGTCGCCGCGGCCAGCTTGCGGTCGGCGCGCTTGGCCGGCTTGGCCGAGCTGGCGACGGACTTCGCGGCGGACTTGGCAGCGGACTTGGCGACGGACTTGGCGGGCTTGGTCTTTTCAGCGCGCGCGTGGTTCTTGGCAGCGGACGGAGCGCGGTGCTCCTCGTGCGCGACCGGCGCGGGCGGCGCCTCGGCGGCGGGTTCATGGGCCTTGGGCCTGGCCGCGGCCGCCGGCTCCGGCGCGGGCGGCGCCTCGGACGGCGGGGCGGGAGCAGGGGCCGGATTGGCGGCGATCTTGGGCATCACCAGCGCGGGCAATGGCGCCGCGGCCTTCGGCTCCGCCGCGGCCACCACGGGGGCTGCTGGCGATCCCGCGGTCGCCGCGACTTCGGCGTGGCGCAGGCGGGAACGGCCGAGCAACTTGAAGCCACCGACGCCCAGCGCGGCCACCACGGCGGCGCAACCGAGCATGATCCCGACCCGGCGCGCCGGCAGGCGGTCCAGCAGCGTGGCGAAGGCGCCGCGCAGCTCGAGGTCGACCGGCACGTCGACCGCGGGCTCGGACTCGGGTGCCGGCGCCGACATGGGTGGTGCCGCCAGCGATGGCGGCGCGACCTGGGCCGGAGCCTCGAGATAAGAGCCGATGTTCCAGGCATCGGCCCCGCGGGCGCTGGATGCGGAGGGCGCGGACGAGGGCGGCGGGGTGGTGCCGCCCATCGGAGGAACTGACACCAGCGCCGGGACGGGCGCCGCGACCACGGCCGGCGCCGGGGCGGGATCGCGCGCGGGCGCGGTCGCCACCGCGGCCATGGCGGGCGCCGCGGAGCCGCCGTGAACGATCGAGGAAGCGGGCGCGTACATCGGAGCCAGCGCCACCGCGGGCAGCGGTGCCACCGCCACGGCGGCCGGCGGCGCGACCGCGCGCACTGGCGAGGCGGCCGGTACCGTCGCGGCCGCGGGACCCAGCGAGGCCAGCGTGGCGGTCGCCCGGCGGGGCGACGGGGCGGCGGCCACGGCGGTCGCAGCGACGGGCGCCGGCGCGGCGGCGGGGGCCGCGGCGGCAGCGGCGGCTGGGGGCGCGGGCGGCGGGGTGCGCCGGCGCGGTTGATTGACCACGGGGATCGCTTCCGGCGGCACCGCGAACGAGTGCACCGGCGTGGTGCGCGCGGTCTCGACCAGCGCCGAAGCGAACGCCTCCGCCCGTTTCTTTCCCACCGAGGGATCGTCGCGGACATCGGAGCGGCGCGCCGGAT
>Ga0207701_10003220_pt1 | contig 16801 bp, 15 predicted proteins | sample KBSSwiSSwithPhiX_FD_184294 | JGI IMG/M metagenome (GOLD analysis project Ga0207701, IMG submission 184294) | Switchgrass rhizosphere bulk soil microbial communities from Kellogg Biological Station, Michigan, USA, with PhiX - S5 (SPAdes) (version 2) | ecosystem: Environmental > Terrestrial >... | reverse complement strand
CCCGCGCATACCGCCGATGTGCGGCGCGCCGCCGAGTGGACGGCGGATGCGCTGCGGCAAGTCGGCATGGAGAACGTGCGACTCATCGACACGCCTGGTCATCCGGTCGTCTACGGCGACTGGCTGAACGCGCCGGGCAAGCCGACGATCCTGTTCTACGGGCACTACGACGTGCAACCTGTGGATCCTGTCGATCTGTGGACCAGTCCGCCGTTCGAAGCGACCGTGCGCGACGGCGAAATTTACGCGCGCGGCGCCGCCGACGACAAGGGCCAGGTCTTCATGCACATCAAGGCCGTCGAGGCGCATCTGAAAAAGAACGGCAGCCTGCCGCTCAACATCAAGTTCTTCATCGAGGGCGAAGAGGAAGTAGGCAGCGTTCACCTGGACGACTTCGTGCGCGACCACAAGCAGGAGCTCGCCGCTGACGTCGTCGTCATCTCCGACTCGCCGATGTTCGACCGCGGCATCCCGTCGATCTGCTACGGGCTGCGCGGACTGACCTACTTCCAGATCGATTTGCGCGGCACGAAGAGCGATCTGCATTCCGGCTCGTTTGGCGGCGCCGTGGCCAACCCTGGCTTCGTGCTCGCCAACATCCTGACGCAGATGAAAGACCGCAGCGGCCGGATCAAGATTCCCGGGTTCTATGACGATGTCCGTCCGCTGAGCGACGCTGAGCGGGCGGAATGGAAGAGGCTGCCGTTCAACGAGACGAAGTACCGCAAGGAGCTGGGCGCTCCAAAGCTGTTCGGCGAGACCGGCTACTCGACGCTCGAGCGTGTGTGGGCGCGGCCGACATTCGAGGTCAACGGGTTGCTGTCGGGATTCACCGGCGAGGGCGCCAAGACCGTCCTGCCAGCGACCGCCATGGCCAAGGTCAGCATGCGCCTGGTGCCCGATCAGGATCCGAAGAAGATCGGCGATCTCTTCGAGGCGTACTTGCAGAAGGTGTGCCCCAAGACGGTCGACCTGAAGGTCACGCGCATGCATGGTGGCAAGCCGTGGATGACGGAGTTCGACAACAAGTACGTGCGCGCCGCCGGCCGCGCTATCGAGCAAGGTTTCGGTCAGGCTCCAGTGTTCAATCGCGAGGGCGGCTCGATTCCCGTGGTCTCGACGTTTCAGCAGGAGCTGGGTCTGCCCAGCGTATTGTTCGGAGTGGGGCTGCCGGACGAGAATGCGCACGCACCAGACGAACGGCTCGATCTGGGCAACTTCCACAACGGCATCATCGCGTCTGCGTACCTCTATCAGGAAATCTCGCAACTCACGTAGGTCGATGCTCTACGCGTGACGAGAGGTGAGTCCATGACGAAGCTGTCGTTGTGCGCGGCGATGGTCGCGGCGAGTTTGTGGGCCGTTCCACCGGCGAGCGGTCAAGTCAGAGACGTCGACGTCACTGGCGGCAAGGTTTCAGGTGTCGTCGCCAACGGCATCGTGTCATTCAAGGGCATCCCCTTCGCTGCGCCGCCCGTTGGAGCGCTGCGCTGGAAAGCGCCGCAACCGGTCAAGGCGTGGACCGGTGTGAAGCAAGCGACTGAGTACGGGCCGAGCTGCATGCAGGACCCGAACTTCGCGAAGATCTTCGGCGCCACGGCACCCATCCAAGAGGATTGCCTGTATCTGAATGTGTGGACTCCGGCGAAGACTGCGGGCGACAAACTGCCGGTGATGGTGTGGATCTACGGCGGGGGTTTTGTCGGCGGTATGACGAGTATCCCCGCGTACGACGGCACACGCCTCGCCGAGAAGGGCGTCGTCCTCGTCAGCGTCGCATACCGCCTGGGCGTCTTCGGCTTTCTCGCACATCCCGAGCTAAGTAAAGAAAGCGGCAAGGGATCAGGTAACTATGGCCTGCAGGACATGATCGCCGGCCTGCAATGGGTCAAAGCCAACATCGCGAAGTTCGGCGGCGATCCATCACGCCTCACTATTTTCGGTGAATCCGCCGGGGGCATCGCGGTCAGCATGCTGGCGGCGTCACCGGCCGCGAAGGGCCTGTTCGCACGCGCGATCTCTGAGAGCGGCGGCAACTTCGGCCCACCCCGGTTCGCCAGCGAAGGTGGCGCCAACGTCCCGCCGCTAGAGGTCGCAGAAGCATCGGGTCGGGCCTTCCTCGCGAAGCTCGGTGTAAACGACATCAAGGCAGCGCGCGGGCTGCCTGCTGAGAAACTGCAGGCTGCTCTCGGTGGCGGACTTCAAGGCGGATTCTGGCCCGTGTTTGATGGCGACATACTGCCCGGCGATCAGTACGAGCTCTATGAGGCGAAGCGCTTCAACGACACACCGGTTTTGATCGGCACCAACTCCGACGAGGGCAGGTTATTCGCGCCGCCAGGAGCGACTCCGGCGGCGTTCGAATCATTCGTTCGTCCGAGCTACGGCAAACATGGCGATGCGGTTCTCGCTGCGTATCCTCACGCGACAAATGAGGAAGCGGCCAAAGCGAGCAGGGACATCCTCCGTGATTCGTTGTTCGCGTGGCCCACGTGGGCGTGGGCAACGCTCCAGGCGCAGAAGGGCACGGGGAAGGCTTTCGTCTATTACTTCGATCATCGGACGCCGCAGTCGCCAAATGGCGCGAACCACGGATCCGAGATTGGATACGTCTTCAAGAATCTCGGTGGCGGCGGAGCGCTGGGTCTGCCCGGCCCGCCTCGCCCCGAGGACACGGCGATGTCCGATCTCGTGAGCAGCTACTGGGTAAACTTTGCCAGGAACGGCGACCCGAATGGACCGGGTCTGCCTTCATGGCCCGCGTTCTCCGTCGCCTCGCAGGACGCCATGCATTTCGATACGAAGTCGAGCGCCAGGTCGGTGCCGAACATGGCGCAGCTCAAGGCGCTCGACGGCTACTTCGCGTGGCGACGCGAGGAGGCAAAGTCGAAGAAATGACGGCGCGGCCGGACGCTCGAATACGCGCTGGTATGGGAGCGAATGGCGTGACCTGAGTCGGGATAGAGTAATGGCGGATTGGAGGCCGGCATGAGAAGACTGCTTCAAGTCGTGTTCATCCTGTCTGTCTCGTCCACAGCGTTCGCGCAGTGGGCGAATATCCCGCCTCCTGACATTCCGCGGACACCCGACGGCAAACCCAATCTCTCCGCCCCTGCGCCGCGGCTCCCCGACGGGAAGCCGGATCTTTCCGGCATCTGGAATCCGCCGACGGGTTACTTGAGGAATCTCGCGAAGGACCTCAAAGAGGATGTTCCATTCCAGCCGTGGGCCAAGGCGCTCTACGACGAACGCGCAGCGGGAAAGTTCTGGAGAGAAGAACCGGACGCCAACTGTCTGCCTCAGGGCGTCCCCAAAGTTCTTCTCGCGCCGGCGCCATGGCAGATCGTGCAGACGCCGAAGGTCGTCTTCTTCATCCACGAAGCATTCAACCTGTGGTGGCAGGCGTTCATGGACGGCCGCCGGTTCGTACCGCATCCGGACGTTGCGCCGACGTGGCACGGATACTCCACCGCCAAATGGGAAGGCGACACGCTTGTTGTCGAGAGCGGCGGCTTCAATGGCAGGGTCTGGCTCGATCAACTGGGCAAGCCGTCCACTGAGGCACTGCACGTGACGACGAAGTTTCACAGGAAAGATTTCGGGCACATGGACATCGGCATCACCATTGACGATGCGAAGGCGTATACCAAGCCGTGGGGCACGACAGTCGAAGTGACGCTGCTGCCGAATACGCAGTTGATGGAATTCATCTGCCTCGAGAACGAGAAGAAGACGGGTGGGAAATGACGGTGACTCCACAGTTGCTGCGCGGCGCGCCGTACTTTCCCGTTCCAGATGTCGAGCAGGCGGTCGGGCACTACGAGCGGGTGTTCGGCTTCGCCCGTGAGTACGTTGCTGGAACGCCTCCCGAATTCGCGATGGTCAGCCGCGATGGTCACTGCATCATGCTGCGCAAGGTGTCGGAGCGCATCAGCCCGAACGAGCAGCAGGGAGGAACGTGGGACGCATTCTTCTGGGTGCGCGATGTGAAGGCGCTCCACGACGAACTGAAAAGCAGAGGAGCGATTGTCGTCTACGGACCGATGCTGCAGCCGGCGTACAACATGCAGGAGTTCGCCGTGCGTGATCGAGACGGCTACGTCCTCGGTTTTGGGCAGCCGGTTGAGTAGACAAGCTTGTCAACTCCCAACTCGCAACTTCCAAATCCCAAGATGCAACTGGTTCCGGTCTGGTTTGGGAGTTGGTAGTTGGAGGTTGGGAGTTGATATTTCTCTTCGGCGTGTTTGTTCTGGCCGTTCTGAGCGGCGGCACTGCTGCCGTCGCTGGTTTCGGCATCGGAAGTCTGCTTACCCCGGTGCTGGCGGCGAGCTTCGGAACATCAACAGCAGTTGCGGCTGTCGCGATTCCGCATGCGGCCGCGACGGCACTTCGCTGCTGGCGGCTGCGATCGAATATCGAGTGGAACGTGGTCCGGAGCTTCGGCCTGTTGAGCGCAACAGGCGGCCTCATCGGCGCTTTGCTGTACACCCGGTTCTCCAACGCAGCCCTGACGCTGACCCTCGGCCTTCTGCTCCTGTCGACGGCGGTCGCGACGATCGTGGATCTGCCGGCGCGCGTGCGTGTCCGGGGCGCTGTCGTAGGCGGGCTCGGGTTGCTCTCCGGACTGTTCGGCGGACTTGCCGGCAACCAGGGTGGGTTGCGCGCGGCGGCGATGCTCTCGCTCGCATTGCCGCCCGTGCGCTACGTGGCGACGGCGACCGCGACGGCGATGCTGGTCGATCTCGTGCGGACGCCGATTTACGTCTGGCGGGCGGGCGGCGTACTCGCGTCATTGATCACGCCTCTTGCCGTCGCGACGATCGGTGTACTGATTGGCACGGTGCTCGGCGAACGTATTCTCTTCGGGCTCTCGATCCGTCAGTTTCGATATGCCATTGCCGTGCTGATCGGTCTACTGGGCGTCTGGCTGGTTGTTCAGGGCCTGAAATGAATAGAGAATGCACTCGAGGGGCTTTTCTATGAGCTGGCCGCGATTGCTGGTGTGTTTCATCCTCGGGTCAGTCGGTGCACCGCACCCCGTGCATGCGCAGGACGTCAAGTCGGACCAGGAGGTCCTGATCGAGCTCGAACGGAAGTGGGATGCCGCCTTTCACACCCACGATGCCGCGTTCATCGAAACCGTGCTCGCAGACGAATTCATCGCCACCTACGGCGACGGTAGCCGCGGCGACAAGGCCAAGGAGCTTGCCATCGCCCGCACGTTCGATGAGCAGGTCGACTCCTCACGCCTCGACGACTTCATCATCAAGATCTATCGCGACACTGCGGTCGTGTGGTTCACGCAATACCTGGTTGGGCCCCTGAAGGGAAAGCCGACCGAGGTGCGGTACCAGTACATCGACGTCTGGGTCGTGCGCGACGGACGATGGCAGGCGGTGGCCAGTCAGAGTACACGAGTCGGTAATAAGTGAGTCCCGAACCCCGAGCTGACGTTCCGCGCGTGATCAGCGGTGTCCGCTACGTTCACACCAACCTGGTCGCATACGATTGGCGAGCGCTCGCCCGTTTCTATCAGGAGCTGTTCGGCTGTCTGCCGGTCCCGCCCGAGCGCGATCTCTCCGGTCCGGAGATGGAGGCCGGCACCGGCGTGGCGGCGGCTCGCCTGCGCGGCATGCATCTTCGGCTACCCGGCGTCGGACCCGACGGTCCCACGCTGGAGATTTTCGAGTACGCGGAGGCTGCCGCAGATGCACCGCGTGTCGCGAATCGGCCTGGCTTCGCGCACATCGCATTCGCAGTGGACTCGGTCGCCGAGGCGCGCGAACAGGTATTGTCGCGCGGCGGATCGCCGGTTGGTGAGGTTGTGACCGTCGCGGTCTCCTCGACGGTCCATGTCACCTGGTGCTACGTGCGCGATCCCGAGGGGAACATCATTGAGCTTCAGAGCACCAAGGCCACGAAGCACACGGAGGCCTGAGAGGCCACGAAGGACACGAAGAAACTCTGCGAGCCACGAAGAACACGAAGATCACGAAGATCACGAAGTATAGGAAGAAACCACAGATGCTTCTTTAGAGCGTGTAACAAAACCTCCGAAGCCCGATTTTCGTCGGCAAGGTAGCGTGAACGCATATGGCCGCCGCGCTGCTTCCAGATCCGTTGTGCGATCTTGTCGAACCGTTCTTGCCAATTCCACCACGTCCGCCAAAAGGCGGACAGCCGCGCGTCTCGGATCGCGCGTGCCTTACAGGCATCGTTCCTCTCTCTCGGGTGCGCGCTGATTTGCTGGCAGTCGTTGCGCTGGGCGTGGAGGACCGCCTGAGTGGACAGCCCACTCTCCGACGCCGAGGTCACCGTTTAGGGTAATCGCGCCCGCGCCGCTGCTCCGGGGACGTCCGGGGGGCGGATTACGTTTCGAAAATGGGCCGGCACTCGGAAGCCGTTGCCGCAGCCGCGCAAGCGCGGGAGCTCGAGCCCGTTGCAGCCGATCGCACGTCGTTCCTTGCGCGCCAAATACGACGACGCGCTCGCGATGTGTCGGAAAGCCATCGAGCTCGCTCCCCACTATCCTCCTGCGCGCTGGTTCATGGGGCTCGTCTACCAGCAGCGCAAGGAACATCGGCCGGCGATTGCCGCATTTCAAAACGCCGTGCGTTACTCGAGAACCGGCTCGCTGCAGGTCGCGCTTCGCGGAAACGCGTACGGAACCGCCGGCGAAAGTGCTAGAGCCGCCCGCATCGTCGAATGGCTCGTCGGTCTGGCCAACGCCATATGAGTAAGACATCTCCTTCTCACGCTCCCGCCGGCTATTCGAGTCGGGTAGCTATTTCGGTCGCGCAGCCCGTGTCAATGAGATTGTTGTTGGCATCGAAGTGCTCGACGAGCGCGCTCGCGGCAAACCTGGTGCCCGCCTGATTGAGTTCGATCGTTCGGCTGACTTTCTGTGTGTCTCGGAACATGAAGCTGAGGCTGCCGTCCGGGTTGATGATGGGGATAGGGTTGAAGCGCGGGAACCTGAAGACCGCGGTGTACTGGTGGTCGCCGACAAGGCTCCAGCTTCCGAAGCTGGGACTACGCGTGATCAGATTCGTGAGCGCGGGCTCTTCCGTCATCGTCCCCCCGCGCATGAACATGTTTCTCGCGCGAACGGTCCTGTTGACATCACCCGGCTGACAGGAGGGATTAAGCACCGACACTGTCACATCCCAGACACCCTCCAGCGTTCGAGCTGGTCGCTGTTCTCCCTGGGGACCCTGGACCCCTCTCGCGGACACCAACGCGGTCGTGACCGTCGCGACACACATGAGCGCCCACGTGACAAGTGAAACCGTTCGCGCAACGTTTGTCTTCATGGTCCTATCTCCTTCCCTCGGAATTCTTCCCGGCGCGGCGAGTAGTCCTGGGTGGGGTGGCGCGCTGCGAACATCGGCACTGCGTCGCGCACGCGCGCAGCGTCGACGCAGTGGCGGATAATTCTCGAGTTCGCTATAGTCAGCGAGAGCCGTCCGCCAGGATCGATTCCACGCGTGTCTTAGCGTTCCCTCCCAGAATCGAATGCGGGAACGCGGCGTGGAAGGGTGCACATCGTCGAAAACACTCGAATAAGTCTCGAGGGACAGGCATTCCTTGAGGACCCGTTGGGAACCACACCGCCCCCAACCGTGACCAGCTTGCTCAGGGCGTGGAGCGATGGCGACGAAACCGCGCTCAAGCAGTTGGTGCCACTTGTCGAGGCGGAGCTTCGCCGGCTCGCGCGGGGGTACATGCGGCGCGAGCGGCAGGGCCACACCCTTCAGGCCACGGCGCTCGTCAACGAGGTGTTTCTCCGGTTGACAGACGCTGGGGGCATCCGATGGCAGGATCGGGCGCACTTCCTCGGCATCGCCTCCCGCCTGATGCGGCGAGTGCTCGTCGACTACGCACGGTCGCGGGGCTATCGAAAACGCGGCGGAGAGGCGCAGAGAGTGACGCTCGACGATACGCTGCTCGTGACGCCAGAACCGGCGGTGGACGTGATGGCGCTCGATCGCGCCTTGGATGTCTTCGCACGGATAGATGCCCGGAAGAGCCGAGTCGTGGAGCTGCGCTTCTTCGGGGGGCTGAGCGTGGAGGAGACGGCGGAGGTGTTGCACGTCTCGGTCGACACCATCAAGCGAGACTGGCGTGTGGCAAAGCTGTGGTTACTGCGTGAGCTCAAAGGAGAGCACGCCCACCTGCGAGCGACCGCACCCGATGACGCCTGAACGCTGGCCGGATGTCGAACGAATTCTCCTTGTTGCGCTCACGCGCGATGCCGACGAACGTGAGGCGTTTGTTGCCGAGGTGTGCGCGAACGATGCTGCGCTGCGCCGGGAAGTCGAGTCCCTCCTCCGTCAGGAGTCCGAGGCAGCCGGTTTTCTGAGCGCACCGGCAGCTGCAGTGATCGGCTCGGCGATGAACAACGGCACCTTCATCGGCCGGCACGTCGGACCCTATACGATCCAAGAACAACTCGGCGCAGGCGGTATGGGCCAGGTCTACCGCGCGCGAGACACGAAGCTGAATCGCGACGTCGCCATCAAGATCCTGCCGCCAGTCTACACGCGCGATACGGAACGCCTCGCCCGCTTCGAGCGCGAGGCGCGAATGCTCGCAGCGCTCAATCATCCGCACATCGGCGCCATTTATGGTCTCGAGCATGCTGACGACACGCCCGCGCTGGTGCTCGAGCTCATTGAAGGGCCGACCCTCGCGGAGCGACTGACGAATGGCCCCCTGCCAATAACCGAGGCACTGGGGATTGCGATACAAATCGCGGAGGCGCTCGAAGCCGCCCACGCTCGCGGCATCGTGCACCGCGATCTCAAACCCGCGAATATCAAGATCACGGCCGCCGGCACCGCGAAGCTGATCGACTTTGGGTTGGCCAAAGGCCTCGGTGCGGGGGGAATCGACGAGCGCTCCGCAGCCGTTATCGGTGGCACGCGTTCGGGCATGTCGAGGCCAGGCGCGCTATTGGGCACCGCCGCCTATATGTCGCCGGAGCAAGCGAAGGGCGAGCCCGTGGACGCGCGCACTGATCTGTTTTCACTTGGCGCCGTCTTGTACGAGATGGTGACCGGCAGACCGGCATTTGCTGGAGCCGAGTCGACCGTTACGCGCGAGTCGATCGTTCATGGCACGCCGTCGTCACCGCGCCAGGTAAATCCGCGGCTGCCGCGCACGCTCGATCGGATCATCTGCAGACTCTTGATGAAGGACCGCGACATGCGGTATCAGGCGGCATCAGAGGTGGCCGTCGAACTGAAGCGGCTGAAACACGAGATAGAGGCGCGCAAATCGACGAAGGACAACCTGTCCAATCGACGGCGCCATGCAACGGCAGGCGCAGCGCTCATTCTCGCCATCGGAATCGCCGCCTGGATGTGGCCCCGTCCGATGACAACCCAGGCGCCAGCAGGAGGCGACTACACCCAAGTCACCCATCTCGCGGATTCAGCCACCTCACCCTCGTTGTCGCCTGACGGCCGCCTGATGACGTTCATTCGAGGAGAGAGCACGTTCGAAGGGTTGGGTCAGATCTATCTGAAAGCGCTGCCCGACGGCGAGCCCGTGCAACTGACGGACGACTCGTTGAAGAAAATGAGTCCCATCTTTTCCCCGGACGGCTCGCAGATCGCTTACACGACTGTCGGCGACAACTTCGCCTGGGATACATGGGTCGTCCCGGCGCGTGGCGGGAAACCGCGGCTGTGGTTTGCGAATGCGTCAGGCCTTTCCTGGATCGACGAGCGACAGGTCTTGTTCTCGGAAATCACCACGGGCGTTCACATGAAGGTCGTCGCAGCCGACGACCAGCGACGGCGGGTCCGTTCTATCTACGCGCCGGAGCCCGAACGGGCCATGGCTCATCGTTCGTACTCGTCGCCAGACGGCAAATGGGTTCTGATTGTGGAAATGGACCAAGCGGCATGGCAACCATGCCGCCTCGTCCCGCTCGATGGGCAATCGACCGGCCGGAAGGTCGGCCCCGATGGACAGTGCACATCGGCCGCCTGGTCGCCGGATGGCTCGTGGATGTATTTCTCGTCGAACAGCACGGGGAGCTTCCATATCTGGCGGCAACGGTTCCCCGACGGCAAGCCGGAACAGATCACCGCAGGTCCGGACGAGGAAGAGGGCATTGCGCTGGCTCCGGACGGACGATCGCTGCTCACGTCGATCGGCACCCGTCATTCGTCTATTTGGTTGCGCGACCCTCGTGGCGAGCGGGAGATCTCGAGAGAAGGATATGCCTTCGTGCCGGGCTTTCCCGACAGCGGCATTTCGCAACCGTTCTCGCCCGACGGCCGGTCACTGGTCTATCTGGTCCGTCAGGGGGCTGTCCGTTTCGCGGGCCCTGGAGAACGCGCCGGTGAGTTGTGGATCACAGATCTCGTGACGGCGCGCAGCGAATCGGTGGTTCCCGGCGTTCGAGTGATCGGCTATGAGATCTCACGCGATGGCAAACAGGTGGTGTTCGCGGCGCTCGATGAGCACGGCACGTCGCACATCTGGCTGGCGCCGCTGGACCGTCGTTTCCCTCCGCGACAGCTCGCGGCGCTCGAGGCAGACAGCCCGCACTTCGGCGCCGACGGCGACATCCTCTGCCGCGGGACGGACCGCGGCTCCAACTTCATCTACCGTTTGAAGAACGACCGCCCTCCGGAGAAGGCCGTCGCGCGCGCCATCCTGTTCTTTCTGGGCGTCTCGCCCGATGGGACGTGGCTGATTGCGCGTGTGCCAGACCCCGGCAAGTCTTTGCATCAGACAACTCTGGCGTTTTCTACTCTAGGCGGGCCTGTTCCGGTGTGCGAGACATGCGAAGTCGACTGGACGCCGAACGCGAAGTCTCTCATCGTCAGACTGACGAGTGCCGGTGAACGAACGTCAAGCCGAACCTTCGTGATTCCGCTTCGACCCGGTCACACGCTGCCGCTCCTACCGGCCGACGGCATTCGCTCGGAGGCCGACCTGGCCGGATTGCCAATCTCGCTAGCGTTGGATGGATTTGTCTACCCGGGCGACACACCTTCGCTCTACGCCTTCGTGCGGCGCACAGTCGTCCGCAACATTTACCGTGTTCCGTTGTCGTGATCAGCCACCGGTGAAAGGGTGGCCGCAGTTTCGATGTCTTGTTGGTGCTTCTAGCTCGGGCGGGCCTCCCATTTCCTCGTATTCGGGACCGAATGGTTTGCTCATTATTGACATCGACGAGAAGCCGGCCTCCTACCCACGGCGTTATAGGTCCGGTCTCGCCGTCGCATGAAGTCACAACGCGCGAGGAGAGTCAGAAAACGGGAATCGTTCGGTAGGGGTCCCATTTGGGATCGACGGGCAGATATATCGGATGCACGTCATGCGCATCGTACGCGCGGTTCAGCCATTCCAAGACCGCGTCGCGTTCACCGAGCCTGCGTGCACGAGCGCCATGGCGTGGGCGGGGTGCCCACCAGTCGAGAACCTCCGGCCGTTGGTAGAGCGAGGTAAACCCGATCGGCGGCATGAGACAGCGTGGCGTTTTCGTGCCAGTCCAAGGTTTTGTTACAGGCTGTTGGATTAGGAGTGTTCGTAATTTCGTGGGTTTTGGTCGTTCGTGACGTTCGAGCCGTCGTGATCTTCGTGGCTCCAAGTCTTCGTGATCTTCGTGGCTCGTGGTCAGTTGAGCGCCGCGACACGACGACGCAGCGTCTTGACGTGCTCCCAGATCTGCTGGTGCTCCGCACGCGCCTCTTTGTCCGGCTCGCCCATGCTCGATAGCTTGAGATACGTCTGGAGATCGCGCAGCGCGCCGGTCACGTCATTCAACTGATAGGCGAGCAGGCCACGATCGCGCAGTTCGCTGAGCGCCGACGGCGTGAGTGCGAGCAGCAGCTCCGTGATGTCTCGTGCCTGCGGGAACGACCGCATGTGCACGTAGATGCGCTTCAGGTTGAGCAGCATCCGCACGAGAATCTGGCTACGCGTGGCCGGCGCGAGGAGCGACCGGCTGAACGCCACCTCGCTGCCGACATGCTTCTGCAGGAGCAGGCGGCAATTGTGTTCCGACAGCAGTGCGCCGGAATGGAACGGGTCGATCACGAGCTGCCCGGAGTGGGCCTGCGGGCAGCGCACGAGGAAGTGGCCGGGAAAGTTGATGCCGTCCACTTGCAGACCGGCGCGGCGAGCGACCTCCATGTACACGATCGAGAGCGTCAGCGGGATGCCGGTCCGTCGTTCGAGCACTTCGTTGAGGCAGCTGTTGCGCGGATCCTCGTACTTGTCGCGATTGCCGCTGAAACCGAGCTCCTCGAACAGATATTCGTTCAGCGCCTTGACGCCGCATTGCGCGGACATGTCGCCGCTCGATGAGGCATGCCGCTCCACCACGCGCCTCGCCGCATCGCCCATGGCATCGAGGCGCGCGATGTACGGGTCCGGATCGAGCCGCGGGCACTCGACGCGCGCGATGACCAGCGCCGCCGGTGCAAGCGCCGTCCCCGGGGCATTCGATGCATCGACGAGCGTGGCAACCAGTTCTTTCTTCACAGAGTGGCCTTAACTCCGCAGTCCTGCTGACAACGGCGTCTCACGCGCACACAGCTCGTCCAGTGCGCCCAGCGTCAGCGATCCAAGTCCGTTCACGACGAGCTCGGCACTTGCGAGCTCCGCGGCCGGGTAGCTGCTCGTGACTCCCACGAGCCTGAGACCGGCGCCGCGCGCCGATTCGAGACCCCAGTGCGAGTCCTCGATGGCCACCGAGCGCCGTGGATCGAGCGCGCGCCCCGCTCGCTGGCACAGCTGCTCGAAGGCGAGGCGGTACGGCGCTGGCGACGGTTTACTCTCAGTCGTGTCACCCGCCGCCACGATCACCGAGAACAGGTTGCCGACACCCGCGGCGCCAATGATCTCGTCGATTTCATGACGGAGCGCGCCCGAGGCGATGGCGATGGGCACGGCGCCAGCGGCCTCGCGTATGAATTCGAGCGCGCCAGGAAAGAGCACCGACCCCGATCGCAGCAGCTGCTGCATGCGGTCTCCCTTTCGCGCGACGAGCTCGTCGACGCGATTTCCCTGCATCGGCAGACCGCGATCCCGCCCCAGCGCGACGAACATCCCCACGTCGTCGTAGCCGAGATATCGCGCGTAGTACTCGCTGGCGCTGAGCTCGATGCCGTCCTCAGTAAGCGCTTGCTGAAACGCGAGCAGATGCAGCGGCTCACTGTTGGCGATCACGCCATCGAAATCGAACACGATTGCCTGCAGTGGCCGGCTCATGCGCCGGGTGCCTTTTCGCCCGCGCGAATCGCCGTCTTCAGACGATTCGAGGCCGGCGGGAACGGACACTCGTAGGTGTCGTTGTACGCGCAATACGGGTTGTAGGCGCGATTGAAGTCGATGGCGTAGATGCCGGTCGGCGTCGGATGCAGATCGAGATAACGCCCCGACGAGTAGGTCTCCGTCCCGGTCGTCTGATCGGCGAAGGGGACGAAGAGCGTTTCGATGCGGCGGGTTCCCTCCTCCACGAAGGCCGCCAGCGTCATCGGTTGGCCGTTCAGCACGAACTCGAGGACACCGACCCGTTCCATGCGCCGCAGCGTTCCGGTCGACGTCGGCATCTCGAAGACCGGTCGATCTTCCGAGACCTTCAGCGCCGCCGGGACGTTGTAGCTCGGGTTGATCTCGTAATAGCGAAGCGGCAGGAGCTTGGCCCGTCTTGCCTTTGGCACCGGCGAACAGTCTTCCGTCGCCGATGGCGATCCGCATTCAGGCGCGTCAGAGAACACCTGATCCCGGATCGACCGCCACGAGGCTACATCCGACGCGGTTGTGCTGGGTGCGCCCGGTCCAGACGAACATGCGGTCGTGAGCGCGACCGCCAGATAGATTACCGAAAGGGAACCACGTCGATTCAAATTAGAAACCCAATACGTATTTTCCCTCAGCTACGGCCGCATCGGCCAGCGTGCGACGAAGTGCAACCGTGTTCACAGGTGTAACCTTCAAAAGCCGCCTCAGCGCCGCCAGCAACGTTCGCAGCGTGTCACCCTCTGTCATCGCCGACAGCGCCGATCGTGCCGCGGCCTCGATCCTCAGGCCGGCGTCGTGCACGAAAACTCGAGCGGCAGCGACGTGCAAATCGCTCCGACGTGGGTCTCCGGTGGTCGCGCTCCGGGCCCGCAGCACCGCGCTCTCGCCCGCATAGGAGTCAATCAGGATGTCAGCGGCGTAGCCCAGAACCTCCTGCTGGTCCGTGAGCTTCTCGCCATAGGTTTGCATCGCCGTTCCAATCACCATCAGCGCGACCTTCTTGAATGCGGCGATGGTGCGCGTCTCGTCGCCGAGAACGCCATCGTCGGATCCGCTTGTGCTGCCAATGGACGGCGACAACACCTCGTCCTGCAGTCGGCGGGCCGCGGCAATGAGAGGAATCTCGCCTTTGACTGCCCGGCGAGCGAGCATCCCGGGAATGAGCAAGCGGTTGATCTCGTTGGTGCCCTCGAAGATTCGATTCACTCGCGCGTCACGGAAGTAGCGCTCCGCCGAGTAGTCCTTGACGAACCCGTTGCCTCCGTGGACCTGCACGTTTTCGTCGAGGACAAAGTCGAGCGCCTCGCTGCCCGCCACTTTGGCGATCGACGCCTCGACTGCGTATTCCTCGAACGCTCGAGCGATGGCGCCCCCGTCATGCGATGAGCTGGCAAGCGTGGCATCGATCAGGCCAGCGGTCCGGTAGACGAGACTCTCGACCGCGTACGTACGCGCGATCATTTCGCCGAGCTTGTGTTTGATTGCGCCAAACGACCCGATCGGCTGTCCGAATTGACGCCGCGATGCGGCGTACGACGCTGCGTCCGCGATGGCAACCCTGGCCCCGCCGATGCACATCGCGCCCAGGCTGAAGCGGCCGTAGTTGAGGGTGTTGAGCGCGACCTTGTGTCCCTTGCCGATCTCGCCGAGCACGTTGTCGGCAGGCACACGCACATCCTGAAGCAGGATTGGCGTCGTCGAGGAGCCATGCAGGCCCATCTTGTGCTCTTCGTTGCCGGACGTCACTCCGCCAAACGCCCGTTCCACGATGAAGGCGGTGAACTGCTCGCCATCGACCTTCGCAAAGACGATGAAGACGTCGGCGAACCCGCCGTTGCTGATCCACATCTTCTCGCCATTCAGAAGCCAGCTGCCGTCGGGCTGCTTGACCGCCCGCGTCTTCGCCGCGAGCGCATCGGATCCCGATCCCGATTCGCTCAAGGCGTAGGCGCCAACGATTTCACCGCTCACGAGACGCGGCAGGTATTTCTCTTTCTGGGCGGGGGTACCGAACAGCACGAGCGGCAGGATCGTCAGGTTCGCTTGCCCGCCGAACGTCGTCGCAAACGACGCCGATGGGCCGATCCGTTCGATGACGGCCAGGGAAGACGCCTTGTCGAGATCGAGACCGCCGTAAGCTTCAGGTACGGCGACGCCGAGCAGTCCGAGCTCGCCGCACCGCTTGAGGAGAGAACGCGCGAGCTGCCAGTCCTTCTGCTCCAGTCGATCGAGCATCGGAAGCACTTCCGAATCGACGAACTCCGTCGTCGTCTGGGCCATGAGGCGATGCTCGTCACTGAGCTGCTCGGGTGTGAAGATGTCAGACGCCTCGGTCTCCTCGAGGAGCCACGAGCCGCCCCGGAAATGGGGTCGGGAGTCATTTGAAGTGGACACTTCATCACGCGCGTTTTTAGGAGTGGCTGTACTCATCACTGACTCCGAAATGACACCGGGTGTGATTACGATTTAGCCATTGGGACGTAATCACACCCGGTGTCTTACCACCGTTCAAAGATTCCGGCGGCGCCCATGCCGCCTCCGACGCACATCGTGACGAGCCCGTAGCGCGCCTTGCGACGGCGCATCTCGTACACGAGTGTCGCAGTCAACTTTGCTCCGGTACAGCCGAGAGGATGGCCAAGTGCGATCGCACCGCCGTTGACGTTCAGGCGCTCGGGATCGATTGGAAGATCGCGCAGGCATGCCAGCACCTGTGCCGCGAAGGCCTCGTTCAGCTCGACCAAGTCGATTTGATCGAGCGTCAGCCCTGCACGGGCCAGCGCTTTCCGCACGGCTGGAACCGGTCCGATGCCGAATCGCTCCGGTTCTACTCCTGCAGTCGCGAACGAGACGAGACGCGCGAGCGGTTCGAGCCCGCGGTCGCGCGCCGCTTCGGCAGAGGTCACGATCACCGCGGCAGCCCCGTCGCTTGTCTGCGACGAGTTGCCCGCGGTCACCGTGCCGGTTGCGTGAAATGCCGGACGGAGTTTGGCGAGGGCTGATTCTGATGTATCGCGACGTGGGCCTTCGTCCTGCGCGAACGTCACCTCGCGAGGGACCGGCGCTCCGTTTGAACCAGGAGTCGTGACCTCGAAAGTGAGAGGCGTTATTTCGTCAACGAAACGTCCCGAATCGATGGCCGCTATCGCGCGCTGATGGCTTCGAAGCGCGAACCGATCCTGTTCCTCGCGCGAAATCCCGTACTCGCGAGCATGGTTCTCGGCCACCAGACCCGTGCTCAGGTAGACGTCCGGATACTCTTCAACCAGCGTCGGATTGGGGCAGATCTTGTTGCCGCCCATTGGCACCAGGCTCATCGATTCGGTGCCGCCGGCAATGACGATGTCGGCGAAACCGCACATCACGTGCTCGGCGGCCGAAGCGATCGCTTGCAGACCGGATGCGCAGAAACGGTTCATGGTGACGGCTGACGCGTCGACCGGGACGCCGGCGCGGAGACTGGCAATTCGCGCGACGTTGAGACCCTGCTCGGCCTCCGGCATCGCGCAGCCGATCATCACATCGTCGACAT
>Ga0207701_10003217_pt1 | contig 16807 bp, 14 predicted proteins | sample KBSSwiSSwithPhiX_FD_184294 | JGI IMG/M metagenome (GOLD analysis project Ga0207701, IMG submission 184294) | Switchgrass rhizosphere bulk soil microbial communities from Kellogg Biological Station, Michigan, USA, with PhiX - S5 (SPAdes) (version 2) | ecosystem: Environmental > Terrestrial >... | reverse complement strand
CGTCAAATTTGCAATTTGAACGACCATGGGACCGCCTCGTTCCAGCAAAAAGCGTCCGCAAGCTAACCGCGCGCACCGTCGTGTCAAAGAAATTTCTCGACATCTCTTGCCTCTCACGGACGCCGGTACATTGCACTGTTCTCGCGCTCATGTTTGGAGCTGTGGAGATCAAGTCCGCAGAGGACGGCTGACACCGAAAGCGCTGCGAAACCTAGCGGATTCTGCCACTTGTCTCTTCCGCTTTTCCGCGCGTCACAATTCGCAGGATGACTGCAATAATAATAAACGCCACGATTGCAATGCCCACGTTCAGTGGCGTGATCAAGCTCGGTGCGGGAGTTGGGGTCGGAGTGGCCGAAGGAGGAGGAGGCGCGTTTTTCGCCTGCAGCATTCCCTGCACATATTGCAAACGCTGAACGGTGTCATAGTCGTCGGGTTTTATCTTTAGCGCTGCCTGGTAATCAGCGATGGCGTTCTCATACTGCTGCAAAGAAGTGTAGGTTGCGCCTCGCTTTACCAAGTGCTCGGCATCGTTCGGGTCTTTTTGGATCAATAATGTGTAGTCGGCCACGGCAGCGTCGTAGTTTTTCAAGTTTCGGTTTGCCCAGGCGCGCCGGTCATAGTTTTGCGGATCATCCGGCTGTTTCTCAATTGCGGTTGTGAAGTCCGCGATCGCTTTGTCCCATTGGTTAAGACCGACCTCAGCAAAACCGCGAAACTTGTAGGCGTACGCGTCGTCGGGCTTGAGTTCGATTGCCTTGTCGAAATCTGGCAATGCGGCATCGAATTGATTTTGCATGACGGCTGTCATCCCGCGCTCGCGATAGGCCACTTCATCCTTTGGAGCGACTTCGATTGCCTTTGAGAAATCAGCGAAAGCCTCGGTGAGCCGGGGAGGGTTGCCAGCCCGATACGCAGTACCACGATTGGTGTAGCCACGTGGATCTTTCGGATTCGCTTCAATAGCTTTGGTAAATTCGGCTACAGCGCCGTCGAAATTCTTTTGTTGAGCGAGTTCGATCCCACGCTGCATATGGCTTGCGCCACCCGCTGGCGATTTCTGAGGTTTCCCCAGGCAAACGTGACTGACTGCAAAACAGAAAAGTGACGCGGCCGCGATGGTAATTGTTTTCTTGTTCAAGATATTCATTCTCCTTTCAGGCTAACTGTTGAGCGATTTATGCTTGTAGGCGAGCAAATTAACGCGCCGAACGCCTAAAATGAACCAAACAAATTCGATGGCGACGTCTGTCGAGCGACACCGTCGCACAAGTCTGTCGGAAGGCTACGCTGCAGTCTTTGCCACGGTCCTTATTTGGTCCACGCCGTCACTGTTCATGTATTATTTGAATCGCTATTACGATCCGTGGGCACAAAATTTTTATCGTTATTTTGTGGCCTGTCTTGCCATTGCACCGCTGCTGATTTACCGGGCTCGTCGCGGCGCCCCCCTACTCGACTGGCGGGCTGTGACGATGTGTCTTGTCCCGTGTCTCCCCAACGTGGTTCATCAAGTCACACAGGTCGTCGCGCTGTTTTACATGGGTCCAGGCGTTTACACGATTTTCACCCGGGCATCTGTGATCTTCACCGCCTTACTCGCACTCGCATTTTTTCCCGAAGAACGCCGGGTGATTCGTCAATGGCAGTTTCAAGTGGGAACCCTCCTCGGATTAATCGGAGCCTTTGGCGTCGTCTGGTTTCAACCGGGTCGAGAAACAGAGCATATGAAGCTTCCTGGATTGTTCATCGCCTTCACCGCCACATTTTGTTGGGCGCTTTACGGCGTCCTGATCAAACGGCCTTCCATGGAGTTGGGCCCAATTCGCAGCTTCGGGCTGGTCAGCTTGATTACCTCGATCCTGTTGCTTCCGCTTACATTCGCGTTCGGAAAAATTGGCGCGCCGCTTCACGCTGGAGCCCAGGTAAATTTGATTTTGATCGTTTCGGCCGTGACCTGTATCACACTGGCTCACGTGCTGTACTACGTGGCCATTCGTGAAATCGGTGTCGCGCTCGCGCAAACGCTCCAACTCCTCTGCCCGGCCCTGGCACTGGGTCTCTCGGCCTGGATTTACGGTGAACGACTGACTCACGCTCAGCTTTGGAGCGCCGCCATTTTACTCCTGGGCGCGTTTTTGGCCATGCGCGTAAAACCAATCGCGACGACCGAGACAGCGGAAAATATCTGAGCGCTGGACACCCTGCGCGGGAGTGCATTATCCAGTATTGAGATAAAGCATCCGTCCCCATTATCATTCCGTGAACCTCAAAAAATATCTACGGACTCGTCAGAAAGAGATCGACCGCGCGCTCGATCGCTACTTACCGAAGGCAATTACGAAACCCGCCACGCTCCACAAGGCGATGCGATACAGTCTCTTTGCCGGAGGTAAGCGATTGCGACCGATTCTTTGTCTGGCCGCGGCGGAAGCTTGTCGCGGCAACATCGATAACGCACTCCCCCTCGCCTGCGCCGTCGAATGCATCCACACCTATTCGCTGGTACACGATGATCTTCCCAGCATGGATAATGACGATTTCCGGCGTGGACGACCTACGTGCCATAAAGTGTTCGGTGAGGGCATCGCGGTGCTGGCTGGAGACGCGCTGCTGACCATCGCATTTGAAATTGTGTCCACTGCCAAGCCCGGGTCGCGTTACGACATTCCAGTTTTGTTGCGCGAGCTTGCGGTCGCGGCCGGGAGCCAGAGACTGATCGCTGGTCAAGTGGCCGATCTCGAAGCAGAGGGCAAGAGGGTCAAACGCGATCAGCTGCGATTTATCCACGAAAATAAAACCGCGGCCATGTTGAAAAGCTCGGTGCGGCTGGGCGCGATGAGTGCCAACGCCGACGCACCGAAACTTTCCGCCATCACACAATTTGGGGAGCGGCTTGGTCTCGCTTTCCAAGTCATCGACGATATCCTCGATGTAACCCAGACGTCGGAGATACTGGGGAAGAGCGCCGGCAAAGATGTCGCGGCAAAAAAAGCGACTTATCCTGCGGTAATCGGTCTGGAAAAATCACGTGCTGAAGCAAGGCGGCTCACGCGCCAGGCGCACGATGCTCTGTCTGCATTTCGCGAAGGCGATGCTGAAACACTTCACGCGCTCGCAAACTACCTGCTCGAACGCGAGTATTGATTGCCAGCAACACCTCGTAGAGCCATCCACGGCGTGCGCCCTACTTTGCCAATACGAGGTTCGGATCAATCTCTTCAGTGACGTCAGATTGAAACCCACCCTCCGATCGCAAGACCGCGGCAAAAGCGATCATGGCCGCATTGTCCGTGCACAACCACGGTTCGGCATTTTTAAATTCAAATCCTTCGCGTGCACATGCTTCGCCCAATTGTTTTCGCAATTCCTGATTGCAACTAACCCCGCCGCTGACTGTCACAAGATCGAACCCATATTTCTGCGCTGCGGCAATCGTTTTGCGCACCAACACATCGATAATCGCCTGCTGGAAAGAAGCGCACAGATCGGCGAGAACATGATTATCCAATTTGTAAGGCGTCTGTGTTACAGGCCGCTCGTGATCCGGCGTTTCGCAGAACTGCCCCGCAATTTTGGGTAGCAAATAACGAACGGCTGTTTTCAACCCGCTGAAGCTAAAGTTTTCCGACTCGAGCATGCTGCGCGGCAAATCAAAACGATTTGGATCCCCGCCTCGCGCGTGTTTTTCAATCTCCGGCCCGCCGGGATACCCAAGGCCCAGTATCTTGGCGACCTTATCGAATGCCTCGCCAGCAGCATCATCGACAGTTCGGCCGATTAATTTGTAATCACCCAGTCCTTGCACTCGAACCAACATGGTGTGCCCGCCGCTCACGATAAGCGAAACGCTCGGGCAAATTTGGTTTTCTTTTTTTACGCTTCCGAAAAAAGGCGAGAGCAAATGTCCTTCGAGATGATTGATCGCGAGGTAAGGTTTACCGAAGCCAATCGCCAATCCTTTGGCAATCGATGCGCCGATCATGAGCGAGCTCGCCAGACCCGGTCCCCTGGTCGCGGCAAACGCATCCATCTCTGACAAACCGATGTTCGCTAAACTCGAAGCGTGATTGAGCAGCCGCGGTGCGTAGACAAGGTGATTTCGCGACGCGATCTCCGGCACGATTCCACCATACTTTTCATGCGCGGCAATTTGGGACGCGACTTCGCTAGCGAGCAAATCCGATCCTGAGCCGCTGTTACGTCCACGTAAGATCGCAACGCCGGTTTCGTCGCATGAGGTTTCTAATGCTAAAATTGTCATGTCGAGCGAAGTCGAGATATCTCTGGCCGTCAAAATGCCACGCGATAATCAGAACAAATTAGAGATTCCTCGACTCCGCTCGGAATGAGAAGGAAGGGAAAGTTCGCCTACTTCTTTACCGCCTGGGCTTTTGGGGCGTTCTCCTGCGCGTAAATCATAACGCCCTTAAGTGCATCAATTGCTCGTAACATCTGCGGATCTCTGGCCTTGATAATGTTTTTCTCGTCCTCGGGCTTCACATTTCCCGTATTGCGCAGAGCAGAAAGGGAACGCTCCTGGTCGGCGGTCACCGCAACAGGAATATTCGGCGTGACGCCATTACCCTGAATGACTTGTTTGCTCGGTGTGTAGTATTTCGCTGTCGTAAAACGCACTGCGGAGCCGTCCGGCAACTGCATGACATTCTGCACGGAACCTTTTCCGAAAGTTGTTTCGCCGACAAGCACCGCTCGATGCAAATCCTTCAATGCCCCGGCAACGATTTCTGCTCCGCTCGCGCTGCCTTCGTTGATCAAGACCACCATCGGAAAGCTCGGGCGTTCCTTCTTCGCACCGGAAGTAGAATAATCGTGCTGTTGCGAAGCCACCCGGCCCTGCGTTGAGACGACTTTGGTATTGGGTGGCAGGAACTGCGCGCACACATCGACCGCGCTATTTAACAGCCCCCCCGGATTGTTCCGCAAATCGAGAACGAGCGCCTGCATCCCCTGCTTCTGTAATTCGTCGAGCGCTTTCGAGAGTTCGTCCGCGGTAGGCTCGTTGAACTGCACCAACCGGATGTAACCGATCTTGAATGGGCCGGTGAACTCTGGGTCAAGCAGTCGCGCTCCCTTGACACTTTGGATTTTGATTTCCGCGCGTTGCAAAGCGTATTCCTTGATTTCCTTGGTCGAAGGCCGCAGTAGCGTAAGCGTTAATTTTGCCCCAGCAGGTCCGCGCAAAACATTGATGGCGTCCTGGAGATCCATTCTTTCCGTTGAAATGCCGTTGATTCGTAAGATTTGATCGCCAGAGAGGATTCCAGCCTTGGCCGCAGGCGTGTCCTCCATCGCCGCAATCACGGTAGGCATCCCGTTTTTCATCGAAACTTCGATCCCAAGACCGTTAAAACGACTGCGGGTGTCGTCCTGCATATCGCGGAAATCATCGGGATTCATGAACTGGCTATGTGGATCCAGCGAGGAAAGCATCCCCTTCATTGCCGCATTGATGAGATCGTGGTAGCTCGTCTTGTTATCATCCACGTAATCCTGACGAATCAATTCCAGCGCTTTTGCGAAAATTGAAATTTGCGCGTAGCCGTTATCCTCTTCACTCTTTGCCGGCTGCGCCTCCTGTGCGACGGCAGCAGGAAAAACGCCGAACAAGAGACAAGCCAACAACGGCAAGATCATGAAGCGCCTCATACTTCGACCCCAGTTTGAAAAACAGGCTCACCATCGCTCACTGGAAATTTTTGGCAACACCCAACGTGAACCGTTGTCTTAATTCTGCCCGCCAATGAAACCAGCCCTTCGCGTTAAAGCTTTCTCGTTCATTCTTTTCCTCACCGCGCTCTCTCTTTTCTCTAAAAACGTTCAGAGCTTCGCTGCCGAAACAGAAGACGGCGAGTATGAGGCCGTAGCCGAGGAATACATTAAAGGGTACCTGGGCGCTCATCCTCTGGAAGGGACCGCTCTTGGACTCCACGAGTACGACGGTAAAATCACTGACTACAGTCGCCTCGCTCTCGACGCCGAGCTTTCGCGCCTACGGCGCTTCGACGATCGGCTGGCCAAGTTCGATCCGGGTAAACTGAGCCTCCGGCAATCCATCGATCTGCGAATTCTTCAGGCCGCAGTAAAGAAAGACCTTTTTGAAATGCAGGACATGTCGGTCTTTGAACGGAATCCAATGGTCTATGCACGCGCTGCCGACGTGAATGTTTACATCAAAAGGAATTTCGCACCGCTTGAGGATCGCGTTCGTAGCCTGGTCGCGATCGAATCGCAAATCCCAAATATCCTCATCGCCGCGAGGACCAACCTCAATGCGGTCGTTCCCAAACCGTACGTTGAGCTTGCCATTCAGATCGCGAAAGGTTCCGCGGAGTTCCTGAAAAAAGATCTCGTTGCCGCTATCGGCAACCTCAAAGACGAACAGCTTCGCGGCGCCTTTCATGAGGCCAACCGCAAAGGCGCAAATGCGCTCAACGATTATGCCGCGTGGCTGGAGCGGGAGAAACTTCCGAAAGCCTCCATGGATTTCGCGTTGGGCGAAGAAAAATTTGGGCGCTTTCTGGCGCAGACGGAACTCGTTGATCTTCCTCCGCAAAAAATCCTCGAGATCGGCCTGGAGCAATTAAAGGCCGAACAAGCAGCGTTCGCCGAAGCGGCAAAAAAGATCGATCCGAACAAGTCGCCAATCGAAGTTTTCAAGCAAATCCAGAGCGAACACCCGACGCCGCAAAATCTCATCGCGGACGTGGCCAAAGACCTGGACAAAATTCGCAAATACGTCGTGAGCCAGCATTTGGTGAGCGTCCCATCTGAGGTCCGAGCGAAGGTGAAAGAGACGCCGCAATACCTGCGCTCTACCTCTTTCGCGTCGATGGACACGCCAGGTCCATTCGAGAAACGCGCCAATGAGGCATATTACTACGTCACGCCTGCCGAGAACGATTGGCCTGAGAAACAAAAAGAAGAATGGCTCACCGCCTTTAATTACTACACCTCCGACGTTGTTTCGATTCACGAAGCTTACCCTGGTCATTATGTGCAGTTGCTGCACCTAAACACATCGCCGGCGAACAAGGTGGAAAAAATCTTTGCCAGCTACGCTTTCGTCGAAGGATGGGCACATTACTGCGAAAAAATGATGCTCGACGAAGGCTACGGTAGCTCCACCAACTCTACTCCCAGCGAAGACGACGTGAAACGCGCGGCAAAATACCGCATGGCACAGGCCGACGAAGCGCTGCTTCGTCTATGCAGATTATGTGTGTCGATCAAGATGCACACGCAGAAGATGTCGCTCGACGAGGCAACGAAATTTTTTCAGGAAAACTGCTATTACGAGGAAAAGCCGGCGCGCCAGGAAGCAATGCGCGGCACCTTCGATCCCGGCTTTCTCAATTATACCCTGGGTAAACTGCAGATTTTGAAATTGCGCGACGATTACAAAGCGCAGCAGGGCGACGATTTCTCATTGCAAAAATTCCACAACGAGCTCCTCAATCACGGCATGCCGCAGATTCGTCTGCTCCGCGAAATCATGCTCAAAGACCAGAGCAAGTGGAATGAAGTATTGTGATCAGTGATCCGTGATTTGTGATCAGTTGTAGCGACAAGTCTGCCGGTGATCACAGTTCACTGATCACCGATCACAAGCCGTTTGGCCAAGACGGATCACCACGGAATCTCTTTACGATCACGGAAGAATTTTCCAGTGAGCTCTTGCGGCGGATCAGTAGCGAGCCACACAATCGTGTCCGCGCCCTCCTCTACCGAGCGGGTAGCGCCTTGCCCGCCCATATCCGTGCGAACCCAACCAGGGCAAACTGAATTCACCGCGAACTTCGGCAATGCGGCTGCAAGCTGTGAGGTCACACCATTGAGCGCAGTTTTCGAAATGCAGTAGCCCGGCGACCAACCGTCAGCGCCACCGGTCAATTGACCGCCGCCACTGGAGACATCGATCACGCGCGGCGCTTTGCTTTTTCTAAGCAAGGGTATGAACGCGCGTGTCACGCGCAGAACGCCGAGCGTATTTGTCTCAAGCGTCTTTCGCAACAACTCGTCGCTGATCTCCAGAATCGCGTTGTCGCCATCAACAATGATTCCTGCGTTATTGACGAGCACGTCCAGATGATCGGCAGCTTTGGCAAACTCGCGCGCAGCAGCAGTGACGCTCGCATTATCTGCAACGTCGATCTCCAGAAAGGTCGCTTGCCCGGCTTTCCTCGCGATCTCAGCCACCGCTTTGCGACCGGCGTCCCGGTTCCGAGCCCCAACGAAGACTTGAAATCCCTTTCCCGCGAGCTGACGCGCCACCTCGTAGCCAATCCCTTTATTTGCGCCCGTAACTAATGCCGTCTTCATGTGTGGCGATGCGATATTGCTCTAACCGGCGAGGCCGTCGTCATTCTCGCCTGGCAACAGGTCCCTCAGCATTGGCTGCGGATTAGAAGGTAATTCCTCCACGTCCCGCAATTTTTTCGTAATAGCGCGGGATCGAACATCGACATCCTCCATTTTGCGTGAGGCTTGGTCGATTTTCTCTTTCACCGCCGATAATGCGTCACCGAATTTTCCGAACTCGGTTTTCACTGTCGCCAGCAGATTCCAGACTTCGCTTGAGCGTTTTTGAATCGCGAGCGTGCGAAAACCCATTTGCAGACTGTTGAGCAATGCGGCCAGCGTAGTCGGTCCAACGAAAGTTACACGGCAATCGCGCTGCACGTTCTGAACCAGACCCACACGGCGAATCGCTTCCGCGTAAAGTCCTTCGCTTGGCAAAAACAAGAGAGCAAAGTCGGTCGTCTTTGGCGGATTAATATATTTCTCGCAAATATCTTTCGCGCAGCGCTTCAACTGCGTTTCCAGGATTTTCATTGCCGCTTCCACCGCTGTGGAATCGCCACTTTCCTGCGCCATCGTCAAGCGCTCGTAGTGTTCCATCGGAAATTTCGCGTCAATCGGTAACCAGACCGGCCCGCCGTTCTCATCACCGGGCAACCTGATTGCAAACTCAACACGCTCATCAGTGTCATCGCGGGTCTTCATGTTTTTGGCAAACTGCTCGGGTGTCAGCATTTCTTCCAACAAGACGCCGAGCTGCCATTCGCTCCAGCCGCCGCGCGTTTTCACGTTCGTAAGGACGCGCTGCAAGCCGCCTACGTCACTCGCTAATTGCCGCATGGCACCGAGCCCCTGATGCACCTGCTCCAGGCGATCGCTCACCAACTTGAACGATTCGCCAAGGCGTTTTTCCAGGGTGCCCTGCAATTTCTCATCAACAGTGGCCCGCATTTTGTCGATTTGCTTCGAGTTGTCCTCCTGCAATTGCTTCAAGCGCAGATCGACAATTGATCGCACGCCTTCGAGGGACTTCGTCAGCTCTTCACGCTGCGTTTTTGCGGCATTCGCACCTTCTTCTCGACTACGTACCATCTCTTCGCGAAGCATTCGTTCGCTTCGCTCTTGCGCGCGTTCGATTAACTCGAGTTTTCCTGCAAGCGCCACATCGCCAGCTCTGCCGCGTCGTGCCAGCATTAAAAAAATTGCAACCAGCAAGCCGCCTCCAAGCACGCCGATGACGAGATAAGTGACGTTCATTCTCTGAGCTCTAATCCTTTCCTTGCTATTAACCAATCAAGAGATTCCTCGACTTCGCTGGAATGACAAGAGCGACTAGAACCGTAGCTGAACGCGCCATGTACGGCGGAGTGAGGCAAAAATTTCCGATTAATGGGCTAACTATTTCATCGACCGGAAATGAGGACTAAAAACTTGACTTATACTTGACTTATTCTTGGACTGTCTCAGACAGCAACTTGACTAATAACTTGACTTATGCTTGACTAATCGCGTGAATTACAAGCCGGTTTACAATATAACACCAGTATTGCTCACGGAGGTGGAGCAGATCGCCGCGCTGCGCGAACGCATCGTGGCCGCGGCAATCCAGGTCCCGTGGATTCCGGCGTTGCAGAAAGACACGCGCATCCGCAACGCGCATTCTTCAACGGCAATTGAGGGCAATCCGCTGACGTTGGAGCAGGTGCGCGCGATCGAGGAGGGCCGGGAGATTCCGGCGACAGCACGGCATGCCCGCCGGGAGGTGGCAAATTATTTCGCTGGATTGCGCTTCGTGGAAAAGAACGCCCAACGCACCGCTATCACGCACGCGGAGGTGTTGAAGTTGCACCGCATCATGGCTGGCGAAGTGATGGATCAGGGAATGGCCGGGCAGTACCGGACCATTCGCGTGCGCGTAGGTAGTTATGTGGCGCCGCCTCCGGAGCGAGTGCGCCTGATGATGTCAGACCTGCTTGAGTGGTGGAATAAAGACGCGCCAAAGATTTCTCCGATCCTAAGCTCAGCTATCGTGCACCACTGGTTTGAAACTATTCACCCGTTCGCCGACGGAAACGGAAGGGCTGGTCGTATGCTCAGTCTATGGGAGCTTTATCGGCGGGGTTTCGACAATCACCACATTTTTTCGATCGACGAATTTTATTGGGAAGATCGTCCAAGTTACTATTCCGCCTTGGAAAGAGTGCAGCAGCAAAACGGCGACCTAACGAACTGGATCGAGTACAGCGCGGTCGGATTGCGCCTGACGCTGGAGCGAGTCTGGAGCCGGATTCAGAAACTGACGGCCCGCTCAGGTAAGGCGAAGCTGGTGCTTCGCCCGAAGCAGGAACAACTGTTGCATCTTTTGCGTGAGCATAAAGCGCTGACTCCCCGTGAAATCTGGGATGGAGTAGGCATATCGAAACAGGGCGCCCTCGATCTATTGCGACCACTGATTAAAGCCGGTTTAGTGCGCAGGATCGGAACAAAGAAGAGCGGCCGTTATGTGTTGAGATGAGGATTTAAACTCTCGCGCTAAGCTTTGAAAACTCGCAGGCGAGAGGCTTGCGCCGCTCTAGAATCGCACTTTCATCCCTCCAAACGCGGCGCGGCCAAGCGCGGGAAAGCCGAACACTTCCGAGTAATGTTCGTTCGCTAGATTATCAATCCGGCCGAAAATCGACAGGTGCGGATTCACTTCATACTCCGCTGCAATGTTCACAAAGCTGTAGTCTTCGATGTCGAAATTCGGGCCACCGAAGTTCAGTTCCTCTCGCGCATTCACGAAGTTCGCTTCCACCGTCGTGCGCAGCCTTTTCCACCACAGATACGAAGCCGAAACGTAGACTACGTTCCGCGGTCGGCGCGGCAAACGCGAGCCCTTCGGTTGCGAAATGTCGGTGTCGTCGGTTTTTTCCGCTTCAAGGTAAGTGTAGGCGGCGCTGAACAGAAGATTGGCAATCGGTTGGGCGCGCAATTCCGCTTCGAGTCCCTGCGTCTCGGCTGCGCCCAGGTTGAGCGTCTGAAAAAGTCCGTTGGAGCCGATCGCGTTCGACAGGTCGTTGTGAAAATAAGTCAGGCCGGCGGCAAAGCGGTTCTGCCAGAGCTCCTGCCTGACGCCAATGTCCCAACCGAAATCGTGCTCAGGTCTTAATCCGAAATTGTTCCCGAAAATTTTGTCCTGACTGCTGGGTGGACTGAATCCCGTCGCCGCACTGGAGTGCAAAATTGTGTTTGTCCTGGCGATTTTGTAACTGCCGGCGACGCGATACGTCCAGACCCCGCCGAATTGATTGAAATGATCAAAGCGCCCACCGGCAACAAAGATTAAGTTCTCGATTGGCGTGAGTGTCGCCTGCAAAAACCCGGCGATCTCTTCAGTATGATCGCTCACAAACGTTGGTTGCGGTCCGAAAATTTGCAGAACAAATGGGCGCTCCTGTCCGGCGTTAACGCGGCTGTAGAAAAAACCGGAGGTGAGCGTGAGCCACGAGGTAGGTCGCAAATCGTTTTGATAATCGACTTGTGTCCGTTCAAACAGCGCGCGTGTCGGCCCGACGAAACCATCCTCATTCGGATCGTTTATTTGTCGCTCGTGATCGTAACTGACAATCAATTTGTGGTCCCACCAGTCAGCTGGCTTCCAATCGATGTGAGGGCCAATCAACCAACGCTCCGTAAGAAAGTGATCAATGGGACGCGGATCGAAGATCGTGTTGGGATTTCCGGTGTCGCTTACCGAATAAGTAAACACGCTGCCGATCCGCAATTGTTCGTCAGGCGACCAGCCAACATCAGTAATCGCAGCTGTGTTGCGATAATTATTGTTCGGACGCGCATTGTCAGTATCGAGCCGGCTCACGCCGACGGAGTAATCCAAGTCGCCAATCTTGCCGTCGCTCTGACCCCATTCGCGGAAACTGTCGTACGACCCGCCTTCCGCAGCGAGCATTGCCCCTGGCGTTCCTGTGCCTTGTTTGGTAAAAATTTGAATAACGCCTGCAAGAGCTCGCGGTCCGTACAACGTGCTCTGCGGTCCACGCACCACTTCGATCCTGTCGATATCGTCGGTGGTCAGATCTGCAAAATTGAACGCGCCCTGTAAGCCTTGATTGATCGGAATGCCATCGAGCAAGACCTGCGTGTGCTCGCTGCGCAATCCGCGAGTGAAAACTGACGTCAACTGGCCGGCCGTTCCGGTTTGAACAACGGAGAGCCCCGGCACTTCGCGGAGCGCATCGCTCACGCGTTCGATTTGTTTCTGCTCCAAATCTTCCGACGTGATTACGCTCGCGCTGGCGGGTGATAGATCGAGCGGAATGTCGAAACGCGTTGCGGTAACAACAACCGGCTCCGCTTCCATTTCGCTGGGTGAAGGAGTCGGCGATGGTTCCTGAGCGATGCAAATGCCCGGCACAAAGGCCAGCCATGCGAACGAGAGAAAACGCGTCCTCCGCGCTTTCCAAACATGAAAAAAACAAACTGGACGATTTTGCATAACAAGTTACCTCCAACTCAACTCCGAGAGTTGGACTTGTTAGGCCGCGATTGTCTCGTCGGTCATAGACCGCCGCCCCAACAGGCCGGATCGTCCAGCTCTCATTCTTCTTTTTGCGAAGAAGTTTTTTCGTTTGTAGCCACGGCGCTGTGTCGCCGTGCTGTGAAACGCCCCGACACAGCGGGGCGGCTACAACGAATGAGGTGGACCGGACAAATATTCTGGCTCCTGGCGTTTGTTCCGATCCATCGGAATCACCTTCTTCCCGCCTTCACCCCCTAAAGTTTTCGGGGATTGGCCCAATTGGGAAGTCGTATCCAGTTACAGCAGCGCAACTGCTCCCGATTCTCACGGGATTTCTTGCGCCGATCCACTTTTTCAAGCTCGCAAAGAACTGAATTGAGAAGTAGCGGCTTGCGCTCAGCCCTGCAAGAACTATTTAATCAACCCAGGAACAACCGTTTCTTGTGTCATCAACTGGCTCTCCTTCTAACTTTATTGTCACCGGCGGCGCCGGTTTCGTCGGGTCGAATCTCACGCTGGCTTTGCAGGAAAGATTCCAGGACGCGCGGATTACGGTGATTGACGATTTTCGCTCTGGTGATTTTAAGAATTTGACCGGCTACCGCGGAGACTTCGTTGCGCAGGATCTGGCGGCACTCGACTGGCATGAGCAGTTCGGCGTTGAAACGTTCGACACGATCTTTCATCTCGCGTCGATCACCGATACGACGAATCACGATCAGCTGGAGCAAGTGCACGATAACGTGGAAAGTTTTCGGCGAATCCTAAATTTTGCACGCTCGACCAAAACGCGAATCGTCTATGCTTCTTCAGCGGCGACATACGGCCCTGCGACTGAAGCCAGTGTGGAATCAAATGGGGCCGCCCCGGCAAACGTTTACGCGTTTTCCAAAGTGATCATGGACAACATCGCGACACGAGCCTCCGCTGAGTCGCCTGACTGGATCATCGTCGGTTTGCGTTACTTCAACGTTTACGGGCCGCGGGAAGCCCATAAGGGCGTACCCGCCAGCATGGTGTATCATCTGTCGCGTCAGATCAAAGCGGGGCAGCGGCCGCGTATTTTCAAGCACGGCGAGCAGAAACGCGATTTTGTTTACGTAAAGGACATCGTCGAAGGCAGCATTCGCGCACTCGATGCGCAAGCCAGCGGAATTTACAATCTCGGCTCGGGCCAGGCGCGTTCGTTCAACGAGCTGGTCGATGTTCTAAACAAATGCCTTGGGACCAGTTTGCAGCCTGACTACATCGATAATCCGCACGCGCATTATCAAAATTTCACACAGGCCGACCTCACAAAGGCGCGCAGCGCGCTTGGGTACAAGCCGCGGTTTCCGTTGGAAGAGGGCGTACGCGATTACATGCAGTGGTTGTATCCCCGGTAGCGAATGCCTCTCGCGTTTTCGCACAGGTTTTGCCAACGCGTTGAGGACGACGCGTTCCACCCTATTGAGCAGAATGTGCGCTATCCGGATGCAGCCAAATCGCGAAACGCTCTTTCCGACAACTGAAATTCGTGCCAATCGCTGTCGATTTTTGCACCGAGGCGTTTGTAAAACTCGATGCCGCGGTCATTCCATTTTGCAACCCACCACTTAACCATCCCGCACCCGGCCTCTACAGCTTTTTTCGCGACGGACTTCATTAATAATTCGCCGACTCGTCTGCTCCGGTGTGGTCCGGCAACGTAGAGCTCCTTGATGATCAGGTTCGGCTTTGCCCGATAAGTGAACGCCACCAAATAATAAACAAGAAATCCAACCAGTTCCCCGCCTTGTTCAGCAACAAGACAATGAAAGTCGGGTGGCAGATGGCGGAACCCTTGTTTGCGCAACACCTCTTCGGTAACAGCGAAGTCTGCCGCATACTTCTCAAATTCGGCCAGTTCGCGCATTAACGGCAGCAAGCTTGGAATATCGGACTCGACTGCTTTTCGAACTTTTACAGTTGTCATTGGAATCTTTCGCAAACTGCGCCGCACGCGCGCGAGGCTTCGCACGGCGAGACGATTACGGCATCATCCTTCCCAGAAGAACTTTGTTGGGCGATGGATTTCGGCCGGCAGACTTTTGTGCACCGGACAGTTGAGCGCAGTTTGCTCCAGCACCTCGCGGTGCGGCGAATCGGGCGGAAGCGGAATGTGAACTTCCGACGGGAGCGCAACGATTCGGCGCGGGGCGTCTTTCGACATTTCCTTTTGCACGGAGACACTCATTCCGCGCAGATCGACACCGAGTTCCTGCGCTTTGATTCCCATGGTCGTGCTCATGCACGTAGCCAGAGCCGTAGCGACGAGATCAGTCGGCGAAAACGCTTCACCTTTGCCTTTGTTGTCGGCCGGCGCGTCAGTAGAAATCTTTGACTGCGACGGACCATGTTCGGCGTCGCAGTGCAAATCCCCGGTGTAAGTGACGTCAACTTTGACCATGTTGCAGTATGTGCTGCGTCCTTTCTTTTGTCATGTCGAGCAAGCCTTACTGAGAAGTTTCCGGAGTTTGCTGAATTTTGTCGGTGTGCTTTGCGAACTGGTCCCGGAACACCCGTGTCAGTTCCCTATCGTGAAGAATGATCATATCTGTATCGTGCTTTTTGTGATCGTCGTTTTGCCAGCCTTCGTTCCACCAACAGAAGCCGATCACGCCGGGCCATCGATTAGAGAAGAGGTCTTCGAGCGCTGCTTTTGCCCATTCAGCCGCATTGACATGCCGGTTGTGTAAATCACAACCGAACTCGGCAAGGATGATCGGCTTGCCAGGGGCGACTTTCACGAGGCGCGGATAGGCCTCGCGCATTTTAAAAGCCAAACTCTCCGTGCCATCGGGCGTCGTTGGCGTGGTCGGTCCATAGGCGCTGACAGCGACCCAGTCGCAATAGTCTTCCCCTGGAAAATAATTCTCGAAACGATTCCATTCTTTCTCCGGCTCATCGAGCCAGTTGACGTGCCAAACCCACTGCAAATTATCTGCGCGCTCGGTACGCATCAGGTCGACAATATGCCGATACGCTGCGACGTACCGCGCTGGACCTTGTCCGGCGCCGCCATTCCACTTGCCGTTCCAGCTGAACCACTCTCCGTTGGGCTCGGTCCCCCACTCGATCAAAATCGGTGAGCCAAACTCTTTGGCGTCCTTCGCCCACGCGCAAAGATCGTCATCGAATTCGCCAGCAATGATTTTTTGGAGCGTGAACTTCGTCTCACGATGTCTTTGATCGACGTCCGAACGAAGCATCAATCGGACATATGGAATTTTTTGGAGATCACGGATCCAGCTGCACATCGCAGCCGGAAATTTCCGGGACTCGAACCAGTTGTTCGCGAAATAGACCCACGCGGTTTGTTTGCCAACGGCTTGCTCATACCTCGCGACATCGTTTGGCGTAACATCGTGTTCAGTTGGGTCGTGCTCGTCAGTTCCCACGCCGCCCCAATAAAGGCCGTGATAAAGCTTCCCCTCGGGCGGAGCCGCGACACGAACGGCTTGTGCGTTCAACGTCGCGGTACAACTCATAAGCAGCAGATGAACTGCTTTCACCGCATAACTGTAAGGCGCGCGCTTTGCCTGCCAAATTGACAACCGGATCCCCTGCTCTATCCGAAACACGTACGATATGAAAAAGAAAGTCACTGGAAAAGATCTAACGAAAGAGCCCCCGCGCAGTCCGCGAATCCGCGTTGGCGGCTATGCGATTCTGGGTCGCACGATCGATAAATGTCGCGCATTGGTGGCGGGAAATATTGGCGAATATCACTTCGATTGTCCGCTGGATAACATGGTCTTTGGCTTCAAAGGCGTGAAGGGCGACGATTTCAAAACGCAAATCGAACAGGGCGCTAGCGACCAGGAAATAGTCGAATGGCTTAACCAGGCGGGCGAAGAAAAAACCCCGGAGGAAATCAGACGCTGGGCTGACGAGGTCGAGGCAAGCAGCCCCTACAATCACCCAGAAAAGCAGGAGTTCTTCAGC
>Ga0207701_10003215_pt1 | contig 16818 bp, 19 predicted proteins | sample KBSSwiSSwithPhiX_FD_184294 | JGI IMG/M metagenome (GOLD analysis project Ga0207701, IMG submission 184294) | Switchgrass rhizosphere bulk soil microbial communities from Kellogg Biological Station, Michigan, USA, with PhiX - S5 (SPAdes) (version 2) | ecosystem: Environmental > Terrestrial >... | reverse complement strand
CGACAAGTTCGGAGACTGTTGCTTCTTCTACACCGAATTTTTCGAGGCTGGGATGACTAGCGTTTACGCCAGTGAGCCAAGGGGAGTGCATGTGGGGCGAAGCAACCTGAGCTGAGTATCCCCCGCTCACTTTGCTTTCGATCTGAATAAGTCTGTTCTGAAGTTCACCAAGACTCGCACGCATCGCTGCAAGCTCTGCACTGATATCGCTCCCAGAAACTTGCGTCGGCGAAGGCGATGAAACCCGCTTCGCGATCCGGTCAGCTATTCGCCTTGCTTGATCTAATTCAGAACTCATCTCTTTTGTCCGATATGTCACTTGTGGCCTAAAGCGACTTCAACAAGTCAATCCGATCCACAACTCCTACAATCGCTGAGTCAATTGCGGCTCCTGCTTTTCCAGTCGAGGCAGTGGAAGCGCTCCAGCCTTCCTGGACAATCAACACAGTGTCGCCAACCCCGGAGTCAACTGAATCAAGCGCCAAACATGAGTAGCTTGTGTCTTCTCCTTCGGGAGTGATCTGCTGACACAACATCACGCGCGCATTCTCGTAGCGAATGTTTTTCTGCGTCGCGACGATGTTCCCAACAACTCGAGCAAGAATCATAAACCGAGTAGCACAGACTTCAGTCTGTGTCCCTTAATATTCGGACGCTAACAAGCTAAAACGAACACAGACTGAAGCCTGTGCTACTTACCATTTGTCACGTGCTTTTCAGAATCGACGATTCCAATGATGGTGCAATCAGTCGGTGTGTCTTCGCGCTTGAATGGAAAGCTTGCCTCTTTTCCTCGACACCAGAAAACTAACTCGCCCACTCCTGCGCCCACCGAATCAACAGCTACCATCGGTTTGCCGGACTCATTCAAGTGCCTGTCCAGGGTTTGCACGATTAACAGCTTGCGCCCGTGAAGCGATTCATTTTTGATCGTGGAAACGACAGTTCCGATTACGCGAGCGAGCTGCATAAGACTTTCGCCGTTCTATCAGCCATTCACTTCCACGTTATCTATGACGCCAACGATCGCGGCATCCACCGGAGCATCCTTCATTCCCTGGGCAAGTCGTGCACTTGATCCCGCAACAACCAACACCCGTTCATGAAAACCTGCGCCGACTGTGTCGACCGCGACAACGTAACCAGTGGTGTCGGTACCATCGACGTTAACAGGTCGCACGATGAGAAGTTTCTTCCCACTCAACCGCTCGTCTTTTTGCGTGGCGACGACGGTTCCGAGGATGCGCGCAATGATCATGAGTAATCAGCTACCCAAACCAATCGGGAGAGTCTCATCGACACTGCCATGCGGGCGAGGAATCACGTGGACGCTAACCAACTCACCAACGCGACGCGCAGCTGCCGCACCGGCGTCCGTCGCAGCCTTCACGGCGGCAACATCCCCACGCACGATTGCGGTCACAAAACCCGCGCCGATCTTTTCGTAGCCTATCAGCGTCACGTTTGCTGCCTTAACCATGGCATCGGCCGCTTCAATCATCGCGACGAGGCCTTTTGTTTCAACCATTCCGAGTGCTTCTTGCATTCAGATGCTCCTGTATTCGTGAATCGTAAATAGTGAATAGTAAATCGTGAATCGAGGAACCAGACTCTAGCGGCTCCCGAGAAGTCAGTCAAACCGCTGTTCTTCTCTGTGCTGTCTCTGTGTCCTCTGTGTCTCCGTGGTGATCTGTTGCGAAGAATAGTTCAACCACAGAGACACAGAGGACACAGAGGCAGCACAGAGAAGATCCTATCTATTGTTGACCGCCTGGCTTAGCAGTTCGACCAACTCTTCACGCGTCAACGAAATCTTGTTGTCGCCGTTTGAAGAATACGAAGTGGGCGCTGGACGATCTCCCGTTGGACAAGTCAACCGTGTCTCATGCAAATATCCGCAAGCCTGGCAACGCGCCTCTTCGGGCAAGTATCCAGCCTTCTCGCGTACATTGATCAGCTTCTCAACCGCGTCTGCCGGCAGATTCTTTGAGCCACCCAACATACGCGAAAGGATCGCAATCTTCGCCGTGTGTTCGAGCGTCTCGAGTCGATCCCAGGCTTGCCAAAGATCACTTCCATAAGCGACTGCACCGTGGTTCGCCATCAAGAGTGCGTTGTGATGTTTGACCAACGGTTGCATCTGTTGCGTGAGTTCATCCGTTGAAGGCGTTCCATACGAAGCAAGCGGAACACAACCGAGCGTCAGTATCACTTCAGAAAGAATCGGCTGATCGATTGCTAGTCCGGCGACCGCGAACGCGGTTCCGTGTGGGGGATGTGCATGGCAAACAGCTTTCACATCCGGACGCTCGCGATAAATCAACAAGTGCATCGCAAGTTCACTCGATGCTTTTCGCTCGTTGAGTTTCTTGCCGTCGATGTCAGTAACGGCGATCAGATCGTCAGTCATCCGACCTTTGCAGGTCATGGTCGGTGTCGCGAGTATGCGTCCATCATCGAGACGCACGCTGACATTGCCGTCTGAAGAGACGACATAACTGCGTTCGTACATCAGATGACAAACGGTGATTAGATCGCGCCTGGCTGTTTGTTCGTCCATCGGTTCAAGAGAAGGATTCACACTCGAACATCGTCGTCCAGTTCAGCAACTACACTCCGATTTCGTTGTGGTTTGGCATTGGTAATGGAACTACTGGGCGGCGTCGCGAGAAAATATGACAATGACTCCAACGACGTCGTCAGATCCACCGTCTTCACCTTTACTCCGCGTCGAACCTGCAACGTTACGGGCGCAAAATTGAGCACTGCCTTTATACCGGCTGACATGATCTGATTTAGAACTTTCTGAGCGACCTTTGCGGGTACCGCCATCACCATTACGTCGATCGACTCAGCCTTAATCACTTCGGCCATCTTCTCTACATCGCGAACCAGAATCTTTCCCTCACCAATCCTTTTCCCAATCTTCTGGCTGTCGCTATCAAACAATGCGGCAACACTGAAGTTCGATCTTCCGAACCCATTGTAGTTCGCAAGCGCAGTGCCCAATCTACCGGCGCCGACGATCCCAACGCGGTGTGGATTATCGAGGCCAAGAATCTTGGTAATGTGGTCGCGCAGGTCATTGACGTAATAGCCGACGCCGCGCACCCCAAACTCGCCGAAGTAACCGAGGTCTTTCCGGATTTGAGCGGAGTTTAGGTTGAACTGTTCGGCTAACGACTGGGAAGAGATTGTTTTGATGTCGGCTGCGTGGAGCGTATTCAAGCACCGCAGGTAAACACTCAAACGGGCAGTGGTCAATTCGGATATTTTTTCGGATTTCATTCGAGGGGCCCTTGTGTTCTCAGTATAGCTCCAACCGATGTTTTACTGAACCTTAGCCGTAGGAAACTTGCCACAGATCAAACAGATCAGCACAGATCAAAGCAAAGACTCTTGAATGTTTTATTCTAATCTGTGCTCTTCTGCGTTCATCTGTGGCTGAATTGCTCAACGAAAATGCATCAACTACAATCGCGGAACTCTTATGATTGCGCATCTCAGCGGAACGCTGCTTTCAAAACAAGCGACATCTGTAATTGTTGACGTTGGAGGCGTCGGATACGAAGTAACAATCCCGCTTTCCACGTTCTACGATCTCGAGGACACTGGTTCAGTAGTTCAGTTGCGCATCTACACTCATGTTCGTGAAGACACCTTGCAGCTATTTGGGTTCAAGACAGTTCGCGAACGCGAGTTGTTTCTCAAGATCATCTCCGTCAGCGGCATCGGACCGAAGTTGGGTATCACGCTGTTGTCAGGGATGAGCGCAGACGATTTGATTGCGTCGATTAGAACTAATGACCTCGCACGGCTGACCTTGATTCCCGGCGTTGGCCGCAAGACTGCTGAGCGCCTGGTAATCGAACTGCGCGAAAAGGTAACGGCACTAACTTCAGCGCAACTTGAAGAAGAGTTGAGTGCAAAAGCCGCGGTATCTGGTGAACAAAGCCAGGACAGCGTTCGCTCTGATTCGCTGTCGGCACTACTGAATCTTGGTTATCAACGTTCAGCTGCGGAGAAAGCGATTGATAACGCGATTGCCGAGGGTGGTGAAGTGACGGTTGAAAGCGTGCTTCGAAGAGTGTTGAGAAAGTTGGCACGGGTGTGATGTCCGATATGCTTTAGTTTGTCGTATGATCAATGAGTAGCTTTTAGATCAAAGAATATCGCGCGTTTGACGAGACAAGCTAAAGTTCTCCGGCCATTCTGAGGTAGAGTCACGACAAGCTAAAGCATATCGGACATAAAGCCATGGCTCCTGAATCAATATCAGCTCGAATGAAAGACGCGTCGCCAAACGACGACGAACGTCAACTTGATCTGACTCTTCGTCCCACTCGTATCGAGGAGTACATCGGTCAGCGTCAGGTCAAAGAGAACCTCCGCATCTACATGAAAGCCGCGCTTCGCAGACGTGAGGCACTCGACCACGTCCTGCTAACCGGACCGCCCGGGCTGGGCAAGACTACGCTCGCGAACATCATCGCCAACGAAATGGGCGCCGAACTTCGTTCAACTGCCGGACCCGCGATTGAGAAAGCTGGCGATATCGCCGCGCTACTTACAAACCTACAGGAAGGCGACGTCCTTTTTATCGACGAGATCCATCGCCTGCTTCCCGCATTGGAAGAGAAGCTTTATCCAGCGATGGAGGACTACCAACTCGACTTGCTGATCGGCCAGGGAGCAGCGGCACGTTCAATCAAACTAGAATTACCTAAGTTCACCCTGATTGGCGCCACTACTCGTGCCGGCTTAATCACCGCACCGTTGAGGGGTCGTTTCGGAATCGTCTTTCATCTCGACTTCTACCCGCACGAAGATCTCGAAATCATCTGTAAACGTTCTGCAGAGATTCTCGGCGTTGAAATCGACGAAGATGGCGCGCGTGAAATCGCACGAAGATCTCGAGGTACACCTCGCATCGTCAATCGACTACTCCGTCGCGTCCGCGATTATGCTGAAGTCGACTACGATGGAAAGATCACCAAGGATGTCGCAAGCGATGCGTTGAATAGAATGGAAGTCGACACCTACGGACTCGACGAAATGGATCGCAAACTACTCTTGACCATCATAGAAAAGTTTGGCGGCGGTCCTGTTGGACTGGGAACCATCTCGGCATCTATTCATGAAGAAAAAGATTCCATCGAAGAAATCATTGAACCTTATCTGATCCAAATTGGCTTTTTGGATCGCACTCCGAGAGGGCGTCTGGCAACACCTTTGGCGTACCAGCATTTCGGTCTTAATCTACCTAACATCTCCCGCCCCAGTCTCTTCGACCCTCGTTGAGATAAGCTTTAGCGTCTAACAAATGAAGCGCCTTGCATCATTCTCGCGGCACTCGTTCGGGGTTCGAAATCGATCTCCCTGGGGCTCCATGATTCAGCACTCGCTTCACCAGTTTCATGAGAATGATCTTTTCACTTCGGCGGCCGCGATGAGCTACTTCGGCTTGATGGCATTGTTCCCGACCTTGTTGCTCCTTTTCGCCATCGGGACAAAGATCGCCGGAGGCAGCCAGATGTTCGCGCATGCTGTCGAGGTCTATCCCGGATCAAGTCAGTTTCTGCGCGACACTATCGGACCAAGATCGCAACTCGGATACGGTGCGATCGCAACCTGCGTTGTCCTCGTTTTCTGGGCCGGCTCCTGGGTGTTTGCGGTAATAGAACGAGCGCTGAACCGAATATGGGGTGCGACTTCGCGCACGTTCTGGCATGGTCGAGCGTTAACGTTGGGCATGGTCGGTATCGTTGGACTGCTGCTTTCATCGTCTGTGCTGGTGACTTCTATTCTCGTCGTCCTGCGAGACATTGCGAATCGCTTGTCACCGCGACAGATCGAACGTTATCCGTTGTTGCTTTCGGTCGGCAGTGCGTTTTGGCAGATAGTATTTGCCGCGTTGAGCTTTCTCATTACGGTCGCGCTGTTCGTTGTTGTGTATCGCTTCATGCCGCGCGCACAGGTGACTCTGAAAGACAGTCTGCCGGGCGCATTTCTGGGTGGGCTGCTCTGGGAAATTGCAAAGTACGTGTTTGCGCTTAGTCTCAACTATTTCCACTATGATCAGATTTACGGGTCAGTAGGTGCAGTCGTTGCAGTGTTAACCTGGAGCTATGTTTCGAGCCTGATCCTCCTGTTCGGTGCCCAACTGACAGCCGTGTTTCACCGCGAGCATCCTTCCTGATTTCCGATGTCCGATATGCTTCAGTTTGTCGCTGTCTCACGCTAAGCTTTTCAATCATCAAGGTGCGATTATTTAGTCTCAACGACAATTAAAGTTTATCGGACATTCCCACACCCAATGCACATCTCGGATTTTGATTACGACCTTCCCGAAGAATTGATCGCGCAGCAACCGTTGGCTGAACGCGACGCCTCGCGAATGCTAATCGTCGATCGGAATACTCAATCCTGGCGAGATTCATCCTTCCGAGAATTTCAAAGCGAACTGAGGCCTAACGATGTTGTTGTCGTAAATAATTCACGAGTAATACCTGCTCGACTGCTTGGTCGCCGTAAAGAGTCAGGCGGGCGAGTTGAGATTTTTCTGGTTCGAGAGTTGGAACCTTTAATGTGGGAAGCGTTGGTTCGCCCTGGTGCGCGCCTGCGCCTCGGTTCGCGGGTCGTTTTTGGAAACGGCGAGCTTGAGGCAGAACTTCTGGACGAACCAGGGTCAGAACTAAGGCGAGTACGCTTTGAAAGTAACGGCTCATTTGACTCCGTGCTTTCGCAGGTAGGCTCAACGCCACTACCTCCCTACATCAAGCGGCCGGAGGGGGCCTTACGCGCTGATGACGAACGCTACCAAACGGTCTACTCAAAACCGCGCGGGGCGATCGCTGCTCCGACAGCAGGGCTCCACTTTAGCCCTGCGCTGTTAGCCAAGCTGCATGAGCAAAACCAACTAGTAGAAATCACACTACATGTTGGTTATGGAACATTCGAACCAGTTAGAGTCGATGAAGTGAGCGAGCATGAAGTCTCGAGTGAACGGTTTGAGATTCAAGATGAGGCTGCTCACAGAATCAATTTAGCGCGGGCGAAAGGAGGGAGTGTTATCGCCGTTGGCACTACGACAACCCGGGCACTAGAGTCAGCGTCTACAGATAACGGCGAAATAGCCGCGGGTCAAAGTGAAGCAAGGTTGACCATCAAACCCGGTTATCGGTTTCGCATAGTTGATGCTCTGCTGACCAATTTCCATTTGCCTCGGTCGTCATTGCTTATTCTGGTAAGCACATTCGCTGGACGAGAGTTGATCTTGCAAGCTTACAAACACGCCGTCGAACAGCATTATCGTTTTTACAGTTACGGGGATTGCATGTTAATCCGGTAGGCGGTATAAAAAACCAAGTGGTAAACTGAACTTAGCTGGTTCACTTCTACCAACAATGCTATGGCAGTACTAAAGAAATTTCGTTCCCGCTGGTGGTCACAATCCGACGTTCCCTACGATTCGGAGAAGAACGAGAAGGCGGTCACTCCCTCTTGGGGAATGCGCTACGACATCCGTCCGTTGACCATTTCTCAGCTGGACGAATGCTGGCGGCTCGACCAACGTTGCTTCATCGACGGCGAAGCCTATAGCCGCGAAACCTTCGACTATCTACTGACCGCTCCTGAAGCAGTTTCATTCCGGGCAGTTACGTCCGGAGGAGTCATGGTCGGATTTGTTATTGGCCTGGTTGAACCTGATCACACCGGACACGTAACTACGGTCGGTGTCTCTCCAGAGCACCGTCGTCGTAATCTCGCAAAAAGACTAATGGGCCAGGTTGAAGAAGGATTTCGAAAAAGACATGTTCGGCTGGTGCGACTCGAAGTGAGATATCTCAACACTCCCGCACAAAAACTCTACGAGAGTCTCGGCTATTCAATCACTCAACGCTTACCGAAATATTATTCCAACGGCGGGGACGGACTCTTGATGTTGAAGTCGCTCGACTAGCCTTTGCGCAGTTCCGTCAGAACCTGCTTAGCTACCGCTTTCAAAGTGTCAAAAACGCCCGCTCCGGTTGCAGCCACAGCCTCAACTACGGGCTCACCTTTGCGTTGTAATTCAGCAGCTAGATCTTCTACCGGCACAACGTTGCCAAGGTCGCGTTTATTGAGTTGAAGGACATAGGGGATCTTCATTAGATCATACCCTTGGGACTTCAAGTTCTCTTCCAGGTTGTAGAGCGACTCGATATTGGCGTCCATACGCTCTTCTTGCGAGTCAGCTACGAATACGACACCGTCGACACCCTTAAGGATGAGTTTGCGCGAAGCATCGTAGAAGACCTGACCCGGAACGGTGTAGAGGTGAAAACGAGTCTTGAACCCGCGAACCGTTCCCAGTTCAAGAGGCATAAAATCAAAAAACAGTGTGCGATCGGTTTCGGTGGCTAAACTGATCAGCTTGCCGCGGGCCTGAGGAGCCGTTGAGTCAAAAATGTACTGCAGATTTGTGGTCTTTCCACACAGGCCGGGACCGTAGTAGACAATCTTGCAGTTAATCTCTCTGGAAGCGTAGTTGATAAAAGTCATATCGGGTGCCGTTAGCTAAAAAGGCTGTCAATATCTTCGTCCGTGATTCCGGCGAAGGGAGAGTCATCGTCGTAGTCGTTGCTGGCAACCTCATCAAACATCGAGGCCAACTGTTGCGAGACTTGCTTACTGCGAAGCTTGACCAGTCCAAGGCTTGATCGTTCGTCAAACATGACGACTAGAAGAAGTCGGCCAATCACCGAGATGTGAATGCTCTCTTTTTCGCCCTCGTGGGAAAGAGTCGGAAACTCTTTTTCGCCGATCAGTTGCGCCATGCCACCCGTGGCTGCAACGTTTCCGGCGGTTAGCGAGGCGAGACTGGTTGTGTCAAGATTTCCCACTTCACCGAGTGAAGCGATTTCCTGACCATCTTTATCGACCAGAAAGACCACCTTGGCTGCGCTGTCCATCCGTAATCTGGCTAGGACTGCTTTTATCTGGTGGTATTGCTGCTCACGCAACAGGATTGGGGTGTCTGCCATTGTTACGACTCTTTGTTGAAGGCCGGGGCGGGAAGTCTTAGTCGGAGAGTGAACCCGAAACGCAGCTTCGTGGGTCGCAAGTTTTGAATCTACAAGAGGTTACTTCTACGGTTGGGGCCGTTTGGCGGAGATATCTAATACCTCTCCAAACCAAGACGCACTGTAACATAGCAAACAATGACCATCAAGTGTTTTTCTATGTTTACACTTTTATTGTTCATTTGAACGTGAGCGAAGCTGCTTAAAGCGCCCGCAACTACTTGTGCTGATTGATTTAGGGGTCAACCTATGCTAAGCTGCGCCCCGATCCTGCGGCTGCTCAGCGAGTCTGGGCAGCCTTTGTAGATTAGAACCAAAATGAGCAGCAGTCTTTCAAAAGGCTTGCGAAGATCTACAGCTAGAACAGCGGCGAAGCGGACATCATCCAAGGCCGCGAAGCGCGCTGTTAAAGCAAAGACTGCCTCGAAGCCTAAAGCTAAGAGAGCGACTGTTGCGAAGGCACCCGCACGAAAGACCGCTGTAAAGGCCACAGTTAAGGCGCGACCAGCGAAAAAAGCCGCACCAGCTAAGCGCGCCGCAAAGAGCCGGAAACCAATTCCAAAGCCGGCAAGCAAAAAAGCCACATCCAAAAAGACCGCGGTTTCTAGAGTCAAAAAGACGCAAAAGGTCGCTGCCGTCAGGGCTCTCAGGCCAGCGCAAAGACACGTTAGTGCTCCACCTCCACCTCGCCAGCCTACGCAGGACGAATCAGCGGCTTTGGTGGCATTCGAGCGCGCCCACAAAGAGTTTGTAAGAGGTCGGTTTGCGGAGTCGCGAAACCAGTTCCGGATTCTCTTGGATAAATATTCACAAGTCGCCGAAGTAGCTGCGCGTGCGCGAACTTACCTGGCGATTTCTGAATCGCGTCTTCGCACAGAAAGCATGTTGCCGAAGGATGCCGACTCATTATATGACCGCGGCGTGATTGAACTGAACCGCGGCGAGTATGTTGCGGCTCAAGAAATGTTTGAACGCGCACTAAAGAGGGAACCAGAAGCAGCTCACATTCATTATGGGTTGGCAGCTACCCGCGCTCGGTTGGGTTCGATTGATCTCGCGTTAGAATCCCTGCAGCGCGCCGTCGATTTACAACCAAACTTACGACTTCGTGCTCAACACGACCACGACCTAAACCCGCTTCGAAACGATCCCGACTTCGATCGTCTTATCTTTAGCAATCCCTCCTGAATTGATCACTTTAATTCAACCCTTCAACCAAGCAGCAATTGGCCACCTTAAACCTTGTCTATGAGGTATGATTCTGGTCGACTGACTCGAAATAACAATCAATGATTAAAGGTGGTCAAAGACTAGTTGCTCTCGGAGGCGGTACAGGCCTGTCTACACTGCTGGCTGGTTTGAAACAACTGGTTGGCAAGACGGATGACCGAGTTTGGATTGATAGTCTGTCCGCTCTCGTGACGGTTTCGGACGACGGTGGTAGTTCAGGGCGCCTGCGCGATGAACTTCAGATGCTTCCTCCAGGCGACATTCGAAATTGCATTGTTGCGCTGTCGGAAGATTCAAGTTTGTTGTCTCGTCTGTTTAGACACCGGTTTCGAGGCGATGGCGAGTTAGGCGGTCATAGTTTCGGAAATCTGTTTCTCGCCGCGTTGACCGAAGTTACTGGTGACTTTACCGAGGCGGTCAGACTTTCATCTGAAGTCTTGGCGAGCAAGGGACATATCTTTCCGGCGACCATTAGCGATGTGCGCCTGGTTGCGGAACTTGAGGATGGCTCGCTGGTTCGTGGTGAAACGCAAATCTCCGCCTCACGCACGCCAATTCGCAGTCTTCGCTTGGAACCAGAGAAATGTTTGCCGCTCCCCCAAGCTCTTAGGGCGTTACGTTCAGCTGATGTCATTACCGTAGGGCCGGGCTCGCTATATACGAGCATTCTTCCTAACTTACTTGTATCTCAAGTTGCCCGCGTAATCGGTACAAGCAACGCGACCAAGATCTATGTGTGCAACCTGATGACTCAGCCTGGCGAGACTGACGGTTACACAGCTCGACAGCACTTGGAAACAGTTAAGAAGTTTGCGCCTGAGATCGAATTCGATTTCGTGGTGGTCAACGATCGCCGAATCAGTAAACAACAAGCTGAACTATATGCAGCTGAAGATGCGTACCAAATCGGAATTGACGATCCACTTGAGGACGCACTCGATCAAACCACTGAAATCATGCGCGCTGACTTACTTGATGAAGGCGAAAAGGTCAGGCATAACTCTGAACGTCTCGCGAGTGTCGTCATTGCCTGCTGCGAGAAAGCTTGTTCTCGACCAGAAGTGACAGTCTAGCCCCAATCACGGAGACTTCCTTGTCACAGCCCCAACAAAATTTGAAGCCCGTAGAAGTTCTGATCATGGCAGCTGGCCTGGGCACTCGCATGAAGTCGAATCGGGCGAAGGTTCTGCACCAGCTCGGTGGCTTGCCGCTGATTACTCACGTATCGCACGCCGCTCAGTCACTTTCTCCCAAGTCAATCGTCGTGGTGGTGGGACACCAGGCTGAAGAAGTTGAAAAGGTTGTTCAAGACGATATAGGCGAACTTGCACGGTTTGCCGTTCAGGCCCAACAGCGAGGTACCGGAGACGCAGTCGAATCTGCGCGAGGCTTACTTGAAAACTCGGATTCGCTTTTGGTGCTCCTGTCAGGTGATGTGCCGATGATTCGCGCGGAAACGCTCAGAAAACTCGTCGAGCACCACCAATCAACAAACTCCGATTGTTCGATACTTAGCGTACGAATGGAGAATCCCACTGGCTATGGCAGGGTAATCCGAAACGAGCAGAACTCTTTTGTGCGAATTGTTGAGCAAAAGGACGCCAGTGACGAAGAGCGACAAATCAAGGAGATTAACTCCGGCATCTATTGCTTTGATACTCGGAAACTTTTCGAGGCACTGAAGTCAGTGAAGCCTGCAAATCACCAAGGTGAGTACTACTTAACAGACGTTCCGGAGATCCTGTTATCAGAGGGTGGCGTCGTTACTTGTTTTGTTCACCATGATTCCCGCGAAGTTTCTGGAATCAATACCAGAGCGGAGCTCGCTGAGTTTGAAAACCTGCTTCGTCGCAACACAATTCGCGGACTAATGGTCGACGCAGGCGTAACCTTTATCGACCCGTCACATTCATACATTAGCCCTGAAGCCAAGCTTGGACGCGATTGTGTGATTTATCCAGACGTATCGATCGAAGGTAAATCGGTTATTGGCGAAGGATGTTTGATACGTTCCGGCGCTCGCATCACAAATTCAATACTCGGCAACAACGTGACGGTAAAAGATCATTCCCTCATCGTTGATTCAGAAGTCGGATCGAACTGTTCCGTGGGTCCTTTCGCACATCTCCGCATGAATGCGAAACTCGAAGATAAAGCTACGGTCGGCAACTTTGTCGAGGTAAAGAAATCAAAAATTGGACGCGGCACCAAGGCAATGCATTTGACTTACCTTGGCGACGCGACAATCGGTGAAAACACAAACATCGGCGCGGGAACTGTAACGTGCAACTACGATGGCGTACGCAAGCATGAAACGATCATCGAAGACAATGTTAAGATCGGATCGGATACGATGTTGGTTGCGCCCGTGCGAGTTGGAGCAAGGTCAGTCACAGGCGCCGGTTCAGTCGTTACAAAAGATGTACCGCCGGATTCATTAGTCGCCGGCGTTCCTGCAACAGTTAAGAAGAGTACAAAACAGTCCTGAGTGGGAGCTAATCAACTGGCATGTGTGGAATAGTCGGGTATGTCGGAAACAAACAGGTCGTTCCGCTGATCATCGACGGCCTACGGAAGCTCGAGTATCGCGGCTACGATTCAGCCGGCATCGCGGTCGTGAATGATGGACACGATCTCGAAATTCGGCGTGCTGAGGGCAAGCTGCGTAATCTTGAAGAGACGATACGACTGAGCCCGATCGATGGCACTTATGGAATCGGCCACACTCGTTGGGCCACTCATGGTCGTCCCACCGAAGAAAACGCTCACCCACACCGCGACTGTACGGGACGTGTGGTCGTTGTTCACAACGGAATCATCGAAAACTATCTGCAGCTGAAAGAGCGGCTACGCAAAACCGATCATCGATTTGTTACGGAGACGGATACCGAGATCATTGCCCACCTGATCGAGGAATACCTCAAACAAGATCAGACCTTTGAACAAGCTGTTCGTTCAACTGTTGGCGAACTCCGCGGAATCTTTGCATTGGCAATAATCAACGCTGACGAACCCGATACGATAATTGCCGTTCGCCAGGGCCCACCGGTCGTGATTGGCTTAGGCGATCGCGAGTTCTTCGTCGCCTCTGATATCCCGCCCATCCTCCAGCACACACGCGATGTCTTTTTCCTTGGTGACGGCGAGATTGCGATCATCAACAAGGATGCTGTTCGCGTAATCGACTTCGAAGGGAATTCAGTGCAGCCGTCGATTCAACGGATTACATGGGATCCAATTATGGCGGAAAAGGGCGGCTTCAAGCATTTCATGCTCAAGGAAATCTATGAGCAGCCGCGCTCGGTTCGCGACACTGTACAGGGAAGAATTTCGCTCGATAGTGGTCACGTGTTTCTCGATGAAATGGCCAACATCACCGAAGCCGACTTCAAGCGTTTCACTTCAATAAAGATTGCGGCTTGCGGAACGTCGTGGCATGCGGGACTCGCTGGTAAGTACATGATCGAGCAACTCGCTCGCATTCCAGTCGATGTCGACTATGCATCGGAATTTCGCTATCGCAACCCGGTAATGAGCGAAACCGATTTGCTGCTGGTGATTTCTCAATCGGGTGAAACAGCCGACACGATTGCAGCATTGCGTGAAGCGAAAGAACTCGGCGCAAAAGCACTGGCGATCTGTAACGTACAGGGTTCGATGATTGTCCGCGAAGCTGATGGGACTATCTTGACGCACGCTGGGCCAGAGATCGGAGTAGCGTCGACCAAAGCATTCACCGGACAAATGATCGCGCTCTATCTGCTTGGTCTTTACCTTGGTCAACTGCGGGGAGCGCTTTCTCCTGAAGAAGCCATGTTTCACGCTCAGGAACTCGCCGAGTTACCAGTCAAACTCGAACACCTGCTGAATGAGTCGGATGGCATTGAAGAACTGGCGAAAGAGTTTTTCCGTTCAACAGACTTTTTGTATCTCGGTCGGGGGATTAACTTCCCGGTTGCATTAGAAGGCGCGCTCAAGTTAAAGGAAATTTCTTACATTCACGCTGAGGGTTACCCGGCGGGCGAAATGAAACACGGCCCCAATGCGCTGATTGACGAACGTCTCCCGGTACTCTTCATAAACACGCGGGAGGAAGGTAATCGCGCCTCGGAGCTACGTTACGAGAAGACCCATTCGAATATTGTTGAAGTGAAAGCCCGTGAGGGGATTGTGATCTCAGTGTTGACTGAAGGCGATTCGATGTCGTCGATGGTTTCAGATCACGTAATCGAAATTCCGCAAGCGAGTGATCTGCTGTCGCCGATTCTTTCGATAATCCCGCTACAGTTGTTGGCTTATCACATTGCAGTTCGAAGAGGCTGTGATGTGGATCAGCCGAGGAATCTAGCCAAGTCCGTGACTGTGGAATAGCCCGCTTGGTCAGTCTTTATGGGCTTTAGCGCGTCTTCTTTCTCACGGCAACGACAAGCTAAAGCATATCGGACATCCAGGCGTCCACGCCTGACTACTGCTTCACCACTGCAAGCACAGCGACCGCACCCGTAGTTCGCGTTTCGGTTCTTGAGCGAACCAACGCGTTACCTACAAATTCCGCAATCACTACCCGTCCTTCGCCTCGCTGAAACTCGTACGTAGAAACTGTCTTGCCGCTCTCAGTGCGTTCCGAAACGCTCAACGGTTCTCCCAACAACTTGACGACTTCCTCAGTCTTCAAGCCTTTTTCCAGGTAGGTAGTCCGTGGCCCGACATGAACAACACCATTCCTTACATAACCTGCAGCGTAAGTTGACGATTCCTGAAGTCGCGCGGAAGTCTTGTCTGCCTCAGTGAACTCAATATACCTGGTCAACGCATCCACCAAACTTGCGGGCGTCAACATCCACGACTCAACCCGAGCAAAGTGAATATTGAACCTTGATCGGTCAGCAAACTGCACTTCGATTTGATTGTTCTTAACTTTGACCTGGGTGATGGTGGCAGCTTCGGACCGTCTAATCGAAACACCATTCTTCTTTAGTCGCTGGTTGTATTCGTTGTAGTCGAGGGATTGTGCACGTTCCGGATAAACATTGACGCCTTCGGTCGACGCTGGCATATCGATCCTGAAAGTCACGGACTTTCCTTCAAAGTAGGACTTGAGATCGCCTTCGGACTGGGCTGAAACTGTAAAAGCTAACGAAGTAAGTAAGAATAAGATAGCAACTATCCGAGTCATGAATTCCCTTTCCATCCGGCCCCCTGGGCGATTGGCGCGGACATCACGCTTTCCGGTTGCGCGTCCCCATTTGCCCGCCAATCACAATCGCCCATTTCGCCCCCCAACGACATAACGCGCAAACCAAAGGCAAAAAGGACCAATGGTCGCAAACTTCCAGAAAAAAGATGTCCGATATGCGTCTGTCTTGTTGTCGTCATTGGTTACGAGTTTCTTCAATCGTGGCTACCGCCAAGTGGTGACGACGACAAGCTAAAGCATATCGGACATCTGCGACTCAAACCTCTTATCGACTATTCTGAGCATTCCTTTTCGCAAACTGTCAGAAATAGCCGCAGAGGCAAATAGATGCAGATCAACGGAAACTGGATTGCTGTTCATTTCAGCGTTTTCTCTGATCTGCTCTATTCGGCGTAAATCTGCAGCTAAATCGATCTATTCTTTTGATGACCGGGCCTTTTCGGTTTCCAGCAACCGTCTCTTGCGCTCCAATCCCCAACGATAACCACCCAAACTCTTGTCTTCCCGCACAACTCGGTGACACGGAATTACGAGTGCCACTGGATTGGTCGCACACGCATGACCGACGGCACGAACTGCTCCGGGATTGCCAAGTGCTTTGGCAACGTCGCCGTACGACACGGTCTCTCCATAAGGAATCGCCCTAAGCTTTTCCCAGACCTGTCGTTGAAATGCAGTAGCCCGAATGTCCAAGGGCAAGTTGAGGTGTGGTTCCCTGGCTGCAAGGTGTTTGAGCACAATTTCAACTGTATTACGTAGTCTTGGATCGGCCCGCACAATGTTCGCCTCCGAAAATTCTTCTTTCAAGGCTTTCTCCAGTTGTTTATCCATATCTCCCATCATCACCGAACACACACCTCGTTCCGTCACAGCCACCAGCAAACGACCCAGCGGGGAGTCAACGATCGAGTAACTAATGTTTACTCCACGGCCGCCACGACTATACGTCGCCGGCGTCATCCCGAGTTCGTCAGACGCGTTTTCGTAAAGACGACTACTCGAGTTGAAACCCGAATCGTATAGTGCAGTCGTGACTGACTTCCCTTCCTTCACCGCTGTTTTGAAGTTGCCGAATCGTCTCGCAGCCAGGTATTGCCGCGGACTAATTCCCATGATGCTCTTAAATGTCCGTTGAAGATGAAACACACTGACACCAGTCCTGGTTGCCAGGTCAGCAAGTTTGACTGTGTCTGGATCGCCCTCGTCGAGATACCGACAAACCTTCTGCACCATCTCGATCTGAGGATCCAATACCCTTGCTCGTTTTGGTTCACATCTCAGGCACGCGCGAAAGCCAGCTTGCTCCGCCGCCTCCGCCAGTGAATA
>Ga0207701_10003214_pt1 | contig 16820 bp, 15 predicted proteins | sample KBSSwiSSwithPhiX_FD_184294 | JGI IMG/M metagenome (GOLD analysis project Ga0207701, IMG submission 184294) | Switchgrass rhizosphere bulk soil microbial communities from Kellogg Biological Station, Michigan, USA, with PhiX - S5 (SPAdes) (version 2) | ecosystem: Environmental > Terrestrial >... | reverse complement strand
CCAGCCTACACATTCGGGGACTCAGCACTCTTCTAATCCCACAAACGGCAGTTTGTGGATACTTCAAGTCCATCCTATGAGGGCAAGCAAACCTGATGGAAAGCGCGGTCCCTGAGCGCACCCTGTTCTGCAGAAGCTTGGACTTGAACAATCCACAAACTGCCGTTTGTCGGATTCAATTCCTTTTCGAGCGACGAATGAATAGGTTGGACTTGAACAAACTCCAAACTGCCGTTTGGAGTATTTTTGCAAGAGCCTGTAACGAATATCGGACATCACTCGATCAGCCCCATCTCCTTCCCAATCTGCACTGCCTGAGTTCGTCGCTTTGCACTCAGCTTGTCGAACAACCGGCTTGAGTGAGTCTTGACCGTGTTTTCACTAACGAACAACTTGGCAGCGATCTCGCGATTGCTCATCCCCGTTGCGATGAGTTCGAGAATCTCAAGTTCTCGCTTGGTAATCCCAAGGTCGCGAAGTTTTGCCTCATTGACGACAAATGGCTCGACGCTTGGGACCGTCACCTCCTTTAACACCACAACCTCCTGGTTGCGAGTTAGCTTTAGCCCCAGCCAGATGCCGACACTCGCAAAAAGGAGCGCAATCAGTCCCCCGTAGATTTCGATAGAATGCTCGACGACTAGAAAACGGTATTCGATTAACTTGAGCGCCAGAATCAGCACGCCGCCGCAGAGTCCGTAGATGAGTCCGTAAATGATGAGCTGTTTTTTCACTTGGATTTCAGCGGGTCGAGATTCTACAACGAAACCATGTTGCCTCTCAGAGTTTTCAGCTGAAGCGTCTCGGACACTACTCCTAAGAAATTAGTTGACACTCCGCCCGTCTCGTCTCTATACTCCTAAAAACTTAGGAGACCAAGACCATTATGGCGCGCAGCAAGACTGAACATCTGACCCCGCTTGAGTTGGAAATCATGCACGTGTTGTGGGAGACGGGACCCGCGAACGTCCAAACGGTTCAGCAAAAACTCAAACGCGATCTCGCTTACACCACGGTGCAGACGATGCTCAATATCCTTCATAAAAAAGGCAAAGCTAAACGAACTCTGAAAGACCGCGCGTATTTCTACAAGCCGGCCGTGAGTCGAAAGCAGGTCGTGAGTAAACATGTGATCGATGTCATTGACCGCTTGTTTGGCGGTTCTGCTGAAAGTCTCGTGATGAGTTTGTTGGAAACCAAACATTTGACTCCGGCCAAACTCGCTCGCTTGCAGAAGATTGTTGCGGAAGTGGAGGAAAAACTCGATGAAGATAAGTAGCCAAATCCTGCTCACCTTTCTCCTCAACGCTTGCTGGCAAGTCGCATTTGTAGCGGCCCTCGCAAGTGTTTCATCCTGGTTATTCCGAAACTCCGCTGCTCGCTATCGCCACTGGATTTGGGTTGCTGCGCTGTTGCTTTCCGTCGGTATCCCTTTGACGACGTCAACGCGAGTTCTTCGACAGGGACTAAGCTCAAACGCGCCAATCACCGAGGGAGTGGCTATCGACCCGCTGGTTCAAACGTTTGCTCGAAACTCGCAACCGGCGCAGCTAACCGGGTCGACATTGGACAGTGAGCCTTTTCTACTGAGTCGACCGCTCGCGCTTTCTTTGATCGGGGTTTATTTCGCCTTTCTTTTCTACAGTGGATTGCGTTTGGGGGCTGCGTGGTATGCCACGAGGCGGATGAAGCTGAATGCAGTTCATTTAGAAGATCAACGTCTCACCCAGATCGTCGAGAGATGTGCGACTGCCATTAAGACGAACGCAGTTAACGTTCGTCTTTGCTCGACAGAGTCCGTATCGGTTCCCATCACCATTGGTATGTTCAATCCGATAATCATTCTTCCTCGCCTGTTACTCAACGAGGGAAATGAGGAAGTCCTTACCTCGGCGATTGGCCATGAACTGATTCACATTCAGCGTCGCGACTATGCCTTCAACCTCGCTTACGAGCTTTTGTTCCTGCCGCTTTCGTTTCATCCGGCCGCGGCATTAATCCGACGTCGAATTCGTCAGACTCGTGAACTCTCATGCGATGAATTGGTGGCGGAGCGAATCCTAAATGCGGAAGTCTATGCCCGCTCTCTCGTGCAACTGGCTAGCGGAACCCCAACACTGCGTCGTCTCTCCATTACAACAACCGTAGGCATCGCTGATGCCGACATACTGGAGGCTCGTATCATGTCACTATTAAACAAAACAAAGGTGGACACACCTCGAAAGAGAATGCTGCTGATTGCGGTTTCGTTGTTGCTCCTCGTGCCGTGTCTTGCTGCCGGTTCGTTTGCGATGAAGTTTGATCTCAAAAGGTCGGAAGCTGTTAATCAAGAGCCATCGCAACAGGAAAAGCAACGCCGTGAGGAGGAGACGGTCAAGCGAGCTCGCGCCACTACCGTCGATTTCGGCGACGAACGCGCAATGAAAGAGCGAATGGAAACGGATCAGGCGTTTCGCGAAAAAATGATCGCCAGACAGGAACTCGAAATGAAAATGCTAGCGATCAAACAGTCGGCGCTCGTGAAGATGGCGCGTATCACCATGGATCAGGCGATTCAGATCGCGACCAGTCAAAAACCCGGCAACGTTTTGCAGTGCAGTCTTGACGCTGAGCACTGGGAAGAACCGGGCAAGCTCGCAAAGGATGGATTCGTTTTCTATCGAGTAGTGTTGGTCTCGACTGAAGATATTGAGACCGGTGCCTCGACGCACGTTTGGGTAAACGCTGTCGATGGAACAATCATTCGCACCGAAAAAGAATTACCTCGGAAACCACGTCCGGAATAATCAAGAACAAGTCAGGAAGGGTGGCTCGCCCCCGCTCCAGCGCAGCGCAATTGTGCCAGCAGGAATACTATCCTCAAGGTAATTGCGCTGCGCTGGAGCGGGGGCAAGCTCCTTCCTGACTTGTTCATTTGGAACGTCGTTCTAGATCCGAAGGGTCCAACACCCAATACCCAACACCCATACTGCTTACTACGCTGCTTTCACATCTTTGACTGGCTGGCGTCCCAATTCCTTCATCAACGTGTCAAACCCTGGGAGATCCAGCGACTGTGGCCCATCAGACAGGGCACGTTCCGGACACGGGTGAACTTCAATTATCAATCCGTCTGCGCCGACCGCCGCGGCCGCTTTCGAAAGCGGAGTGATCAAGCTGCGTAAACCCGTTCCGTGTGACGGATCGGCGAGCACCGGCAGATGCGACAGCTCTTTCACGAGGGCGACTGCCGCAAGGTCGAGCGTGTTCCGCGTAGCTGTTTCAAAGGTCTTTATTCCGCGTTCGCACAAGACGACATCGTTGTTCCCGCCAGCCAACAAGTACTCGGCCGCCAGTAACCATTCCTTTACAGTCGCCGAGGGACCGCGCTTCAAAAGAATCGGTTTGGGAACAGTGGCCAATTTTCTTAACAACGAAAAGTTTTGCATGTTGCGTGCGCCGACTTGCATCATATCCGCGTATTCAGCAACGTCTTCCACGTCACTCTCACTCATCACTTCAGTAACGATTGGCAATCCAGTTTCATTGCTCGCTTCTTTTAGAAATCGCAACGCTTCAACGCCAAGGCCCTGAAAGTCATATGGCGAAGTGCGTGGTTTGTACGCCCCACCACGCAACATGTTCGCGCCCGAGGCCTTTACTCCACGTGCAGTTTCCAGAAGTTGGTCACGCGACTCGACGGAGCATGGCCCGGCGATAATCACCAGGTCGCCGCCGCCAATCTTTACGCCACCAACATCGACGACAGTGTAGGCCTCGCGAAGTTGGCGGCTGACTAGTTTGAACGGCTGTGAAATCTGGATGACTTCGGCAACGCCGGGTGCCGCGCGTAAGGCCTCGATCTCGGAACGACGACCACTGCTGCCGACGGCGCCGATAATCGTCCGCTCTTCTCCTCGAACTACGTGTGCTTGAAATCCGCACTCCTTGATTCGGTCGATCACGTGTTCGATCTCTTCAGCACTGGCGGATCTTTTCATGTTGACGATCATTTGTTTGATTCCTTCTTAGTTTGACTTTGAAAGCAGGACAAAGCGCGTGAAGTTATCGCTGTCGTCCTGGATGTTTTCCCGAACTATTACGCCGCCGTAAATTTCAGCAGCGCGCTTACCGGCAATGGCTGCGCGACGACGCCAGCCGTGTCTCAACACTTCCGCTACGCTTCCCGCGGTGTCGTCGCCAACAATCTGTTTCATTTGCGGATGCTCTGAGAGGAAACGAGTGCACTGGGCCAGAGCCATCTGATGAGATTGCACCTCATCGATGTCATTAAAACTAACACCCGGGCACGCGATGAGTTGTTGAGCGACCGGGATAGTGATCTCGTCGACGATTTTGAGATCACTCGCTTGCAGCAAGTCGACCGATGCTTTGACCGGCCCGGCAATGCTGTTTTCAATAGGGGCGAGGATGCGATCAGCTATGCCGTCGTCCAGACTTCCGTAGAGATCGAGGAAGGTCACACGTGGGACCAGCTCAATCTCTTCGCCGAGTAGTTTTACCGCAGCGTCCTCGCTGAACGCTCCGCGCTCACCTTGAAAAGCTACTCGAGGTCTGTGATTCGTGCTCATTCGGTTACTCAGGCTTGATTGGAGACCGTTGTAGATTCCACACGTCGAGACTCGCGGATGATGCGTCGGAAGAGTTTTCCAACCGCATCGTGGTCGAGGGGCCCGTCGTTGAGCTCCTGCAAGCGTCCGAGCACATAGCGTTCACGCTCCGGATCGCAAAAGGGCAAGTCGGCCGCTTTCTTCAATGTGCCGACTTTGATTGCCAGGCGCGCTCGAAGATTGAGGAGTCGCAGTATCTCCTTGTCGATTTCGTCGATCTCTCTGCGCCAATGTTCGATATCCATGAGTTAGGTCTCCTGATGCCCGATGAACTTTAGTTTGTCGTCGTCATTTTCAAGTGACTCTTGCTGACTGCGGCCCCGACAAACTGAAGTTTATCGGACATCAAAAAAGCCAGCCGCGATTTGTTTGATCGCGGCTGGCTCGTTTGAAAGTTTGTGCTTTCGCTTTAGGTCTTCAGCACATCGGTTTCCAACATCGCCGTCCGCTCTCCTTAATAAAGAAGTAGCGGTACGTAAAAGCGAAGTAGAAAAATTGGCGAGTGCTAATCATGACCAGGGTTAATATAGGGGGTCGGGAAAAATTGTGTCAAGAATAAGTTTAGGTCTTGGGTCTTTGGTCTTGGGTCTTTGACTACAATAACCGCCTGATTTCACCCGAATCAAAGACCTAAGACCGAAGTCCAAAGACCGATAAATGATGCTTTCAATAATTTTTATCTGACTACCATCCACTGAAATACGTAGGCTTGCAGCAGCACAAGTAACCCAACCAACGAAGCCAGCGCGAGACTGTGGAAGAATACAAATCGGAGGATCTCGCCTTCATGTCCGTACCAGCGCGTCGCCGTACTCGCTACGACAATCGACTGCGCGTCAATCATCTTGCCCATGACGCCACCGGAACTGTTCGCCGCTGCCATCAGTATCGGACTGAGACCGAGTTGCGTTGCCGTGATCTTTTGCAGGCTTCCGAACAAGACATTCGAAGACGTATCGGATCCGGTGAGAGCGACTCCCAGCCACCCTAGCATCGCGCCAAAGAACGGATAGAAGAAACCCGTTTTCGCGAAGGCGAGACCAAGTGTCGCGTCCAAACCGGAATAACGAGTCGTGAAACCAATCGCGAGCATTGCGGAAATGGTAAGCAGCGAGAAGCGGACGAGTTTCAGAGTCTGCCAGTAGATACGTGCGAGGCCGGTGAACGAATAACCCATTCCTAATCCGGCAATGAGTGAAGCAATGAAGATCCCGGACCCCGTTGCAGATAACCAGTTGAAGTTAAACACGGCGGCCTCGGCAGAGTTCTTCGCAACAACAGGCGGCACGCGAACCACCATCTTGTCTAACCAAGGAACCGGAATCTTTGGAGCAGAGAATCCGTCGAGCAGTGCTTTGATTTGTGGCAGGCCCCAAAGAAAGACAACGACGCTGAGGATGATCCAGGGTAGCCAGGCTTGGAGGACGGCTTTGGTACTTTGGACTTGGTGCTTTGAGCTTTGTCCCTCGTCTTCAGACATTCTCCAAATCTTCTTAGGCGTCCAGAATTTCAGGAAGACTGCCAACGCACCCATTGAAGTAACGGCAGCGATCACATCAACCAACCACGGTCCATGAAAGTTTGAAACGAGAAACTGTGGAATCGCGAAACACACTCCAGCAACAAGAATCGCCGGCCAGATCTCGATCATTCCACGGAAACCGGCAAACGCCCAGATCAACCAGAAGGGAACCAGCAATGAAAAGAACGGCAGTTGTCGGCCGACCATGGCGCTGAGATCTTTCAACTCGAGGCCCGTAACACTTTGTAGTCCGATGAGTGGGGTGCCCAGTGCTCCGAAGGCTACTGGCGCTGTGTTGGCGATTAACGAGAGACCGGATGCGGAGAGCGGTGAAAAGCCAAGTCCTATTAGCAGTGCACCCGTGACGGCTACCGGAGTACCGAAACCTGAAGCCCCTTCGAAGAATGCACCGAAGCAAAACGCAACGAGTAAAAGTTGAAGACGCGAGTCCTGCGTCAGGCCGGTGATGCTGTGCCGCAAAGTGTCGAACAGACCTCGTTCTTTAGTGAGCTGGTAGAGGAAGATCACATTGAGGATGATCCAGCCAATTGGAAACAAACCATACGCGGCGCCAAAGAACAGACTGCCAAACGCCATCTTAGTCGGCATCCCAAAGATCAGAGTTGCGATCAGGATCGATGTCGCCAAACCAAGTAGGGCCGCAGTGTGGGCTTTGATTTTGAAGACAGCGAGCGCGCCGAGAAGGACTACGACCGGCAACGCTGCAAACAATGTGGAGAGCCACGGGTGGCCCAGGGGATCGTAGACTTGAGACCAGGGCATGGGCGACAGATTACACCGATTTCTCAAAAACAGAACTGATGTTTACGGTGAGAGGTAAAGAGAATTTCGGAATTGGGAATTCGGATTTCGGATTTTGTGTTGACTCCGGAGCGCTGAAACTTTTCGGTCACACTCGAAAACGCGCGCTGATTCCTGGCAGCGAGCCTCAACCAACACGAAAGCCGAAATCCGAATTCCCAAATCCGAAATCATCCAGACTACGGAAACAGCAACAACTTTCCGGTCGTTTTTCTGCCTTCGAGATCGCGATGGGCTTGTGCCGCTTCAGCGAGCGCATAGGATTTGTGAATACGCAGTTTCACTTCACCTTTAGCGATAGCACCGAGAACTTCTCCAGCGCGCAATTCGAGTTCTTCACGAGTCGCCGTGTAGTGAGCAAGTGTTGGGCGCGTGATGAAGAGTGATCCCTTCTGGGAAAGCTTGATCAAATCAAACGGCGGAACTGCGCCACTCGAGCCGCCAAACAACACCAGGTATCCACGTGGTCGAAGTACTTCGAGATCTTTATCAAACGTTGCTTTGCCAACACCATCGTAAACAACGTGCACGCCCTTGCCGTCCGTTAATCGTTTTGTTTCTGCTTCAAAATCTGCCTGCGTATAGACGATGCATTCGTCGGCGCCAGCTTCGCGTGCGAGTTGCGCTTTCTCTTCAGTCCCGGCCGTGGCAATCACGCGGGCGCCGATCCTCTTGGCCATCTGTACAAGAAGTAATCCGACGCCACCAGCTGCCGCATGAATCAACGCTGTCTCACCGGACGCAAGTTTATAGCTGCCATTCAACAGATAGTGCGCCGTCATTCCCTGCAACATCGCAGCTGCGGCTTGTTCAAAACTCAATTCCGCAGGGATCTTTACCAGACGCGCCGCGGGCACTGCCGCAAACTCGGCGTAGCTACCGAGGGAACTCGTGTAAGCGACCCGGTCTCCAGGTTTGAGATCAGAAACTTCTGAACCAACGTCTTTGACAATGCCAGCCGCTTCCTGTCCATTAATAAATGGTAACGGCGTCGGATATCTGCCCTCCCGAAAGTAGACGTCAATGAAGTTGACGCCCGAAGCTTTGATCTCAACCAGCGCCTCGTTAGGTTTTGGAGTTGGAACGGGAACGTCGACTAAAGTGAGCACCTCTGGCCCACCGGTGTGGCTGACTTGAATTGCTTTCATGAGCAAATACTATCTCAAAACTCAGATTTCAGATCTCAGATTCTCCAGTCTTGACGTGGCCCTTTAGTAGTAACACTGCACTAACGGGCGCGCTCTTCTGGGACCGCAGGCTTCCTCGCCTGCCGACGTCGCCACTAAGTAACCCGAATTCCAAACGTGGGCAGGCGTCCTCGCCTGCAAACGTTGCACTAAGTCCCCGAATTCCAAACGTGGGCAGGCGAGGACGCCTGCGGTCCCAGAAGAGCGCGCCCTGAAGATCGGACGGCGTCACTAAAGGGTGCCGATGACAGATTCCCCGGGGGAAAACTGGAGAACGATACGAGAAATTGTAGACTCAAAAACTTTCCTGTGATCGCTGTTGACAGTCCACCTGTTGCTTCATAGGATACGGCCGCACGCCTAACCAATCCTGAAAAGATCCAATAGCTCGAAAGGAACTTTAGTGACTAATAAACGAACTGCTTTGTCTCTCGTCGCGTTGTTGCTAACCATCTGTGTGGTGCAGCCGACGTTCGGGCAAAAACCAGCCTCCAGCTCAATCAAATTACCGTTCGAGACTTTCACGCTACCTAATGGTCTTACCGTGATTATGTCCGTCGATAAAGCGACGCCGACCGTAACTGTCGATGTGTGGTATCACGTGGGCTCAAAGAATGAGAGCACCGGTCGAACCGGCTTCGCTCACTTGTTCGAACACGTGATGTTCACCGGCTCCGGTCATGTTCCTTACGGTTTGCACGACAAACTCACTGAGGGAGTTGGTGGTAACAACAACGGTTCCACCACAAACGACCGTACCAACTACTACGAAAATATCCCGTCGAACTACCTCGAATCTGCGCTCTGGATGGAAGCCGATCGAATGGGATTCCTGCTTGATACCCTGGACATCACCAAGCTGAACGCGCAGCGCGACATCGTCAAGAACGAAAGACGCCAGCGTGTCGACAACCAACCCTACGGTCGCGTCGGTGAGATTTTCGCAACGGCGATGTACCCCAAAGGTCATCCGTACTCCTGGCCAGTGATCGGATCGATGGCTGACTTGAGTGCGGCCTCGGAAGAAGATGTCAAAGCGTTTTTTCGTATTTACTACGCACCTAACAACACGACCATCGCAATCGTCGGTGATTTTGATCCGGTTCAGGCAAAAGCCTGGGTCAAGAAATACTTTGGCGACTTGCCAAAGGGAACGCCGGTACAAAGACCAAGTGTTGCGCTCGCCAAACTCGACGCCAGCAAACGTCTGGTTTACGAAGACAGCGTGCAGGTCCCGCGTCTCTACATTCAATGGCCGTCGGTTGGTGTGAAGAATGAAGACGACGTCGCGCTTTCCGTGATGAGTTCAATCCTTTCGGGATCACGAACTGCCCGACTTACAAAGGCATTGGTGTACGACTCGCAGTTTGCTTCACAAGCGTTCGCATTCCAAAGCGGTAATGAAGATGTCGGCGAGTTTCAAGTAATCGCTGTGCCGCGACCGGGCCACACGCTTACAGAGATCGAGAATGCGGTCGATCAGGTTATGGCAAAGTTCATCAACGAAGGCCCGACGGCGGAGGAACTACAACGCGCGAAGGCCGGTCTCGAGCTGGGTTTCCTTCGTGGTCTCGAATCAAACCTAGGCAAAGCGGATCAGTTACTTGATGGAGCGGTCTTCCATGGTGACGCGGGTTATTACAGCTCGGACTACCAGAAGACGTTAGCGGTTACCGCTGCCGACGTTAAGCGAGTCGCTGCCAAATATCTCGCCGGAAATCGCATCGTGTTGAGTGTAGTGCCAAAAGGGAAGAGAGATGAGGCTTCCAAGTCGACAGAGAGTGAAACCGTCAGCCTGTTGTTGAGCGGCGCCAAAGGAGAAAGATAATGAAACGAAACAATCCGATTCTAGCGCTGTTCGCAGTTGCGGTTATCTCGCTTGCGAGTGTTGGTTCACTCGCGCAACAAACACTCGATCGAACCAAGATTCCACCTCCCGGACCAAGTCCGGTCTTGCATGTTCCGGCCTGGACAAAGGAGCAGTTGAGCAATGGCGCAACATTGATTGTTTCTGAACGTCACGGCCTTCCATTGATCTCTTTCGCGATTACGTTTGTCGGCGGAGCGAATCAGTTTGAACCCGCAGATAAGCTCGGAGTCGCCAACCTGACGAGCTCGATGATGACTGAAGGAACCACCACTAAGACGGGCGATCAGCTTTCTGATGCGCTTCAGCTGCTGGGAACTAATGTGAATGCTGGTGTAGGTGGCGAGGAGGGCACAGTAAGTTTTGTATCAACTGCGACGAACTTCGAACCAACATTGGCGATTCTTGCCGACATGATGTTGAACTCAACGTTCCCGGCCGCGGCCCTGGAACGACTGAGAGGTCGAACACTCGTGAACTTAACGCAGGCAAAAGATCAGCCAACTGTGGTTGGCGCTCAAGTCTTCGCCAAAGTCTTGTACGGCTCAAACCATCCTTACGGCCAACGAGCAACCGAGACGACGATTAAAGCGATCACTCGCGACGACATCGTTGCGTTTCAGAAGGCCTACTTTCAGCCGGGGCGCGCCATCATTACCGTTGTTGGCGATACGACCGCACTTAAAGCTAAGGCTGCAATTGAGAAAGGTCTGGCAGCCTGGGCCAAGGGTGGAGCGAAAGCGTCCTTTGACTACCCCAAGGTACCTGAACTTCAGCCGTCCAAGATTTATCTCATAGACAAGCCAGGTGCTGCTCAGTCAGTCGTCAACATCGGTTTACCGGGCCCGCCGAGAAATACGCCCGACTACTTTGCGCTTCAGGTGATGAACACAATTCTTGGCGGACAGTTTCAGTCGCGACTCAACGCCAACCTCCGTGAGCAGAAGGGCTATAGCTACGGAGTAAATTCGGGCTTTGGCTACGGAAAAGGACCTGGTGCGTTCCGTGCCGGTGGGTCGATTGTCAAAGATAAGACTGATCTTGCATTGATTGAGTTCATGAAAGAACTCAAAGGCGTCGAAGGCGCAATACCAGTCACTGACGATGAGTTGAAGACAGCAAAGGACAACATGACGCAAAGTCTTCCTGCGCGGTTTGCTTCCGTTACAGCAATAAGTAATTCAATCACGTCGCTGGCTGTGCAAGGCTTGCCTGATGATTACTATCAAACGTACGCGAAGAACATCGCAGCAGTTACGAAAGACGATCTGTTGCGAGTTGCGAAGCAGTACATCGACCTTTCACATATCGCGATTGTGATTGTTGGCGATCGAAGTGAAGTGGAAGCTGGCTTGAGAGCTACGAATATTGCGCCAATCACGATTCTCGATATTGAAGGGAATCCGGTTGGTAGCGGTAGTGGCAGCACGATGAACCGATAAGACTTCGATGTCCGATATGCTTTAGCTTGTCGTTGTCTCTCAATTCGAGATACGGAGTGGCGATGGAGTCACTACATCCCTCGAATGAAGAGACAACGACAAGCTAAAGCATATCGGACATCCCAACCTCGGCAGCGTTGTAGTCAAACACAACCTGCATCATTCTTCGCGCGACGCTTTCCGGAACAAGAGAAAGTGCTGCCCGTCTCAGTCCTCTGGCCCAAACGTTTTCCCACTGTCCAACCGTCCCGTAGATTCTAGAGTAACGAGCTATCGAAGCGGTGCGATCCGATCGTAACTGTTCATAAACGCGGAGCCCCTTCGCGTCTTCACGGTATTTCTCGAAACACCGGGCGAGCACCAGCGCGTCCTCGATAGCCATACATCCGCCTTGACCCAGGTTTGGTGTTGTCGGATGGATCGCGTCACCCAGTAGCGTTACGCGTTTGTTTCCCCAGGTCCTGCTGGATGGGCGATCGAAAGCACCCGTCTTGAGAATTGAGTTTGGGGACGTCGACTCGATGAGTTGTATCGCAGGTCGATACCAACGTTCGAACAATCGTAGTAACTCTCCTTGCGTGTCGTGGGCCCTGGGTGTGTTAACGCTTTCACCCTGCTTCCAAACTTTACGGTCAGCACTTCGCTCTTCGACCTTTGGACTGGTGTTCGCAGCATTAGCCGCCGCCCACCAGCCGATGCGGCCAAGTCCTACGGGACCAAGGCCGAATCTTTTTCCGCGCCCGTGTAATTCGATTGCGGTTGCAGGTGGTATCGAGCCAGGTATTGTCGAGGAGATTCCCCGCCAGACTGTATAGCCGCGATAGATAGGCGACGATTCATCGAGCAGTTCGGTTCGAACTCGTGAGTGAATTCCATCAGCGCCAACCAGAAACTCCGACTCACTTGAGTGTCCGTTTGCAAAATGAGCGACAACCTTTTCGTCATCCTGGCTGCAATCGATCAGCGAACTACCCAGATGAATCGAAGCGGAAGGAAGTGAATTCAGCAAAATCTCCTGGAGGTCCGCGCGATGGAGCGCGACTGCCGGCGTGAAGTCTAGCTCTGAAGTTTCAGCGATAGTGACCTTGTTGATTGGTCGACCGGTTTGATCAAGCCACTGTATTTCCCGCATCTGGCCGGCATGCTCAAGAACTTTCTTGGCGAGGCCGAGTCGCTCTAACACTCGCATGGCATTGGGCCAGATTGCGATGGCAGCACCGACGTCCAGTAGGGCGGGAGCTTGTTCGTAGACCTCCGGTTCAAACCCAAACTGTCTGAGTGCAATTGCAGTGGTGAGTCCACCAATACCTCCGCCAATGATTGCGACGCGAATCATTCGGCGGAGAGTAAACAGGGAAGTGCGAAGTGTAAAGTGCGTGGCACAGACTTCAGTCTGTGAGGCTTAATAAGAAAGAGTGACGTGGGGAACGAGTAATTTCCTATATGTCATTTGACATTTATCAGTCGGTTATTTGTGTTCCGACAGATTCTTTATATGCACCAGCACCCTCTGGTGGATGCGATGAATAATCGCGTCAGACCAGAGATGCCAATAAACACCAGGCCAGAACCGGTTTTGATACCAGGTTGTTCCTTCAAGCAACGTTGTTCCATCCGGCAGCGCCTTCAATTCGAACTGACCTCGTCTAGAGATCAGGTAGTGCTCAACGTGAGGTGGATGTAGATCACTGTAGATCGACATTTCTTCCATCGCTGGGGGTTGGCCACTTACCGAAAATGACAAAAGGCGAGGTTCATCCCACACCGTAATCGGTTCAACGAATTCGCCGGTTGAGAACACGCAATGTCGCACGGCTCCGACACCGTGCCCCGCGATGTCAGCTCGAATTGGATACGCGATTCCGGTCTTGAAGATTGTTTCAGTGGGTGGCGGGAGCTGCGCAAATGATACGACGTTAGACCAGACAATCTGTGCGTTAGCTTCAATCACGACAGATGTCTTCACTGCATACACCGGAGAAGTCTCACCAATGCTGTATTCAAGAAGAGTGAGGCCAGGCATTAACAGAAACCCTACCGACACAACGCGCAATGACTGATTGGAAAAGGATCGTCGCTGCTGAAGGACGAATCCGATGAACCCGCCAAACAATGCCAGAACAATCGCTAGCGGCAGTGCCATGATTAGGCAAATCAACCCCTCGATTGCTACGGCAAATAGTGAAATGCCAACTAAGGCGGTCGATAGCAGCGCTACCAGGAGGCATCTCCCGAGCGAACGAGGCTGGTGATATCCGTAAATAAGAACCGAATTCAATCCCAGGAAGAACGGAATACCAACGAATAGTCCCCATCCATAACTACCGAGGCCATTCGCGCTAAGTGTCGTGATCAGAACCGAAAGGCCCGCAGTAACTAAGACTCCGAGTGCAGCGCTGCCAAATTCGCCCCTCGGGATCCATCTGGCAAATCTTGAGGAAAGCTGCTCGCGATCACGGGGTGCTTCCGAGGGAATAGCAACAAGAATGATGAAAAAGGCGAGATTGAAAAAAGGTAGGAAGAACAGCGGTACAAGCCAGAGAGGCAAGTTCGCGTCGCGCAGCCGTCGAAGTGTTAACACCGTCCCGATCCAAATGAAAGGTAGCGCGATCACAATCAACAAGGCATAGAAGCTGGCTTCTCTTCGGGAAATGTTCGCGATACCGGTCGGGATGTCGGAAACCCAGTAGTTGAGAATTCTCCACGGATACCCATAGAGCGCAGCTACTAGGCGATCGAGATTGTGCTTAATAGCGAGGAGTAGTAATCCGCTGATGAGATAACGTGTGCGGCCAACCTTACCTTGCCAATTCCAGACGTCGAAGAGTTGTGAGCTCAAAGTCGGGTCCTTTTTGTGATGTAGTGTTAAAGGATTGAGTCAACCCTCTAGCCGCGCAGTGGCAATCAAGTCAGTACCACAACGCGGTAGCGTGTGGCTTGTCTTAATTACCACCACACAAGATTAGCAGTCTTGAGCCACACGCTACCGCGTTGTGGTACTGACTCCATGGTCACGAGCACCACCTCAGATCACCGACGCAAAACGGTTTTGGTTCCGGCAAGCCATTTCGAATCTGCTCTGCTGTGAACCTTCTCGTGGGGATCAGATCATACGGAACCGGAACCACAGGCGACGCTGGTTCGACTACACCTTCCGACAGGATCCTAATCTGGGCAAGGGAAGTGAGCGGAACTTTCATCGTCAACTCAAATACCTGGGCCATGAGTTGATGACACCAAACTGGCAGCGGAAACATTAATGGTTGTTTACCGACCACCTCGGCTACTCGCCGAACAGCTTCGCTCAGATATATCTCTTCGGCGCCAAGTAAGGCGATGGTTTGACGTTTCAATCGCCGATCAACTAATGCTGCCCGCATCACGTGAACCAGGTCTTCGATGGCCAGCGGTCGAACGCTTTTCTCTTCAAGACCGACCAAGGCGAAGACGGGGAATGTATGAAGCGCATGACTCAAGTGATCGAGCATGTGATCGCCGCGACCGTAAACGACGCCTGCCTTGATGATTGTGTATTCGAGTCCGGAGTTACGAACGATCTGTTCAGCTTCCCACTTTGATTTGTGGTAAGGCGAGTCGCAGTTTGGGCGGGCTCGTAGGAAGCTCATCAACACGATCTTTTGGACGCCGGCTGCCTTCGCTGCCTCAACTACATTCCGTGTAGCATCGACGTGAACGCGTTGAAATGTCTGCTCACCGATTTCTCTGTTAATGCCGGCGCAATGGGCAAGTGCATCACAATGCGTAAACGCTTCCTTCAGCCCCTTAACATCAGAGAGATCACTAGCAACGAAAGGGGCTTCAACATCTGGCAGAGCATGTCGAGCCAATAGAACGACATCGTGTCCTTCGCTCAGCAGCCGTTTTGCCAGATGACTTCCAACGAATCCAGTTCCGCCAGTGATTGCGATTTTCATTGTAGTGATTCCTAGTCGTAAATACTTTCTTCAGGTTCAAAAGGGGCTCGCTCATACCTCGTTGTGTTCCGGTTCTCCTGAAATGCCTTCTCTCAATTCATCAACCAACCGCAACGCCTGTTTCCTCAATGGCCTCATGAACGGATTGCTGGCTAACGAAATCAGCTTATCCAGTAGATCAACCGTGTGATCGATCAATCGGTAAGTGCGTCTGTGCTTCGGAGACTTATCGTGAATCCAGAACAAGACGATTCCCATGTGATAGACCCAGAGCAGGTACGGAAGTTCGGCGCGCAGGTCTTTTGGAATTCGCGTCTTTGAGTCGTCGATCGCTTTCGCAAACAGTTCGATGCTTTCCTTGCGAACCGGATCAGTCTCGTCAGAAAACGGATTGAGCGGGCTTTCCGGATTTGCGGCAGTTTTGAAAAGCACGCCTGCGAACTCGTGATACGGCTCTATCGTTTCGATCTTCAGACGCATTAAGGTCAGCAGGCGTGCTTTCAGCGTGTGCTCCTTCTCCAAAGCGGGCACTGAGGCGGCGAGGTGTTCTTCATGGGTGCGATGGTAAAAGGCCTGGATGAGATGTTCCTTCGAGTGAAAGTAGTAATAAGCGTTTCCTAACGAGAGCTTTGCTTTGTCAGCGATCGCTCGCATCGTCGTCTGCTCGTAACCCTTCTCGCGAAAGATCTCCAGGGCTGTTTCCAGGATCAGCGCTTTTGTTTGATCTCCTTTCTGTGTTTTCGCTGATTCCGTTTTTTTCATCGCACCCATAAAGTTCTCCTTTTAGCGGCTACACCGCTTCACTATCCCTGGTCGCTCAGGCACCCACGACTCTCGAAATCTGATATCGATTCTGCGAGATCGCCGACACTACCTTCTTTGTGGTCGGCAACAGTTCAGGACTCGATAATCGATACGCCCACTCGCGATAACGTGTTAACGCCCACAAGACCATCAGCCACGCTTTCGATCCGAAGTAGACCGCTCCACGATTATCGATAACCGTCAGGTCCGTCTTTGTCAGGTCGTGATTCAGTTCCGGATAGCGCTTGTGCGCCTCTTCGGAAGCACATGGAACGAAGATCATGTCGACCAGCTTAGGTTGTTCCCTGAGCCATTCATGTGCGCGACGACAGAGCCCACAATCCGGATCGTAAAGAACAGTTAGTGACAACATGGTCACCCCTCCTGTTTGACGGCGGTGAATGCATCAGGACCAACAGGCGGTTGAGTGTGAATGTTTGTTTTTCGTCGTCGCATCCGGCTGAAGACGAAGAGATTGAAGAAGTGCATGACTCCCAGAACAATGAGCACCATGCCGACTTTTACGGACAGGGCTTCAATACCTTCCTTGGCATTAGCGATATCGTAGCCAAGTTTGAGCGCCATGCTGACGTAGCCGAAGTTGATAAGGTAGAAGCCAACGACGAGCAGG
>Ga0207701_10003213_pt1 | contig 16820 bp, 6 predicted proteins | sample KBSSwiSSwithPhiX_FD_184294 | JGI IMG/M metagenome (GOLD analysis project Ga0207701, IMG submission 184294) | Switchgrass rhizosphere bulk soil microbial communities from Kellogg Biological Station, Michigan, USA, with PhiX - S5 (SPAdes) (version 2) | ecosystem: Environmental > Terrestrial > Soil... | reverse complement strand
GGCTATGCGCGAGCAGTACGACCGGACGCGTGCTTTGCGCAACCGCCGCCGTGAGGCGAGCCGACCAATCGGCGTACACCGGATGGTCCCAGTCGGCCTGTTCGACCCGCTGAAATTCCGGAAAGGCCTCCTCCCACGCGGTCTGAAAATGCCCGGCGCCTGACCCGTTGACGCCGGGCAGGACGAGTATCGTGAAATCGTGGGTGTCGCGCATGCCATCGCTCCGTAAGAATGCTCAGCCGGCGAGCCGGCCCGCGCGCCAGTCCCGCGCGATTTCGCGCGCCGCATTCATGCCCGGCACGCCCGACACGCCGCCGCCCGGATGCGTGCCGGCGCCACACATGTACAGGCGCGTCAGCGGGCCGCGATACGCTGCATGACCCAGCACGGGGCGCGCGCTGTAGAGTTGATCGAGAGTCAGCGCGCCGTGGAATATATCGCCGCCGGTCAAGCCGAAATCGCGCTCGAGGTCGAGCGGCGACAGGATTTTGCGCCCGAGCACGCTCGCTTTGAAGTTCGGCGCATGGCGGTTCACGCTGTCGATCACGAGATCGGCGGCGCCTTCTTTGCAATCGTCCCAGCGCTTGCCGTCCGGCAGCTCGTAACTGAAATGCTGGCAGAAGAGGCTCGCGACGTGGCGGCCGGGCGGCGCTAGCGTCGCGTCGACCGTGCTCGGAATCAGCATTTCGACTATCGGCTCGCGCGACCAGCCGGCCGTGCGCGCGTCGAAATAGGCGCGCTCCATATAGGCGAGCGACGGCGCCATGATGATGCCGGACTGGTGGTGCGGCTGCGTCTCGCGGCCGGGCAGCACGCTGAAGTCGGGCAGTTCGGAGAGCGCGACGTTCATGCGCAGCGTCGCCGATTCGCAGCGGTAATTGCGTATGCGCGCGAGAAAGTCGGCATCGAGCTCGTTGGCGTCGATCAGACTCAGATAAAGAGACCGCGGATTCAGGTTGGCTACCAGGCAGCGCGCGGCGATTTGCGTACCGTCGGCGAGCATCACCGCCCGGGCCGCACCGCCGCTCACGACGACGCGCTCAACCGGCGATGCGGTGCTGATTTCGACGCCGCGCGCACGCGCCTCCGCGGCCATCGCCTGCGTGATTGCGCCCATGCCGCCAACGGCGTGGCCCCACGCGCCTTTTTTGCCGTTGACCTCGCCGAATACGTGATGCAACAGCACGTAAGCGGATCCCGGCGAGTACGGGCTCGCAAAGTTGCCGACGATCGCATCGAACCCGAACGCCGCCTTGAGCGGCGCCGACTCGAACCATGCATCGAGCATCTGCCCCGCGCTTTTCGTGAAGAGATCGAGCACGTCGCGCCGCGCGGCCAAATCGAGTTTGCGCATGCGATTACCTGCCATCAACGCCGCGAGCGCGTCGCGCACGCCGCCGCCGACATTGGGCGGTGTTTCGACAGCGAGCTGGCGCATCACGTCCGCGACGCGCTCGAGCATCGCGTAATAACGCGGCAACTCGGCGGCGTCGCGCGTGGAAAACGGCGCGACCGCGCGCTGGGTCGCTTCCAGCGTGGGGCCGATGGTGAGATGGCGGCCGTCCGCGAGCGGCAGAAAATTCGCCACCGGCCGCTCGAGTATCTGCAAACCGTGCTCGTGCAAGCGAAGATCGCGAATCACCTGCGGATGCAGCAGGCTCACCGTGTAGCTCGCGGTCGAATTGCGAAAGCCGGGGAAGAATTCCTCGGTGACCGCGGCGCCGCCGATGACGCTGCGTCGCTCAAGCACGCGCACTTTGAGCCCCGCCGCGGCGAGATAACAAGCGCAGACGAGACCGTTGTGGCCTCCACCGATGATCAGCGCGTCGTACTTTTGAACTTCGGCCATTTAGCGGATGATACTGGTGAAACGCCCGCCGGCGATACGGAGGCGCGCGACCCGGTGTCTTATCGGCGCTATGATGAAAGCAGGAACGGTTCGCCGCCGCGAAGGGTCTAACTTCGACATGCGCGCATTTAATCTAATGCGGTTGATCCTGGCACTGACCGCAGCGACCCTCGCCGGTTGCGCGTCGGTCTCGACCGAAGTCACCTTGCTCGACCCCGCGCAGAACTTCGCGCCGACCGAACAGGTCGCGATCCTGTACGACTATCCGCCGCAGCGTTATGTGAAAATCGCACTGATTGAAGCACAGGGGAGTGTCGGCGGTAGCGAGTCGGCACTGCTCGAAGATGCGCGCAAGCGCGCCCGCGCGATCGGCGCCGACGCGATCGTGCGGCTCGAAGTCACCGCCGTCTATTATCCGCCCTGGCCCGTCTACGACCCGGCGTATGCATTCTATCCGCGCTATCGATATTATCCGTACCGCACGTTTTATTCCCCGCCATACTGGTACTCGCCGTATCCGTACGACGGCTATCGGTGGATCGGCGGCGGCGACGTGCAAACCCTGAAAGCCATGGCGATCCACTACATGGATAAAGCGCCCGCGGCTGCGCCGTAGCGGATAAGATCAAGCGTTGGAAATTGGATGGTCAGTCGCGGCACCAACAATCCTGACCGGCCTACGTACGTCACAACCACGGCACAGCAGTTTTACCGCAGCGTTTCCCGCTTCACCGCGACATCAAAGCGTAAGGCGCTTTGCGCTTCCCCGCGCCCTGCCGTCTTGCTGCGACCGATCCAGAGCCAGCTGCGTCCGTCGCTGCTCCGCGCGTATTGGAATTTGCGTTTGAGCGTTCCACCGATACGAGGCACCTCTTCTTCCTCGATGACGAGCGTATCGTCGTCGATCATCGGATGCAGCGGATCGCGGCGCAGCATCCATCCCCGCGGATAAAACACATAGGCGCGCAGGCCGTCGCCAATGGCGATGCGCGTCACGAAATTGTCTTGCGCATCGAGCAGCGCGAGGAAGTCGATGTAGCCGGGGTCGACCGCGCCGATTACGTCGACACTCGCCTCCGGGTAGAAGCGCTTCATGCCAGCGCGTGCGAGACGAATCGACAGCGGGTCGGACAGATTAAGCGGCGTGTCGCGCACGGGCAGCAACGGCGTCCAGTTCGAGGGGACCGGAGTCTGCAGCCGATAGACCAGTTGCGGACTGTCGACGCCGCCGTCGAAGGCGATCCTCTGCTGGAAGGCGAGCGCCTTCGCCTCGAGGTCGCGATTCAGCGGTTCGCCCGACTCGCCCTGCACCGTGTGCTCGATGGCCCACGCCAGATTGGCCATCTCGTCGCGGGCGAGCATCGTCTCCTCGAGCACCGCCCCCTCCTGCACGCCATCCAGGCTGTCCGGCAGGAACATCACATGGTTAAGCCGGCCCTGCAGTGTTGCGTCCGCAGTCATCGAGTACATGGTCCATTGTGAGCCGTTCGGGTTCGCGATCGGATTGGCTGAAGCCGCGATGCCGAAGTTATCGGTAATGACGAAGTCCGCCACGCGATATACCCAGCCGACCGGCAGACGCACCGGCACGAGGAACCAGTCGTTGCCGAAAGTCAGCGCAAACTCGGTCACGCTCATGCGTATCAGATCGGTGACGCCGGCTTCGGCGCCCGCAAAATTGACGTTGCCGTCCTCGAACTCCCAGTAGCGCTCGGCGGGCATACCGGGATAGCGCACCGGCGTCGGATGGCGCGACGCAACCGAGAACGTCTGCCGCACCGTTTCGCCCGCGGGAGCAACCGCCGTCGCGCGAAAGTCCTCCCAGTCGACATGGCCGTCGGTGTACTCACCGGCTTCGAGCCGCGTGTCGCCCGCCTTCAATGCAAATGCGTATTCCAGGCGATTTCGTTGCCACGACGTTTGAGCTGGGTCCCCTTCGTAGAGCAAAGTATCCAGCCAGGCGAGCCAGGTCGCGAGCATGGGTTTGGCGTCGTCCGCATCGGCACCGCCGAGCGCCAGACTTGCCGGCAGGTTTGCCAGCTTGCCCGCGCCATCGACGAGCGGCCTCAGCGCGTCCGCGAGCGCGCGCGCGTCGATGGTCCGCGCATCCAGCAGCGTCGACCACAAGAGGCCCGCACGATCGGCATCCGGATCGCTGGGTGCGTTAAGCGCAAGCGGAAAAGCCGCGAGCAGCGCCACGCGCACGGCCGGTGTCGCCATCCGCAGCGCATGCAGGCCCGCCTCGCCGCGCAGCCGGGCGTGCGTGGACCAGACCGGCTCGGCCTCGACGCGCGTCTCGATCGGCACGTCGTGATCGGTGATCGGTTGCCATGGCGTTGCCGAATCAGTGCCGGCGCGAAATGCGTCCACCTTCACGCCTTGCACTGCGAACTGCAGGCGCAACGGCGTGCCGGCATCCTCGCCCTGAAACTCGTTGAACTGCCATTGCCGCGACAGCAGCCACAGCGGGTCAGCCAACTGCGCTGCAAGTCCGGCTCGCAGGTTGATCGCGGTCGGTTGCGTTTCCAGGCGCGTGGTGCCCGTGATCGACGGCTTCTTCACACCGCTGAAATTCCGCGATGCCGCGGATTTCTTCAATTCGTAGCGCACTGTGTCTCCTCGCGCTTCAGATCTTGCCCAGGGTGAACGCCGCGGTCGACTGCCCCGCGAACGTCAGGAGACGCTGCCGCGCTTCGCGCAACATCTCGAGCACGCGCACGCTCGGCAGGTCGTCGGTGTAGGTGTGCGGCAGATAGTTGCCTGGCAAAATGGCGCCCAGGCCGCCCGCCAAATCGGACGGACGCACGCCGCGCAGCTTGGCCAGATCGAAGGCCTCGTGGATCACGTCGACCGCGTCGTCGAAGCTCCACGCGTCCTGGCCGAGTTTCGGTGGCAGCGCGAGCAGGATCGTCTGCGGCGGGCGCGCGCCCGGCGCGTCGTAGTGAAACCCGATGCCCGTGGTCTGGAACGGATCCGGGATGAACTCGGGCCATTCGTCGCAGACGAACGACGCTACGGTTGCGTCGGCGGCGAGCGCCTCGACCGCGGGCGCATGCAGAGTAATGGCCATGGCTGGCGCGACTTTGTTGATGTCGCGATACGGCGTGCCCGGCTTGGCCGCCAGGTAGTCGCGCAATTCCTCCGGCACTTGCTTGGGATCAAATGGCGTGCCGTCCTCCTCGCGCCAGGCCTCGGGAAGCGCGGCCCAGGTCTGCTTTGCCCGATGCGGGAACTGCACGACTTTGAGGTCGCCCTGTGCGAATGGCGCGCACAACGCCTCGTGCGCCGAAACGGCTGCAGCGAAACGATCGGCGCCTTCGCGCACCCGCGCTGCCTGGGTCAACCAGCCGTTGACGCGCCACGGGTCGGTCGCCGTCAATGCGCTCTGGTCGGCGAGCGACGCGTTGAATTCAGCGGCATACGGCCCGAGGGTGAATCTCGGCAACACCGGGAAATCTTTGCCGAAGAGGCGCTTGAGCCGCTCGATCGCATGCTGGGCCCTTTGCGCGTCGGTCGGGCCCGCCTGGCCATCGAGCAACGGCGGGTCGGCATGCAATGCAGCGTGCAGCGCGTCGAGGATCGGTGTCAGCGCGGTGATTGCCTCGGCCGCGCGGGCGTTGCGAGATGCAGGATCGGCGCCGGGCGCATCGATCGCGAACACCTGCGCCGGCCATGCCACCGGCGGCAACATGTCGGTGACGCCCTTGAGGGCTCCCAACAACGCGTCGGCATCCGCGCTCGCGAGCAGCGCGGCGCGCGCAGTATCGAACTCGGCGACGCTTGTGTTCGCGCGTCCGACGAGCTCGGCAACATCGACGCCGGGGTATTCGCCCTGCGGCTGCAGAGTTGCTTCGATCTTGTCATCGACGCGCACCAAGTCCTTGCGCGTCGCGAAGCGCGCCTTGTCTATCAACGCCTTGAGCGTCATGGCGATCGCTTCGAAGGGGGCGAGTCCGAGCGATTGGGCGTTGTCGGCGTCGGGCAGGATGTCGAGCGCGGTCACGGTCGCGGCATCGACGATCTTGGCGATCAGCGCCGACGCGACGACGCTGCGAAAACCGGTTTCCGCGTGGCCTGCAAGCCGTGGCGCCGCGACGCCCTCGGCCAGAAGTACCGCTGACAACGGCGAAATTCCGAGATCGTCCCAGGTCGCGACGACCGGATTGGCATCGATCACATCATGGCCCTGGCTGTCCATGCGATGGACGCGCGCGACGAATCGATAGCGCGCGCTGTCACCCAACATCGTTGCGACCCAGGCAGTCACTGCAGGCTCGGCGCGAGAGCGGCGATCTTCGGGCCAGCCATCCGGCGAATCAGGACACAGCACGACGATGCGCTGCGTGTAGCTGACACCGCCGCGCGGCGTTTGGTCGACTTGCGTCTCGATCGGGAGCGACTGCTTGTCGGCGACCGCCATTGCCGCCGCTGCGCGCACCGGATTGCCTTGCACGATCTGATGCGCACCTTCGGCGAGCAGCAGGTCGCTCACGCTGTCGGCCAGGTCCAGCGCATCCGCGATGATGGCCGTGAAGGTCGGCTTCTCTCCGGGTAGTATGGCCGGCGCTGGCGGGTTCAGGCCCGTCAGCGTACTGTCGAGTTTTGCGAACACATTGGCCGGCGCGATTTCCCAATCGGCCAGCACGGCGACGCCGTCGACAACGTCGCGTGCGCCGATGGCTTCGGTTGCATCGCCGGACGGCGGACTGCCCACGGGATGCCATGGATAGGCCAGGCGCAGCGGCCAGATGAATTTGCCGAGTTGCGCATCACGCAAGCCGCGCTCGATGCGATAACCGTAGAGCGCCGCGAGCGGCTGGTCGCGCGTGAGCCCCTGCAATATGTCCTTGGCGCGGCGCGCGCGCTTGGAGTCGAGCGCGATGTCAAAGGCGCCTTGCTCGTGATTCGCCATAAACCCGCTGCGCAGGATCGCGGCGGTCGCGGCCTGCGCCTGCGACGGCGCGAGCAGGTAGCCTTCGCTGTCCGGTCGCGCGTCGGCCTTCAAGTTCTCGACCCACGCGTAGCCGCCGACGTATAAGCCGGTCGGCCGGCCCGCGCGCATTTGCTCGAGCCGGCGATTAGCCCGCGCCGCGATCCACGCGTCGAGCCGGTACGAAAACGCATCGAGCGTCGAACGCAGCGCGATGTTGAGTTCGCCGACATTGCGCGAGGCCAGGAAATCGAGGCTGTGCTTGACGACGCCGAGATCGCGCGTTTGCGGAAACAGCTGGTTTACGCCGCTGTAGAGTCCGTCGGCCGCAGCCCAGGCTTTGCTTTTCGCGGCGGGCTTGAGTTGCGCGTTGAGCGTGTTCGCAACATGCTCGCCGAGCGTCGCGCGCCCGGTGACCGCGGGTATCGTGACGCGCGCCAATTCCTTCGGCGTCTGGACCGTGAACATCGCCTCGTTCTCGGGCAAGGTCTCGACGTGGGGCATCAGTGTGTTCGCGCGCGAGATGACGCGATCAACGGCGCCGCTGCTGACGGCGTAGCGGTCGACCGCATCGTGCTGTTCTTTCTGCACGGAGTAAGCGAGAAGCGCCTGCAGCAGCGCGGGCCCGGCCTGGCTCGTTTCGAGCAGCGGGTCGCCCGGCGGTTTGGTGGCGACACTGGCGATGGCCGCGAGGTAGGGCACGGGTTCGGTTTCGTCGCTGGCCTCCTTGGTCGGATCCTTGGCGTTGGCGAGCACCCAAGGGACACCCGCCAGATAGCCCGCGGAATAAGGTGGATCGGGAAGGAAGTCATTGCACACGCCGATGTGGACGTCCCAATAGTGGTACGGCCCCAACGCCGCAACGATGTTCTGGACCACCGGAATCCGGCCGCTCGATTGCGCATCGCTGAACGGCGTAGGGCTCACACAAAAAGTCTGGACATCCTTGTCGCGGTAGTACGCCGCCTGCGACCAGGGCGCGGTTTGCAGGATGTCCTTGGCCTTGTTGACGTCGCCATCGGTGAGCAGCGGAACATTGGCGCATGCGAGTTCCCACATCGGACGCAACACGCCCAGCACCTTGCCGATCGCAGTCTCCACGGCGGAATCGCCCGGATCCGCGAAGCGCTTGCCGACGAGCGGGAGCATTCCGTACGGTTGTTTATCGACGCGCAGTAGCGGCAGCGCGCCCGTCGGACGTACATACGTGGTCGCGTAACGCCGCAGCGCGTAGAGGGCGGACGTGGTCAGCGCCTCCTTGCCGTTGACCAACGGATTCCATAGCTGCGTGAGGTAGTCCCCAAACGTTCCGCGCCATAGCGCGTTCATCATGTGCAGGCCGGTGCGCTGGTCCGAGAGATGCGGATTATCAATGTTGTCGGCGGGCAGCGCGTCGGGCGCAATGCCGAACGCCCAGTTCAGGAGCTGCAACGCGTCCTGGTCCTCGGGACTGTCACCCGGCACGGGAGGCGGCGGAAGTTTCTGGGAAGTCGGGCTGTATCCGGAGGGCTTGGCTTCGGTATTATTGGTCGGGGTGCCCAGCGCGGCGAATCCGAGTCCGGTCGAATCGCGATGCGCGGCGAGCAGGTCGGTGAAATCCACCACGCTGTCGGCGGCGCTCCTGGTCCACTCGAAGCCGACGACGACGAGGCGCTCGAGCGTGCCAGTGGCGAGGTCGAAAGGCCGGACGACTCGGATGTTGGGCGGCGGCACGATCTGGGCCTGCGTCACTTCGATGGCCATGCCCTTCGCAAGTGCTGCGTCGAAGTCCACCATCCAGGCGCGCTCGCCACCGAGCAACGCCTCGGCGTTGTCAGTTGCGAGCCAGTCCGGAGTGAGCACCAGCTCGTCGGGAATCGTCTTGCCCCACACGCGGAAGACCTCATGTCGCCCCGCGGCGTAACCAATCGCGCACCAGCGCTCGGGCAGCAGCACGGCGCGCGTGGTCTTCGCCAGCGCATCGATGGTGTCCATCGGCGGAAACGCGGGCGCTGCTTGTGCGTCGGCCGCTGGCAGCGGATTGGTCGGTGTGAAGACGCGCACGAGCCAAGTGGCGCGGCCACGACCGTAGTTGGTCGTCAGATCGCGCAGGATGCGCGCGGCTTCGTCGTCGTCGTGCGCAAAGCGCGCGGTCCAGTACGCCTGCGCCGCCTGTGCTTCGCTGCCCGTCGGCGCGGGTTCGTGGTCGATAGTGTTGATGTCGTCGGGATAAATCCGAATGCGCAGCCTGGCCGGTTGCCTCGGCGCCACGATATAGCGTGTCTCGATGCGCATCGGCAGCAGTGCGACCGGCACGTGGCCATCGAGACTGCCGACCAGAGCCTCAGGGTCGCGTTGATGCACGAGGCCATTCGCCAGGTCATCCAGTCTGCGCTGCAGTGCCCCTCGTTGTTCGACCAGCGAATTGCGCGCGCCCTGCGCTCGGGCGAGGCGCGTGGCCAGTTGTTGCGTCTGGTCTGCGTTGGCGCCGGCACGAACGGCTACGTCCAGCGCACTCTTCGCCGCAGCGACTTCGGTCTCGGCTGTGCGCTGGCGCAACGCCAATTGCTCGAGATCGGTTCGCGTGGCCTTGAAGCTGCGAAGATCAATGTCGATGCGGGGCATGATCGTGTTTAGGTTCGTTCGTCGGAAAGCCGCGGCTCAAGCGTCCGGCGTCTTCAGCGCATCGCCGCGCCAGTAGCCGCGGAACGGTCGCTGCAGGGCGGCATCCGCGACCGTCGCCGCGTGCGGATGGACCCAGTGCGAAACGCTATTGGGCACTTTGGCGGGCTGCGCCTGCTTGAGCGCCGCCGCGCCGAAGTAGTGCCCGTTACCGACACCGATGTCGACCCAGTCGACATCCTGCCAAAGGCTGCTGTTCTGACCGTTGCCCACCCGCTCATCGAAGCCGAAGCGCGGCTCGGTCATGTGCTCTTCGATGATAAAGAAATACGCGCCAATGTCTTTGGGCAGAATCGCGAACCCGACGTAGCTGATATCCCGGCCGAGGTTGCCGCGCAGCACGGGCATGAGCGCCTTGGCCGGATTCATTTCCGGCACGGCGTCTGGCGGTGCCGGCTGCGGTAGGGGCTCTGCACCGCCGGGCCGCGTCTCGTTGCCAACAATCGGATAGGCGTAAATCGACAGGTTGGGAAACCGCGCCAATAGCTGGCCGCGGATGAGTAGCACCAGCATCGGCGTGCTTCCCGGTTGCGTGCCCAACGGCAGCGCATTCCATTGGTGGATACATTCAATGTCAGTCTTGCCATCCAGCCGTTGCCAGAAGTGCTGGAAGGGCGTGCCGCGCTGGTCGGTAGGCATGCCCTGCCACAGCATCTCGCGGCCCATCTCGTGGTTGGCGCCGACCATCAAGGCCTCGACAAAGCGCGGATTGGTCTGCACCGCCATGATGAAGTCATCGGGCAACACGCCGACACCCGGCAGAAACACATCCGGCGCGATGATCTCGAGCTTGCGTGACAGCGGGAACAGCAGGCGCGGGAACGCCATCACGCGGTCGAATGTACGCGGCACGACATAGCGCAGCCAATCGATGAACGCGGCGTCGAGGCTCGCGCTGATAAACTGGTGAGTAAGCGTGCCGTTCGCAAAACCCACAGCCTGGGCGCCGAGGCTCAGGGTACTGGCAAGGCGCGCCGGCACTGTGCGGTTGGCATCGACGCGCGCGCGCGTACCGGCGGCATTGGCGGCCGTCGCGAAGTCAACGGCTCGCACGATGACGAGCGTATCGGCCGGCGGCAGCATGACCCGCTGATAGTCCTTGAACGCGGTCGAGTAGCGGTGCAGTGTCGCGCGATCCTTCAGCGCCGGCGGCAGCGTGATCGACGGGACCGCATTGTTGGGAGCCGGCGGCACGTTGGTGAAACTGCCCGGGCCGCTCAAGCCGATCTTCACTTCGCCGCCGGCGGCGCCGAGGGTCGAGGGCGGCAAGGTCGAGAACACCGCCGCATTGCCGTAGAGCTTGAGCGAAGTAAGCGGAACGGTGGCTACCGCGGTCATTAATGTGCCGGCCGCGCGCGAAGCCCGCACGGCCTCGGTTCGCGGCGCGACCAGCGCGCTGCCGACGACCTTCAGTGTGCCGCTGCGTGCGTCGATCCGCAGGGCTTGGCTCGTCACCGCGCCCTGCCGGACGGCCAGCAGCACGCCTTCCGTACCGCGCTTGCTGGTTTGCTGGATCAGTTGAGCAATGTTGCCCGTAATCGGGACGCCCGCGATGCTCTGCAGTTCGGCGACGCGGACCGCGTGCGTCTCGGTGAGCAAGCCGTGGTGCCACACGTCGCCCATTTTCAGCGGCCGCTTTCTGGTGACGGCCGCCTGCTTGCGGGCAACGGCGTTCGAGCTTTGGATCGCCTTGATCTGATTTCCGGTCAGACTTAGCGCAAGCCCGGTGTACGGCATCAGGTTGACCGCGGTGTCCAGATTGGTGGGCAGCGGCACGCTGTCGTACGAGCGGCTTCCGAGGATGCCGTCGGGCACGAACCGGTTGGGGTCGATCGCCGTCAGCCGCGTCGATGCGTGGGCGAAATTGTCGACCAGCGCGCTCATTTGCACGGTGACCGGCGCAAGCCCAAGGTTGCGCTCGCGCCAGCGCGCCATCTTAAAGGTCGAGCGGCGCGGACTGGCGAGGCGGCGCATCGAACCATCGAAGAGTTCCTGCGGCAAGGTTGCGCCGGCCATGCGGCCGTACAGCGATTGACCGGCCGCGATCGCGATGCGGGCGCGCGCCGGCGACATCACCGACAGCACGCGATCCGGCGACAGCTTGGCCAGGTGACGCACTTCGACGCGTTTCAACACATCGCGCGCGAGGCGCGCCAGCGAGAACGCGCGCTCGGCCGCGAGCACGTCACCCAGCTGCTCCCACGCGGCCTGCATGAATTCGTCCTGGTTCTGGCGGACAATTTCCGCGCCCCAGCCGGCCGCGAGCCGATAGCGCGGCTGCAGCGACAGGTCATCCAGCCAGTGGTGAGCGATTTTGCCGGTGTCTACCTTATGGCGCTTGGCGGGGTACTCGCCATAGATGGGCGGCGCGAGCGTGGGAACGTGGGCGGCGGGAAGCGTGCCGTCAGCCACGCGCTTCGATCCGCTATTAAGGATTTCGGCGAGCTTGGCGGCATAGACCGCGTTGCTCGCCTCCGGAGTGAATCCGAGCGCCACCATTGCGCCCTCGAACACTGTCCGGCCCGGCACGGTGCCGTTGAACAGCAGATGGTCGGCGTCGACATGCACCGGCCGCTCGCCGATGTGGTGCAACTGCGCGAGCAGCGTGCCATCGCCGCCGTATTGCGCGGGCGTACGCAATCGTCGCGCCAGCGTTTCAATGTCGCCCACCGGGCCGGTCGAGAAAGTCCAAGAAAAGTACACCGGCAACTCAATGTCATTGGCGGCTTGCATCGACCATGCCGGGGCGAGCGTGTCGCCCACGACGGGCTGGCCGACGCCGCGCAAGCGACCGCCGTCGGTTGCCGGCACGACGCAGGCGACGTAGTCGGTGCGCGGGGTCAGGCGTCGCGGACAAATGAGGCGCGAAACATTGCGTTCCGGCGAATTGCGCATCTCGCCTGACAGGGTTTGCGCGGCGCTGAGCTGCGCTTGCGCATCGGCCGTCACGGGAACTGTCGACAGCGCCTGCGCATGCGCCCATAGCCACGACTCCGCCAAGTCGGGCAATTCCGTCTTAACCTGCGACGCGGTCAGGCTGATCGACGGCAACGGTCGACCTGCACGCAGCGCGGGCGGCGCGACTTTCGCGCGTTCGACCACCACGAGCACCAGCCACGGGCGCAGGTGCCCCGTGTCGTTGGCGCGCGCAGGCGTCAGCAACCACGGGAAATCGGGCGGATCGAAATCCACGATAGTCAGGTAATTGGGTTCGAAGTCGGTCGAGTTCGGGCGCGGGTCCGTACGCACAATCAGGCGCTGGTCGATGCCGATTACGTCGGAGGGCCCGTACAGCGTGAGATCGATGTTGCCAGACACCGCGGTCGCCAGATTCCCATCCTGTTTGGACTGCAGCGTGAGGCCCACTGTGATGCGCGGACGCGTCGCCAGCGGGCCATTGGCGGTATCAACATTGGCGTGGGCGCGGGCGAGACCGCGCCGCGACCACGGCATGAAGCGATAAGGAATGCTCATGCCGCCAACTCGACGAGTTCGACGACGTGCACATTCGCGACGTCGACGTTCGTGACGGACGTCCGCGCCTGCGCCGCGCGCCACACGCTGGTGTAAGTTCCGCTCCCGCCGGCGACCGCCAGCGTGGCCTTGTCCGCGACCGTGACCGGCGTGGGATCGACTTTGAATGCGGTCAACTGCGCGGGCTGCTGGAGTTCGCGGTCGCGAAGCGGCGAGCGACCGGCGGCGCCAAAGGCCAAGCCCGGGCCATGGGTCGCCTCGTGATACGCATCCTTCGCGCGGCGCCGGTTAATCTTCAGCACCGGCGCCACCGCCCCCAAGTCCGCTTCCTCATAGCCCAGCGGTTCGGGAATGATTTCGCCCATGTCGAAGTCCTCGCTGGCGAGCTGGTAGCCCGCGGCATACGACTCGAACGACGGCTTCGCGAGCTTGTCGTCCTGTGACATCTCGATAAATTGCGCGGCAGCGAAAAAGTCGTTCATCGCATGCGCCGACGCCGCACCGACAAACGCGGGAACGGCGCCCTGCGTCAGCACCAGCGCGCCGCCAAAGAATTCATTGGCCCCCTTGATCTTGCTGCCGCTCGCCTTGTCCATACGCAGTTCGAAAGGCAGCAATTTCTGCTGGAACGTCAGCGCTCCCAACGGATGCGCGAGCAGGTCGTTGCCCGCATCGATCTTGCCGAGGCTCAGGAAGCTGTCGCCGCCGGTCGGCAGCTGCGCGCTCCAGTTGCCGATCTTCGCGATCTCCTTGCTCAACTGATCCGCGATGTCTACGGTGATCTGCGGCGTGTCGAGGTCGTTGCCGAAGTGCTCGTCGATGTGGACCGAGAAGTCCGGCAATGGCCACGGCGTGTGCACCTTCGCATTGCCCGCGATGTGCCAGCGTCCCGGGCCGGCCAGCGTGCCGTCGAGATGGATCGACGCGAAGTCGATGCCGAAAACATGGACGTCAAGATAGGCGAAGATATCGACTTGGAAATAGAACTTAGGCTCGAGATAACAGATGGCATCAAAGCCAATGCCGCCCTCGATGCTGGCGATGCCAATGTCGGCCCATGCGCGCAACTCGGCGCCGGCCTGCACCGTCGCTGATGTAATTGCGAAATAACCCTTGAACGAAATGCCGACGATGCCGATGTCGAGACTCGCCCCGACGCGGTCAAAAGGCGCGGGAATGTCGGACGGGATTTCCTTGAAGTGCGGATTAAAGCCGCCCGCGCTGATGATGAACGTCGGCTGGTCGCCAAACGATGCCCGGAACGCGAACTGGCCGGTGATCGTGATGAAGGCGACGCGCGAATGGATCAGCTTGGCGTCGAACGCGATCTTCAGCGGCGAAAACACCACCGAGCCCACGAAGTCGAGACGCAGGTACAGCAGAGCAATATCGGCCGACACCAAAGGCGGCAGCGCGACGATGGCCTGGCCCAGCAGGGTGAACTGGCTCGCTTCGACCAGGAGCCCCAGGCGTACCGTGACAAGACTCGGCGTCGACCAGCCGAGCTCGAGCATGGGGCCGATGATGAAACCGCCGGCCTTAACCGGGAACATCGTGCGCAGCGCGTTGATGATTTGCGGCGCATTGGCTACCGGATTGTCCGGAAAGAGCACCGCGTCCAACTGGCCCGCGCTCAACGCGTTCGACAGCGCGGGGGGGCTCGCCGTGTGCTGCACGCCGATGAGTCCGCCGACGCCGGTCAAGGTGAACCCGAACGACAGCTGAATCGCGGGGAATTGCCCGAAGATCAGCAGCAGTAGGGAGAAGCCGGCTTCGGAATGCGTGTTGAGCAGCGCGATGGCCTTGACGTCCACGACAAGCATCTTGAGCTCGAGGATGCCCGCGTAGCCGTTCTCGTCCACGCCGAGAAAACCGCCGCCCTTGACGATGCCCGCATCAAGGGACAACCCGATGCCGTTGGGCGGCTTGAACTCGAACGCGATGGGATTGCCGCCACCGAGGTCGAGCTTGAGCAGCACGCCCATCCGGTCCACCGAAGCCGCGAACGGGCCGAGCGACACGCCGAATGATGCGGATATTTCCACCGCGAGCTTCGAGAAGCTCCCGCCCTGTGCCTCGAGCCCGAGGTTGATGAGCTGCAGCTCGAACGGGCCGGTGGGTAGTGTCGGCACCGGCAGGCTCGCGTGCATTCCGGTGCCGTTGACCAGCCGCAGTTTGCCGGCGGCATCGGCCTGCGCAGAAATGTCAAACCCGACGGTGATGCCGTCGCCCAGAATGAGCTTGAGAAAGCCATCGGTCGGCTTGATGACCGCCTTCGCATCCTTGGCGATGAACTGCAACGATGGCGCGCCGTTCGCGAGTTGCAGCACTACGCCGAGCGTGCCCACTGACAGGGTGACGCCGAGCGCGTCGCCGCCGATCGTCAGCGCATTACCCGTCCGCCGCAAGTCAATCCCGATCGCATAGTTGCCGCTGACCGCGACACTACCAGGCGGCGCGACCGGTACCATCACGTTGATGCCGGAGTTGGCCTTCAGCGTGATTGCAATGTTGGTGCCGTCGATGGGCTGCGAGCGCGTGAAGTTGAGGCTGAGGCTAGCGGTGATCGCGCTGGGCGGTCCGACGTCGAAGGCGACCGTTCCGCTCAAGCCACCGGGAACCGACAGCGATAACGAGGGCTTGAGCGCGAACGGAGGTATCACCTGCGTGACGAACGCGCCGGCGGCCGCGGGTGACGGCGCGGTGAACGAGCGGTCGAGCATGCTGCCAATCAGCAGGGTGACGATGCCGAGCGCTGACTGGGCGTTGGCGACGTCGGCAGCGGAGACTGCGCCGAGCAGCGCGGCGAGCTTGTCCGCCTCGTGGTTTGCCGGCGGATTGGCCTGCGCGTCGCCGCTCAACATCAACAGCATCTTGCCGATCGAAAACGCACTGGGATAACGGCTGTTCGCCTGCAGGTTGGTCAGGCGGTCGATTTGCTGCATGACCGGCGCGATGACGGCGAGGGCGGACGCGGGGTTGCCGCCCTGGAGACCGTCGACCGCCTGCTTGATGAAGCCCAAAGCGGAAAGTGCTTCACCAATGACCTGGCAGGCGATCGCAAGTGACTCCGCGGCCGCGCCATTGTCGCGGAAATCGGCCGAATCGGGATTGGCGGGCGGTGCCGCAGAATTGAGAACGCCTAAAACCTGCCAGATGACTTGCTTGACTGCGGGTTGCTGTCCCGCGGGAATCGCGCTCGCGGCGAGCGCGCGGCCGATCGACGCCGTGTACCAAGCGTACGTCTGCTTGAAGACCTTGTCTGGCGTCGCCATTGCGCGGGCTGCCTCAGCACAGATTTCGAACGAGCGAGAAACACTACTCGCAGTTTTTGGTGCTGTAAATCAGATGAATCCGGAATATTCAGAGCCAGCCCGACCGGCCAAAGCGCGACACATTTACGAAATTCCTGTGTCCCAGGTTCTTGCAGTTTTTACGCGTCGACGGGAGTCGTACCCACGGCTTTCTGCGAAGATTTGGCTATAAACCGCGAAGGTTTTAAATTAGTTACTCGGGACGCATGCCAATTTCGCACTCAAATTCACGTAACGCACGAACACGCGCACTGAATTGAATGGCGTCACCATTGCGACACATTTCTTAAATAAGATGAGTCGATCAGACAGCCACTCGGCACACCGCGCAATGTAATGCAGGAGATGGGGGTTCGGGAGTCTGAAGGATTAGTGCAGCGGTACCGCACCTTGCGTCAGCACGTTAACACCGCATGCGGAGATGGTTGCAAATCTTCTCGGCGCCGCAACGGCGTCACGGCAGCAGATAACGAAAAGTTATCCACGAGCTAACGGCTTGAAGTTTTGGCGCGCCCGGCCCGATTCGAACGGGCGACCTTCGGCTTCGGAGGCCGACACTCTATCCAGCTGAGCTACGGGCGCTGAGGTGGTG
>Ga0207701_10003212_pt1 | contig 16821 bp, 10 predicted proteins | sample KBSSwiSSwithPhiX_FD_184294 | JGI IMG/M metagenome (GOLD analysis project Ga0207701, IMG submission 184294) | Switchgrass rhizosphere bulk soil microbial communities from Kellogg Biological Station, Michigan, USA, with PhiX - S5 (SPAdes) (version 2) | ecosystem: Environmental > Terrestrial >... | reverse complement strand
CTGATCGAGGCGCTGGCGCGCCACGACGGCAGCGTCCGCGCCACCGCCCGCTACTACGGGCGCGACCGGCGCCAGATCTACCGCTGGATGGAAGCCTTCAACCTGCGCGAGAAGTAGGCCGCGAGGAACATGTGGCTCGCAGCAACGTTAGCAACGTAGCGTGACGCCGAGAGGACCAGGATGGCCGTGATCACCGCGCGAAGCCGACTCTGGCTGATCCTGCTGGCCGGCGCTGGCTGCGTCGAGAGCCCGCCGCACGGCGCGCGCGCGACCGCGACCGATGCGCCCGACGCCGCCGTGGTGACCGTTCGCTCCGCGCTGGCCCCCGCCGGCGCGGTCGCCAGCTGGGTCAACCACTGGGGCAGCTGGCCGCTGGCCCGTTCCGAGCACGCGATGGCCTACGACCCGGATCGCCATCTGACCGTGATGTTCGCCGGCCGGCCCAGCGGCACGGCCCTGTTCGGCGACACCTGGGAATGGGACGGCGCGCGGGCGCAGTGGGTGCAGCACACCCCCGCGATCGAGACCAGCGGCCCCCCCGCGCGCGCCGGCCACGCCATGGTCTACGACGCCGCGCACCAGCGCACCTTCCTGTTCGGCGGATGGCAACCGGGCACCGGGCAATTCATCGCCGACCAGTGGGAGTGGGACAGCGCCGGCAAGACCTGGCATCAACGCACGCTGACCGGCGCGCAGCCAGCGCCCCGCTACGGGCACGCCATGGTCTACGACGCCGACCGGGGCCGCGTGGTGTTGTTCGGCGGCTACGGAGGCGCCACCAGCGCCCGGGCGCGCTTCAACGATCTGTGGGAGTGGGACGGCACTGGCTGGACCGACGTGACCCCGGCGGGCACCAAACCTTCGCCGCGCCTGAACGCCCTCATGGCCTACGACGCCAGCCGGAAGGCCATCGTGCTCCGCGGTGGCAACACCGGCACCGCCGTACCGCCCTCCGGCACCGCCATCGACGACACCTGGGAGTGGGACGCCGCCACCGCCACCTGGAGCCCGTTCACGGCGCCCGCGCTGACCGGCACGCCGCTGGCCACCCACCGCGCAGTCTACGACGCCGGCCGGGGCAAGGTGGTGCTGTACCAGGACTACCAGACCATGTGGCAATGGGAGCCGGCCACCCCGGCCTGGATGCCACTGACCACCAGCAAGACCGACCCCTTGCTGCCGCCCACCAACGGCCCCGGCATCATCTACGACAGCGGCCGCGCGCGCATCGCCTTCTTCGGCGGGACCACCGGTCGCACCCGCGACGTCTGGGAATGGAACCCGGGCGACGGGTCGTGGGCCAACCGCTCGCCGCCCATCGACGGCCCCACGCCGCGCACCTGGCCGTTTCTGGCCATCGACAGCAAGCGCGACGCCTTCATGGTGTTCGGCGGCTTTCACTCCGGCGACGCCAGCGCCTACAAGCAGGACATCTGGCAGTGGACCGCGGCGTCGCCCGACTGGGACAGCAGCATCACCAAGCTGACCGGCGCCAAGCCCAGCGTGCGCGCCTACGGCCCCATGGTCTACGACACGATCCAGGACCGGCTGATCACCTTCGGTGGTTATGGCGGCTCGTATCTGAACGACCTGTGGGCCTGGTCGCCGCTGACCCAGGCCTGGACCACGCTGCAACCGACGGGCCCCCTGCCCGGCCCGCGCTCCAACCACTGGGCCTTCCACGATCGCCGGCGCAACAAGCTGATCGCCTTTGGCGGGCTGCCGACCGCCAACGTGGCCAGCATCTGGGAGCTGGACCTGACGGCGCTGACCTGGACCAACTGGACGCCCTCGCCCAACCCGGTCGAGATCACCGGTCGCGTCGACTACGACGTGGCCTTCGATCCCGATCGGGGCAAGCTGGTGCTGATCGGCGGCGCCACCGCCAGCGTGACCGACGCCGCCGTCTGGGAGTGGGACCTGGCCAGCCACGGTTGGGCGCTGCGAACGCCGGCCGCCGGGCCGCCGGTCATGCCCGGCCGGTCGCTGCACGCCATCGCCTACGACAGCGATCGCCGGGTGGTGATCGTCGTCGGTGGACGTTCGGCGCCCAACGCGCTGCTCGACGACTCCTGGGAGTGGGACGGCGCCCGCGCCAGCTGGAGCGAGACCACCCCGCCCACCATGCGCCCGCTGCCGCGCATCGGCCACCGCCTGCTGTTCGACGACAAGCGTGGCACCGCGCTGCTGTACGGCGGAGCGGCCCCCCTGGACCCGACCTACAGCGACCGCGAGATCTGGGAGTACGTCCCCAACCGCGACCCGCGCCCGGACGGCGCGTCCTGCTCGCTGGCGGCGGCGTCGGCGTGCCGCTCCGGCTTCTGCGTCGACGGCGTGTGCTGCCGGGCCGCGTCCTGCGCGGGGGCTTGCCGCGCCTGCAACGTCGCCGGCCAGGAAGGCACCTGCGCCGACGTGCCCGCCGGGGGCCCCGACGACGCCTGCCGGCCCGACCAGGCGTGCGACGCCGCCCACCAGTGCAAGACCCGCGACGGCCAGGCGTGCGGCACCTTCAGCGACTGCGCCAGCGGTCACTGCGCCGACGGGGTCTGCTGCGACAGCGACTGCAATCAAAGCTGCCGCGCCTGCAACCTCAACAGCTCGCGCGGGGTGTGCGCCAACCTGTCCCAGGGCGTCGAGGATCCGGTGGGCGCGCCCACCTGCGCATCCGACGCCACGCAAGGGCGGGCCTGCGACGGCCAGGGTCGCTGCGTCGAGTCGCGCAAGACCAACGGCGACCGGTGCACCGCCGCCGCCCAGTGCGTGAGCGGCTTCTGCATCGACGGGGTGTGCTGCAACAACGCCTGCGCCGGCACCTGCCAGGCCTGCGACCTGCCGGCCTCGCCCGGCACCTGCACGGTGATCCCCCTCGGCCAGCAAGACCTGGGCGCCACCACGCCCTGCGCCGGACCGATGCAGTACTGCAGCGCCGGCACCTGCGCCCAGAACAAGAAGCCCAACGGCGGCACCTGCACGGGTGGCGCCGACTGCGGCAGCGGCTTCTGCATCGACGGGGTGTGCTGCGACGGCGCCTGCGCCGGCACCTGCCAGGCCTGCAATCTGCCCGGGCTGGCCGGTCGCTGCGCCCCGGTCCCGGCCGGCGCGACCGACACCAGCGCCACCACCCCCTGCGCGGCGCCGCAGTACTGCAACGGCGCGGGCGCCTGCGCGTCCGGATCGAGGACCAACGGCGCTCGGTGCGCGCAGGGCGGGGACTGCGCCAGCGGCTACTGCAGCGACGGCGTGTGCTGCGACGGCCTGTGCACCGATGCCTGCCGCGCCTGCAACCTGCCGGGCCTGGAAGGCAGCTGCGCGCTGCTGCCGCCGGGCTCCACCGACAGCAACAGCGCGGCGCCGGCCTGCGCGGCGCCCGGCTACTGTGGGCCGGGCGGCTCGTGCGTGACCAGCACCGGGCGCAAGACCAACGGCGCGATCTGCACCACCGACGGTGAATGCGGGTCCAGCAACTGCGTCGACGGCGTGTGCTGCGAGAGCGCCTGCGCCGGCAAGTGCCGGACTTGCAAGAACGCCACCGGCACCTGCACCAACGTCGCCGGCGGGAACGACCCGCGCGGCGACTGCACCGGCGACGGGGTGTGCGGCGGCACCTGCAACGGCCAGGGCGCGTGCCGCTTCGCCGCCAGCGGGCTGACCTGCCGCGAGAGCGGATGCCAGAGCGACGGTTACATCGGCACCGCCGGCGCGTGCGACGGCGCCGGCCGCTGCCAGTTCGGCGTCAGCAAGGACTGCGCCGGCTATGTCTGTATCAAGGACAGCGCCGGCCTGGATGCCTGCCGGACCGATTGCGCCACCGATGCCCAGTGCGTGGGCGGCTCCCACTGCGACCCCAGCCAGTGTCTGGCCGACCTGGCCAACGGCAAGGCCTGCGAGCGCGACAGTCAGTGTCTGTCCGGCTTCTGCGCCGACGGCTACTGCTGCGACAAGCGCTGCGGCGCCTGCGGCAGCTGCAACCTGCCCGGCAAGGAAGGGACCTGCGACTTCACGCCGGCCGGCACCGATCCCCGCAACGAGTGCATCGACAGCGCCAGCGATCCCTCGGGCAAGTGCGGCGGGATGTGCAACGGCCGCGGCGCCTGCGAGTTCCCGGCCGCCAGCACGGTCTGCGGCACCTGCAAGGTGTGCGACGGCTCCGGCAAGTGCAACGTCAAGCCAGAGGACGACGTCGCCTGCGGCGTCGTGGACTGTGATCAGCTCGACACCAGCTGTCGCGACTACCGCGATCTGCAGGCCCGCCGCTGTGCCTCGCTGGGCGCGTGCAAGGTGGCCAACCTCCCGGCCAGCTGCACCGACGTGACCGACACCTGCGGCCCGGACGCCGGAGCGGGCGGCGGAGGCGGGGGCGGCGGGGGCGGCAGCGTCGATGCCGGAGGGACCGATGACGGCGGCGGCCGCCCCGACGCTGGCGGCGCGGCCGACGCGACCTCGCCGGGTGATGGCGGAGGCGGCGCCAAGGGCGGTGGCGGTGGCGGAGGCGGGTGCGGATGCGCCGTGGGAGACAGCGGGCGCCTGCCATCCCCGCTGGCGGTCGGTCTGCTGGCCGCCTGCGTGGAGCTGCTGCGCCGCCGCCGCCGCCGCTAGGCAGGATCCCTGCGTCAGCTGATCCGACCGGCGCAAAACCCGCTATGTTCGCCGCCGTGGCGGACGAACCGACCGGGGTGCCCACCCCCCCAGCAACTCTTCCCGTTCCCGTTCCCGTTCCCGTTCCCGTTCCCGTTCCCACTCCCACTCCCGACGTTCTGGTTCGAGTGACCCTGGCCCTGTTCGTGATCGGCCTCGGGGTCTGGTTGCTGCTCGCCCGCAGCGCCCACCAGCACGTCGAGTATTCGGCCAGCGGGACCGTCTGGCATCGCGGCGCGCGCAACTTCGTCGAGATCACCCTGATCCGGGAGGATCGCAGCAACCTGGCCTGCGCGGCTGACGCGGCCATCGGCGGCGTTCATTGTGGCTTTGGCGCCGACCGGCAACCGCACCGCCTGAACGCCGGGAGCGACGACCCCCAGGTCCTGCGTCCCTACAGCACCGTCAACAACGATCTGTTGCTGGGCGCGGGGCTGTGGGACTCGCCGGCCATGCGCGGCCCGCTGCCCGCCCAGCGCTTCACCGTGGTCTGCGACTACGACATCCTGGGGGCGCTGCGGACGGTCGCGCTCCGCTGGTCGCCATCGGGCAAGTTCGCGCCGGCCGATCGCAGTTTCCCGGTGGGAATGCTGCGCGACTGCTCCATCCCCCCGTGACCCGGACCGCGGCGTGATTATGTCGCCCGTATTGCAGCAGCGCGCCAAACTGAGCCGTTATCGCGCGAAGGGAACACTGTACGGCAGCGTGCTGTCGCGAGTGTGGGGTTCTCTGTCCTTCTTGACCGTCCTGGGCCTGATGCTCGGCGCGACCGCCGGCTGCTGGTCGGCCTCGGGAAAGATGGAGCCCGTCGACGCCGACCCCTACGCTTCCTACTGTCCACCCGGCACGACGCCGAGCATCGTGGCCGAGCCGGTGGTGGACGCCGGCGACGACGCGACGGCCTGTGACACGCCGCCACCGCCCAGCGCGCTGGTGGGCTGGGCCGCGGTCCCGGGCAGCGGCAACAACGCGATCTCGGTCGACACCACCACCGGCGGCGGCGACACGCCGATGGTGACGGTCTCGACCATCACCGACCTCAACGCCGCGCTGATGGGCAGCACGCCGGCGGTGGTGTTGCTGTCGGGGACGGTGACCGGCGCGACCGTGCGCATCGGATCGAACAAGACCCTGGTGGGCACCTGCGGCGCGCAGATCGTGGGCCACGTCCAGATCTCCAACGCCACCAATGTCATCGTGCGTAACCTCAAGATCACCGGTTACAACTGCCAGGACCCGACCGCGGTCGCCGCCAAGGATTGTTCGGCCGGCCCCGACGCGGTGACCATCTCGGCATCGCATCACGTCTGGTTCGATCACGACGACATCTCCGACGGATCGGACGGCAACCTCGACATCAATCAGGGCGCCGACAACATCACCATCTCCTGGACCAAGTTCTACTACTCCGCCTCGCGCGTCGACCCGGCGGGCGCTGGCGGCGGGCACCAGTTCTCCGACCTGATCGGTAGCTCCGACGGCGCGGGCGCGACCGACGCCGGGCACCTGCGGGTCACCTTTCACCACGACTGGTGGGGCCAGCATGCCTACGAGCGCATGCCGCGCGCGCGCTTCGGCCAGATTCACCTGTTCAACAACTTCTGGTCGCCGGTGGGCAACTCGTACTGCGTCGGCCTGGGCGTGAGCGCCAACATTCTGGCCGAGAACAACGTCTTTCGCGGCGTCGGCAATCCGTTCAACGTCACCAGCTACGCCAGCGCCGACAGCGTGCTGGAATCACGCGTCAATCTGTTCGAGAAGACCACCGGCAACACCAAGGGCACGGGCGGCGCCGCCGCGGTCCCACCCTACGACTACGTCGCCGAGCACCCCTGCGCGATCACCGAAGAGATCATGGCGCTGTCCGGCCCGCGCTGAGCGCAGGCCAAGGTCAACCCGTGATCGTGGCCGTGGCCGTGGCCGCTCCCGTGATCGTGGCCGTGCACCTGAACGGGAACGCCACCGTGTTCGTGATCGAAAAGGTCGCTTGCACACACAGCACGCTCGATCCCTAGACCTAGACCTATACCTCTCGATCACGTCCACGGTGGCGTTCCCGTTCAGGTGCACGGCCACGATCACGGGGGCGGCCACGATGACGATCGCGGCCACGGATGCGATAACGGGGTGGCCGCTGCGCCAGGCGTCGCGCTGCTAGTCGGCCTTGCGGGCGGTGCGGCTGGGGGGTGGGGTCGGAGGGCCCGCCATGTCGCGGCGGTCTTTGATCTGGGTGACCAGGCGGCGCAGGTTCTCCTGGTACATCACGCAGGCCGGGGCCAGCGCCACCGCGCGTTCCCAGTACAGCACGGCGTCCAGCGGGCGGCGTTCGGACACCAGCGACAGCCCACGTTCGAAGCAAGCGGCGGCCACCGCCTCGTCTTCGTTCTGGTCGGCGGCGGTCGCGGGCGCGGCCAGCGCCGCCTCGGGAGGCTGGCTGCGAAACCACGCCGCCACCGGGTTGACGCCCGCCTTGCGTACCACCGCGAACGCGTCCGCGGGCGGCGCTGGCCGCGCCACCGGGGCCGCCGCCGCCGGGCGGGGATGCGGCGCCGGGCGGGCGATCGCAGCCGGGGGCGCCGCGACCGGCGTCGTCGCTGGTTGCGACGAAAGGATGTCCAGGTCGTCGAGGCTTATGGTGGGTTTCTGCGGACGCGCCGCCGCCGCCGGCGCGGTCGGGCGCGCCGGCACGGGCGCGGCCAGCGTCGCGGCGGGCTGGGCTCGCGGCGGGGCGCCGGTCTGCGCCGACTGGGGGCGCGCCGCCGGCTGAACGCGAGCGGGCTCGAACGGGTGCGCCGGCTCGGGGCGCGCCGCCGGCTGAACGCGAGCGGGCGCGGCCGGGCGCGAGGGCTCGGGGCGCGCCGCCGGCTGGGGACGCGGGGGCGGCGGCGTGACCGTGCGTGGCGGCACCGCCGGCACCGCGACCGGCGGCAGCACCCGCAACCGCGGGGTCTGCGACTCGCCGCCGGCGGGCGTGTCATAGGTCGCCGCGCCCGCGCGGCGCAGCAGCTCCAGCACGTCGCCCTCGTTGGCGCCGTAGGGATCGTGCCCGAGATCGGTGCTGAGCAGGGTCATCAGCTCGTCGGCCAGGCGATCGGCCCATCCGTAGCGCTTGCGCAGGTCGGTGGCCATGGCGCGCCGCACGACGCGCGCGACCGCGGGCGGCACGTTGACCTTGGTGGTGATGTCCGGCGCCTGCCCCTCGATGATCTTCTTGACCATGTCCTGGCCGTCGAAGGGACTGCTGCCGGTCAGGTACTCGTACAGCATGATGCCCACCGAGTAGAGGTCGCTGCGCGCGTCACCGACGTTGCCGCGGAGCCGCTCCGGGCTGAGGTAGCGCAGCTTGCCGACCACCGAGCTGGACGGCGGTGGCGAGTGGGCGGTCGCCGCGGCGCCGAAGTCGATCAGCTTGGTGGCGCCCGCGTAGGACACCATGACGTTCTCCGGGCTGACGTCCCGGTGCACGAACCCCAGCGGCGCGCCGTTTTCGATCAGGGCATGTCCGTAGGACAGGGCGCGCACCACGTCCAGCATGGTGCGCAAAAAAAACGCACGCGGCAGCCGCCGCTGCTTGAGACGAAAGGATCGCCCCAGCTGGCGCAACGACCGGCCGGGCACGTACTCCATCGCGATGAAGTAGCGTCCCTCGTACTGGCCGAAGTCGAACACCTGGACGATGCCGGGGTGGTTCATGCGCGCGGCGATCTCCGCCTCGTTGATGAACATCCGCACCAGGTCGGGCGTGTCGGCCAGCTCCGGGCGCATCGTCTTGATGACGATGTCCTTCTGGAAGCTTTCTACACCCAGCACGCGGGCACGCCAGACCTCCGCCATACCACCGGCGGACAGTCGGCCGAGTATCTCGTACCGACTGAAATGCGATCCAGCTTTCCAAGCAAAGTGCCCGAATGGCATTCCGTCCCCCTGGTGGACGCTTCTCTTCAACCCAAGGTCTTCGTGGCCGGGGCAACCTATCACAGGGCGCCTGGAAACACGTGACAATTCAAGGTCCCCTTGGTTAATGCCACCGTCGAGGACCGGACGCTGGATGACGTCTTCTGGCCGCGGCTGCGGGTCAGGAGTCCGCCTGGTGCAGGCGAGCCGTTGTGTGGCATTGTGGGCACCCTAAAACTCCATGAATGGAATCGCAATCAAGGCGGCGGCGCAGTGCCGCTTCGACCAAGTGAGCCTGGGCGAGGTCATGCTGCGCCTCGACCCCGGGGAGGGACGCATTCACACCACCCGGGCCTTCACCGCCTGGGAGGGCGGCGGCGAGTACAACGTCGCGCGCGGGCTGCGCCGTTGCTTCGGCCTGCGCACGGCGATCGTCACCGCGCTGGCCGACAACCCGGTCGGACGCCTGGTCGAAGACCTCATGTTGCAAGGAGGCGTCGACCTCTCGTACCTGCGCTGGGTCAAGTACGACGGCGTGGGCCGCGACGCGCGCAACGGCCTCAACTTCACCGAGCGCGGCTTCGGCCCGCGCGGCGGGGTCGGCTGCTCCGATCGCGGCCACACCGCGATCTCGCAGCTGGCGCCGGGCGCGATCGACTGGGACCAGCTGTTCGGCACTCCCGGGCGCGAGGTCCGCTGGTTCCACACCGGCGGCATCTTCGCGGCCCTGTCGGCGACCACGCCGGCGGTCGCGCGCGAAGCCATGGAGGCAGCGCGCCGCCACGGCACCAAGATCTCCTACGACCTCAACTACCGCGACTCGCTGTGGCGCTCCCACGGGGGGCTGGCGCGCGCGCGCGAGGTGAACCGGTCGCTGGTCCCCCTGGTCGACGTGCTGTTCGGCAACGAAGAGGACTTCTCGGCGGCCCTGGGCTTCGAGATCGAGGGCGTCGATCCCCAGTTCAAGGACCTGGAGACCGCCAGCTTCCGCAAGATGATCGGCACCGTGGTCGCGGCCTTCCCCAACATCCAGATCGTGGCCACCACGCTGCGGACCGCGCGTTCGGCCAGCATCAACGCCTGGGGCGCGATCGCCTACGGCGGCGGCTCGTTCCACGAGGTCCCGCAGCGCGAGGTGGAGATCCTCGACCGGGTCGGCGGCGGCGACTCGTTTGCGTCGGGGCTGATCTACGGGCTGCTGGCCGGCAAGGACCTGCCCTGGGCGCTCCGCTGCGGCGTCGCCCATGGCGCGCTGGCCATGACCACCCCCGGCGACACCACCATGGCCACCCTGTCCGAGGTACTGAAAGCCATGGACGGCCCCAGCGCCCGGATAGACCGATGACGGACCGGATTCCCGGCCGCACCGACGTGGTATGAAACGGCTCGCATGAAGCCAACACCCAGACGCGAAGCCATCCGGCGGCGGATCGAGGAAGTGGGGATCGTGCCAGTGGTGCGGGCGCCGTCGGCGGAGCTGGCGGTGCGGGCCACCGACGCGGTGCTGGCGGGCGGAATCTCGGTGTTCGAAATCACCATGACGGTGCCGGGCGCGGTCGAGGTGATCCGCCTGCTGACCCAGCGCCTGCGCGGGCAAGCCCTGATCGGCGCCGGAACGGTGCTGACCCCCGAGGACGCGCTGGCCTGCATCGACGCGGGCGCGGCCTTCATCGTCGGGCCGGGCCTGAACCTGGCCACCATCGCGGCGGCGCACCAGCGCGACGTTCCGGTCATGCCGGGCGCGCTCACGCCGACGGAGGTGATCACCGCCTGGCAGGCGGGCGCCGACATGGTGAAGATCTTCCCCTGTGGCGCGCTGGGCGGCGCCAAGTATCTGCGCGCGCTGCGCGGGCCGCTGCCCCAGGTACGCATGCTGCCCACCGGCGGGGTCAGCGCGACGACCGCCGCCGATTACATCGCGGCCGGGGCGTCGGCGCTGGGGGTCGGCTCGGAGCTGATCGATACCACGGCGCTGGCCGCCGGGCAGGACCGCGCGCTGACCGAGCGAGCCCAGGAGCTGGTCGCCGTGGTGGCGGCGGCCCGCGCCAAGCTGATTGGCTAGCGCGCCGTCGTTCCGAGAAGGTCCGAGAACGACCGAGAACGACGGTTGACCGTCCCGGGGATGGAAGGTGTTATGGTCGCCCGCCATGAAGCGCCCCTTCAGGATGATGCTCCTGTCGACGGCGGTGGCGGCGGCCGCGGTCGCGACCTGGCTGGCGACCGAAACCCCGCCGCTGGCGGCGGCGGAGACCCCCGCCAGGCCGCCCGCCAGCGCGCGCTACCGCGACCCCAAGGCGGGCATCGAGGATCGGGTCGCCGACTTGCTGGGGCGCATGACGCCGGCCGAAAAGGTGGCGCAGCTGATGTCGGTCAACTGGCAGCACACCCACCTGGATGACGACAAGACCCACGCGCTGTCGCCGGCGGCGGCGCAGAAGCTGATCGGCAACGGCATCGGCGAGATCACCCGCCCCAGCGACCGGCACGATGACGCGCGCAGCGCGACCGAGTTCGCCAACGCCGTCCAGAAGTTCCTGGTGCAGCAGACCCGCCTGGGCATCCCGGCGCTGATGCACGAGGAGGCCCTGCACGGGTTCGCGGTGCCGCAGGCCACCAGCTTCCCGCAGGCGATCGCCCTGGCCGCGACCTTCGATCCCGATCTGGTCGAGCAGGTGTTCACCGTGTCGGCGCGCCAGGCGCGCGCGCGCGGGGTCCAGCACGTGCTGGCGCCGGTGGTCGACGTGGCGCGCGACCCGCGCTGGGGCCGCATCGAGGAGACCTACGGCGAGGACCCCTACCTGGTCACGCGCATGGGCGTGGCCGCCATCCGCGGCTTCCAGGGCCGGCGCAACGCCAGCGCGCCCATCGACGCCGCGCACGTGGCGGCCACGGTCAAGCACTTCACCGGGCACGGCACGCCCGAGGGGGGGCGCAACACCGGGCCCGGCAACTACTCGATGCACGTCCTGCGCGAGGTCTTCCTGCCGCCGGTCGAGGCCGCGGTGCGCGAGGCAGCGGTGGCCAGCATCATGCCCAGCTACAACGAGGTCGACGGCATCCCCTCGCACGCCAACCGCTGGCTGCTGGGCGACCTGCTGCGCGGCGAGTGGGGGTTCTCGGGCTTCATCGTGTCCGACTACTTCGGCGTGGCCGAGCTGGAGCGCAAGCACCACGTGGTGCCCGACCTGCGCACCGCCGGACGGCGCGCGATCGAGGCCGGGGTCGACCTGGAGGTGCCCGAGGGCGAGGGCTACCCGACCCTGGTCGAGGACATGCAGGCCGGGCGGGTCGCGCCGGCGCTGGTCGACCAGGCGGTGGCCCGGGTGCTGCGCGCCAAGTTCCAGCTCGGGCTGTTCGAGCAGCCCTTCACGCTGTCGCCGGTGCCAGAGCCCGAGCTGCCCGCCGATCGGGCGCTGGCCCGCCACGCCGCCGAGGAAGCGATCATCCTGCTCAAGAACGAAGGCGGCCTGCTGCCCCTGGACCCGGCCAAGCTGAAGTCGATCGCGGTCATCGGCCCCAACGCCGACGCCGTGCGCCTGGGCGCCTACAGCGGCAAGCCCGACCGGGTGATCAGCGTCTTCGAGGGCATCAAGGCGCGCGCCGCCGGACGCATCGCCGTCACCACCGCGCCCGGCTGCGGGCTGACCAAGGGCAACCGGGGCTGGTCCGACGATCTGGTCGAGATGGCCGACCCGGCCGAGGACGCCAAGCTGGTCGCCGAGGCGGCCAAGGTCTCGGCGCAGGCCGATCTGACCGTGCTGGTGCTGGGTCAGAACGAGCAGCTCTCGCGCGAGGGCTGGGCCGACAACCACCGCGGCGACCGCATGGATCTGGATCTGGCCGGCCGGCAGAACGACCTGGCGCGCGCGGTGCTGGCCAACAAGAAGCCGGTGGTGCTGGTGCTGCTGCACGGCGGGCCGCTGGCCATCCCCGACCTGGCGCGGGCGGTGCCGGCGATCCTCGATGGGTTCTACCTGGGCGAGGAGACCGGAACCGCGCTGGCCGAGGTGCTGTTCGGCGACGTCAGCCCGGCCGGCCGGCTGCCGGTCAGCGTGCCGCGCTCGGTCGGAACCATCCCGGCCTATTACAACTACAAGCCGTCGGCGCGGCGCCTGTACCTGGCCGAGGAGCCGGGGCCCCTGTGGCCGTTCGGGTTCGGCCTTTCCTACACCACGTTCCGCTACGAAAAGCCGGCGGTGAGCCCGGCGCGCATCGCCCCCAACGGCAAGACCACCGCCTCGGTCACCGTGACCAACAGCGGCAAGCGGGCCGCGGACGAGGTGGTCCAGCTCTACCTCCACGACCTGGTCAGCTCGGTGACCCGTCCGATTTCTGAGCTGAAAGGCTTCCGGCGAATCCACCTTAAGCCGGGCGAGTCGAAGAAGGTCGAGTTTCCGGTCGGGTTCGACGAGCTGTCGTTCTTCGACGCAGGGATGAAGCGGGTGGTCGAGCCCGGCCGCTTCGAGGTGATGTTGGGAGGCAGCTCGGCCGAGCTCAAGAAGGTCGAGCTCGAGGTCACGGCGCGCTAACAAGCTTCCAGTTCCAGGCGCAATACAGCAGAGACAACCAGACCGGCCCCAGGCCGAGGAGAGACCACGTGAACAACAAAGCAAACGCAGCGGCGATCCCCGGCGCCCTCACCCGTTGCCTGATTGGCTTGCTGGCCTGCGCGCTGGGCGCGGGCGCCGCCCCCGGGTGCACCAAGAAGAAGGCCCCAGAGGGAGAAGGCACGGGCGCCGCGGCGCCGGCCAAGCTGGTCAAGCTGGCCTTCGTCACCAACAACACCAGCGAATTCTGGAAGATCGCCGCCGCCGGCGTGCACAAGTACGAGAAGGAAGCCAAGGTCCAGGTCGACATCAAGCTGCCGCCCAACGGCACGCCCGAGGACCAGAACCAGATCCTGCAGAACCTGTCCAGCCAGGGCTACGACTCGATCGCGGTCAGCGTGATCGCGCCCAACGACCAGACCGCCCTGCTCAACAAGATCGCCGAGAAGAGCCACCTCCTGACCTTCGACTCTGACGCCGCCAAGTCGAACCGGCTGCTGTACATCGGCACCAACAACTACGAGGCCGGCAAGGCGCTGGGCAAGGAGATCGTCAAGCTGCTGCCCAGGGGCGGCAAGATCGCGGTCTTCGTGGGCACCTTCTCCGCCGACAACGCCGCCCAGCGATTGAAGGGGATCGAGGACTCGATCGCCGGCGCGGGCATCAAGATCATCGACAAGCGCGAGGACAACACCGACCGCGCCAAGGCGCGCGCCAACGTCGAGGACATCGTCAACGCCAACCGCGACCTGAACCTGGTGGTCGGCCTGTACAACTACAACGGCACCGCCATCGCCGCCGCGCTGGAGGGTCTGGGCAAGAAGGGCAAGGTGCTGGCCGCGGTGTTCGACGAGGACGACGGCACGCTGGACGGCATCGCCGCCGGTTCGATCCAGGCCACCGTGGTGCAGAAGCCCTTCCAGTTCGGCTACCTCGCGTCCAAGTGGATGCACGAGCTGGCGCTGAACCCGGCGGCGGCCAAGGCCGCCCTGCCCGCCGACCACGTGATCGACACCGGCGTCGACGTCATCACCAAGGAGAACGTCGCCGCGTTCCGCGCCCAGCTCGTCGAGATGAAGAAGTAACCCGCGCGCGCCGGCGCCCGCAGCACCAGCTCATGTCCGCACCCAGCACCACCACCGCTCCCGCGCCTCTGTTGCAGATGCGCGGGATCACCAAGCGTTTCCCCGGGGTCACCGCGCTGTCGGAGGTCTCGCTGTCGCTGCAGCCGGGCGAGGTGCTGGCGCTGATGGGGGAGAACGGCGCCGGCAAGAGCACGCTGATGAAGATCCTGGGCGGCGCCCAGCTGCCCGACGAGGGCGAGATCTTCATCGACGGGCAGCGGGTGGTCCTGGACGGCGTGAGCGAGGCCAAGCGGCGCGGCATCGCGCTCATCCACCAGGAGCTGATGCTGGCGCCCAACCTGGACATCGCCTCCAACATCTTCCTGGGCAACGAGCGCGCCGCCAGCTTGCTGCAGCCGCTGCGGCGCCGCGAGCTGAACCGGCGCTCCGAGGCGCTGCTGGCGCGCACCGGCCTCAAGCTGTCCCCGACCACGCCGGTGGCGCGGCTGACCGCCGGCATGATGCAGATGGTGGAGGTGGCCAAGGCGCTGTCCCTGGACGCGCGCATCATCATCATGGACGAACCGACCTCGTCGCTGACCGCGGGCGAGTCGGCGCACCTGTTCACCATCATCCGCCAGCTCAAGTCCGAGGGCATCGGCATCATCTACATCTCGCACCGCATGGAAGAGGTGCTGGCGCTGGCCGATCGGATCACCGTGCTGCGCGACGGGCGCTACGTCGGCGACCTGACCCGCGCCGAGGCCACCACCGACGCCATCGTCGCCATGATGGTCGGGCGCGAGCTGAGCGGGCAGTACTTCCCGCCCAAGACCCCGGCGGTCACGCCCGCGGGCAGCCCGGCGCCGGAGCCGGTGCTGTCGGTGGAGGATCTGCATGTTCCCGGCACGCCGGCCGGGGTCAGCTTCACGGTCGCGCCCGGCGAGATCCTGGGCTTCGCCGGTCTGGTCGGATCGGGGCGGACCGAGCTGATGGAGACGGTGTTCGGCGTGGTTCCCGCCAGCGCTGGGCGCATGCTGCTGGCCGGCAAGCCGTTCGCGCCGCGCCGGCCGCGCGACGCCATTGCCCGCGGCGTCTACCTGGCGCCGGAGGACCGCAAGCGGCACGGGCTGGTGCTGCCGATGACGGTGGCCGAGAACACCTCGCTGCCCAACATCGGGGGGTACAACCGCTGGGGCTGGCTGGACCGGGTCACCGAGCGACGGGTCGCCGACGCCGAGGTCACCCGCCTGCGCACCAAGACGCCCAGCATCCGCCAGCGCGTGGTCAACTTGTCGGGCGGCAACCAGCAGAAGGTGGTGCTGGGCAAGTGGCTGGCCATGAACCCCAAGGTGTTGATCCTGGACGAGCCGACGCGCGGGATCGACGTGGGCGCCAAGGCCGAGATCTACCGCCACATGGCCGCGCTGGCGGCGCAAGGAATCGCGATCATCATGGTCAGCTCCGACATGGAAGAGATCATCGGCATGAGCGATCGGGTGGTGGTGATGCACGAACGCCGCATCAAGGGCGTGCTCCAGCGCGCGGAGCTGACCCAGGAGCGCATCGCCCGGTTGATGACTGGAAACCTGGGCGCGGGGGCCGGCGCCGTGCCGGCAGCCCCCAGCCTTACCCCTGGCGCCGCTGCCGGCGCCGGTGCGAGTGTCAGTAGCGAAAGGGACGCCGCTTCATGAGACGCGAGCTCAGCATGTTCGTGGCGCTGGTGCTGATGTGCATCGCGCTCACCATCTCCAACCCGGACTTCGCCGGACAGTCCAACGCCATCAACACCATCCGGCAGATCTCGATGCTGGGCATCTACGCCATCGGCAGCGGCTTCGTGATCGTCACCGGCGGCATCGATCTGTCGGTCGGCTCGGTGGTCGGGCTGACCGGGGTGATCATCGCCAAGATCTCCTCGCAGGCCACCGGCGGCCTGGGCCTGTCGCTGGGCCTGGGCATCGGGCTGGCGCTGGCGGTGGCGCTGCTGGTCGGGCTGGCGCAGGGCCTGCTGATCACCCGGCTCAAGCTGCAGCCGTTCATCGTGACCCTGGGTGGCATGCTGCTGATCCGCGGCATCTCGCAGACCATCGTCCAGGGCGGCACGCTCAGCATGGGCTCGTCGCCGCTGCTGAAGCTGGCCAACGAGGGGCTGTTCTCCATCGCCGGCGATCCGCTGCTGCCCTACCCGGCGATGATCTTCCTGGGCGTGGTGGCGCTGGGCACCTACCTGCTGCACTTCACGGTGTTCGGCCGGTACATCTACGCCATCGGCGGCAACCGCGACGCCGCCCAGTACTCGGGCATCAACGTGCGGCGGGTCGAGACCTCGACCTACGTGATCTCGTCGGGGCTGGCCGGCGTGGCCGGCGTCTGTTACGCGGCGTACATCGGGCAGATGTCCCAGCAGGTCGGCGTGGCCTACGAGCTGTACGCCATCGCCGCGGTGGTGCTGGGCGGTTGCTCGCTGCGCGGCGGCGAGGGCACGGTGCTGGGCATCATCATCGGGTCGGCGATGATGCGGGTGATCGACAACGGCATCAACATGTTCCAGGTCCGTTACGATGACGCCGACGGCATCGCGCGCCTGTGGCGTCTCAACCCCAACTGGACGTTCATCATCGTGGGCGCGGTCATCCTGCTGGCGGTGGTGCTGGACCAGGTCGTCCACATCGTGCAGG
>Ga0207701_10003210_pt1 | contig 16839 bp, 14 predicted proteins | sample KBSSwiSSwithPhiX_FD_184294 | JGI IMG/M metagenome (GOLD analysis project Ga0207701, IMG submission 184294) | Switchgrass rhizosphere bulk soil microbial communities from Kellogg Biological Station, Michigan, USA, with PhiX - S5 (SPAdes) (version 2) | ecosystem: Environmental > Terrestrial >... | reverse complement strand
CGGTGCCGATGGCGTTGGCCTCTTCTTCCTCGTAGTTTTTGCGTTGATCGTAGCGGTTCAGCGCCATCGAAAAAGTGAACCCGATGATGAGCCCGAGCAAAGTCAGGGTTGCGGCCTGGATAACACCGAAGTCCTCACGCACGCCTCCTTCTGGAATGCGCCGCCGTTGGGAAAACAACACGCCGAGGCGCGCCGAGATTGCCAGGACGACAAACGAGATTACAAAAACCAGCGCCGGATAACTTGTTATATTCACCATCCTTTGGACCTTGTCTGTTTACTCGTCGACAGCCGCCAGCGCGCGATGTTTTACCGAACTCAACAACCGGCTCGAGACGAGTTCGTCATTCCCGCATGCTTTTAGCGGGAATCCAGGCGGAATTCGACTGCACCCCCGATTAAAGCGTTCGGGGGTGATGGCCTGAGATGCTTCGATCCACTCAGCATCATCCTCCAACGTGTCGTCAGTTTTGAGTGTGAGGTGGGGAGCGGGGAAATTTTCATCGCCGTCCCTCACCACTCGACCCTGTTGTCGCAATGTCCTCGAGAGGAGGAAGCCGCGATGAACGAGCCTTTCACTCCGCGAGCTTCGTCCACTACTCACTCATCTTGTTGTTACGCATGGCCGTTTCCAGTTTCTTGATGTCCTCGGGCGACAACTGCGGCCGATCGACCTTGATCGTCAGCTTGTTGAGCTTCGCGGTCAGGGGAAACGGCGGCTTGTAGTCCGCGTCGTTCACGCCGGTCAGGGTGTCGGACCCGATGTCGAAGCTCTCGTCCCATTGCAGGATCATCGGCAGGGTCTTTTCCATCGTCTTGGTGGCGACGACTTTGCCGTCCACCTTGAGCGTCCCCGTGCCGGGACGGCCGACGCCGGAGAAGTTGTTGAACGCCAGCGTTCCCGGTCCCATGCCGTCATACTTGAAGTCGAACTCGACGGTATGCTTGCCGGGCGACAGCGCATCCGGGCCTTCCCACTTGAGTCGCTCGAGATCGACGAGATTCCAGAGCCAAACCGGCTTACCCTTGAGCAGATAAAAACCGTATCCGGCGAAGCGCCCGCCGGACGTCAGAATCATGCCTTCGGCGCCGCCCTGCGGAACCTCGATGTCCGCCGTGACGGTGTACGAACTATTCAGCAGCAGCGGTGAATCGCCCTGCGGCAGGCCCACCATCGGCCGGGTATAAACGAACTCCGATCGTCCTGCGGTGATGTTCGGGCGCGGCGCGACGATGCGGGCGGCCACGGATGCATCCAGCGGGAACACCTGATATTTCTTTGCCTCCGCGACAAACTCCCCGCGCATCTCGTTCACCTTCTGCGGGAATTGCTTCGCGATATCCTGGGTCTGGCTGAAGTCCTTTGTCAGGTTGTAAAGCTGGAACACCTGGTTGTTCAGCGGATCGGTGTTGGCCGGACCGAAGGCTTCCCAGGGCGCGCGATTGACCTTGGTGCTCAGCATCCAACCGTCGTTGTAGAGCGCCCACTGGCCCATCATCTCGAAGTATTGTCTCTTGTGTCGCGACGGCGTCTTGGCGTTCTTCGCGTCGAACGTATACAGGAAGCTGGTGCCTTCAATCGGCGCCTGCTTGATGCCATCGATCATCTCCGGCGCTTTAATGCCGGCTGCCTCGAGGATGGTGGGCACGACGTCGATGACATGCACGAACTGCTCGCGGAGTCCGCCCTTGTCCTTGATGCGCGCCGGCCACGACACCACCATGTTCTGGTTGATGCCGCCAAGCCGCGAGGCGTTCTGCTTGAACCAGTCGAACGGCGTGTCGAAGGCCCACGACCAGCCGGCCGACATGTGGTTGTAGGTCTGCTCGGTGCCCCAGACATCGTAGAACTTGAGCTGAACTTCGGCGGGCAGCTTGTTGAGGCCGTTGAAGAAGGCGACCTCGTTCGGCGTGCCCAGCGGCCCGCCCTCGGCGCTGGTGCCATTGTCGCCGTTAATGTAGATGACGAGCGTATTGTCGAGCTTGCCGAGGTCCTCGAAGACCTGGATCACGCGGCCGATCTCGTAGTCGTTGTAGGCTGCGTACGCGGCAAAGACATCGACTTGTTTGATGAACAGCTTCTTTTCGTCGGCCGACAGCTTATCCCAGGGCGTGAGCATATCCTCTGGCCATGGCGCAAGCTTGGTGTCCTGAGGGATCACCCCGAGCTTCTTCTGATTTTCGAAGATGCGCTCACGCACCTTCTCATAGCCTTCGTCGAACAGGTGCATCTTGCTGATCTTGTCCACCCACTCCTTGGTCGGATGGTGCGGGGCGTGGGTCGCGCCCGGCGCATACTTGATAAAGAGGGGCTTGCTCGGGTCGGTCTGATGCATACGCGTCATGTAGTCGATGGCATCGTCCGCCATTCCCGTGACGAGATTCCACCCCGGCTTGCCCTCAAACGGATAGATCTGCGTCGTGTTGCGAAACAGGTTCGGCTGCCACTGGTTGGCGTCGCCGCCGACGAAGCCGTAGAAGTACTCGAACCCCATCCCGGTGGGCCATTGGTCAAACGGCCCCACTTGGCTTGCCGCGAACGCTGGAGTGTTGTGGTCCTTGCCGAACCACGCTGTTGCATAGCCGTTGTCGAGCAGAATTCGCCCGATCGTGGCTTTGTCCTTGGGGATGATGCTGTTGTAGCCGGGAAAGCCAGTCGACTGCTCAGAGATCACACCGAAGCCGGCCGAATGATGGTTGCGCCCGGTGATAAGAGCGGCGCGCGTCGGTGAGCACAGCGCGGTGGAGAAGACGCGGTTGTAGCGCAGGCCTTCCTTCGCGATGCGATCCATCGTCGGCGTGGGAATGACACCACCAAAGGTGCTCGGCACGCCGAAGCCGGCGTCGTCGGTGATGATCAGCAGCACGTTGGGCGCGTCCTTCGGCGGCGCAACGCGCGGCGGCCACCAATATTTCGACTGCAGAGCGCCATCCTTGATCACACCACCGAATTTCGGGTCGGGTGCCGGCAGTTGCTTGTTGCTGACCGTGCTTCTTGCGCTCGGTGAACCCGGCGTACCGGTTACTTGCTGCGCCAGTGCGACGACAGGAGCCGCGAGAATCACCGCAGCACTAATCGCCAGTCGGGGCAACGCAGCTTTTCCTCGGGCTGTCAATCTGTTCCTCATAGGTTTGTCCTCGCTTTTCTCGATAGCTTTGTCTTCTCTTTTTCTTCGCGCTCCATTACGAGAAATAACTTGTGCTGCGGTCTCGCGGATCAAGCTGCAGTCGGCCCGCCGGGCGCTGTCTGTTCCTCTTCTGCTTTCGCCTCCATCTCGCTTGTTGATGCCCGCATCAAAAGTGCTGTCAGGATCACGTGGAGGACGACCACCGGCCACAATAGTATGCCGTTCAAACCGCCCGCGAAGCCGATGTAGGCGAGATACAACGTGACGGCCGCGCCGTAGATCAACATGCCGACCCGCGGCGGCCCCGGCCAGCAGGCGACCCCCAAGCCGATCAGAGCAATGCCAAGAACACGAGCAACTGATATGGCGACGCCGATGAGTTCGTCACCGAGCAACAATCGCCCGACGAGCGAGGGTACAATCAGTAACGCCGCCCCGGTCGCAACTTCACTGACAGCGGCGAGAACAAGCACCTTTTTCATCGCGCCTGCTTCTAGCCCTTTCGGCTCGCATTCCGGTTCGCATTAGCTTGTAGCTGCTAACGCTCCGTAGTTTCATCAATAGGACCCGGCTCCGGCGCTTCCATCGTAGGACCAAGTTCGGCCTTAGCCTCCGATGCTGCCGTAGGGCCCGGTGCGAGGTTGAAGGTCAGCTTGTTGATCTTGCCGGTGAACTTGAACGGTACATCGTAACGATACTCCAGCATCGCCACGCCGGTGCGGGTATCCTGGCCGACGTCGAATGACTCGTCCTCAGGGAACGTGACCGGCGTGCCGTGTTCCATCGAATTCCTCGCCACTTCCTTGCCGTCCACGGAGAGCGCGCCCGTGCCTCCCTTACCCAAGCCGGGACCATCGGACTTATAGTCGAAGACGATGGTGTGCTTGCCGGCGCCCAACGAGGGGCCTGACCACGTCGTGCGCTTGAGGTTGAGCAGGTTATAGAGGAACACCGGCTTACCCCGCCCGATGCTCACGATGCTAGTGATCAATACCGCGACCACAAGAAATGAGGCGAGTATCACTACGGTGTAGCTCGTTCTCATTCTCCAGCGTGCCCAACTCCGTCTCCGGCCGAGCCAGAGAAGCAACAATCCGAAGGCCAGGACTCCCAAGCCAATATTCCGGAACAATCCCGCCTTGTACCACCAGTTGAAGCTGCGACTCAGGAACAAGCCATAGCCGCCGAAGCGGCCACCCTCGGTGACGATCATGCCTTCGGCACCGCCATCGGGGATCTCGACCTCGGCGGTAATGGTGTAGGACTTGTTCAGGATGTTCGGCGCGGCGCTGTCGGGGACACCAGTCAGTTCGCCCGAATAGGTGAAGACCGTTCGTCCCGCCGTGAGGCTCGGGCGCGGCGTGTTCCAGCGCAGGAGCGTCGTGTTGTCGAGCGGCAGCACGTTGTATTTCTTCGCCTCGGAGTAGAAGAGGGCCTGCATCTGCTTGAGCTTCTCCGGCATCTTGTCGGCGAGGTTGTCGAACTGGGTGGGATCCTCCTGGACGTTATAAAGCTCCCAGTTGTACCCGGTGATCACATCCGGCGGCGGTTTCGTGCTCAGCTCCCAGGGGAGAGTCGCCGGCGTCGTCGCCGCCACCCATCCGTCGTGATAGATGGCGCGATTGCCGAGCATCTCGAAGTATTGCGTCGTGTGCCGGGTGGGCGTATTGGCGTTCGCCTTGTCCCACGTGTAGGCCATGCTCACGCCTTCGATGGGCTTTTGCTGGATGCCGTTGATCGTATCGGGAGCCGGGATGCCGGCCGCTTCGAGGATGGTCGGAACGATGTCGATGACGTGGTGGAACTGGCGGCGGATGCCGCCCAAGTCCTTGATGTGGCCGGGCCAGGACATGGCCACGCCCTGAGCCGTTCCGCCAAAGTGCGACGGCACCTGCTTCACCCACTTGAACGGCGTGTCCATGGCCCATGCCCATTCTGCCGCATAGTGTGGGAAGGTCTTGTCTGATCCCCAGAAAGGATACCAGAGATACTGCGCCTTGACCGGCACGGGAACGCCATTAAAAGTGGTGAACTCATTGGGCGTGCCGTTGAGCATGCCTTCGGCGCTCGCGCCGTTGTCGCCACCGATGTAGATGATCAAGGTGTTGTCGAGTTCGCCGAGATCTTCGACGGCCTTGATGACCCGGCCGATTTCATGGTCGGCGTAGGCCAGGTAGGCGCCATAGACGTCTGCTTGCTTGATGAAAAGCTTTTTCTCCAGCTCGCCGAGGGAATCCCACTGCGGCAGTTCCTTCGGCCACGGCGTCAGCCTGGCGTCCGCGGGCATGATGCCCAGCCGCTTCTGGTTCGCGAAGATGGTCTCGCGCACTTTGTTCCAGCCTTGATCGAACAGATGCATATCGCTGATCTTCTTGATCCACTCGGGCGTGGGATGATGCGGCGCATGGGTGGCGCCGGGCACGTAATAGACGAGCCACGGCTTGCCGGGAGCGATCTCTTTGAGCTGCTTCATATACTGGATCGCCTCGTCCGCCATCGCCGTTTCCAAGTTCCAGCGGGAATTGCCTTGGAAGGGGTAGATGGCCGTCGTGTTGCGGAACAGGTTCGGTTGCCACTGGCTTGCGTCGCCGCCGACAAATCCGTAAAAATATTCGAAACCCATTCCATTCGGCCATTGATTGAACGGCCCGGCCTGGCTCGACTGATATGAGGGTGTGTTGTGGTCTTTGCCGAACCACGAAGTGGCGTATCCGTTCGCCTTCAGGATTGTGCCAATGGTGCCTTTCTCAATCGGTATGATCGAGTCGTAACCCGGGAACCCCGTGGCTATTTCGCCTACCACCCCATTGCCAACCGAGTGATGGTTACGGCCCGTGATCAAGGCCGCCCGCGTCGGCGAGCACAGTGATGTCGAATGAAAATTCGTGTAGCGCAGGCCAGCCTTGGCGATGCGATCCATGGCCGGAGTCGGTATGACGCCGCCGAAGGTGCTTGGCGCACCGAAACCCTGATCATCCGTCATGATGAGCAGCACGTTGGGCGCGCCCTTCGGCGGCACGACGCGCGGGGACCACCAAGGTTTCGACTCCGAAGCCTTTTCGTTGATCGCCCCGCCGAATTTCGGAGCAGGAGGCGGAAGCTGCTTTCCGTCGATCGTGGCAGTGGCGCTGGGCGAACCCGGCGTCCCGGTATTTTGCTGCGCCAAGCTGTACGCGGGCGCGCCGAGGATAAACGCCGCGCCAATAGCTAGCTGGTGTAAGGCGGCTTTCCTTCGATGCAAGTTTGCTGATTGCCGCTTCATCTTTATCTCCTCTCACTACTTCCTCTACCCGACCATTCCGTGAACTTGAATCTTTTTTTTCCTCACTTCGGCGGATATTGGGTACCAACCATGAGGGTCAAAACCGTAGTCCCGTCGGGAGTGGGAGTGTAATAGATCAAAGCTACCCGGTTACCCTTCGTATAGGCGATCTGATCTTTCTGGCCGGCGAACCACGAATTGGGCTGCCAACCTCGGGCCGCCATCGTTTCCTGGTAAAAAGTAAAAATTTCCGCCGGTGGAACTTTTCCCTGATAAGATACCTGGCCGTCTTCAAATCCCTTGATGGGAACAAAACTCTTGTCCGGATTCTTCGTCATTTTCTCCGGTATGGGGATGCTCACGCCCGCAATTTCCTCATCCCGCCGCTGGCACCCGACATTCGCAAGCACCAGCAGGCAAAGAAGGCACAACCACGCGCATTGTGGTGTGGTAAAGCTGCGCAAATTTTTCGACATTGATTGAGCTTCTTCCCTCGAATTAATCCATGGCGCCCAGCCCCTTTGAACGCACTAACGCCAGTACACTCGCCCGTAGCTGCGCCGCGCGACACCCGCGTACGAATAAGGCGTCCTGGGCATGCCAATGACGTCGATGAATACCGACACGTCCGCGCCCTTCGCCGGCATGTCGCCCTGCAACACCTTGACGGTATAGATCAAGTTATCGCCCTTAAGCTCTGGAGCCTGCAGCACCACAACGATCTGGCGCAGCTTGTCCCCTTCCAGGATAGAGAGGTCCGCGTTGGGCGGATCTTTTAGGAAGCTATCCTTGCCCGTGCTCCAGAAGGGCACGAACGCAGTCGTCATCATATTTCCAGCAATACGCTCGGGGCGATCGGAGAAAAATAGGGTGGTAGAGCTAATGCCATCCAAAGTCAGCTTGTTCGTCGACTTGTCGAAGGTCATGCCTTTCGCGGTCTGCACGAATAAAAAATCGGCTTGCTTGGCCTCCTCTTTTTAACAGCCTGGGCCATAACTGAACCCAGGGGCACGACCAACACCAAAAGCAAAATAATCGCCTTTAAACTAAACCTTGTCATCGTCTTGTCCTCATTTAATCTTGAAATGCGAAATCGAACACTCGAAATCCGAAACCAGTACAAAGGCGATTCCAAATCTCGGCATTAGACTTGCCCTTCGATGATTCGCTTCAACTCTTCAGCGCAGGGATCTGATTGGTGTCGTATACGGCGATGATGCGCACGTTCTGATACCGTTGGTCTTCCTGCAAGCTCACATTCTTCGGACTGTACATGTCGCCGATGGCGTAGACCTTGAAGAACTGGTGCGGGTCATTGACCAGATACTGATCGATAATCGGCTCCGGTGCCTCGGAGCGCTCCCGCGAAAGCTTCTGATTGATGCTCATGTTTCCGGTCGCCGAGGCGCTGCCGATCATGACAAGCAAAATTTTGCGGCCTCGGCTGTTGCGAGAGAGGTAATCAACGAAATTGATGAGCCGTTGGTATTGCAGTGAGCCCTGGGGCAGCGCGGCCGAGCCGGTTGGAAAAAACAGCGTGATATCGCCGGTGCCCTGCTGCTGTGACAGGTGTTCGAGCATCTGCAGGGCTTGCTGTGAGGTTTGCAGGTTCTTGCTGGCCGTCCCCTCAAGCTGTTCATAGTCCTTCATGTTGTTATTGTTGGAGTCGACGATGAGTTGCGCCAGCGTACTCGCCTGGCTTCTCGACGCGCCGCCGAACGTCGTTCCGTTGGGGAACGTAATCGCCTGTGGTTTCTGCTCATCGGGCTGCTGCATGTAAAATTGTTGGGGCTGGCCTGCGCATCCGCCAAGTGCGACAGCGAACAAGAGACTCAGGACACTGACAGTTCTTCTCTTCATCTGATTACTCCTCACTGTTTTTGCCTGGCACGTGAAGCGCAGGCTTCGTGCCAGTTTCGCAGAGAGATTGACGACGGGACAAGTTGTCTTGTGTTTTCCGGAAGATAGGGACCGGGCGGGAGAAACAAGGGCTTAATCGGAAGGGCTACGAAATCGTCAGCGTATTGAGGAGCCTCAATATATTGAGGCGCTTGTTGCCCTGACTCGTCAGACGGCCATGCGCAAGTGTTCTTCTTCACTTTTACCGTCGAGAAGTTTCAAGAAAACTGGCAAGGCTTCAAGCGGATTAATAATTGCCAGAAGCGTTGTGAACATCCCGATAAACAGTGTTAGTTCCTGTCTCATTGCATCGTTCCTCCTCCGAGAAACAACCCCAATTACTGCATTTTAATTTTCGCCGGCCGAATCGCTGGACATAAACGACCTGATCCACTCCCCTTCATAGCATGGTTTGAGTCTCAGGCCGCGGATTACGGTAGCGGAGCAGGTAAACGATTAAGCCCACGAGGGAGGCCACGCCAAATACAAACAAGAAGTGGCGGTGACGATGCAGGAACGCCGCGATCGAGTGAATATCACGACCGAGGTAGTATGTCCCAAGCCCCCAGGTGCACGTCCACAGGATTGCTCCGGCGATGTTATAAGCTGTAAAAGTCCACCAGGGCATCTTCAAAATGCCGGCAACGATTCCGTTCAATTGCCGTAGTCCATCGAGAAATCGAGCAAAGAGGATTGCGATGCCACCGCGGCGTTTGAAGAAATCTTCCGTGCGTTGCTGCCGCTTCGGGTTGACCTTGAACTTCACGAGTAAAGCTCGACCACCCCAGCGACCAATCGCGTAACCGATGCTGTTGCCGACCGTGGCTGCGGTCGTCACAAGAAAGAGGAGTAATACAATATTCATCCGTTCCTTAGCGGCCTCGATCGAGCTCGCCATCAGCAAAGTTTGGCCTGGGGTTGGAATACCCATGCCTTCCACCATCACCGCAGCGACCGTCGCTCCATAACCATAGCGTTGGAGAAGCGGCTGCACTCTAGCCAGCGAGCGTTCGAACCTTCTCTCTACCCGGGATCGAAAACCATCTCGCGGATTTGACTCATCGCCAGGAGCAACCGGAACGGCAATAAACACCGCAACAAATAAAGCGACAGATAAAAAACGCATTAAAAGCCTAAGGACCAAGGCCGAGAAATCCCCCAATGGCCCCCTTTGGTAAAGGGGGCGGGCCATAGGACCGGGGGATTTTTGCCTCTAATCGGATTTTCATAAGAGTAAAGCGAAGGTACAAGACGCGTAAAAGCTTGAGCCGCAAATGTCCTAGCCAAACGCAATCCGGACACGAACCTCTAAAATATTCCATGATCACTTTGCGCAGGAGAACATACAACGGGAGAATACGTCGTCGCTAAGCGGGGTTCTATGATTTGTCGGCACGATCCAGGGCGCGGACGGCATCGGCGATCTCCTGGCTGAGCCGCGCAATCGCCTGACTGTGGGCGGCGGCCAAGGCAGCATACTCTTTCTCTGGTACCGACTGACGTACCGTCGTACGACCGCGCTCCGCCTTGCCGTCTTTCATTCGGCGCACCATCCACATTGCCTCCAGTGTAGCGGCTTCACCGGGCATCGAGTCGAAGCGCTGGACATCGATAATGGCGCGGTAGTCGGCATCCGCGCTCGTCAACTCGGGAAACACCGTCACGCGCGGAGTGCCCAGCTGCGCCGTCAAATTCTCGGCAATCACCCGCGCGATATTGTTCTGCAGCGGCAGCGCCCAGCGATTGAACTCATCCAGCCGCACCTGGTTCGGCCCTATGCTGATGACAATCTGCGGACGGTCGACGACGGCGGGAATCGATACCGGCCCCACGGCCACCGAGATGTCGGATGAATTCTTTGCCGTTCCGCCTGCAGCGCTGAGAGTGTAGAACCGCGAGGGCGCGGAGGCACATCCAACTAGGGTAAGAACGAGAGAAAGAGCAACGACGGTAGTCGATCGGTGCTTAATCGCGGGATGAATCCATGCAGGCGAAATCCGAAATTCGAATATCGAAACCTGTCCTGAGCCTTGTCGAAGGATCCGAAACAAATCCGAATAACCAAAATTCAAGTGTGAGATACTAAAACTTGTTTGGAACATTGCCTTCATGATTTGCCTTCATGATTTTAGATTTGTTTCGAATTTCGGATTTCGAGCTGTCGAATTTGTCATTCGTCTTATTGTCACAGTCATTCCTCGGTTTTGCCTCGTATCAGAGCCTCGGGATGACGTTCGAGATAATCCGTCAGAACGCGCAGCGAGCGTGCCGTGCGGGCGAGCTCCTGCAAGGCATCGCGCAGGTCCTGCTGGGCGGGAGCGTCCTTGCCGACAAGCGTCGCGTCCGTGCTCTTGAGCAGGCCGTCGGCCGATGAAATCGTGCCGCGCAGTTCCCCGACGATCATCTTCAGCTCGGGTGTCACATCCGCATCGATGCGATTTACCGCCTTACTCGCGTCCTGGAGCGTTTGATTGAGCGTGACGAGTACTTTCGTGACGTCGGTACCGATCGCTTCGTAGGGTAACTTGTCGAGCTTAGCCACGATTCCGGTGATCTTGGTCTCCAGATCCTGCACCGTGCTTGGAACGACCGGAATCTCTACAGGATCACGGCTCCAGTCGATCTTCGCTTTCGCTGTGTCGGGATAGAAATCAAGAGCGATGAAGAGTTGTCCAGTGACCAGATTGCCGCTCCTGAGCTGCGCGCGCAGCCCACGCTGCTCGACGAGACCCTGCATGAGCGCATGGCGTTCTTGGCCGCTTCGCAACATCGCTCGGCCTGCGGCCACTTGTTTTTCATTTAAATGCGCAACCAGACGCTCAGGATAGGATACGATCTCCACCCGGCCCCGAACTCTCATGGTCTTTGGATCGAGATCGAGCCCCACATCTGTGACCTCGCCGCCGGGCAGTCCCAAGAGAGTAACTGGCGCGCCAACGGACAAGCCGCGTAAAGATTCATTGAAATAGAGTACGTAATGGGCCGCGATCGTGTCCGGTTGTTTCAGCGCGGCGGCCTGATCATTGTAAAGCCTAAAGACGGTGTTCGCGGCTACGGGCTCAATCTTCGAGCCAACGCTTGGCGTATCGAAGGCGAGTCCGCCCGCCAGGACTGCGACCAGAGATTGCGTGCGCACCTCCACCCCGCCTGCGCCAACCGAAATATCGAGGCCGCTCGCATTCCAGAAGCGAGTCTCCGAGTTTACGTATTTATCGTAGGGCGCATTGACGAACACTTTGATATCGACACCCTTGCCGTCCGGCGCAAGGTTGTAGGCGATTACTTGACCCGCCATTAAACGCCGATAGTAGAGCGGCGAGCCGATTCCCACAGAGCCCAGACTTTCTGCTTTGAGCGCAAACTGACGTCCCGCCTGATCGCTGGTGATAGCTGGCGGTATGTCGAGCCCGACAAATTTGCGCTGGCTCTTGGTCGACTTTCCGACCTCGAAGCCGATGTAATTGCCCGCGAGCAGAGTACCCAAACCCGATACACCGCTGAGTGTCACGCGCGGCTCAACGACCCAGAACTTGGCGTCTTCGACAATAAGACCGGCGGCGCTTTTATCGATCTTTGCGGTGAGCTCAACGTTTCTATAGTCGGGAGCGAGCTGTACCTTTGTCACCTGGCCGATGTTTACATCTTTATATTTGACAAAAGTCTTTCCCGCCTCGACTCCTTGGGCGGATTTGAAAATGATCGTGATGGTCGGCCCTTCGCTCATGATTCGTTGCACCGCAATCCCGAGCGCCACCAGAGCGGCGAATAGCGGAACAATCCAGACGATAGAGATGCGCCTTTGCTTTTTCGGCACCACGGTCGCTTGGGGAAAGTTATTGCTTCCAGTGCTCTCAGCCATGGGCGTATCCCTCGCCGGAATTCTTCTCTGTTCTGCGTTCCACTGAGGCCACGGCGTTCCCTTCAGGTGCGTGAGGATCCCCCTTTGAAAAAGAGAGATGATAGGGGGATTTAATTTGAACTTTCATTGTGACGATCGCTTCACTTTCAAACGAACTTCGCCTGCACCTCACGGGTGTTCGAGTCCCAAATCAACCGAGGGTCGAAGGACTCAGCGGCGATCATCGTCAAGACGACGACCGCGGCAAAAAAGAGCACGCCCGGACCCGGCTCCACCGACATCAGCGGCGAGAGTTGTACCAGCGCCACGGTAAAAGTATCAACGAACACGTCGAGCATCGACCACCGGCCGACAAATTCGACAACTCGATAGAGCCGCGTTCGCTCACGATTGCTGCTGAGCGATCTCCGTTGCACGGTGATCAGCAGATAAGCGAGCCCGACTAATTTTCCGAGAGGAACCATCACGCTGGCGATCAACACGACCAGCGCGAGCGGCCAGGATCCCGAAGTGTAAAGGAATACCACACCGCCAATGATCGTATCGGAATCGGTGGAACCAAGCGTCGTCGTGTTAAGGACGGGAAGAGCATTGGCGGGGATATAGCAAATCGCCGCCGCGATCACGAGCGCCCACGTGTATTGAATCGAATGGTGGCGCCGCCAGGAAAGTTCCGCGCCGCAACGCGGACAATAACCGGGCTCTGCAGGATCTGCCGGTCGAGACAGTAAATGGCACATCTCGCAGGAGAGAAGTCCTGCCTCTGCAGCGGTAACTGGAATGGCACTCATAGTAAATTCAAAATCCGAAATCCGAAGCACGAAATCCGAAACAAACCGGGAACAAATACAAACGGATCAATCAAAACCAATCGAAAAGAAATGATCGTGTTTAGAATTTTCTGTCCTTTTTGATCATTTGAATTTGTTTCGAATTTCGAGTTTCGAATTTTTAAGTCTTCACTCTTTGTGACTCGTGTTTGGCGGCGCGCTTCCGTCCGCCCACTCGACCCGCTCCCAGATTTCGTCCGGATCGAAGGTGGCCATGATTGCCGGGAAGATCAGCACCAGCGCTCCGACCGCATACATGCCGATACCGGCCTCCACATTGGCCAGCTCTGCGATCTTGATGAGGGCAACGAGAATACCGAGCAACATCACTTCATTCATCGACCAATTCTGCATGAACTCCGCGCCGCGCAGCATCTCGCCGACCCAATGCGGTGCGGGCGGCCGGCGCGCGGCGAGCAGCACTGTCAGCATGAAAATGATGTAGCCTGCGGGAGCAATCACCGCGCAAAACGCCACGACAACGGCGGTAATCGCTTCGCCTTGAAGCCACATATCATAGGCTCCACCCATAATGGTTGTGCTGGCAAAGCGCCCCACCGCTGAGAGGCTCATCAGCGGCGCAGTATTCGCGATCACGAATACGATAGCGGCGGTAATCGTAAGAGCGAGCGGCAGATCGATGGGTTCAGCCATTCTTGTCGCAACCGTGGAGGCACACCGTGAGCAGCGGGCTTTTCCACCAGGCGGAAGGTCTGGAACATTCTGCAGCAGATCGCAATCGGGACAGGCAATAGTTTCCATAAACTCTCAATCGAAGGAACCGAGGTGCGTCACTCAACACAACTCCATAGATCGCTAGCGGCGCCAGTACATGCGCCGATAGCCGCGCCGAGCGACTCCCGCATACGACAAGGGCGTCATGGGCATGCCGATGATGTCGATGAAGACCGACACATCGGCAGCCTTTGCCGGCATGTCGCCCTGCAAGACCTTGACGGTATAGGTCAGGGTGTCCCCCTTCAGCGCCGGCGCTTGCAGGACTGCGACCACCTGGCGGAGGTTGTCGCCTTCCAGAATGGAGATGTCAGCGTTGGGTGGATCGGAGAGAAAACTGTCCTTGCCGGTACTCCAGAAGGGGATGAACGCAGTGGTCTTCATGTTTCCGGCGATGCGTTCAGGGCGATCCGTGAAAAATAGCGTGGTGGAACTAATGCCGTCCAAGGTTAACTGGTTCGTCGACTTGTCGAAGCTCATGCCCTTTGCGGTTTGTACGAAAAGGAAGTCGGCCTGCTTGGCCGGCTCTTTGACATCCTGCGCTAGCGCGGAACCCACAGGCATTGCGGGCGCCGCCAAGGCCGCGGCGATAAATGTTCGTCTTGTGATCACTTAAATCTCCTTAACTCCGCTAGTTGCTTGAGAATCTCTTTTCTTCCAAAGCTCGAAATCCGAAATGAGAGCAGCGGAGCGATCGCGTAATGCATTTCAAAAATCCCATAAGCCCGGTACTCCAGTCCATTTATGACCGCCTCAACTCTGCAAGGCGGGAATCTGGTTGGTATCGTACACCGCAATGATGCGCACGCTCTGGTAGCGCTGGTCTTCCTGCAAGCTCACGTTCTTCGGGCTGTACATGTCGCCGATGCCATATACCTTGAAGAATTGGTGCGGGTCATTGACCAGGTACTGGTCGATGATCGGTTCCGGGGCCTGGGAGCGCTCCTGGGAGAGCCGCTGGTTGATGCTCATGCTTCCAGTTGCCGAGGCGCTGCCGATCATGACTAAGAGAATTTTACGGCCCCGGCTGTTGCGGGAGAGGTAATCGACGAAATTAATCAGCCGTTGGTACTGCAGCGAACCCTGCGACAAATTGGCCGAGCCGGTTGGAAAGAACAGCGTGATTTCCCCGCTACCCTGCTGCTGCGACAGGTGTTCGAGCATCTGCAGGGCTTGCTGCGAGGTCTGCAGGTTCTTGCTGGCCGTCCCCTCGAGCTGCTCGTAATCCTTCATGTTGTTATTGTTCGAGTCGACCACGAGTTGGGCGAGCGTACTTGCCTGGCTGCCTGACGCGCCGCCGAACATCGTTCCGTTCGGAAACGTGATCGTCTGCGGTTTCTGTTCGTCGGGCCGCTGCACGACGAATTGTTGGGGCGGCGGTTGGGCGCATCCGACAACCATTGTCGCCATGACGACACCAAAAACGCTTATGATTTGCTTCCTCATGTGACTCTGTTTCCTTCCTCTCTGTTATCTCGAATCCATCAGGCAACTTGGGTGGGTCCCACAGGCGTCGCTCGCAGGACCCATCACTCAAACAGATCCCTCGTTGGGTCATTTCCACCGGGAGCAGTACGCCGGTCAGTCTGCGATTGCTGCTCCAACTTCTCGCCCGACCTCCACAGCTTTTTTGTCAGCCGCACTCAGCTCTGAGGGCTTCACGTCGATCGTGACCTTCACGATCTTGCCGGTGAACTTGTTGTCGCCCTGCTTGTAGTCCGTGGAGACCGCCGTTTCACCGTCCATGCCGACATCGGTGCCTTCATCTGCTGAAAACATGTACGGCTGGGTTTTCGGAATGTATCCTGTCGCCACTTGCTGGCCGTCCACGTAGAGCGCGCACTTGCCACCCGCGCCGGGCTTCGGAGCATCGATTGTGAACTCATATTTAATTTCGTGTTTGCCCGCCGCCAGCACATTCGGCCCTCCGATGTTGGTCCGCTCTATGCCGAAATAGTTGTACTCGTGATGGACTTTTCCGTCTTTCATGTACAGCGTCCAGCCGCCAAAGGCGCCGGCCTGCGCGATGACCACGCCATTGGTGTTCGAGTTGCGCAATTCCACCTGCGCAGTGAGCGTATACGAGCGGTTCTTCACGTTGATGAAAGCGTTTTCCAACATGCCGATCATCCCCGGATAAACAGTAAGGGACGCGCGATCTCCCATTAAATCGGGTCTTCCCGCTATACCTGGATTAAAGCGCTCGGACCTCCGGTCATCGATGGGAAATACATGGTTCTTGATCCCCTCTTTTACGAAAAGATTCTGCAACTCCTTAAGCTTTGCCGGGTTCTTGGCGGCAAGATCGCGGGCTTGGCTGAAGTCTTCGGCGACGTGGTACAACTCCCATGTATCTTTTGCGAGCGGCGGATTCTCCACCAGCAGCCAGGGGATCGAATGACGCGCCGCGGCCACCCATCCGTCATGATAGATGGCTCTGTTGCCAAACATCTCGAAATATTGCGTGGTGTGGCGCTCTTTGGCTTTAGGGTCGTTGAAGCTATAGATCATAGACGTACCGTCGAACGGTCTTTGCACAGTCCCATTCACGCTCTTCGGGAAAGGTAAGCCAGCAGCTTCCAGCACGGTAGGCGCGATATCCGTGATGTAGGTAAACTGCGAACGTATTCCTCCCTTGGCTTTGATGCGTGCCGGCCAGTGGATCACCAGTCCGTTCGTCGTTCCCCCGTAATGGGACGCGATCTGCTTGGTCCATTGGAACGGAGTGTCACCGGCCCACGCCCAGCCGATCCCGTAGTGGGGAAACGTGCTGGGCCCACCCCACTCGTCGTAATGCGGCATGTTGATCGCAGCCGTGTTGATGATCCCGTTGAGCGCCATCATCTCGTTATACGCCCCTTCGGGGCCACCCTCTGCGCTGGCACCGTTATCGCCGACGATATAAATGAACAAAGTGTTGTCCATTACACCCATCTCTTGCAGGGTTTCTACCAAACGTCCCACCTGCTCATCAGTCTGCTCGCCGAAACCCGCGAATGTTTCCATCTGCCGGGCTCCGAGTTTTTTCTGCTCTGGAGTCTGGGAATCCCATGATGGGATTTCGTTGGGACGCTTGGTCAGTTCCGCCTTCGCCGGTATAACTCCCATCTGTTTCTGGCGCGCAAA
>Ga0207701_10003209_pt1 | contig 16841 bp, 12 predicted proteins | sample KBSSwiSSwithPhiX_FD_184294 | JGI IMG/M metagenome (GOLD analysis project Ga0207701, IMG submission 184294) | Switchgrass rhizosphere bulk soil microbial communities from Kellogg Biological Station, Michigan, USA, with PhiX - S5 (SPAdes) (version 2) | ecosystem: Environmental > Terrestrial >... | reverse complement strand
AAATCGGCTTTTTGCCAATCAGCTCGCGCGTCGCCTCGTGTGCATAAGGCAGGGCTGCGGGATCTCCCGGTCCATTGGAAAGAAAAACGCCATCCGGATCGAGCGCGAGCACTTCCATGGCAGTTGTGGTCGCTGGTACAACCGTGACACGAAAACCTTTCTGCCGCAGAAGCCGCAGAATATTCTCTTTGATTCCATAATCATAAGCGACGATGCGAAATCGGACCGATGGAAGGCTGGGTTTGATTCCGCCGTTAGTGGACCTGATTGACCATGGCTCACTCAACTTGTCATCGGGGTCCCATTGATAAATTTCGTGCGCTGAAACTTCGCGAACGTAATCCATGCCGATAACACCCTCGCCTTTGATGGCCTTCTGCGTCGCTTCTTCCGGGGAAATCTCTTCCGTAGTCAGACAAGCCTTCATCGCGCCGCGGGTGCGCAGGTGCCGGGTCAATGCGCGAGTGTCGATCCCCTGCACGCCGGGGATGTTCCATTTTTTTAAATATTGATCGAGCGACATTTCCGAGCGCCAGTTGCTTGGTATTTCGGTCAACTCTTCGATGATAAAGCCGCTGACGTGCGGTGAGCGGCTCTCCTGATCGAGCGAGTTTGTGCCGTAATTGCCGATTAACGGATAAGTCATCGCCACGATCTGCCCGCGATAGGACGGATCGGTCAACACTTCCTGGTAACCGGTCATGGCCGTGTTGAAACAGACCTCGCCGACGCGGGTCCCGGTTGCGCCAAATGATTCGCCCTCGAAAAATCGACCGTCTTCGAGAGCTAATAGGGCGCGCATGTCACCGCGCACTTTGGATCGTGGAGCAGAATTTTCAAATTCGTTCGACGTTGAAGCAGTAGCGTGGAGAGCAGCCTGATATCACGCTTAACGCATCAACGAAAAACCCGGATCGAAATCTCGATCCGGGTTTTTTGAAATGTTACCCCGCTGATGCCGTTTAGGCGGATCTCCCGTTCCCTTTTCGTAACGGGCGGATGACCGTCGCCGCAGCGTCTGACTTCCAATTAAGGCCTGCCATCTTCTCCGAGCGACTCAGCCTCCTTAGGTTAACCAAATATCGGTTCGGGAATCCCACCTGTAATCTCGAACATCGCAGGGTAAAGCGCGAAAACCACCCGCGACTGATGAGAGCCGCTGGTTGAGAGTTGAGAGAAAAGCACTGGTTTTCTTCCCAACCCTCAACAAACGACTCTCGAATATCAAAGAACTATTCCCGCAATTCTGCGTCGAGGTCGCTTCGCAATCGCTCGCGAATTTTCGCATGCGCTGCATTTACTTCTTCGCTTGTCAGTGTGCGACTCCGGTCGCGATATGTCAATCGATATGCGAGCGACTTTTTGCCTTCACCGATTTCAGTGCCGGCAAAGAGATCAAAAAATTCAACTCGTTCCAACAACGGTTCCGGTGGATGCAAAATCACTTCCCATATTTTTTCGTGGGTCAAATCTTCGGCAACAATCATTGCAATGTCGCGTGAGACTGAAGGAAATTTCCCAAGTTCGCGGAAAGTCGCTCGCGACCCAAAACTGCTGATCGGGAACTCAAGTGATACTTCGGCAACAAAGACGCCGCCAGATGCGTCGATTGTTGCCGTGAGCGAATTTGTTAGCTGCCCGGCGAGGCCGACGAGTTGATTACCTGCAATGATTTCCACTGCGAGCGCAAAGTTGGCATGCTGACCGCGACGAAAAGACAAACCGCTTCTTGCCAGTTCAATCGCGCCTTTTAGATCGAAGAAATCAACGCGGCGTTTTTCGTTCCGCCAATGAAGTTTACTGGCAATATTGCCCCAAAGGAGAATGGCTACTCGTTTCTGTTCTGCGCCGTTTGGTGGTTCGAAAACCTTGCCTATTTCAAAGATCGCGACACGTTCCACTCCCGCACGAATGTTGTGATCGAGTACTCCCAGCAAGCCCGGCAACAAGCTGGGGCGTAGCGCCACGTGATCTTCGCTCAGTGGATTGCGTAATTCAATCGCATTTTCCCCAAACGCGAATCTTTCAATTGGAAGCAATTTTGAGGTCCGCACTTCAGTGAGGCCAGCTACAACCAGTCGTTGGCGCATTTGTAATTCCAAATCGTGCGCGCGATCCGCCGCGCTGGAGGGCGTGAACCGGCTGCGATCAGTTCCTGGAATTTTTTCGGCGCCGTAAGCTCGCACCACTTCTTCGATAAGATCGACATCGCGCTGTAAGTCGCGCCGGTAACTCGGAATTTTCCATTTCGTTAACTTGGCCGCGCTGATTTTCTTCAAACCGAATCCGGTTAGAACTTCATCGACCGCTTTCGGTTTGATCGCGATCCCAATCACGCGATCGCATTTCTCGTAGCGCAACGAAACATCGGCAGGGTTTGGCGGCAGCGTTCCGGCGACATTGATTTCCTTTGCCGGGGTTCCGCCTGCGATCTCTTGAATCAATTCGGTGACCCGTTGCGATGCGCGGAGCACCATTTCAGGATCGACGCCGCGCTCGAATCGGTAACTGGCATCGCTCGGTAGATTTAATTCGCGCGCGGTCCGACGAACACTCGCTGGCAAAAAGTAAGCGGCTTCCAGCAAGACATTCTTGGTTGACTCGGTCACGCCGGTTTCTTCGCCGCCCATTACGCCTCCGAGTCCAGCCGCGCGCTCTTGATCAGCGACAACACAATTGTCCGGTTTAAGCGAATAGGTCTTTCCATCGAGCGCGAGAAATTTTTCGCCGTCATGCGCGAGGCGCACGTTGATGCTGCCCTTCAATTTGTTTGCATCGAACGCGTGCGTCGGTTGTCCAAGCTCGAGCATTACGAAGTTTGAGATATCGACGATATTATTGATCGAGCGAACTCCAACGCTCTCGATTTTCGCGCGCAACCATTGCGGACTTGGTCCGACACTGACATTGTCGATCTTGCGCGCGGAGAAAAACGGACATTCGCGCGTTGAAGTGATGTTCACGCCGGTCTTCTTGAGGGAAATTTTCGCTTCGCGAGGCGTTGACTTAAGTTTTTTTTCGGTGAGCGCGGCAATTTCACGGGCCAAACCAAAATGGCTCAGCAGATCACCACGGTTCGGTGTGATCTCGACTTCAAGAATTGTGTCAGCTGGGAAAATATCGGCGATAGGCGCACCAACCTTGGCATCAGGCGACAAAATTAAGAGGCCGGAAGCGTCTTCTCCGAGGCTGAGCTCAATGGGACTGCAAAGCATCCCTGCGGATTCAACGCCGCGCAGTTTGCTTTCACGAATCTCCAGTCCGTTTGGCAGCTTGGCCCCGGGCAACGCGAGTGGAACTTTATCGCCGACTGTGTAATTGGTCGCGCCGCAAACGACCTGGCGTTTTGCGCCGCTACCATCATCAACTTCACAGACACTGAGACGATCCGCATTGGGATGGCGAGATGACCCAGTAATTTCCGCCACGATCACTCTGTCGACATTCGCCCCGCGGGTTTCGATGTTTTCCGTTTCAACGCCGGCGCGCGTGAGCAAATCCGCGATCTCTCCCGGATTTTCCGGAAGATCGACAAATTCGCGTAACCAATTGACGGAAAATTTCATGCGAACTGGCGGAGAAACCGCAAATCGTTTTGGGCGAACAGGCGGATGTCGGGGATGTCGAACAGAACCATCGCCAGCCGGTCCATTCCGAGACCGAATGCGTAGCCGCTCCACTTTTCGGGATCGTACGCTTTGTCACCACGCGCTTTGTTGACCTGCTCGAAAACCGCCGGATGCACCACGCCTGAACCTGCGACTTCGATCCAGCGCTCGCCACCCTTGAGCGCTTTCGATTTCACATAAACCTCGAGACTCGGCTCGGTGAACGGGAAGAAGTGCGGACGAAACTGCACGTCGGTTCCGGAACCGAAAAGTTCGCGCATGAAAAACTCGAGGGCGCCTTTCAAATCGGCGACGCTTACGTTTTCATCAACATAAAGCCCTTCGATCTGGTGAAACTGCGGGCTGTGCGTGGCGTCGAGTTCATCGCGACGATAAGCAGCACCGGGAGCAATCACGCGAATCGGCGGACGCGCGGCTTGCATCGTTCGAATTTGCACGGTCGAAGTGTGCGTTCGCAGCAAACGGCCGTCCGGTAAATAAAACGTGTCCTGCTCGTTTCGCGCCGGATGTTCGGGCGGTGTGTTGAGCGCGTCGAAACAATGCCATTCGTCCTCGATGTCGGGTCCGTCCGCGAGAGCGAAGCCCATTCGCCGAAAAATTTCGATGGAACGTTCCCACATCCGCGTGAGCGGGTGCAGCGCGCCAATTTCATGGAGGGCGCCCGGTAGTGACACGTCGATCCTGGCCAGTGCCTCGGATTCCTTTTGCGCTCGAAAACTTGCTGTGCGCGCTTCGACTGCAGCAGCCACAATATTGCGCACTTCATTGAGCAATTTCCCAACGACTGGCTTTTGGTCTTGGCTCAGTGTTTTCATCTGCTCGCCCCAAGCAGATACGCTGCCGCTTTTACCGAGATATTTTATGCGCGCCGTCTCGAGCGCCTGTTCGTCAAGTGAGGCTTCGATTTCGCGCAGGGCATCCTCACGCAGTTGTTCGAGTGGATGGCTCATGGATCCGTGAATCGTTAAAATGTTGTCTCGTTAGACCGTCAAATCGATTCACGATTCAACGAATCACGAATTGCGACTCCACGAATCACGCCGCCTTTTTGTTCTTTTTTTCCAGCGCGCTTTTTGCCTGATCGATGATCGATTTGAATGCGATCTCATCGCTGACGGCAAGATCTGCGAGAACTTTTCGGTCGAGGCCAATGCCTGCGACTTTTAATCCCTCTGCAAGGCGGCTGTAGGTCAGTCCATTTGCGCGAGCGGCGGCGTTTAGGCGTTGAATCCAGAGATAACGAAACGTGCGTTTACGCGTTTTACGGTCGCGATAGGCCCAATATTGGCCTTTCATGATCGCGTCTTTCGCGTAGCGGAAAAGTTTTGAACGGCGTCCGCGGTAGCCTTTGGCTTTTTTTAAGACTCGTTTGCGTCGCGCCCGGCTTGCCGGGGCGTTAGTAGCTCTTGGCATGGTTGTTTCCCCAAATCGCTTCGGGGTTCCTCGTTCAGCGAGCTGTTCGTTTCATTATCGATCTTTGCGACCTCACTCGCTGATGCAGTCCCGTTGCGCGGAACCAGGTGCACAGATCGTCACGACGCGGCAGCGCCGAGTGACGAACAATAAGTAGCGAGTGGAGAATGACAACTGCTTTCTGCAGAGGCGAACGGTAAAGCGTTGAACCGTTGAAGTGTTAAAGCGGGCCGGTTGCGTCATGCTTAACGCTTCAACGTTTTAGTGCTAGATTCCGCCGGCATGCACTGGCTCGGGCGTCATCGTCTCCTGGTCCTCGCTTTCATTTGCATTTTCTGGACGGCCTTGATTTTTTCCGGTCATTTTTTTCCGACCACTCCATTTATTTCGGCGCCGTGGCGCGGTGAACAGAGTTTTGAAGATTTTCTCCGACGCGAAGGCCGGAAGACTCCTGCTCCGTCCGATTTTGTTTTTCTCGGAATCGACCAAAGCACATTGCAGTTGCCGCCGTTGACTGCTGACGAAATCGCTAGTAACCGCGCGTTTCAGCTGATGACAGAAAAGCCGTTCCCGTGGTCACGCGAAGTATGGGCGCTTTTACTCGATCGGTTGTTTGGCGCGGGCGCGCGCGCCGTCATGTTCGACATGATCTTTAGTCCGCCCAATGACGGTGATCCCGCCTTTCATGCTGCGCTTGATCGTTATCGCGATAAAGTCGTAATCGGCGCTAATTTCGACGTGGCGAACGCAGCCCAGGCCGTCACGCCAAACAATACGCTGATTCCGCCGCCGCAATTGCAGGATAATCGGGTCGGGTTCGTGAATTTCTGGGCCGACCCAATCGATGGAAAAATCCGCGCCGTGACGTATCGCGTAACTGACCGGCAACTTGCTGACCTACCACCGGACCCAAGCCAGGAAATTTATCAATCTCTTTCGGCCCGGGCTCTCGCCAAAATCGGTCGTGCGAGTGACGTGCCTGATGATTTTCGTGGCCACTTGATTCGTTTCACGTCGCCGGACGCGTTTGCGCCCCGACCGCTCTACGAAGTTTTCGATCCAAAGTTTTGGCATGCCAATTACGCGGACGGCGCGTTTTTTAAGGACAAGATCGTGATGGTCGGATCATCGGCGCAAGTGGAGCACGACACCGTGGTTACTCCGATGAGTCCAACCACATTGGGTCCTGCGCTTCATTTGCAGGCGATGGCTGCGGCGATGAATCACGAATTTTTGCGGCCCACACCGTCCAGAACCGGTCTCGCGCTGGTAGGCATGGCCGGGCTCACGGCGTGGTTGCTGGTTGCCTTTTTGCGCCGGCCGTTACTTTGTCTTGGTACGCTGGTTCTGATTACGGCGGCGTATCTTGGCGCGGCACGATTGTGTTACGACGGGACGGGGCTGCTCCTGCTCACTGTTCCGGTTCTCTCAACCCTGGTGTTCAGCGGATCCTTTTCGCTCGGCTTCGAATACGCACTCGAGCGGCTCGAGAAGTTGCGAACTCGGCGCACGTTGGAGCGTTACGTCTCGAAAAATTTGGTCAAGGAGATCCTGGAAAATCCGGACAGCTATTACAGCTCGCTTCGCGGAGTTCGTGTTCCTGCGACAATTTTGTTCTCGGATTTGATTGGTTTCACCACGTTGTCGGAAAAAGCCGATCCCGAGGCATTGGTCTTGCAACTCAATGAGTACTTGAGCCGAATGACGTCGGTGGTTTTTAGGAATGGCGGCACGCTCGATAAATTCATCGGCGACGCGATCATGGCGGTATGGGGCAATGTGCGCAGTTTTGGCATGGCGCAGGACACGAAGGCTTGTGTGCGCGCGGCGCTGGGAATGCGGCGGGAATTACGCCAGCTCAATCAAAAATGGCGGGAGGAAGGCCGCATGGGGCTCGGCATGGGCATCGGCATCAATCAAGGCGAGGTGGTCGTCGGTAACATTGGCTCGCACGAACGGATGGATCCCACAGTTATTGGCGACTCCGTTAATCTCGCGTCCCGACTCGAAGGTCTCACTCGAATTTATGGCGCGGATATTCTCGTCGGCTCCTCGGTCGCTGAACTGGCGAGAGACGAGGTTCACCTTCGCTCGGTTGCTCGAGTGCAGGTGAAAGGCAAAAGCAAACCGGTGGATATTTTTACTTTCGTCGGGGCGCGAGACGAGGAAGTGGATCCGGAATTCCTAAAGTGGCTTGATACATACGAGGAAGGATTGGAGAAATTTCGGACACGCGATTTTATCGAGGCCAAAATTCTGTTTTCACGGTTCCTGGAATTTTATCCGGACGACCTGCTGGCCAAAATGTATCTTGATCGCGCGCTCGAATACGAACGGACCCCTCCCGATGAAGCGTGGGCGGCAGTGGAGGTTTTTGACAAGAAGTAACGGTTCCGATTGCGCTGGCGAAATTCGCCGTGAGGCGTAAAGAATCCGCGTGAAGGAAGCGCCAAAGAGTTTTCATTTCCTGGGGATTTGCGGCACGGCCATGGCATCAGTGGCGGTAGCGCTAAAGGAGCGCGGGTTCAAAGTGACCGGGTCTGACGAGAATGTTTACCCGCCGATGTCGACCTTTCTTCAGGAAAAAGGCATCTCGTTTAAAGAGGGGTATCGCGAAGAAAACATCCCGGCCGACGCGGATGTCGTCGTGATCGGGAACGCGATGACGCGCGGCAATCCGGAAGTGGAAGCTGTGTTGAACAGGAAGCTCCTTTATCTTTCGTTGCCGGAAGTGCTGAAGAATTATTTTTTGCGCGGTCGTCATAATCTTGTTGTTACGGGGACGCACGGGAAAACAACGACAACCGCGCTGCTCACCTGGATCATGGAAACAGCCGGATCCAAACCCGGTTACGTCATCGGCGGACTTCCGACAAATCTTGGCCAAGGCGCACGCCTGAATGACTCAAAGTATTTCGTGATCGAGGGCGACGAGTACGATTCGGCGTTTTTCGACAAGCGCTCGAAATTTATTCATTACCTGCCGGAGCTGCTGATCATAAACAACATCGAGTTCGATCATGCGGATATTTTCAACAACCTCGATGAAATCAAGCTGAGCTTCCGGCGTCTGCTCAACATTGTTCCCAGGAACGGCATGGTTCTGGTCAACGGGGACGATCCCAATTGCGTCGAAGTGGCGAAGGATTGTCTCGCTCAGATGATTGAGGTGGGTTTCTCGAAGAATTGCGCGCAGCGAATCCGCGATATCGCGTGCTCGGCCGAAGGTTCGAGATTCAAACTTGGAGATGAGACGTTTGAGATTCCGCTGGTAGGCGAATTCAATGTGCACAACGCAGCCATGGCAGCGATGGCAGCACGGTTTTACGATGTGCCAATGGCGAAAATCGGCAGCGCATTCAAGACTTTTGCCGGCATTGCGCGACGACAGGAAGTCCGTGGGGAAGCGCGAGGGGTGAAAGTGATCGACGATTTCGGCCATCATCCGACGGCGATTGCATCCACATTGCAAGCATTGCGTCATCGCTTTCGCGGAAATCGGCTCTGGGCGGTGTTCGAACCGCGCTCCAACACAACGCGGCGCGCAGTCTTTCAACAGCAGCTTCCGGACGCGCTGAAATTGGCCGATGGAGTTTTCATCGCGCAGGTCGCCAAGCTGGAACAGATCCCTGAAGACCAGCGGTTAAACGCTGAAAAGGTTGTGGCTACCATCGCCAAGGCGGGCCGTCCTGCGTTTTATGAGCGGAATGCCGATGCGATCGTGGATCGAATCGTGCCAATGTTGCGACCAAACGATGTCGTCGCGGTTTTTAGCAACGGCGGGTTTGATAACATCCATGAAAAGCTGTTAACGCGTTTGAGAGAAAACTTGTAGCGGCGGTCTATGACCGCCGAAAATCACAAGGCACGACTTCGCCGTCTCGAGCTCGTATTCTTGTACGCTCCGAGATACTTCATTACGGCGTGCACACACAGTCGCCGGCACATTCTCGCAAACGCGTCTGTGCATGAGAGCTTTGTCCGTTTCTCTTTGCAAGCTCCCGAACATGGCGCGTGGGTGGGTGCATATGTTCTGATGCCTGATCACTTTCATGCGTTCGTTGCAATTGATGACCAGGAACTAAGTCTCTCGGTTTGGGTCAAGTCGTTAAAGAACTCGATTTCCAAAACACTGCGGCAGAACGGGATTGGGGCGCCGCATTGGCAAAAGGCGTTTTTTGACCATCTCCTACGCAGTGCGGAGTCTTCTACTGAGAAATGGTATTACGTGCGCGAGAATCCCGTAAGAGCTGGACTCGTCAGCCGATGGGAAGACTGGCCGTTTCGGGGGGAGGTTTTTCCACCGGAATATCGTTCTGAGCACTGAAGGGTCGGCGGTCACAGACCGCCGCTACAGTTACTCTTTAGCCGCGCTTGTATGATCGTGGACGATTCGCCAGCCTTCCGGCAGGCGTTTGAGAATCAGCGTGAATCGGCCCTGCGGCTGGTCGTTTGCACGCTTCAGTCTCCATCGGCCTGACGCCACGGCGGAATCAGATGATAACGGTGTGATTTCAAGGTCGGAGAACGCCAGCGTCCCCATCTTCGCGCGATTGGAATACTTTTGCTTGTAACCATCGCGCACGGTTTGCCAGCCGCGTCTGATTGTGTCTTCTGAAATAAAGACAGTCGATGCGGAGCGAGCGTAGCCGTTCATAAATCCGTCGATATCGCCGCGGTTCCAAGAATCCTGCTGCGCCTGAAGAATAGATCGAATCTCAGTCGCTGAATTCGCGGTTTGTTCGGGTGCTGCGAAGACAGCGACCGCCATCGCAAGGAGCGTACAAGAAACGATCGTAATGCAGTGGGCTCTGCCCAGACTTACGGGACTGATCATTTGCGGCGGCGGCAATCTCTTGTAAGCTAGGTGCCCTGCTGCGTCCAGCTTGAGCATCAAAGGATTGTTTCAACCGGGGGAAATATTTTGACGGGTCTCATAAATGCACTAGCGTCGCCCATCCATCCAAATAAGGCCGTGCACCGCTTTTTCTGCATCGCGACTCTCTTGCTCGCCAGCGTGACCGCCGTTTTGGGTCAGAGCAAACCAGCTCGTCCCGAATCATCTGTTCCCAAGGTTGCGAACCCGCCGCCAGAAGAGGCGGCCGCGCCTGCACCTCCAAACGCGCCTGCCATGGTTCGGCTTCAATTCCCGAACAGCGATGTCGTCGATGTATTGCATCTCTATGAACAGCTCACCGGCAAGAAGCTGGTGATGGATAATTTCGTGCAGGGTAAGGTGAACATCTTCATCGCCAAAGATGTGTCGCGCGAGGAAGCCATCAAGATCATCGAGATGAGTATGTCCCTGAACGGAATCTCTCTCGTTCCGGCTGGCCGCGACCTGGTGGATGTTGTGGGAGCGGGCCAAAATCCCAGGAAAGCGCCGGTGCCAATCGTTTCCGATCTGGCGGATATCCCCCCAGGAAATCCGGTAATCAGTTTCCTATTCCGCCTGCAGTATGCGGACCCCCAGGAACTTCAACAAGTGTTGATGGCATATTTTCAGGGGAGCTCGGGCACGATCAATATTCTCGCCTTGCCGAAAGCATCCGCTCTCTTGGTGACACAGAACGCGGACATCATCCGGCAGCTGGCCAGCGTCATTAACCAGGTGGATGTGGCGCCGGCGGAAGTGGTGAGTGAGTTTATTAAACTCGACCGCGCCGACGCGAGCAAAGTCGCCGACATGCTCAAAGACATTTTCGAAAAGGGCACCGAATCGCCCACTCAGCCGGGTGTCCGCAGTGTGAAGGTTCCCGGAGCGGTTCCACAACCGCAGCAGGTTGAAGGTGCCGGATTAAACGTCCTATCCGAGGAAGCGATCATCGTCGGTAAAATCAAACTGACTCCCGACGTGCGCACGAACCGAATCCATGTGGTGACCCGGCCGATCAACATGCCGTTCATTCGGCAACTGGTCCAGGAATTTGACGCCAACGTTGAGTTTGCAAAACCCGTCACGCGCTATTTGCAATATGTTTCCGCCGGTGACGTTTTGCCGGTGCTGGTTCAGGCGTTGACTGAGCCAGGTGCTGAAGGCGCTGGCGCGCAGCCCGGCGGCGGGCTGCCGGGCGCGAGTCCGCAACCGCAGCAACAACAACGAGGAGGAGGCGCCGGCACTACTGGCGGGACAAACCCATATTCATCCCAGTTTGGTACCTCAGGCACGCAAGGCGGCGGCAGCACGCTAAATATTTCGGAGGAACTCTCCACGCAACCGGTAAATACCACGCCGCAAGCTGTCACCATCGGAAACTCCAAGCTCATCGCCGATCAGCGCGCCAATTCCATCATCGTGCTCGGAAACCGTGAGGTTGTGGTGAAAGTGCAAAAGATTCTGGACGAGATGGACGTTAAGGCGCCACAAGTCGCGTTGAGCACGGTGATTGGCCAGTTGACGCTCGGCAACAACGAGGAGTTCGGTGTCGATTACTTCGCAAAATACAACAGGCGATTCGTGGGCACATCCCGCAACAACACTGTATTTAGTAACCAAAATAACCCGGCAATTCCGATCCCTAATCCCTCGGTCTCGCCTGCCGGCAACATTCTCGATCCCTCCAATCTCATCAATTTCAGCCAGATCATTCAGAACGTAGGCAACGGAACCAATATTTACGTGGCAGCGGGCAACGCTTTCGCAGCCATAGTGCATTTGCTCGAATCTACGAATAAGTTCAAAATCCTTTCGCGTCCGACAGTCTTCACAAGCAACAACAAGAAAGCGATCATCGCGTCCGGGCAAGAGGTTCCTGTGCCAACAAGCACCTTGACCAATGCCGGGGTTATTAACACAACTGCTTCTATCCAATCGAGCATCGAATACAAGAAGGTGGTGCTTCAGCTCGAGGTCGTTCCGCTCATCAATTCCGAGAGAGAAGTGTCACTCGATATTTTGCAAAAGATCGACAGTCTTGTACCGAACGGAAACGTGCTCATCAGCGGCAATTCGGTGCCAACAATCGACACGAAGTACCTCCGCACAAACGTTTCCGCGGGAAACGGAGCGACCATTATCCTGGGCGGATTGATCCAGGAACAGAAGCAGAAGCAGTACAGTGGCATTCCTTATATCTCGCGCATTCCGCTCATCGGCGCGGCATTCCGTGGCACGGCAACTAGCAAGCAGCGACAGGAGCTAATCATTCTTATGTGCCCGCAGGTGACACTGACCAAGCTGGAGTCCTACAAGCTGCGTCAAAGGTGGGAGAACAGTTACACGCATTTTGGTGCGGAGCTGGATCAGAACGAGTGTCCAGATTGTCCCAAAACGCGAGAGGGCAAACAGTTAACATTGCCGCCACCCGATATTCCCGAACCGAAAGATATGAAGTAAACTCCACTGTGTTATGAAACGAATAGTCCTCGCACTGATTCTTTGTCTTAGCGCCACCGTCGCTTTTGCCGACGAGTTCGACGTTGTCGATTATGATATTTTCCGTTCAGTCGATCCGCTGGCACAGCGTGACGAGTGGGGACTTGTTCATCAGGGCAAAGCTGTAAACGCCACCGATTTTGCGCCACGCTACAAGTGGCGATGGTGTTACTATTTCAAGGCCAACGAACAACTCATTGTGCAACCGGCTTATGTGGGTTCCATGCAAACGAAGCTGCGCAGGCTGGGTTATTACTGCGGTCCCGTCAATGGTGTATTTACCCCAGACGTAAGCGATGCCATTGCGCGGCTCCAAAAGAATCATTCCATGCGCGTTACGGGAACGCTCACCGAACCGGTCCGGCGCGCTTTGCATATGCCTTGAGCGCTCAGGCAGAGCGCGGTTTCTGTCAACACGTTTGAACGGCGAAGTCGAGAGCGCCACTCCTTGATTACGCATTATGCGTGAAAAACCTTGCGAAACGGCCTAAATGGGCTTCATTCGAACGCTTCCGATTCTGCATTGTCGATTCTACTGAACGCCGCGCTGAATGACTTCACCCGCCAATCAATCATTGGTTAATTTACTGCTGGAAAGCGGTGTCCCTTCGGCTGACGAGGCGGCACAAATGGCCGTGAACCTGAACGGCGGTTCGTGGGTGAGCCAAGTGCTCGATTCCGGCAAGGTAGACGAGCAACGTTTCCTCGCTGGGATCGGGAATTTCTTCCGCGTGCCAGTTGTCTCTATCGAGGCGAAAAAGATCGATCGCGAGACACTATCGGTTTTACCGAGCCGTTTTGTTTTTCAACATCACATTCTGCCGATCGAGGTGAAGGAAAATTCGATCGTACTGGCGACCTACGATCTTTTCAATGCGATTGGCCGCCAGCTCGCCTCGCAGCTTTTGAAAAAGCCGGCCGAGTGGGTGCTGGTGCCGCGCGCACAGCTTTTGCGCGCGATGAAAACTCTCTACGGCGTCGGCGCAGAAACATTCGATGAAATTCTTAAGACGAATCGTTCCTTCGAAGTGCTGCACGACAATGACACCGCCATCGAGTTGAATGACGAGGACCCCGAAGCGTCGGTCGTGAAATTTGTAAACCAGATCATTCGTGAAGCGATCTTCGAGCGCGCGACCGATATTCACGTTGAACCGCTGGAGAACGATCTGCGGATTCGTTATCGAATCGACGGGATCTTGCACGAGGTCGCTGTGCCGCCGCAATTGCGAGTTCTGCAATCGGCCATTATCTCGCGCCTGAAAGTCATGTCGCACATGGACATTGCGGAGCGTCGTCTGCCTCAGGACGGGCGCATTAATTTGCAGTCGCACAATCAAAATATTGACGTGCGCGTTTCGACCATTCCGACAGTAAACGGTGAATCGATCAGTCTGCGATTGCTCATCCGCAGCGAACAGCAGTTCGGATTTGACCGGCTCGATCTGAGCGAAAAGCAGGAGAAAATTATCCGGCACCTGCTGGCGCAGCCCAACGGGATCATTCTTCTCACTGGTCCGACCGGCTGCGGAAAATCGACGTCGCTTTATTGCTTCCTGAGCAGCATCAATTCAGTGCAGCGGCGTATCATCACCGTCGAAGAACCGGTGGAATATCGAATTCCAGGTGTTTCGCAAATCGATGTGAAACCGGAGATCGATCTGACTTTCGCAAAAGGGCTGCGTCACATTTTGCGACAGGATCCCAACGTGGTGATGGTCGGCGAGATTCGTGATGTTGAAACCGCGGACATCGCAATTCGCGCGGCCATGACGGGTCACCTTGTTTTCAGCACACTGCACACGAACGACGCCGTCGGCGGCATCACGCGTCTGCTCGACATGGAGGTGGAACCGTTTCTACTCTCATCGGTAGTCAAATCGTTCATCGCACAGCGGTTGGTACGCACCATTTGTCCAGACTGCGTGCAATTGGTCGATTATCCTCGCGAATATCTCGCGGAGATCGGTTTTCCCGTGAAAGAACTCGGTACCAGTTTCCAGCGCGGCGCCGGTTGCGATCAATGCCGTCAGACTGGGTATCAAGGGCGCGCGGCAATTTATGAGGTTTGTCTCATCACGGAGCCGCTGAGAAAGATGATCATGCGAAAACGCGATGGCGGCGAACTCAAGCAATGCGCCATTGCCGAAGGCATGGAGACTTTGCGGCAGGACGGTTGGCGACGCGTTGCTGAAGGCAAAACAACCATCGAAGAAGTCGTTCGGGTCACGCAAACCGACGAGGTGATGGCCGAAACGACCGAGGAAGCGGAGCCGGTCGCGGCGGGGTAATTGCGGAGGCGCGAAGGGCGAAGCAGAGTACGCCTGTTGTTCTTAGCTCTTTTCCTTAACTCTCAGCCAGTATCGCCCCGCAATTCGCGGATCGCCTTTGCGTAATCTGTCGCGTGAAAAATTGAAGTGCCGGCGACAAGCACGTTTGCGCCGTTTTCGATCGATATCCGTGCTGTCTCGGGGTTGATCCCGCCGTCTACTTCGATGTCGATCCTGCTACTCAATGATCTTGCACGTTGAACTTTTTGCATTTGATCAACTCGAAAGGGCTGGCCCCCGAAACCGGGATGCACGGTCATCACCAGCAGCATGTCGATCTTGTCCAGGAAGGGCTCAACCGAATCAAATGAGGTTTCCGGATTTAAAGTGAGACCGGCACGGCAACCGGCGTGTCGAATCTGCTGCAACGTTTTCGCAACGCCGTGCTTCGCCTCTGGTTCTACGTGAACCGTGATCGAGTTCGCGCCGGCTTTGATAAATCGCGGAACATAATGATCGGCGTGCTCGATCATAAGATGGACATCGAGAGGAAGACTTGTTAGGCCGCGCACCCATCCGACGATCTCCGGACCGAAGGAAATGTTATCGACGAAATGCCCATCCATGATGTCGCAATGAATCCAATCGGCGCCGGCGGCCTCCACCCGATGGATTTCGTCACCGAGTCGCGAGAAATCGGCGGCCAGAATAGATGGGGCGACGATTACACTTCCCATAGACTGATGGAGTAAAGGAGTAATGGAGCGATGGCAAGCCCCAGCACAATACTCCAGCGCCCCAACACTTCATTACTTCAACAGAATGCGCTTGACGGCGTGCCGCTCTGTTTCATGTTACGGCGGTTCAGCCGGCCGAATCGCGCTCGTGGGGAGGGTCCTGGAAGTTAGGCCGCCTCAGGCGGATGAACGCGCTTCTTCTCGGGCTGGAAGGTTTCTGCTAAAAAAAATAATTCATGTTCAATGGACTTTTCGGCTGGTTATCCAGCGACATCGGGATCGATCTGGGTACGGCAAACACGCTTGTCTACGTAAAGGATCAGGGGATCGTTTTGCGCGAGCCATCCGTGGTGGCCGTGCAGGCCGGCACCAACAGAGTGCTGGCCGTCGGTGACGAAGCCAAGCGCATGCTTGGCCGCACCCCGGCAAACATCGTTGCAGTGCGCCCACTCAAAGATGGCGTGATTGCGGACTTCGAAGTGACGGAAGCGATGCTGCGCCACTTCATCACCAAGGTGCATAATCGTCGGGTAAAGGCGAGACCGCGCGTTGTTATCGCTGTGCCGTCTGGAATCACCGAAGTGGAAAAGCGCGCCGTGCGTGAATCCGCGACACATGCTGGAGCGCGCGAAGTTTATTTGATCGAAGAACCGATGGCAGCGGCAATCGGAGTCGGACTTCCGGTACAGGATCCAGCCGGCAACATGATCATCGATATCGGTGGAGGCACCACGGAGGTTGCTCTTATTTCCCTGTCCGGAATTGTTTTCAGCCGGAGTGTCCGAGTTGCTGGCGATGAACTCGACGAGGCCATCGTTCAGTATATGAAGCGCGCCTACAATCTGATGGTCGGCGAACGCACTGCCGAGGAGATAAAGATTAAGATTGGGTCGGCATATCCCAGCGAAAAGGAGACGAGCGTAGAAGTTAAGGGACGCGACCTGGTTGCTGGTTTGCCTAAGACGCTCATGATCACGTCCCAGGAAGTACGTGAAGCGTTGCTGGAACCGATCTCGACAATCGTCGATTCCGTGCGGATCACTTTGGAGCGCTGTCCGCCAGAGCTTTCGGCGGACCTCGTCGATCGCGGCCTGGTCCTGGCTGGCGGCGGCGCGTTGCTGCGGGGCTTTGACAAGCTTTTGAGCGAGGAAACAGGTTTGCCTGTCCATGTTGCTGAAGATCCGCTGAGCGCAGTCGCGGAAGGGACCGGCAAATGCCTCAATGAACTTAAATTCTTGCGTCAAGTGGCCTCGGCAGACCGCCAGTGGCGGTAGGAAGAATTGCGGATGGGCGATTTCGGATTGCGGCCTGATATCGGCTTTTCCGGAGATCTCGATTTTCCTTAGTCCGCAGATTCCAATCCGAAATCCGCAATTGCGATGAGCCGAACGAACTTCATCGCGTTGCTGATTTTCGG
>Ga0207701_10003207_pt1 | contig 16845 bp, 10 predicted proteins | sample KBSSwiSSwithPhiX_FD_184294 | JGI IMG/M metagenome (GOLD analysis project Ga0207701, IMG submission 184294) | Switchgrass rhizosphere bulk soil microbial communities from Kellogg Biological Station, Michigan, USA, with PhiX - S5 (SPAdes) (version 2) | ecosystem: Environmental > Terrestrial >... | reverse complement strand
CCGCCTTCAATGAAGTTTCCGAGCCGTCAGTTGCGAGTAGGACTCTTCTCACACTATGCAGAGTTTTTGCACTTCCTTCACCAATACGGACGATCTGGACCGAACAGGGAGCGGATGTTAAGACCGCTCTGGCAACACTGCCCAGCATCCAGTGAGCAAAATCCTTTTGAACGTGAGCGCGGACGAAAATCAGATCCGAAGACCACTTCGGTGCAAAAAATGGAATCAGATGTCGCGCGTCCCCTCGCGCGACCACCACTTCGGGACTAATCCCGATTTCTTCCAACCGCTTCGCGATGGGAGTTATTTGTTCCCCTCGCAGTTTCATTTCCCGTTGCACAGCAGACTTGCCACCGCCTTGCTCACGCCACACTTCTTCAGGGACGTCAGTATCTGCCACGACTGAAAGCACCTGTGCCGTTGTGCCCTCGGGCCACGGGCGAATTCCCACCGCATGAACTAGCACTTCGGCCGAAGCTGCCGAATCCACCGCAATTAGTAGCTTCATATTTCAAACCTCACCGCCCGCATTCGAGCTGGCATAAATGTCAGACTGAAAGCTCATGATGCGCGACCAGTTCTGTCCAATTGATAGTGTTGGTTGTTAGAGGGAAGTAGTGGCCCGACGCGAGAGATATCATCCCGTTTACCGGTTTTTCTGATCTGAATATCTACATCAATGTGCCGACGATAGTCGTCACCGATAGAATCGAGAATATAGTCATGCTTTTGATCGAGCCTTCCGCCTTCGTTTTCCCATCTCTCTACTGGTTCCCATTCGGCCCGCGGATCGTAGCTGTAATAACGTGTTGCCATCGGTTACTTTCCTTCCTTCAATTCTTTGGGTTGTCAGCACAAGCTCAACCTTGTTGTTGGGGGCGTTTCTCGTTGTCAATTGAACTAAGTTAGACGAAAAACCGTCAATCGGATAGCGAGACATCACGCAACAGGACAAGTGTTTTCACGTTAGTCGCCGCCTTCGCAATCTTCGATTTGATCTAGAAACCATTGGCAAGAACTATGTGCTCGCTTTCGAGCGCGCGATGCGCAACGATGTTTGTGCTTATGATTCGAATTAGGAGTGCGAGTCAGAGAATGGATTTCTGCAACGGCCGGGCGCTCCTGGCCCGGCGCTGCGCTGCACAATTAGACAAGGAAGATTAGTTTAGGCTACGAACGACCTCTACGGAACAATGCGCGCCTGTAACGAGCGCAGTGGAAACACTGCCAAGCCAGAATCTCTCTAACGCGCCACTGAACTTCCGACCACCTACGAAGATGGAATTGGCATCCCATTTTCGTGCCTCCTCGATAAGGACTCGCTGCGGATCTCCCTTCTCGATTGCCACTGAAACGCTCAAGCCGATGGCTTTCAGCTCATTCTGCGCCCATTCGACCATTCGGGCCGGCGCCCAGAACTGTTGATCGGTGCGCTCAATCAACGACGCGGAGGACGGAAGAACGCTCGAAACTCTTGCGGGGGAAGTGCCATCGTCGACAGCGATGATTCGAATTTCGGTTTCCTCCGGCCACAGGCGCTTGCCGACGGCCCAGACTGCGTGCTCAGCCTCCAGCGATCCGTCGACACCAATCATTATTCTAGGAATCAAGTCGTCAGTATCAATCGTTCCTCGCGCCACTCGTACTGAGTGATGTGAATCGGTGACCACATTTTTCGATACGCTACCCAGTAACAAACGACCGATTGCTGAGCGCCCGTGTGAACCCACAACAACCAGATCTGCTTGCCACTCGTCCGCTTTGGCGATCAATTCTGTATACGGCGTACCGGTGAGCCATTGCGCCTGAACTTCCCAATCGGGAAAGTAAGAGCGGACTCGATCACGCGCTTTCACTGCGAACTCTTTCGCCTCTTTGAGCTGCTCTACTGCCTGTGACTCCACCTGTGCAAGAACTGCAGCAACTCTTCCCGACCCTGGAGAGGATCCGACGATGCCACTTCCCATCGCCGAGGGTGGCATAAGCACTTCTGACACCGATACGATGAGCGCTTCTACATCATGCGGAAGCCCTGCCCTTCGTAGATCCATGAGCGCTGAGTCAGCACTCTCGGAACCGTCATATCCGATCAATACTTTCGTTTTCATATCCAACCTCCTGTCCACCTTGGATTTATCTTAAAGGTGTGTGTCGCCTCGCAATAGAGTGATAACTCTTGATTCGGACGAGTATTTGCACGTAGTGAACGGACACAAATTTAGACCAATTGAGTTCAACTACGTGTTGATAAAGACTGCGAACATGTTGGCATCATCCACTTCAAACAGATGAAGACTCGCCGCACTTAAACACGGCTACACGAAACAAGCAGAGCGTGGGAGTGGTGCTCCCAAGCATGGTCCATATTGCGCAGCACTTATACAAAAAGCTCAGTGTTTTTGAAGTTTTGAAACGAGAAGAGCCGTCGTTTTTGAGAAAAACTACGCAAATTTACAACAACAGACGAGAGCTCGATTTTTTCAATTTGCTCTAAGTAGTTGATGCGATTGAGGATTTTGGTAGCGGGGGGCGGGATCGAACCGCCGACCTTGGGATTATGAAGAATAGAGAACCACCTGCGCCAACCTCATCTCACGCATAAACTCAATAAAACAACACGTCGCGGTCGGAAAAGATGCGGTTATGCGGTTTATAAGAAGTACGTTTCGATATGAATCTCGGCAAAATCTCGCCACAACTACTTCTCTACAGCATCCTCAAGAGTCCGCAGCTTTCTAAGCAAAGCAGCGAGAATCGCTCCACGCTTTTATTCCGGCGTACTACATACTGATAGCCAGCGCTAATCTTCTAGTTGAGATGCGATATCGCACTGTGTCTGAAATCTTTTTATCGTGGAGGAAGACATGTTGCTCGATGTGTAAGCCATCCCTTCACGCGGTGCACCTTGACAAGATCGCTGGACCAATTCAAGAAACGCCTACCACGGTCTTCTTCATTAGAAAACACGATCATATCTTGGACCGGATCACGCTGCGATAGGGTGTTGCTTGACCGTCGAATTTGAACATGCCCACGAGCGCCCCGGACTTGCCTATTCTGGTTTGTAACAGGTTCCTCACTGACTGTTGATCTAGTAGCTTTGCTTTTTTCTCGTTACAAGCTGTGTCGTCAAGACAGATTGAGCCCTAGTCTAAAGTGTCTCGAATTGACAGCACCAGACGGAAGTGATTACGCTGAGCGGTGCTCTCGCTTACCGGGTTTATCTTTGGACTCCCAAGGTAGACCAATTGCAGTTGACGGATTCTTTCTCGCCTGAAAACTCAGCTGGAATCGAAATTGTCTCATATAAAGAAAAGAGCACCGCCAAGTAAGGAAGCTTTTGACAAGCTGCTTATGTGGTTTGATCCTGATCGGGAAAAGGCTGCGAAGAAGTACCAAACGATCCAGTTTCGTCTAGTCAGGATTTTTGCCGCGAAAGGCTGTCCTGATCCGGAAGAGCTGGTCGACGAAAGCTTCAATGTAGCAGCGCTCAAAATCGATACGCTTCTTGAATCTTACGTGGGTGACCCATCTCTTTATATTCATGGCATCGCTAAAAAGATATTCCTCGAAGTGAAGCCCGGGCTTATTCCCAACCCACCTCCAATTCCGGACTCCATCGAGTTGGAGCAGCGCTCAAGTTGTCTTGATCAGTGTCTTGAGAGACTCACGACTCCGGAAGAAAGGAGTTTGATCCTGCGATATCATGCACACGAAAAACAGGAAAAAATTCGAGTGCGTCAGCAACTTGCAAAAGAATTGGGCTGTACTCTAAATGCCCTTAGAATAAAGGTATGTCACATCCAGGCACGCTTGCGGCCCTGTATTCAGGAGTGTCTGTGGCTTTTAGAGGAGTGAAACAGTTTGGGGGATTTTCACATTAGTTATTGAGGTGTCTCCCGGCTGCCGGAAAGAAGTTGTTTCTGATGGCGCTTAACAAAGATGACCAAAAAAGAGTCCGACAATTCCTTCTAGGGAAGCTCGAGGGAGATGAGCAACAACGCCTAGAAGAGCGGTTGATCGTCGAAGACAATCTTTTCGAGGAGTTCGAGATATCAAAAGGCGAGCTCATTGAAGAGTACTGCGCAGACGATCTGACATCGAAGGAACGTCACTGGTTCGAAAGTAATTTTCTTGCTTCTCCTGAGGGTAAGGAAAGTTATGCTTTCGCAATGGCATTAAGGCATCTTCGGCGAGACCAACTTACACCACCAAGGATTACCTTTTGGGAAAAACTGCAACGCTTTTTCAAGCGACACCCGATGTGGATTGCAACTGCTAGCACAGTCGCAGTCGTCGTAATTGTCGCCACGATATTCATCTCTCGCCCACAAGGAAAAACATTCGTTGGCCCAACCCTGGCAAGCAGTATCATAAATCGCGAGCAAGGAAGCTTGCCAACCAAAGTCACAATACCTTCCGATGCCAAGGAAATAAGACTCTCGTTGTTACTTCCGAGCGACGAGAAAAATTCAAGCTATCGCGCCGAACTGGACAATCAGACCGAGGTCACGCCCGCAAAGGTTGTGGAATACAACCGCAACACCGTTTCGGTCGTTATACCAGTAAGTCAACTGCCACGCGGACAGTATTCTTTGAAGCTGGTGGCAGTTGCGCCCGATGGAAAAGAACGCGAAATCCCTGGTGACTTTCGATTCGACGTCCAGTAGATTCACGATCGGCGAGCACGCCTGAACCAATAGGCTGCGGCTGCCAACCCACAAAGCACCGTAAAAACTGCAAGCCATTGTTGGTAAGCGAAGCTGGTGGCGACTTCGGATCTCATGGTCAGATCATAATCGCCTTGGAATGTGAAGCCTGCCCAGTAGTATGGAGCACTCCATTTTGGTTGCGACCTAATCTCGTTTTGAGCTGCACGCAAAGCGGCTGCTGGTCCCATGCCGCGCTCTAGCATGTTGGTATAGAAGTACCCCATTAACTCGGCAGTCACCCGATCATCAATCTTCCATAGACTGGCAACGACTCCGGATGCCCCCGCATACATAAATCCACGCGTGAGACCAATCAGACCTTCGCCACGAAGTTTTTGACCGAGCGCTGTGTGACAAGCACTTAATACAACCAGATCGACCGGTGCGTGGAGTTTGTAGATATCAGCGAGACTTACAAAACCATCGATGGGGCGTGCATGCTCGTCAACCAACGAGAGCACTAATCCGGATAACTCTGGCTGCTGGTCATCAAGTACGCCATGCGTTACGACGTGTACAATTCGGAATTGACTCAGATCAGTATTTAGAAACTTCTCGCGAGTGGCATTGTACTCAGTGTAAAAGGTGGAGTTGTTGCCGGCTAGCTGGCCAATCGCACGAAGTTCACGTTTAGCGTTAAAAAGACGTGGGAGGTCACGGAATCTAGAACTCTCATGGGACCTCTCCGCTGCGGATTTCGTGTCGGCCTTTACTGGCTGCGGTGCGTATTCGGAGGAAAAAACAGCGTCGCCAAATCCGATTAAGAGTTTGGCGCCAGGCTGCCGGCGCAGTCTGCCACGTCGCACAATAGCCAGCGCTGAAGCGGATGGCGCATTTACAATATCGAACCTGGCGATCATTGGGTCTTGCGCAGCGGCCGAGATCTTCAAAATTTGAAATGGAACATATTGCAGGATTCCATCTGCAACTACGATTAAACGCGACGTCTGCAGATTCCCCAAGAGAGGTTGTATAACCAAACGACTAACTCTATCGATCGCGGCTTGCAATTCAATTTGTTCAGCTTCGTTTGCCGGTGGCGACTGCACTAGCTTGATCAATTCGTTAGCGGCGTTTTCGATAGTCTGTTTATCGGAAAGTTCAAAGGTCTTGAGCCCGTCTTTAGTAACCACCCAAGCAAAGCTCTTACCATCCCCGAGTGAGTAAGAGAGTAATGATGTTTCAGAGTCTGTTATTTCCGAGCGTATGCGTTCGTAAGACAGCGGTTTTGATCGCAGCAGATCGTTGAACTTTTCACTGCTGTTAATTCGCGCATCGAGCGTCTCTAGTTGTGAACGGACGTCTCTCAGGTTTTGGTTGTCTTCAGCTTTCTCCTTTTCCGTGCCCCCACGACTTAGGAGGCTGTCTCTGTGGTCAACAAGCTGTTGCTCTCTTTTTTGTAGTTGTTCTTCCTTAAGCAAGAGGAAGGGGTCACTTGGTTGACGCAGTTCTCGCTGATAACGCGAAAGCGAATCGAGTAGTGCTCGGGCGCGTCCGCCTTCGGCAGCTTCGAATGCGTCAACTGCGTACTGCTGATTATGATCGCGTGCGTAACGGGTCATCAACCATTCCACGTAAGTCTCGTAACGATCATGAACTGAATCAAGAAATGAACTGCGGAGATCTTTACTCGAAGCGTTCTCACGCAGGTTTTCCGTTAATTGGATTGAACGGCTGAGATTTTCTTCTGCTTTGTCCAGTCGGCCTTGCTTCAACGCAAGCTTGCCCAGCCCAAAACGCAGTGCCGCTTCATTCGTATAATCTGAATTTTTAGTGAAGAAGCTTAATGCAGTTTCGTAAGCCTGACCGGCACGGGCAAAGTTCCCGAGCAGGTGTTCAGTCTGGCCCAGGTACATATTGGTACGCGCAAGGGGGCGGTAACTTTTGCTTTGAATAAAATAAGGGATGGCATTTAGAAATTCGAGTCGGGCTTGTTCGTATGAGCCAGCCTGGAGCCAGACTCTGCCGAAATCCTCGTAACACAGTCCGATCGTCAGCGCATTGTGTGTCACGAGAGCAGTAGCCAAGCTTTCCTGCATTTGTTGTTTCGCCGCTTCAAACCGATTCAGACTGGCTAGCACACGTCCGACTTTTATACCTGCGGTGACTGATCCTTTTACGTCATGACCGACATCTCGGAAAAGTAACAGCGATTCCCGAAAATAACTCAGCGCTATATCTAACTGACCGTAAGCTTCGTAGATCTCACCGAAACTGTTTGCTATTTTTCCAGCCAAATAAGGTTCAGCGTCTTCCTCAACAAGTAATATTTGCGCTTCGTTGAGCAACGCCAATGCGTTTTGCAATTGCCCCTGCCGAATCGCGAGAAAATTCTGGTCAACCAGTGCGGTGGCAAGTTCAACTGGCTCCCCAAGCTCACGCCAATTAGCCTCTGCTTTCTTGAAAGCCACTGACGCTTCTTCAGGTTTGTTGTCCATCATCAGGAGATCTCCCTGCATTACCAGCGATAAACCCTCCCCACGTTTGTCCTGCAGTTCTTGCCAGATAGACAGCGCCTGGTCATTAATGGACGCTGCTTCGTCGCGTTCATCTAACTCAAAGTACGCTTCGGCCAGTCGTAGCTGACTCTGAGCTTCGCCTTTGCGATATCCCATTTCGCGGCTCAGGCTCAAGGCTTCGTCGGCTAGTGGAATGGCACTTGGGCTTTCGGTGCGATCGATGTGAATGCGCGCAGCGAGAGTGAGCGTATCAACCAATAGTTGTCTATCGCTGCTGCTGATACTTCGGGCAGTCTCGAGGGCGACGCGCGACTCCTTAAGAGCATCGTCAAACTCACCTAGTTTGAGGCGTAGGTAAGCGATCTGATTGCTCAGTTGGACCAGCGGGACGCGTTCTCCGTTGGCCTGAAAACGGTCGCGCTCGGTAAGTAACTGCGTTAGTTTTGCACGGCGAGCTTCGACAGTCCTCTGACTCACCAGATCGTCTGAGCCTCGCACCGAACTTGGTAAGTCAGAGAAGGAAACAAGAATTAGAAGGCAGCAGAAGATAAGTTGATACGGCTGTTTCATCGTCGTCTGCCGTGGGGATGGCAGGTTCTGATCCTAGTTAGACTTTATCTGGAGGTGATCCGCCCGAATCGTCTCCACTCCCGTCTCCGGAGGTCGACTTTTTCACGATCACATTGGCCACGAAGTCGCAGATGTTCCAGCCAAGATAGGAAACAGGTGTCGAACGGGTATTGGGGTAATGCTCAGAGCCCACAACCAAACGACCTCCGGTATCAACACTGCGCGCGCAATCTGAAGGAGACAGATAGTTGCGGCGGGGATAGTTCTTAACGTTGGACATCAGATTAGAATCGTCAGCCCCGCTATTAGAATCCGTCTTCTGAAGATAATCTGTGGAGAGAACATACTCCTTGGGAGCGTAGTCTGCACGAACCATTCCCTCGGCTAGCCTGACATTTAAGTTTTGGTCGTGCACGTTGCTCAGTACTTCGTACTCCTGTTCGGCTCGGCGTACGTTTCTGAGCGTCGCGCGGTAAAACGATTTCAGAAAAGCGTGCCAATTCGACGCCACGCAGAATTCGTAACCGCTGTAAGTTTCAAATGCAGTTACTAATACGTGTTCATCGTGCTCTTCGCTAAAATAGAATGAATACGGTTCGCGAGGCATGCTCCACGGAAAGTAGATTGAAAGACCGTGCGAGTACTGGAGTTCAGGGCCAATATAGTAAGAGTAGGGCACCATTTTTTCGACACTCTCTATGACTTTCTTGCAACTCGTCATAATGCTGGTGAGCGTCTGCACTAACTCAGTCTCACTAAGTCGGGCGGCTAAATCGGCGTCGAGTTTTATGCTGCTGATAACTTTGTAGTGGGCGGCAATGGCTCTCTTGCATTTTTTGATCAGCCGTTCGCAGAAGTCCGAGACGTCAACGAAAGTCTCCCCCCAGTAGCTCTGCGCTTCCAAACGAGCTAAGCTCACCGCGTCACAGATGACCGGGTTCTTCACCACTTTTTGTGTTGGGTCACCTTGGTTTTCTACGGCATCTTCTGGCGCTGTAAGTTCTGTGATTTCCAAAGCTGCCTGCAGTTTTTCACTCAGTTCTTTGATAGCGTCTGTCACGTCTGCTATGTGTCGCGGATTACTCAGATCACACACTGACTGCTCAGAGGAGCGATCCATTACCGAAAAATCGATTAAATGACGCGCGCAAACTTTCAGGATTTGCTCAGAAATAGACAGCGGCGATTCATTGCAGTTTCCTAAGACCGCACTAACAATCCGGTCATACGGCCAACCATAGGCGAGCACCAGTCCCTGGGACCCAATAATCTGATTGACGTGGTCCTTGATCTCGTAAGCCGTCTCGATGCCGTTCATCCCGCAGTTTTGGAATGCCAGGATGTCTAGTTTCGGCCACTCATTACCGAAAGGCTTGAGTAGTCCCGGAAGGTCCTTCATGTGCACGGAGCTAACGGGATTATCCTGGGTCAAAAATGTATTTCCGGCGACTAGTGGGCCATGTCCATAGAGGACTAGCAGATAATGGTCCGCCTTTTGTTGGGTCTCCATGGCCCACTTCAAAAAACGTTTGAGACCCACGGCGACATCCGTCTTCTTCATAGGTTCGCCCTTGAGGTTGTCAGGACGACAGAAGTCCGGCGGAATTATTTTGTGTCCTCGCTTTTCGACAATAATAAGATCGTTGTAGATTTCCCAATCCAAGTGGTCGTCATTCTTGTGACGTTTACCGTTAACAGCGAGATAACGAGAGCCTTTAGGCCAGGGAGTGTTGGAATCAAAACAGGCGAGCACACAAACATCATCGTTGTATTTGACTGCTTCCAACTGCTGCAACACAGTTATGCAGTTGGGGGTTAAGTTATTGTCACCCGCCAAGTACACCATGACTTTCCATTTGGCCTTTGAGGTACGATCAGCAGATCTTTCGTCATTATTGTTTTCATTTTCCGTCATGACAGTCTCTCCGCTCGGAAGGTGGCATCTCTAACAATGATGCGAATTACTTAATAAGTATTTCCTGGTTCAGGAACATCATCCGAGTAAGGCTGCTCAGGACAGTCGTCTGCGCTATCCTGGGGTAATCCGATGACTTCTGCCACCAGGCCTCGGATATTCCAGCCAAGATAAGAGACCTTCTTATCTCCCGGACTGAAAATTATGTTTTCATCGTTAGGATCAGGTTTTCCAGGTAATCCAAATACAGGCATCAGTCGTAGGCAATCGGCCGGGGATACATAAAACCGGCGCGGGTAGTTCTTAACGGTCGTACAGTTACAATCGTCTTCACCGGTGTCCGAGGAAGTTTTTTGCAAGTCGACCGCAGGCACGACCCGTTCGCCTCCGATAGCCTTATCTTCGAAAAACAGATCCACATCAATCGCAGCTTCGTTGTATTCAAATTCTACTCGCCGGATGTCTCTGAGAGTCGCTCTATAAAATGCATCAAGGAAACGAGACCAATCACCGTAATGCTCTTCCGCAAAAAGATACTTGCTGTAAATTTCGAATGGCGTTTTGAAATCGAACTCGTTAGGGTCAGCTCCGCTGCCCTCAACCGGTTCAAAGGTAATAGGACCTTCAGGCAGTGACCACGGGAAAAATACGGAGACGCCATGCGAGTACTGAACCTGAGGACCAACATAGTAAGCTTTCGGAACGATCCCCTGTGTCCTGAAGACTTCGAGAACTCTCCATGCTTTAGTTGCTATATTTTGTAATTGCTGTAAATCCGGCCATTGCAGGAGCACTGTTTTAAAGCTTTCCTTGCGCGTTGTCACCACAGAAGCAAGACTACTGAGGTTATCAATCACCTCATTGCACTTTCGTATCAACAACTCGCAAAAATCATAGAGATCGACAAACACTTCGCCGAAGTAGTTTTGGGCTTCCAATCTGGCCAGGCGCACCACATCGCGAACAATCGGAAACCTCACTCTACCGTCTGGCTTTAGTTTGAGACCGCACCTCAGCGCCTTTGTCAACTCTTTCATGGCGGCGACTATCGGACCTGTTCGTCCAAACTTGGTCACATCGCAAATCGCCTGCTCTGAGGAACGCTCCATAAAGGTGAAGTCCAGAAGGTTGCGAGCGCAGACCCGCAAGATCGCTTCAGCCAACCATTGCGAGTCCAAGTAGGGATATTCGCCAACAACCTCAACGATCTTTCGGAATGGCCAACCGTTCGCAAGCATCAAACCTTGCGAGCCTATAGTGAAATCCACTTGTCCATGAAGTTGAACGGCGGTTTCGATTCCATTCATCACACAATTGTCGAAGCCAAGAATGTCAATCTTTCGACCGAAATGATTGCGAAGAATATTTGCAAAATCATCTAACTTGAGAAAACTCGGAGGCTGCGTGTCGGCGAGAAAAGTGTTACCGGCCACGAGTAAGCCATGACCGAACAGAATCAACATGTATCTCTTTGCCCTGTAGTGTTCGCGCGCGAATTCAAGGAATCGACCGAGGGCGGTAGCCACAGTGTCCTGAGTTGGGTTATGCGGAGTGCCTAAGGGCTTACAGAAGTCAGGCGTGACAACAATGTGGCCCGGCGTCAACAAGTCGTTATGTAGTGGCCAGTTCATTCTTTTCGAGAATGCGCTAGGCTCATCGCGGCTTCTTCTTATCTCAACGTAGCGTGCACCTTGCGGAATTGGAGTCGCAGAATCAAACGCGGCTAACACGCGTACATTCCGGTTACGATCGGCGGCTTCCAGTTCTTGAAGTAAGGCGATTGAACTTGCGCTTAGGTTGTTGTCTCCTGCTAGGTAGATCATTATCAGCCATTCTGATTTCTTTTTTTTATTGTCGGTATCAGCAGTCACAGGTACCTCCCGGCTTTTTGGTGAATGGGTTGGACAAACTCATCATTGGTGAAGGATATCTAAGGTAAGCTCGAACAAACGGATTTACTCTGTAACATGATCCGTGTTGAGATGAAGCATTTCCTCGGTTCTTGTACGGGCGTGACAGCGGAAAGAGAATTTCAGCAGGGTTCTATTCCAAATTATTCACTGCCAAGGACCATCCCGAAGATTACAAAGCCACCAAGAACCCAAGCCTCGCGATCGAGTCCAACGCTGCATTCACTCTCAGATACCGACGCACAAAACTGAGGTCAACACTTGGCCTGATGTCATGTAATCAATTATCTAGTGCTATTCACACCTAAAATCACTATGTACTTACACATCGGTGTTCAGAAAGTACACAAGAACTTGATGCTATTTGAGAAAGCTTCAACCGAGCAAAATCTTTCAAGGATATTAAGACTTAAGTGCGAGGAGCTGGCTTACAAATCAATGTGGCTTTGAGCGGTGGAACGATATAACGGAAGGCCCTCCGAGTCAACTTTTGTAACATCGCTGTCCGTTAACCTAAGCAAGAAGTCCTATTGCTAATGAGGCGATCGAGTTTCGCAGCGCCAGACACTTCCGAGCTGCAGTACAACTTTACCCTTGGTGGAATCGCTCTTCGCAGTTCATGTTGAATAGGAGATTTTTCAACCTCTCCCGTCAGTAGTAAAGCTAGTCCCCACAATCGGGGTCATTAACTCCTGCAGTTTCTTCGTCCGAGCCCACATAGGTTTCAAATCGCTGCTTATCAACTGCTCTATCAGCAGTTTGGACCACCCCTCCTCAGCCTTAGCACCTCACCGTCTTCTTAGGTAAGAACAAAAAGAGTCCAGTCACGTCGAAATGAAAATGTCACTTTCGACATACGGATTAGGAGTGACACCTATGACAAGGATTCGGTGTTGGAACCATCGGCGCCAAAACAATCGCATGCAACCCTCGAGGATTGCTGCGACAAAGAAGCGTGAATGATGAGTCTCCTCTAACGAACCCCTACCAGCTCACTCCAAAGCGAGAGTTTCCGCAAATTTGTTCATGACAGCAGACATGAGGAGGAAATCAAAATGGCAGTTAACAAGGCGATCTTAAAAGCGAACGGTACTATTCCGCAGGTGGAAATCGTGGTCGGCTTCGCCCACTTCGCAAAGTACGAGTTCTTTCTTTACGACCCCACTGGTCAGAATCCCCAAAAGTTCGCTGCCGGCGTCAACAGCGACACGGTACTCGATATCTTCAGTCTTCCGATGCCGGTCGCTCAACTCGACAAGCGGACCCTGTTCTGGCAAGCCGCTATTGCTTCTCCAACAGGTGCACCTAACGAACAATTCTCAGTTCTTATCCGTGTGATTCAAGACGGTAAGGTCGTAGGCACCGACACCAAGACTGGTCCAATGACCGCTCCGTTACCCTTTGGTTTCATTCGTTTCATCGTGGAGTAGATCATGAAAACACTAAGATCCCAATTCCTGCTTTCATGCCTGACCGTCACGTTCAGCGCGGCGTTTGCGTGGGGTCAGACCTCGACACCAAAGAGCATTAGCAACGCTTCGAGCCCATTGGCAACTCTGACACTCACATTCCGCGAGCCTACAGCGGACTATGCTGTTTTCTCGAGTGATGATGCTCAAAATCGTTACTACATCCAAGTGCCAGCATCGAATGTACCTTCGTACAAACTCTCCGATGGCTCAGGCGCTAAGTTAATGGTTGATAACGAAAAGAGCAGTGCTGAACGGTTGGTGTTTTGGCTATCTGTGCAACCAGGCTCGACTCCTCGTGTCGAACTCAAGAATGGCAACCTGGTTCTCACTTTTTTACCAACCAATGTGAACCTCACGAGTGGTTCTAACTCAGGCTCCGTCGACGCCAACCCACCCACTTCTCAACCCCCTAACGCGGCACTATCCGGCGCCTCCTCACCAGCTCCGGCCGCCGCACCGACGCCGCTGGCTGTGACCAAGGACGAAGTCAAAGACAAACCGGTTGAGTTTTCGGATGCCGATCTTGCGGTTCCCGAGTCTCCGGCTTTCACAGTGCTGGGATTAACACCGCAAACGGTTGCACGTCCGACTTCACCACGTGCATTTGCCTCATCGCTATTGAATGGCGTCGATGAGAACGGCAACTTTCAATCGGGAGTTGCGCTCGATACGGCACCTTACCTCGTGTTTGCTGGCCCATCACTGACACTCAGAAAATACAACGAAAGTTACCAGACCAGATTTCTCGCACGCACTCAGTTTTCATTTGGCACGACAAAAGGAGCCAGCGATGACGACAAGTCGGTTCGTTTAGCGTTGGGTTTTCGCATGACATTGTGGGACGCAGGAGATCCACACTCTGATGAGGACTTACTCACATGTTTCGCTGACAGGCTCAAGCTGCCTGCCCCTCCGACAATCAATCCGGATACCCAGACCATCATCAACGAGGGGGAGCACAAAAAACTCGTGGCCGAAGCAATAGCCGGCAACATCAAAGGTGCTGATGAGTGCCGCGCAGAAGCGCGTAAAAGAAACTGGAACAGGTCTAGTTGGATCGTTGCTGCAGCTCCAAGTTGGATTAGTACCACTGGTCAGACGAAAGACCTCAAGTGGAATGGTGCTGGCTTTTGGACCTCGTTGGCTTACGGCTTCGAAGGCATTCCAGCTCTCGAAAAAAATTCGCAGTTCATCGTCCATGCCCGTTATCGGAATCTCGAGCAGGCGCCGGACCCGGTTACTAAAGGTAAGTTCATTATTCAGGACAGTTTCTTTTTGGGTGGAAGATGGCGCTTCGGTAACGAGAATGCTTCGGCAAACGTCGAAGGCGTTTTTCAACGCATACGCCAGAAGGGAAAAGTTTGGGATACGTCAGGACGTTACTCAGTAGGTCTCGAACGACGTGTGGCGGAAAACATGTGGTTTGGATTGTCATTTGGCACCCAGCAGGGACGCGAGGACGGAAAGAACAAAGGCTTCGTCCTGAGTTCGTTCCGATGGGGGTTTGCCCAGAAGCGTAAGTACAACATTCCTGGTTTGGATTGAAATGCTAATGCAACCCCTTGATTACTGATCTATTGAAGAAGGAAACTAAGCATGTCACCCTCAACAAAACTAATTCCACCGCTGATTTCGAGTCAGCCGAAACTCTCACGAATAGAATTCGCCTCGATAATTATCACTGCAGCGCTCGCAATTGCTCTGGGCCTCTTTGCGGGAATCAGCGCACGCAACGAATGGCTTCTCTGGACGGCTGTATCGGTTGGCGGATTGGGTGGATTGGCACATGAATTCGCACAAAGCGGTGGAAAGATCCTCTTTTTCGAGAGAAGAGCGGATGGAATATACATCGGCGCCGTGGCGGGAATGGTGCTTGGAGCGGTAGCGGGATTACTTGCAATCAAAGGCTTTCTGCTTGTAACGGATCCCAAAACCGTTGCTGAGTTCAACTATCGAGAGGTTACTTACGAAGCTTTCATAGCAGGGCTCGGACTCAAAGGAATAGTTGAAGCAGCAGGTGGCCAGGCGGTTCCGCAAGGCCCAGGCGACCTCAGCACTTTTAAACTTCCCGCTCCACCAAGTGTCGTACCTCCTGACAACTAAATTACTTCGATGACTCCCGAATTTGTAACGTCGGTAGACCAACGATCGGAAGTGCCCAGGAGTAACGCGACAATCGTTGCCATATACACACGCATTTTTGATTGGCGAGGTTGCATAATCACCTTGCTATGGATGGTAAACGCGGCCCAGTAATAAGGTGAATGAGCGCCACTCGGCTTTTTCGGATTGTGTTTTGCGCTTCGTTTAAAGCAGCTGATGGTGCCATCTGTTTCTCAAACAAAATCGGATATTTTGATAAATCGGTGCTCTACAATTTTATCTTCGAGGCATCAAAGCCAGTCGCAATAAGAGAAGCTGAACTCGCCCACTCGCGCAAACTGTTCAACTCTTGTAGTGCGTAAACTAAGCTGCTGAAGCTATGACGAATCACATTTGTCGCCGTTCAACTTCGATGTCGCGCGCTGCGTGACGCCAACGATCGTTATTGAGAGATTCCTGTTGACACGATCTGAACAGTAGAGTCTTTTCGTTGAGCAAAGTCAGTAGGAAAAGCAGCATCACCAAAAACCGCTAGCAGTTGTGAAGGCTGTCATCTTCGCTCAGTTTCCTGATGCAATTGACCAAGCACAGACGCCCGACGGCGAATTAACACGTCGAAATTTGCGATTAGTGGTTCGCACTTGTGAAGCGCGGATTGAACTTGAAAAGGGAGGTAGTTCAGTGGGCCATCCGCCACGACAACATGCACGTTTACTGAAATGCTGGGCCTCTGAAAAGAGAATCACCTGGGCCAGTGTTTGCCTAGCCTGGTCTAACTCCGCATCCTTTGTGACATCGTTCGACTACAAAAGTTGGTAGACCCGCTGCACGCACCCGAACGTTGATTGGCCACGTTTTACAGCAAGGAAAACTCGACACACTCGATCCGCAGCTATCTGAAAAGAAACGTCCTTCTGTCAGACAAGTGGACACCGTTCCCTATGGAGGACGCAGGGTGGCCTGGACAATTGTTGGATGTTCGCCGAGAAATGAACCGGGGATGGCAAACCTCGTCCAAATCTTTCGAGTCTATCAGCTTTTGTTGAAATCGCTAGAGGTTGTCCTGTTGCAGCCCTTTGTGTTGGAGATCACGCGGACGGATGAGGCCACCGCTTTTGTTGGCAAGATCGAGAATCTTCCCTTGCGCCGAAGAGCTCACAGACCAAAATCCTTTTCGAGAATAGAACGTCGGTATATCTATAACTACCGAAGTTTGATTGTGAGCATTCTAGTCTCGATTTGGCTTGGCCATCACCGACCTCCTCGTTTCGAAAGCGTTATTCGACTCTACTATGGGAAGTTAAGGTTTTAAGAAAGAGATCAGAGGGTAAAAGTACGGCTCCCACGGTCTCATTTTTGAGAAGGTCCAAGTTGTTGATTCTCACCGAGGCGCCGCCAACCAGATGCCAAGGATTCAGTATCGAAATGGTTTCAATTTCGGCAAATGTCGGCAAATCAGCAATAATGACTTTGCGGGTGCTTACTGTAAGTTATTGATACTGAAAAAGAATATGGTAGCGGGGGGCGGGATCGAACCGCCGACCTTGGGGTTATGAATCCTGAATTCGCCACTGCATACAATGCCTTCCAAAGTACAAATCAGCATTTTCAGCGGAGAAACGGTCGTTTGAGCAGAACATAACGCACTTGACTCCATATAGCGCAAGGAAGATTACAGCAACTTTACAACAAATCTTCCGGCAT
>Ga0207701_10003206_pt1 | contig 16846 bp, 15 predicted proteins | sample KBSSwiSSwithPhiX_FD_184294 | JGI IMG/M metagenome (GOLD analysis project Ga0207701, IMG submission 184294) | Switchgrass rhizosphere bulk soil microbial communities from Kellogg Biological Station, Michigan, USA, with PhiX - S5 (SPAdes) (version 2) | ecosystem: Environmental > Terrestrial >... | reverse complement strand
GCGTGACTCATCAACACGGCGTTGTCCCAGGTCAATTTGGTTAACGGCTTGGGCAGCTCTTGAAGCCATCCGTTATTGGCGAAGCGGCCATCGAGGACCGAAGGATCGGGCCGATAAATAACTTCGATCGATGGTTCATTTTGCGCTTTGACCGCGGCTCCGCTGCTTCTCTCTTTCAGCGCGGAAGCATCAAAGCCCGTCGCGGGCTTTGGTTTCACGTTCCGCGGAGAAAAGGCGCTTCCGGCAACGAACCCATCATGCAACGCGGTGCGCCACGCCGCGTCGAAATTCTTTTCTTTGCTTTGACCACGCCAGTAATCGCGGACAATTTCGTAGCTGGAGCGCTCCGCCTGACCTGCCACGGCCGCAAGAATTTCGTGCGCGGTGCGTCCACCATACAATGGCGCAATCAGTGGCTGCATGATTGTCACGGTGCCGTCGTAGGCGCGCACGTCGCTCCAGGATTCGAGGTAATGTGCCTGCGGAATGTGCCAATGACACAGCGCTGAAGTTTCGTCCTCATAGAGCGAGAGATGGACGTTGAAGTTGGAGGTGACCAGGTGGCTGGGGAAATCGACATCTGCGGGCGCCGTATAAGCGGGATTCCCACCCAGCATGATCAGCACCTGCGCCGCATTATCCTCCAGGTCCTGCACCAGCTCGCGCAGAGACTCCGCGTGATTCGTTGCGTTGACGGCGACCGGGTCGGTGTAAAAAACCGTCTTGCCGATATTGCCGAGGGCGTCATTCATCGCATGCGCGAGCGCATGTACGATGGCGGGTTGGTACTCCCCGGGCATGATGGCGCTTCGGCCGCGGTGCGCCTGTAGATCCTTGACCAATGCGCCCAGCCATTTCTCGTGGGCCGGTGAAATCGCCGGCTGCTGCGCCGAGATCTGCACACCCAATCGAGCAGCGAGTGTTGTCGCCAGTTGCGGGATCGCGCTCGGACTGATCGCGAGTCGATGATCGGCGTTGGAGCCCGTCAAGGAAAATGTGCTTTCGATCATGTAGAGCCGATTCGCTTCGGACGACGTTCCCGGGATGCGCCGGCGGTTGATGAATTCGCGCGCATAGCGCAAGCTTGCCGGACTGCGCAGCAAGAAATCGCCATCCAGCGAGACGATGACGTCGGCGTCCTCCAGCCGGTAAAACGTTTCGAGCGGTTGACCGAACGCCATGCGCGCCCCCTGCTGGGCATAATCTCCGCCCCCACCGTCAAATTGATGCCATTTAGCTTTCGGAAAGATGCGCAGAATTTCCTGAAGCTGTGCCGCCAATGTCGGCGAGGTCACGGTTTCCGTCAAAATCCGCAATCCCGCGCCTTGGCTAACCCGCTGCGATTCAAGCTCCGCGTTGAGCGCTGAAAAGAACGCGTCCCAGGTTGCTACCCGACCTGCATTACTGATCACCCGCGAGCGGTCGGGATCGTAGAGACCGAGCACGGACGCCTGCGTCCCCGCGTCGGTCGCGCCGAGGCTTGCTGGATGCTGCGGGTTGCCTTCGACTTTGGTCGGCCGGCCCATGTGGCTTTCGACCAGAATGCCGCGGCCGTAGCCTTCGGCCGGTATCGCGGTCGCGAAATAAAGTGGTTTTCCCGGCACGATCTCTTCCGGTTGATTGACATAGGGAACAATTTTTTCATCCGGCGGAGCGGGTGCCGGACTCAGGCAGCCGCTGACTCCCGCTAACGCGAGCGACGCGCCCATAAGCTTGAGAAACTCGCGCCGATCCATAGCGCTCGTCCAGGCAGCAGCGTGGCGCGGCAGGTGATTGCCCATGAGCTCTTTGAATGCTTCGGTTCCCGCTAGCTCTTCGAGGGAGCGCCAGTACTCTCGCCCTCCGGCAGTTGGCTGCGAGGCTTCAGGTAAGTTTGCCGTGTCCGTCCCGTTGCTCATTGCTTCCCCCTAGCGATGGCATGTCGAACAACTCGTCAGTTTTTGGATGCGATATTCTTTAACGAGCTTCTGACCCAGGGCGAGCTGATCAGCCGGCGCTTGGTACTCCATGCTGAACACATACTCGCGCGGGCGTACGAATCGTTCCGGCGCGCGATGACACTCGAGACACCAGTCCATATACAGCGTGTTCTCGCGCCACATGAGCGGCATCCGATCCACCCGGCCGTGGCAGGTCACACAACCGATTCCTTTGTGCACGTGAATGCTGTGGTTGAAATAAACAAATCCCGGCAGATTGTGGACACGCGTCCACTGAATCGATTTTCCGGTACGAAAGCTCTCGCGCACGGGTTCCAGAATTGGACTGTCGGGCCAGATCTGGGTGTGGCAGTTCATGCAGGTTTTGGTCGGCGGAATACCGGCGAACGAGCTTTCCTCGACTGATGTATGGCAATAGCGGCAATCGATTCCATCATCACCGACGTGATGTTTGTGGCTGAACGGCACAGGCTGAGTGCGCGCCACTCCTACTTCGGTAATGTATGGGGATTCATTGATGGTCGCGAGTCCCGTCACCACCGCGATCAGGAGAATGAGACCGCCGAAAATCGTGACCCGCGAAATCGTGTTCGTGCTTGGGTGAAAAATTTGCGCCATCGGTTGCTTTTAATCGACACTGCACACGACGAGCAAGAGACGAGTTCTCGTCGCTGCCGACGCGCTGTGCGCTTCACGCCGCCGGCTTCGAGCACACTGGGAAAATAATCCTCAGCGGTTCAGCGCGGATCGCGCGCTACTCGTTACGAATCCCCAAGCTCTCCATTTTTCGATAGAGAGAGGAACGGCTGACGCCCAAAAGCCCGGCAGCGCGGGTTTTGTCGCCGCCGGTTTCTTTCAGGACGTTTTCTATATGGCTCTTTTCGTAGGACTGAACAGCATTGCGAAGATTATTCATCGGCTCTGCGCCGTCTTCTTCCAACGGAGTTGTGCACTGCGGCAATTCGGCTGGTGTAATCCACTCGCCGTTCCCGAGGATCATCGCCAGCTCGAGCACGTTATCCAATTCGCGCACGTTGCCTTTCCAGGGCAATGACATGAGCAATTTTAGCGCCGAATTCGCCACGCCCTTGTAGGCCTTTTTCATTTCCGCATTGTGGCGCCGCACCAGATGCTCAGCCAGCAAAGGAATATCTTCGCGTCGGTCGCGCAACGGCGGCACCCGTATGTTGATGACATTGAATCGGTAGAAGAGGTCCTCGCGAAATTTTCCTTCCACGACCTCGGATTGCAGCTCGCGATTGGTCGCCGCGATGATACGCACATTCAGTTTTGACGGATGAGTCGAACCAATTGGCAGAATTTCTTTATCTTCGATGACCCGTAATATTTTCGGCTGCAGACTGAGCGGCATTTCCCCGATCTCGTCGAGAAAGATCGTCCCGCCCTGAGCGCGTTGGAACAAACCTTCCTGCGAGCTCACCGCACCGGTGAACGCACCCTTCATATAGCCAAAAAGCTGGCTTTCGAGCAACGTTTCCGGGATGGCGCTGCAATTAACCGGCAGAAAGACTTTGTCCTTGCGCGGGCTTTGCAAATGAATTGCGCGCGCGACAATCTCCTTACCGACTCCGCTTTCACCTGTGATCAACACGTTGGAACTGGTCGGCGCGATTTTGGAAATCATCAAAAGAATGTCTCGGATCCCCTTGCTCTCGCCGATCAGCCCGGTGGATTCGGAGTTGCAGTTCACTTGGCGGCGCAACAATTCCACCTCCCAAGCGAGGCTTTTCGCTTCCAACAACCGCTTGACCTTCTGCAGCACATCTTCGAGCACCACCGGCTTGAGGATATAGTCGTGAGCACCCCCGCGAAAAGCCTCTATGGCTGAGTCCACGGAGGCGTAACCCGTCATGAGAATAAAAATCGTCTGAGGCGAAACGCTGCGCACATGCCGCAATACGCCTAGTCCGTCGGTGCCGGGGATTTTTAAATCGCTGAGGATTAGATCGAAATCGCGCTCACTGATCACGTCAATTGCTTGGTCGCCGCTTTCCGCCTCATAGACGTGATACTCTTCGCCCTCGAGCACGCGCGCAATGTTTTTGCGCGGCAACGGCTCATCATCCACGAGTAAAATACTTGAACTCAACTGTTGCCCCGAAGTCCAGCGGTCGAGATCGGCGACTGGCGTGTGCAGTAAACCGATTATCTGTAGGGCAAGCACTGTGCCACTTTCAGTAAATCGCGAGCTCACGAAGCATACAGCTCATTGCGCAGACTAAACCGTCGCAGAAATAGGACAGCTAGCGATTTTGTGTCCTAGTTTTCGGACGTCTAATGTCACTTACTCGTGCGCCGGGGACCAAAAGCTTGATTCGCGGCCGAACAAGCGCTGCGGTCAACGGAAGAAAAAAAAAGTATTCCGCGAGAATTATCGGCACGAAGTTTGTACACCGAACGGAGACAAACGAAACCGCAATGGCCGAGCCTATCAATATTTCCAGCGTGCCGTATGTCGAAGAGCTCTATCGGAAGTTTTTGACCGAGCCGGCTTCACTACCCGATGAGTGGCGGCAGTATTTCAACCAACCGGCGCTAGATAATGGCAGCGCTGCAGAGCGAGCGAAGCCTGGTAGCTTGCAGGCCCACGAACAGCCGGAGGACGGGGCTTCGGGAGCGCTTTCGGCTCCGGTTCTGTCGAGCCAACTCAATGAGTTGATTCACAGCTATCGCGCTTACGGTCATTTACGCGCACAGATCGATCCCTTGCAGCGTCTGAACCTGCCCAACGTGGCGCCGGTGAACCTGGCCCCCGAAGTTTTTGGCTTCACCGATGCGCACATGGATAAATTGTTTGCGACCGAATCCATCCATTTGAGCGGACCGTTGACGCTGCGTGAACTGATAGACCGTCTTAAACGGATCTATTGTGGTCCCATCGGATTTGAATTCATGCACATCGGCGATCGCCTTCAACGCCAATGGTTGCAGCAGCGCATCGAGCAAATCGAAAACCGCTCAGCGTTCGATCCAGAGGAACAAAGGCGGATGCTCAGCCGGCTCATTGAGGCGCAAACATTCGAGCAATTTATCCGCAGGAAATTCCTCGGCGCCAAGAGCTTTTCACTCGAGGGAGCGGAGTCACTCATCCCGCTGCTGGAGGTCGCCATCGGGAAAGCCGCGGAACAAGGTGTTTTGGAAATCGTTATGGCCATGGCGCACCGCGGCCGGCTAAACGTGCTTGCGAACATTCTTCACAAACCAGCCCGGGACATTTTCCGTGAATTCATCGATCCATCGGTGGCTCATGCCGACGGCAGCGGCGACGTCAAATATCACCTCGGTCACGGTCATGACTATGTCACGCCGAGTGGGCAGCGTGTCCATCTGTCCTTGTGTTTCAATCCGAGTCATCTGGAATTTGTCAATCCAGTGGCCATGGGGCGAGTTCGAGCCAAACAGGACCGCGTCGGCGACCTGGAGCGGCAACAGGCGCTGGCATTATTGATTCACGGCGATGCCGCATTTGCCGGCGAGGGGATCACCCAGGAAACCCTGAATTTGAGCCGCCTAATTGGCTATGAAATTGGCGGCACTCTGCACGTCGTGGTCAATAATCAAATCGGTTTCACCACACCGCCCCGTGCGGCACGCTCTTCGGTTTACGCCACCGATGTCGCAAAGATATTGCAGTTACCGATTTTTCACGTCAACGGCGACAACCCCGAAGCGGTGGCCTATGTGGTGCGTCTTGCGTCGGATTTCCGCAGAGCATTTCGCCAGGATGCAGTCATCGATCTCTACTGCTATCGCCGGCTCGGCCACAACGAAGGAGATGAGCCGACCTTCACCCAGCCGCATATGTACCAAGCGATCGCGAAACACGGCAGCGTACGCCAGAGTTATAGTGAGCGCTTGCTTTCACTGCAGCGCATCACCAAGGAAGAAATTGCCGCCGCGGAAAAGAACTACCTGACCCATCTCGAGAGCGAATTTAAATCAGCTGCGGAAGATCGCTCCGAACCGGTTCGCGAAGAATTGCAGGGAATTTGGGCGGAGTATCGCGGAGGATTGGAGCATGACGTGCGCGCGACCCCTTCAGCCGTAGAACCAGCGCGCCTTGCTGCGCTGCTCGAATTACAGACACGATTCCCGGAGGGCTTTCATCCTCATCCGAAAATTTTACGCGCCATGGAGGCCCGGCGAAAAATGGCGGCGGGCCAGATCCCGTTGGACTGGTCCGCAGCGGAATCGTTGGCGTTGGCAACTCTCGTCTCAGAGGGAACACGCATTCGCTTGAGCGGTCAAGACAGCGGTCGCGGCACTTTCAGTCAGCGTCATGCGATTTTGCACGATTACCAAGACGGTCACGAATATGTTCCGTTGCAGCACGTCGCGCGCGATCAGGCGCCGGTGGAAATCATCGATAGTCCGCTTTCCGAAGCAGGAGTCTTGGGGTTTGAATACGGTTACAGCCTCGATTGTCCAGGCGGCTTGGTCCTCTGGGAAGCGCAGTTCGGCGATTTCTCCAATGCGGCTCAGGTCATTATCGATCAGTTCATTACAACCGCCGAAGAAAAATGGCGCCGACTGAGCGGCTTGGTGCTTCTCTTGCCGCACGGTTTCGAGGGGATGGGACCGGAGCACTCGAGTGCCCGCCTCGAACGGTTCTTGCAACTGGGCGCGCGTGACAACATTCAAGTCGTTTATCCGACAACCCCGGCTCAGTATTTTCACTGCTTGCGCCGCCAGGGCCTGCGTAAATGGCGCAAACCGCTCGTCGTGATGACGCCGAAGAGTCTGTTGCGTCATTCTCAATCCGTATCGAGCCTTGATGACTTTGCCGCCGGTGGATTTAAAACCGTGATTGCCGATCAAGCAAAAAACAATCGGCGGTCAGCGGATCGAGTGCTCCTGTGTAGCGGCAAGATCTACTTCGACCTCGATAAACGCCGGCGCGCGATTGATCGAGAGGAGCTGCCGATCATCAGAATCGAGCAACTGTACCCGTTTCCGGAAAAAGCCCTACAAGCCGCGCTGTCGCGCTATGCGCCGCAAGCCCAGCTGGTCTGGGTACAGGAAGAACCGGAGAACATGGGCGCTTGGTGGTACTTGAATCAGAAATTTACCAAGATGTTTGGAGACTGCCGACTCTCCGTAGCGGCGCGGCCCGAGGCGGCTAGTCCGGCCACCGGCTCGGCCACGCGGCACCGCGAACAGCAGGAACAATTACTCGACAAGGCATTTGAACGGCGTCCGGTGGAGCAAGCTGTCTTTAACCAGAAGGATGAACATGTCGATCGAACTCAAGGTGCCGGAAGTCGGTGAGTCGATCTCAGAAGTGGAGATCGGCGAATGGCTCAAAAAGGAAGGCGACTTTGTCGAGCGGGACGATGAGGTTGTGGTCATCGAAACCGACAAAGCCACCGTCGAGGTTTCCGCTCCGGAATCAGGCACAATTACGAAAATACTCAAACCCTCGGGACAAACTGCGTCAGTGCACGAGGTGATCGCGTATCTAGAAGCGGGAGCACCGCGTCGCGAGCACGACACGACCGCACCGAGCGCGCCTGAGTCCCGAGCTGCTAGGCCCCAGGAGGCCAGTAGCGCAAGCACACCGTCGAGCCGTCCATCAGCCGCACAGGACGATGATCGAAAGATGACTCGGACGGCTGCCGCCACGACCCGAGTAACTGAAGCTCCTGCTCCAGACAGTTCGAGCAAGAAGCCGGAACCGAGCCCGCAACCTGCTGAACTGGAAGATGCGATCGCCGAGGCAGGGAGTGAAACCGTTCCCGAGGCAGACGCATTGCCGCGATTCGAATCGCGCACTGCCCATCAGCTCCAGAACTCGCCGCAGCGGCTCGCGCCACAACGCAGAGTAGACCCCGACTCGGACCGACAGACTCGGTCCGAGTCTCCTGAGTCGCCGAGAGAATTTCGTGCGCAATCCCAATCGCCCGACGAAAGACCCGAACGGATCGTCCCCATGAGCCATTTGCGCCGACGGATTGCCGAACGGTTGGTCGGCGCACAGCACAACGCCGCCCTGCTGACGACTTTCAACGAAGTCGATATGTCGTCGGTGATCGAGCTGCGCAAACGTTATCGCGATCTCTTCCAGGAACGCTATCAAACCAAGCTCGGCTTTATGTCGTTTTTCGTCAAGGCGAGCATCGCTGCGCTGAGGATGGTACCTGAAGTCAATGCGGAAATTCGCGGCGCGGATATCGTCTTTAGAAATTTTTTTGATATCGGCGTGGCGGTCGGTGGCGGAAAAGGTCTAGTGGTTCCCGTGCTGCGCAATGCCGAGCGGCTCACATTCGCCGAAATCGAACGCGCCATCGCCGATTTCGCGCGCCGCGCCGAACAAAGCAAAATTCTTCCCGCGGAGCTGCAGGGGGGCACGTTTACGATTAGCAACGGCGGCATCTACGGATCTTTGCTGTCAACGCCGATTGTCAATCCGCCGCAAAGTGGCATTCTCGGATTGCACGCGATTCAAGACCGGCCTGTGGTTCGCGACAGCGCTGTGGTCATTCGGCCCATGATGTACGTCGCCCTGACTTACGATCACCGCCTGATCGACGGCCGCGAAGCAGTGCAGTTTCTGAAGCACATGAAGGACACCATTGAAGATCCAGCTCGAATGCTGCTGGATCTTTAGCAGCGTCGGCCCGATGCTGAACTCTTCGTTGCTTCTATCTAACTAATAGGTTTGAGATCGGCGATCGTTCATCCGGATGACGTCCGCATAGCGATCGTAACTCTCGTTGCTGCCGAGTTGGATCTGGAAGAAATGCGCCGACAATGTGTGGGCGGAATTCCCCCAAAGCCGAATCATTTTCGTCGCGCTGCAGCAAGCGGAATTGGCTCCTTAAGACGACTTTGCCAGAGCTACGGCTGAAATTCGTAACCGAGCAAACGAGTTAGCTACGTGAGTGCATCGCCAGTAAAGCCGAGCGGCACGGCGGTTGCGTTATTGAGCGTTCATCGGCGCGGCGACTCGGGAGCTGCTGCAGGAAGCTAAAGGCCGTAAACTAAAGGAGAAGAGACAATGCTTAATTGGTCGATAACATTTTTGATCATTGGACTCATCGGGGGTGTGCTCGGTTTTACGGGGGTAGCCGGAGCCGCTACTCAGATCGCCTGGGTACTATTTGTTGTTTTTCTGGTGTTGTTCTTGATTAGCTTGATCATGGGTCGCAGCAGGGTCCCTTAATCGAACCGTTCTTCACTGCAAGAATTCACTGAGATAGGTCGCATCGCTAATGGCGCGAAAAGCGCGCACCAAAAGTAAAAAAACATCCGGCGCGCCGCGGGATCCCGAAACCCGCGGTCGCGCTGCAAAAGTTCGCACGCGCAGCGGAGAGAAATGCACCACGCGGAACAAGAAACCCTTGTCTTGAGGATTGAGCAGCAGGAATGATCAATGGCGCGCAAGTCTAAAACGAAACGTAAAACCGCACAAGCAAAAACTGGCGCTTCCCGAGCGATTTGGAACGGTAGTATAGATTTCGGTCTAGTCAACATTCCGGTTCGTCTCTACAGTGCCGAGACCTCCGCCTCCGATGGGTTGAGTTTTGACTTGCTCGATAAACGGGATTTTTCACGCATCCGCTATCGCCGCGTGAACGAGAAAACCGGCAAGGAGGTACCGTGGGACGACATCGTCAAAGGCTACGAATATAAGAAAGGCGAGTACGTTGCCCTTTCGGACGCAGACTTCGCGCACGCCAATGTCGAGGCGAGCCAAACGATCGCGATCACGGACTTTGTCGATGCCAGCGATGTGAGCCCGCTATACTACGAGAAACCCTATTATCTGGAACCGTTGAAGAACGGCCATCGAGCCTACGCATTGCTGCGGGAAGTCCTCCACAACACACGCAAGGCGGGCATTGCGAAAGTCGTGCTTAGGAGCCGCGAACACCTCGCCATGGTGCTTGCGGAAGGGCCGGCGCTGGTTTTGGAATTGCTGCGCTTCCCGCAGGAGTTGCGCGATCCGTCATTTCTAGATTTGCCAGGACCTGGTTCAAAAAGAGCGCCGGTATCGCCGCAGGAAATCAAAATGGCTGAACGGCTGGTGGAAAGCATGATGGGAAAATGGCAGCCGGAGAAATATCGCGATGAGTACCGCGACGACTTAATGAAAATCATTGACCGAAAAGTTGAATCCGGCAAGACCAAAGTCGTCGAAACTACGATGCCTGCCGCTCCCCGAGCACAACGAGGCAAAGTCATCGACATCATGCATCTGCTGCGTGAGAGTGTTGAACAGGCAAGCAAACGCGGCGAGCGCAAAGACGAAGCGCCACGTCGCCGGAAGGCGAGCTAGGCAGTACGACGCTATTCAAACAAACTCGACCGCTCAATCGACACGCGCCTCTGACCAGCTAAGCGCGGTAATTTCCGTTCCAACTGTAGAACCCAAAAACTCGTCAGTGTCGCATTTGTGCATATCGATCCGACTATTACCGAAGGCATCGCGGGACCGTTTCGCTACGTCCGGGTCACGAAATGGCATATTGATTGCATTTTCTTCGGCGCATCATGGGGACCACTCCTAACCAGGAAGCCTTACAGCGGTACCGACGATAGACACCTCGCGAAGGAAAAAGGCGTCGACTATGAGCCGCCCGATGCACAACCGCGTCCTCCGCGTAGAGGTCCATAGAACCGTAATACCATCGATCAGGAGGTGAAGTGGGTACTAAAAGTTCACAGTTGCGGCGAAGAACCGCCACAGGAAATGTCGCGAGGTTAGCTCTGCTCGGCGCGATGGCAGCAGGAGCCCTTTATGCGGCCCGTGACCGGCGCCGCATCGCCTTCACAGGCAGAACGGTGCTCATTACCGGCGGGTCGCGTGGCCTCGGACTTGAGCTTGCGCGGCTTTTTGCCGCAGAAGGCGCGAACCTAGTGCTCATAGCGCGTGATGCCGAGAAACTTAGTCAAGCCGCGCGCGAGCTCGAGTCTCACGGTACGCGGACTTTCACTTACCCCTGCGACATCACAGATTCCGTTCAGGTGCGCCAGGCAGTGGCAGCGGTCGTTGAACAGGTCGGCCATATCGATGTTCTCATCAATAACGCTGGCATCATTCAAGTCGGTCCTGTGGAAAACATGACGCTCAGCGACTACGAGGAGGCGATGGCGGCTCACTTTTGGGGACCACTCTCTCTGATCAACGCTGTCGTACCGCACATGAAGGCGCTCGGCCATGGGCGAATCGTGAATATCACGTCCATCGGCGGCAAAGTTGCCATTCCTCACCTGCTGCCCTACGTGGCGAGCAAATTTGCGCTGGTCGGGCTCTCTGAAGGGTTACGCGCAGAACTCATAAAACATCGCATTTACGTTACCACCGTTTGTCCTGGCTTGATGCGCACGGGCTCTCATCTTCACGCCATGTTCAAAGGCCAGCACAAGAAAGAATATGCGCTGTTCTCGCTCGCTAATGCCTCACCTCTGGTATCCACCAACTCACGAGCCGCGGCCCATGCAATCGTCGAGGCGTGCCGTTACGGCAAGGCCGAGATCACGATCACTCCGCAAGCTCGCCTGCTGCGCATCGTGAATGGTCTTTGCCCTAGTTTTGTTGCCGAAACTTTTGGAATCGTGAATCGGGCATTGCCCAAGCCGAACCAAGAGCCTGATGGATACATCGCCAAAACAGGCTCGGCCAGCCGTTCAATGCTGGCTCCTTCACTGCTGACGCGACGCTCGGATGCCGCCGCAGCGCGCAATCATGAAATTCTCTCACCAAGCGGCGACGGGCATCCGCAGTTCACCACTAAGTAGGTCGGCGCATGCACAACTTCGTCCTATCCCCATTGCAGGTGGATTTATCGACACATTTACAATGACTCTATTTCGCTTTCGCTCCACCGACAGGCGGCAGCACGATTACGCGTGAGTACAAAGCGCCAAACGTAGAGCTTAGCCGCAGCTCGCCTACATCGTTTTAGGAAATTCGCATGGATGCACTCGAATTTCTGACGAAGGACCATGAGACCATCAAAGCCTTGCTGGCGACAGCCAATACCCACGAGGAGATGAAAGCCGTCTTTGCGGCCATGAACAAAGTTCTCGACGCGCGTTTCGCTCAGCTGATTCAAGAAGCCCGAGCGCAACATGATCCCTTGTGGCGCGGCTCCGCGCTGAGTTCGAAACCGCACAAACCGCCTACGATAACGCCCTCGGAAACAACGCTTTCAGGTTCATCGCGCTGACGCGTTAAGAGAAACGGTGTCCGCTTAACCGGACATCTCGTGCTGTTTCTTCAGGTGCTTCGCTGACACAAAATTGGCCCCGAATGAAACTCGCTTGATCGACTTAGATTTTTTTCTTCAGTTTATGGCATCGGCCTTGCTCCACTATACGAACTAAGAATTTGTTGGAGGTGATTCATGGACGCATTGGAGTTACTCAAGCAAGACCATCAAGCGGTCAAGGATTTATTCGGCCAGCTAGATGATACCGAAGACACAAAACAGCGGAAAAGACTATTCGATCAGATCGACACGCAGTTGAACATTCACGCGCATATCGAGGAAACGGTCTTCTATCCCGAAATTCAGAAGATCGACGAGTTGAAGGACATGGTCGAAGAAGCGTTGGAAGAACACCAGGAAGTTAAGACGCTGCTCGAAGAAATCGAGGGGCTCGATCCCGAAGCCGAACAGTTTAGCGCCTCGCTGGAAGAGCTGATGGAGAATGTCGAGCACCATGTAGCGGAAGAGGAAGATGAAATGTTTCCGAAAGTACGTGAGCGATGCGACCAGGCGACTTTGGATCGGCTTGGCGATCAGCTCGAATCGGCGAAAGGAAAGCAACACCGGCAGGCGATCTGATGGCTGCTCGACAAAAATACATTTCACAACTCGGCTGGTAGCGCTCTCAAGAAAGGAGGTGACAAAAGCGATGGCAACCCAGGATTGTGCGCACGAAGACTGTGATTGCACCGTTGAGGAGGGCCAGGGCGTAACCAGACGGGATGAAACATACTGCAGCAGTTACTGCGCCAAAGAGGGGTCGAACAGTTCAGAGGAATGTCAGTGCGGTCACACGGACTGCGCGTGAGCCGTTAGCCGTTTTTTTAAACGTGGTGCGTTGATCAGGTGAGGCAACAACTGAAAGGAAGGAATAATTTTATGGCAAAGAATACATCGGTATATGGTATTTATCCCAACCGAGCTGCTCTGGAGATAGGCATTCAGGCACTGAGAGACGCGAATTTTCGTGCCGAGGATATCTCAGTGCTTTTGCCCGAGAACGTAGGCAGTAAGGATTTCGCACACCAAAAGGACACCAAGGCCCCCGAGGGCGCGACTACAGGAGCAACCACTGGGGCGGTGGTTGGCGGTGCTCTCGGCTGGCTGGCCGGTATTGGCGCGCTTGCCATTCCGGGACTCGGACCATTTATCGCTGCCGGGCCGATCATGGCCGCTCTCGCAGGATTGGGCGTCGGCGGTGCGGCTGGCGGAATTGTCGGAGGCCTAGTGGGTCTGGGTATTCCGGAATACGAGGCGAAGCGTTACGAAGGCAGAATCAAAGAGGGCGGCATTTTGGTCTCCGTACACTCTGACAATTCTGAATGGACGCGCAAAGGCAAAGAGATTCTCGAGCGGACGGGAGCTGAGGATGTCTCTTCCGCTGGAGAAGCCGGTGCTGACTTCGACGAGCACGACAAACCGCGACCTCGCACCGACGTTGTTTAGCTGACTCTAACCGAACGCCGCGGTTAGGACGCGCGGAAAATCGGGAGGGGACTCAGAATATCTCGCGTAGGGCCCTCTGGGCGGCAAAATAGCCGCACATTCCGTGCACACCGCCGCCAGGCGGCGTTGAAGCCGAGCATAGGTAAAGGCCCTTTTCCGAAGTGGAGTAAAGCTTGCGGTTCGGCCGCAAAAAAAGTTGCCGGATGTCGGGGGCGCCGCCGTTGATGTCGCCGCCGACAAGGTTAGCGTTGCGCCGCTCGAGCTCGGCGGGCGGCGCAATAGTACGGGCGAGAACGCAATCGCGAAATCCCGGCGCAAACCGCTCAATTTGAGTTTCTATATTTTCGGTCATATCGCTCGGGTTGCCATTGGGAACATGACAGTAACCCCAAAGCGTATGCTTTCCGATGGGGGCGCGTGAATCATCAAACAAGCTCGGTTGTACGATTAGCACGAACGGCCGTCGCGCGTGCTCGCCGTACCAAGCTGCCGCTTCGGAAGCCGCGATTTCCTCGAGGCTTCCGCCCAGATGGATCGTGGCTGCAAGGGAGCATTCGGGCGCTCTCCAGGGCACCGGAGCCGAGAGTGCCCAATCGATTTTATAAGCACCCATGCCATAGCGAAATCGAGATAATCTCTGGCGATATCCGGGAGCCAATCGAGCATCGGCTATAGTTGCCAATTGCCGTGGCGTCAGATCGCAAAGGACGGCCCGCGACTGCGGCAGTTCTTCGAGGCTCCCTACGGAACGTCCTAACACGATCTCTCCACCCAGTGACATAAAATACGCACTCAAGGCGTCCGCAAGACGCTGCGCGCCGCCGCGCACCAGCGGCCAGCCAAAGGCGTGCGCGGCAGCTCCTAAAACCAAGCCGAATGCCGCTGATCCGAAACGATCGAGCGGTAACATTGAATGTGCCGCGATCCCGGCAAACAGGGCTCTCGCGCGCAATCCGCTAAAACGTTCCGTTGCGAAACGGCGCGCCGGTTGTATCGCTGAATAGCCGAATCGGACCATCTGCAACGGATGGCGGGGCGCGTGCGGTGGGGCCAAAATGTCGGCGTCTAAACCGTCCCAACAATCAGCCAGCCAGCCGAACACTTTTCGGTATGCGTTTGCGTCCTGGCTCAAGCCCGCCATAGTTTCATTCACGGAGCGGTGAAGCAAAACAGCGCCACCGTCGTCGAGGGGATGCGCCAGAGGCACGGGCGGCTCGATCCACTCCAACCCATGATTGTGCAGGGGCAAGGTGCGAAAAAACGGCGAGCCGATAGCCAATGGGTAAACCGCCGAACATAGGTCATGCGTGTATCCCGGCAGAGTCAGCTCTGCTGAACGGACACCGCCGCCAACGGAGGGATTCGCTTCGAATACGATCACCGACTTTCCGGCCTGCGCCAGAGTAATTGCGGCCGCGAGACCATTAGGTCCGGCGCCGATAACCACCGCATCGTAAGGTCGGGATTTAATCACGAATCCAGAGTTGCGCGCGCAAATGACCGGTCACCTGAATCATATTACCAAACACGAAGCCGTCCCAGATTTCACCAATCCCGCAATAGATTTCGCGCCACTTATAGCGCAGCAGTATTTGCGCGGAAGCGGAGCGCCGATCAATGAGCGCTTGCGTCTGTAAATTTCGCTGTGCTGTTAAATTGGACCGGATGGTAGTCAGCAGGATCCGGAAGATCTCGTCACATTGAAGGCGAAATGGAGAGTTTCACTTATGGCGCGCGGTGGCGCCGATCTTTGACGATATCGCGCACGAGATCTCCGGCGGCGCCGCCTAATGCGGTAGCAGCGCCAGAAACCACGCTCCTCACTACACTGCCCGCTAAAGTTGGCGGCGCGGAATAACGCTTTCGATTTCCTTTTGGCTTCAAAGCGCGTCCGACTACCCAGCCGAACACCGCAATTGCTCCGAGCGTCGGCCACGGACGAGTGCGCACGTAATACGCGGGGTTCAGGGTCTGTGTCGCGGTAATTTCGATTTTGTGTTCGAGCCGACCGAGTTTCTCTCCAAGCGCGAACCGGGTATTTTCGATATCTCGTCGAATCGTTTCAAGGCTTTCTTCCATCGGCGCAACCTCTAATGACCTGTAGCCTTTTCCCTAATATAATGCGCATCCTCTTTGGCGCTGCGCAATGTGTGTTCCGGGATCGGTTTGGCGGTTTGTAGTTTGCGCCGGCCGGCGAAAACGCCGATGAGCCCAATCACCAAATAGACGCCGCCGACAATCGCAAAGCCCGCCCATGTCGGCAGTGGAATATATTGCGCGAGCACGAGCGCGATGACGATTGACAACAAAACAAAAGCCACCGCGACAATAAATAAGCCAACGCCGAGTAGAATGCTCGAGGTGACGATCTTCTTAATTTCCTGAGTGATCTCCAGTTTTGCAGCGGTCAATTCCTTGGTGGAGAGCGTCCGGGCATCTTGGACAATACCGCGCATCAAGTCGATAACCGATTCACCGCGGTCATTAGCTCCGCCGGCATGATACGATGAGTTCATGTCATTGACCCGAGCAACCTTCGTGCCATGAGTTTAAAAAGAAAAAGCCGTGACTGATATAGCCTCCATAGCATGCCTCACGGATTTTACCCCTTAGACAAATAATTATTCTGTTTGCCTCGTCCGGTCACCAGAACCGCGCCCCATACATACCCCAAACCGATATTCACAATGTGATCGGGATTAAAAGGAAGTACAGTTAGTGCATCGCACTACTTGCTGCTTCTTTTTGTTTAGTCAATCTAATTCCGTCGCTCCCTTCGCCAGGCATCTCCAGCATCCGACATTCTAAAAACGCGATCGGCCCACTAATCGCTCCCTTTCCAGATGAAGTGGTCCACGGCACGCAGTCTTCTAAGGCAATAAACCGATCGTCGACACAACTTGTCCATGAAAATAAATTGGCCAATTGAGGCAAGCAAACACCACGTTATTTTATGGATTCGCTATAAGTCGTCAAATGATAAAACAGGAAGCCCTGTGATTGTGGGAATTTTTCCGATCGGTGTGCGGTTTTCTGTGACTCTTTCCCTTAACCGTCTTCAATGCAGCTGTCGGTTTTTTTTGGCTTCCGAATCCCTGCTGCCGTAAGGAAATTTCCCCCAGAAAAACTCGCTTTCAAAACCACTGTGGCCACGAATGTCCTATCGATAGAACGCTCAGGTCCCTATGGCACACCGTTTGAGTCGCCTCGCACGTGAGGAGGAAT